>Ga0180438_10000788_pt1 | contig 57939 bp, 52 predicted proteins | sample SS_ome_12_FD_132455 | JGI IMG/M metagenome (GOLD analysis project Ga0180438, IMG submission 132455) | Hypersaline lake sediment archaeal communities from the Salton Sea, California, USA - SS_3_D_2 metaG | ecosystem: Environmental > Aquatic > Non-marine Saline and Alkaline > Hypersaline >... | reverse complement strand
TGCCCGATGCCAGCAACACTAGGTCACGCTTGGATGGGTGGACAGGGATAGGTGATACGCTAATACGCCTGTCTTGAAACAGTTCCTTGAACCTGTCAATCTTCCGTTTTGTCGCGAACTTCTGTAGCAACACCTTTCTGATGGATAGATGTATTCGCAGCGCTTCCATGAACAGTTCCATCAGGCTCTCGTTATACCCTGCCTGCTTGCCTGAGGTTTCGCGAAGGCTCCTCTTGATATCTTCAGCAAACCGCGTGAGTACTTCCTGTGGCAAGCTACCGAGGCCGTCACCACAATCACCTGTGCCATCATGTGTGCCGAGCAGCATGACTGCGTCCATATCCTCTGTCTGCGCTAGTATCTTCAGCGTCTGGATAAGCTCACCCGTGGTCATCGTGTCTTCGATACGCCTCATCTCGGGGTAGAGCTTCTCGTAGACGCGACCGTAGCGGCTGTTCTGCATCCGGCTTGACGGACGCATCAGACCGTCCAACCCTTTCGGGCAGTGCGTCTTCTTGAACAGGTTGCCCTCACGCGATTGCACCGGGTAGAGCGTGCTGATTACCGCGTTGATAATCGCGTCAGCAGCGATATTCTCTATCTTGCCGCTATCGTAGATGAAGTGGCCGAACATCGGGTGGAGCAGCTCGTGGAAGATGAGGCTGAACATGTCCTGCTTGCAGGTGACGTACCTGGAGACGAACCCCGGGTTGTACGCGAGCACACCGTCTTTCGCGATGCCTGCGGTGGGATGCTCCTTGTCCTCGCGCACCTCGGTGATGAACGAGGCAACGAAACTGTCAAAACCGAGCGCTTCTTTCAACACCTGTCTCACAAGCTCCAGTGTGATCTTCATTGTGAACTACCTCTCTTCCATCATGTGCAACGACGTTTTCTCCGGAACCTCCACTGCAACCGGGATGACCTCAAAATCGTTTGGAGGCAGCACCTCGCTGAGGTTCATTTCAAGGACTGCTTTGGCGTCCTCTTGGCTCTGCCCTGATTGCACTACCAGCACTGCCAGGATAAAGGTCTTCATTGTGTTTCACCTCCTTGTTGTTCCTGGCCAGAAACTCGTCCACTGCCTCGCGGATGAGTTGTGTCATGGGTTTCTGTATCGATTTCGCCAACAGGTACAACTGTCTCACCTGGTCGTCTCGTATCTTCGGTTGATACATGATGGGTTACCTCCAGATTGGCGCGAGCAGCGGGACGGCGGTCTGGTTGATCCTTCAGTGCACGCGGAAGACGACGTCTCCGGTGTCCTGGCGGAAACAGTATCCGCAAGCAAGACACGAATCTTCTTCCTCGGTCTGATTGCTGCACAGGATGCCCCGTGCGCGAGGGTCGGTATCGACGAACGCAACGCGCCAACCTTCAGGCGGGAGCGGCATGGTGGGGTCTGTGGAGGCGATCAGCTGGACGTTGGAGAGCGCTCTCAACTGCTCTAAAGGTGCCAGCAATTCAGGATGTGACCACGATCGGGTGTACGCCCAAAATTTCGTTTGCGGAAATGCTGAACATATCTCCCACCATCCCTCGATGTAGGATTGAGCGAAGAAGTCGCCGCTCACATGTATCCTGAAACAGGACAATATGCGAGGTAGGACGCCCACCAGCGTTCTAACAAATCTCTTGGTATCTTTCGCGAGCGCCAGATTCCGCGCATAGGCGCGTCGGCAGGCAGGTCGGAGCCTCTCGTACCGGTACGCATAGCAGTGTTTCAAACACCAACGGCTAGCACCGGGGCAGGTCGTCATGCTTGGCAGGCTGAAGTTGAAGATCTCGCCTACCTTCTTGTTGCCTTCTCCAAGACTTACTCCGAATAGACGCATGGTGTATCTCCTTTCTCAAAGAAGCTAAGGGCAGACCACAACGTTGCTCTGGTTGCAGCCCGCCCTTCGTCAAATGATTGAGTGACTTTGATATCGCCGGTTAAGAAACGGCCTGTGTGGGAGGTTTAGCGGTGGGAAGGCGCCTCAGGCTTTCGTTCCGGGTAGTCTTTGTAGTACTCCTCCTCGAGGGCTTCGGGGAACTCATCGCGCAAGGTCTCAACGGTGAGCGATAGATCGAGCACGCGAAACGTTCTACCATCATCAAGGTGCAGAGTTGTCATTATCCCGAATACCTCGTTGGAGAACGTGACATCAGTGATGCGCTTTCCGAGTAGCTGGTTTTTCAGAGATTCGAGATGCCTTTTCCCCTCTGTGCTACGCAAGAACCTCGCGCAGTCGTTCGCGTCACATAGGTCTCCCATCATTTACACCTCCTCAAACTTGCGGACGGTCTCGCCGTCCACAGTCACGCGTTTTGTCTCATAGGAACGATCCATCCATCTGCAAAGCCTGTCCAGCACTTCCTCTAATGTCTCTGGGGTGTAGTCCAGCATGAGGCAGCTTCTCGGATATTGCCCGTCGTGCTGCTGGAAGAATCCGCCGCGGAAGCCCTTGTCGCGGTAGTGTTCGAGTGTGAACCGAGCACGCCAGACGAAGATTGAATCGTCGCCTTCACGGGATCTCATCCATTGATCGCCACCATCTGCCAACTCTTTGAAATGGCGGAGCCGCTCCAGTACTGCTTCAGGTACATTCCTTCGCTGGGCCCAACCGATGTACACGCACGAGCCAATGCCAAACGCCTTGCTGCGGGTCTTTGTGACGATGTCCCAGACAACCGGATTCGCATCAGCCCATGCTATGACCTGAGCCAAGCGGGGATCAGTTGTAGCAATCTCCGGTCGTACGTCAGACCGGAAGGTCCAGCAAGTGATGGTGTATTGTTGTGTCTTCATTTCTCTTTCTCCTGGTCGTGTTCTATGGCCGAATCGCGAGGCGGCAGCTTGTTGCCTCGTTCCTGAGCATACCGCCATACTCAACACGCACCCCTTCTGGAAGCATCTCCTCATTGGCCGCTGCAAAGCGGCAGGCAGCTTCCTTTGCTTCCTCCTCGGTTTGTGCACCGGTGACGAAGTATGTCCGGATGTGCTCCACAGTGACCTCGTAACCAGCGCATTTCACGCATAGCTCGTCCTCGTCGCCGCAGTTCGTGCGCTGGCTCTCTGCCGTATCGCGATCCGGGTAAGGCCCGTCCGGAACGTTGCCGAATCTGTCGGTGATATAGAATCCAGGCTTATCCGGTAACATGGTCCCCGGCCTCCTTTTTCCAATGTTCGGAAGAGGGCAGAACCTCAAAGCTCTAAGCTCTGCTCCTTACCAGGCTTCGGTCGTGTTTCAATCTACCCTGTAATACCACCTCTTTCCGGATGGGGACTCGCAGAAATCCCATACGTTGCCGTCATCTGTTACGGGCAGCCCGAAGGCAAATCCCGTGATGATGCCCTTGCGCGTCATCTCCTCGGTGTCTATCACCTCCGCATATCTTTTTCTCAGCTCATCAACGAACTCCTCATCAGACGGCGCGTTGCCCTCGATGAGCTCCCACTCATCCGGATTCCAGTAATGCGGATAAGGAGAAGAGAGCTCTACATGATGGCCTGGACATGAAAAGGTCCTCTGTCCGGAAAGGTTTTCGATAGCCTGCTGTCTAGTGTGGTTACCGATATCCAGCCTGATGGTACACCCGCACTTCTTGCACGTTCCTACGAGTAACATGGTTCTCCCTCCTTTGACGCTGGTCAACGCCAGACTCCTCTTCGAAAGGGAAGACTCTACCGAAGACAGAATGCAACGGTTCTTCGAGCCGGTAGTGTTGTAAAGACCGATAGAAATCGCTTTGCAGCGGTTTGTCCCTTCTGGTCGTGGCTCTCGCGAGATACAGCTGGAGCTAAGAAAGAGACCGACTAATCGAACCACGCAAGACATCGGCGGTTGTTATCGGTTTCTGTTTCTCGTTGCCGGATTGGTGGTTCGATGCGGTGGGTGCGGTTGCATCTCGCGTTTGCGAGCTTGCCGGGATGATTACATAGTTCAACCAGGCGTTTTGGAAACGAATTTGTTTTTTGAAGAGCATGATCCGGTCAGGTGATTGGAGGATACACGGGGGACCACTCCAAGCATGGCTTGTGGTTACTGACGGGGTCTGATTTCTCCCTCGAGTGTCTTCTTGAGTACCCTGAGATAGCCTTTCGGCTGGTATTCCACCTCAGGAAGAGCGCTTTCGGGGGCCAGTTTTTCCTCATTCTCGCGTAACCTCTCGAGTCTTACATCGACACGGCGTCCTTCGATACAGTGATTTACGAACCTGAGTTCTTTATCGGCTAACATAATCGATCAGTTCACTTCGGCGTTCTTAAGGATGCCTCGCGCGCCGTGCCAGACGTGCGCAATAGTGCCCTTTCAGAGGCATAGCTTTAAATAGCTACCGACAAGTAGTGAATACCTTGGTGGGTAATATGGGCACATTGAAGCTTCGGCATGCATGGCACGATGCACGCGTTAAGACTCTATGGTTTGCCGAGACAGAAGACCTATGCGACCGGAACTGGAAGCGGAAGAGAAGAAGATCATATTGCAGGCACATTTTCTTAGCCGTGAGTATCTCCCGGGAAAGGCCATTGGTCGGGAGGAGCAGAGGCGCAAGCTTGAGATGTGCCTCTCGCCCATGAAGGAGGGTCAGGCGCCGTTGAATGCATGGCTTTACGGGTCTACAGGAAGCGGAAAAACGGTGCTTGCCAGAACCATTGCCAGAGATATGTGCGAGAACTCTACCGCTCGCTTCGCGTTCTATGTCAACTGCTGGGAAAGAGGTTCGTTTTACCAGGTAGTGCAGGCGATAGCCGAATCGCTGAAGGTCCTGGGTGCAGACGCGCAAGACACGAACGTGAAGCTCGAACGGATCAGGCAGGTCATCAAGGAGAGGCCGGTGGTGGTTATCCTGGACGATATAGACAGGGTTGCGCCGAGCGAGCGTGAACGGATCATCTATGGGATTCTGGGTCTCCCGCGCGCTGGTGTGGTGTGCATTGCCAACAAGGAGGAGACGCTCCTTTCGCTAGCCGATCGGACGAGATCAAGGCTCACTCCTGTGGTGATCGAGTGCCAGCCATACGCTCACCAGCAACTAGAGGAGATACTTTTCGACCGCGCGAAAAACGCTCTCGTCTTGCATGCCTGGAGCGAGGGAGTATTGGCCCGGATTGCTCAGGATGCGGGAGGTGACGCTCGTGCGGCACTTGAGGCTGTACGGCACGCTGCAGTGGCCTCAGAGAGCGCGGGGAAGAACAGAATCGCGCTGCGCGCCAGCACAAGCGCGCTGCGCGAACAGCCGCCGACACGACATGAGGAGATGCTGCAAAGGCTGTCCTATCACGAGCGTTTGATCTACGAACTGGCCATGAAGAATGAGCCAATCTTGACTACGGACCTGAGGCGTGTCTACGGTGAGTGGTGCCAGGAGAACGATATAACGCCCGTTGCACGTCGGACCTTCTCAAAGTATGTCAAACTGATGGTAGACCGCGGCGTACTCGGCCTCGACCGGCGAGCTGTCAGGGGCAAAGGACGGCTACTGATGGCGCCCGCAACCTAGACTAAATGCATACCGTGAGTTCGTTGTTCAGCAGCGTGGTTCCCAAGACGTGACAGTCACACGAGCGGCATAGTACCGTCTAGGGCTATCGAGCACCGGGGGGCGGGGCAAGCCAGGTCGGGCGGTCACCGGTGGTACAAGTTACTCTCTGTGCGCGAAAAATAATAGTTGACTTGACGTCCTCGGAAAGTTACAATGCAATCGGTCTCTGATGAGGCGCGTCGGGGGCGCGATGCTGCACAGGGAGAAGGACTGTGCAGGAGCTTGTCAGCCGCAAGGATCTCGGAACGACCATGGTCTACACTCACGTGCTAAACCGCAGAGGCAAGGGGGCGCGAAACCGTGAGCACGCCTGACAGTAAGATGCGAGCCTCTGCGTTCCGTGATTTTCTTGAGGATGCTCTTTTTCTCGAGCACTTAAGAGAGGCGCACAATTTGGGTTATCCATTTAGGGCAAAGCGCGCACTGCGAGGTCTTAAGAAGAAAGTAATTGCGATGCTTCAAGAATCACGATTTCGCGGGATGCTTGATCTTGTCTTTGGTAGCGTCAACATAGCTACTCAGCCCCCAGTACCTCATGCGGAGGAATGCGTCGGTGCAATTCGGGAAGGATATCTTCCTCCAAGCATCAACACAGCTCGTGTCTGGGGCCGACCTATGGCCAGATGGTTGCAAAGTTAATGCGGAGATCGTGTTTGCGATCCAAGAAGATGAGGAAACAAAGAACCGAAGCGTGCGGTGGTTCCGCTGGCGCTCCACCACTGCGGTTTAGTTGAGTCGTTCGGTCAGCAAATACATGGCCAAAGACTACGACAGCATCATCGAATACGAGAACGAGCATAGCGGCTTGGATTTCAAATCTGTTCAGTACGACAAGCCGAAACACGCGGAGCTGCTGAAGGACGTGATAGCCATGGCGAATGCCGACATCGATGGCGAGAGAATCATAATCATTGGAGTAAAGCACGAGCCTCACGGACAGCGTAAGATTGTCCCTATCCAAGATGCTGAATTTGTTGATGCTGCAAACTACCAACAGCTTATACGCGAGAACGTTGAGCCTGAATTACCGATCTCCTATGAGCCTTACCGGTACAAGGGTCAGCTACTCGGGGTGCTACGGCTGCTTCATTGTGAGGACCAGCCCTACATCCTTAAGAAGGATTTCGGGACCCTGAGAAGAGGGGATTGCTTTGTCCGCAAAGGATGCCATCAGGCCAGGGCGGGCCGCGGTGATTTGGACAGACTATACGAATCCCGCCGCAAGACTATGAAGTTCGCCGGTAGCATTAAGATCGGCTTCTGGGACACGGAGTATTCCCAAGAGATCACAGTCTCGCCTGTCGCGGCGGCTGAGCGACCCTCACAGAGGGCCGCTGAAACGATCCGGCGTATACTTGCAGAAAAGAAGAGACTGAGGGAGCGTCTCCGTAAGAATGGCTTACTGACCCGGGAACTCGTGCAGGGGCTGTCCGATTGGTCGTTCGGAAACGTTCCATACGAGAACCGGTCAATCGAAACCCTTGAAAAGAACCTTGCCAATGTTGAAGAGACATACCGGGAAGATGATATATACGAGCTCCTTGAAGTCCTCGCCTTTCGGCTAAACTTCGAACTGTTCAACGAAGGTGACGAGTACTTAGAAGATGCCACTGCGGTGGTTGAAATCCCGAAAGACGATAGTTTCTTCGTCTCCGATCGCATCATAGAAGAGCCGCAGGGCGATTATCTGTTACCACGAATTCCGGTTGCTCCTGCTCTTTATCTGAACTACCCGACTGTCGAGCGCGTCGGCGAAAGGATCCGCATCTCGCAGCACATTGGGGATATCAAACACCAAATGAGAGCTCAGGTTTTCGACGAGGATGTGAGGTTAACCCTATTTAGGGTACCGGATTCGGGCGAGGTTTCCCTGACGTTCAGGCTGTTCGGCAGGAATCTGCCAGTTCCGATCGAAAGAAAGCTCCGCATCAGGGTTAAGGAGGAGGTGACCGAACCAGACGCTCCGGCGGACTGACGCCGCTGAGCCCTGATCGTTTGTTCGACGGCACGACTGAGGATATGGAACGGATCGTCGCATTTGACGAAGCTGGCAATTCTGGCGGTAATCTCCTCGACCGTCACCAGCCAATCTTCGTGCTCGCATCAGTTTCACTGTCGGATGAGGATGCAGCACGCCTGCTACCGCAGCGTGATCGCGAGTACAAGTTCTCGGTACTAAAGCGCTCGGCCAGAGGGCGGCAAGATATCATTGGCCTTCTCGACTCGGACGTGCTCGCCGAGGACCGGTACCTCATATCCGGCTTCCACAAGCCGTTCATGGCCATCACAAAGATGGTCGATCTGCTCGTCGAGCCCTTGGCGTATCGCGATGGTGTTGATCTTTACGAACGCGGGGCCAACCTTGCCTTGTCCAATATGCTGTACTTTTGCCTGCCGGCGTTTCTCGGGCGCCGAGTATTCGACACCCTAGTTGAACGGTTCGTAGGTATGGTACGCAGTCCGAGTGAGCGCACCATTCAAAGGTTCTACCAGCTCCTTCAGACGGAATATCGCAAGCACGGGCCCGAGGCCTACGCGTCTGATCTGGCAATGCTGTTCGCCACGCGCGTGATCGCCAATGACTACATCTGCAAATGGGACAGTAGTGATCTGGATCCGGCGATACCTGCCTTTGTAGAGCACGCGTCGGTGTGGACGGGGCGCCATGGCGGCCCGTTCAGAATTGTTCATGACATGTCCAAGCCGATCGCAAATGAGCAGGTCGTTCTTGAGGCCATAATGTCGGCCACGGACGAGCGTGTTGAGATCGGCTACGACCGGCGCAAGATGGTGTTTCCCATTGCCGCCCGCGAGATAGAGCTGCTCGACTCGTCAACTTGTACACAGCTGCAGGTCGCTGACATCCTCGCCGGTGGCAGCGCGCACTGCCTGAAAACTGCAATGCTGGGTAGGAGTGACGACCTCGCGATGGCGTTGCTTAAGACCCGAGTTCTGTCTGGACAGTTTCGCCGCGTGTGGCCGGAATTGAAAGTCAGCCCAGAGGAACTTGGGACGGATGAGATTGGAGGTATCGATGCTATCGAGCACATGGGGGCATACGTCCGAAAGCGCCTTGGCCGCATACCACCCAAGGGCCAGCGCCGCAAGCGCTGAGCAGCGTCGTGCCGCATGGCAAGTCACTGGTGTGTCCTAGGTGCTGTCGTCCGCTAGTCGGTGGACTCTTACGAAATCAAACTGAAGTGATTGCTGATGTTGCCCTGTAGCATGGAGGTGGAGGGATGGTAAAGACTCGAACGAGTGAGGAAAGCGCCAGGAGATACGTGAGGGGCTGTCTGGAAGCATTCTTAGAGGGCAAGAAAGACCTGAGCTGGATTACGGCGGTGGTAAGACGGTCCGGTGTCCTAGAATATGAAGTAACGCTCCGCCAGGTATTTAAGGATCTCGGACGCTATGAAGAATCACCGCGCTACCAACAGGTCATCAGGGAATGCGAAAAAGAAGGATGGGTCTAGACTTGAAACACAAGGCGTATTTAGAACCTTGGTACTTGTTTCCAGGGTTGCAGTCGCGAGGGTGACAGGCTTCCTAGACAGCAATATCGCCAGATAGAGTTATAGGGGAACCATATGAGTCGTGGTTAGACATACTGACTGATTCCCAGATTGAGGTTACGATGAAGGACCAGCAGGATCATATTCCAAGGCATGCCAGCGAGGAGTTCCGTGAGGCTTTGCAGGGTGTCCTCCGTCACCCCTCCATCCCCAGAATTCGACGCCTTCTGAGGCGTCTCTTGGCTGTGTCAAAGCATCCAGTTGTCGCAGGCGTTTCGATTGCTGCAATAATTGCAGTTGGCGGGGCGATATGGAAGAGCAGGCGTGTGCTCTGCGCGGCAACCACCAGCGTATGGCAGTTTATTACAGATGTTCAAGTTCCACTATGGTTTGTTCTTGTGGTTACAGTGGCCTTGGCTCTACTGGCATGGATCTCGGTTCGGTCGTTCAAGACCAGCCTTGAGAATGCCCGAAACCCGCTTCTGTTGTCTAAAGAAGCCGAAAAGCTAGTTTGGGGTATTCCTCAGCAACTGAGTATGCTTCAAAGAACGATTCTGTGGTACCTGACGCTCAATGATGGTCATCTTCCTTGGGAGGGTCTCTTTTACCATTTACCCGCAAGGTATAACGTCGACCATCTCAAGAAAGGTGTCAAGGAGCTGGAACAACTTGGGCTGATACAGTCAAACGATACATTCATCTCTCTGGAAGCAGAGGGATGGGATCTTGTAATTGATTTCGGCTGGTATCACCTGCGAGCGAGACAGAAACGGAAACTCGCAAGAAGGCGTCGCTGTTCCTGAGGCGTTGCCTAACACATCGCCGAACCGGACCGGAGACAAGCTGTGGTGCGCTTAGCTCGGAGCCGCTATAAACGCACCGCTCACGAGGATTCTGCACCAATGAGTTTTGAAGAGGACATTGCGAAACTGAACGAGTTCTACTTCTTCCGCGAGTTCACGTTCTCGAAGAGCACTTTCCACCCTGCGCCCGAGCAGAAGCTGGAACTTGCAGACAGCCTCATCTGGCTAGATGACGTTCTGATTGTTTACCAACTAAAGCAACGCGACGCGCAAGACCGCACAAGTCCTGATAAGGAACGGAGATGGTTCGAAAAGAAGGTCGTCGGACAAGCCACTCGGCAGATCCGCGATACCCTGATGTATCTTCAGAATTATCGTGATATCGGCGTTCGAAATCACAGGGGACATACGTTCAACCTCGCAGCAGCCCAGACAGACGCTGCCCATAAGCTGGTCGTGTACCTACCGCATGACTCTCTACCGCAAGCGTGCAGGGAGAAGAAACACCACAGAAGTCGGACGGCCGGAGTGATCCATCTGATTCCAGCCAATGATTACTTAGGCATTCTCCGAACTTTGATCACACCTGCTGAAGTCGCTGAATATCTTAGCTTCAGGGAAGGGCTGATAAACCGATGGGAAAGAGAGTTGCTTGTTGTTCCCGAGCAAGCGCTCGTGGGGCAGTACCTGCACGGGGATTTACAGCAGAAGCCCCGTCTCGAGTTTGTAGATTACCTCCGAGCGCTCCAGCAGAGGCTTGACGAGTGGGATATGTCGGCTGTGATAAGTGCCTTTGCCGACCGTGTGACTAGTGACAACGCACCTACTGATTACTACCATATTGTCAGCGAAATCGCGAAGCTGACGAGGGATGAACTAAGGGAGTTCAAGTCCCGATTTGGATTGGCAATGGAAAGAGCGAAGGCGAACGAATTTGCGCGCCCGTATAGGATGGCATGTCCGCGCACTGCGTGTGGCTTCATATTCATTCCGTTGATTGAAGACCTTCTGCCGCATCGGAGTCAAGGTCTTCAGAATTTCACTTACGCGCACAAATATGATCTAAGACTGCCCAAGTGTATTGGAATCTCCTTTGCGTTGGAAGAGGGAAAGTGGTTTTCGATAGAGTGGTGCTACATGGAATTTCCTTGGCAGAAGGATCCCGAGTTTGAGGACAGGCTTCGTCGGGACAATCCACTCCGTAACGTTAGAGCAGCCGTCTTACAGCGATATACGTTTAAGCCCCTGGGGAAGTGAGGTCGAGCGGGATACGGTGGAGCTCTAACCACCCGGTGAACCGCGGACTGCTACGCGGCACGCGGCTGCTACGCGGCACGCGGCCGCTAAGCGTCGGGTTCGGGCTACGCTGGAGTATTGACACTGATGGCTTTCAAGATCTCAAGGCGACTACAGACTAGGATTGACAAGCTCCACGACCTTGAAACCCGCGTTCTCGGCCTCGCAGTGAAGATGCTGAAGGCATATGGAGGAGCCCACTACCCCTTTGACGAATTTGCCTTAGGAGCTATCAAAAGGACACTCAGCCAACTGTCAGCCTTTCGTGCCTTGATTGAGTCCGGCAACCTCATGTGTGGACGCGCTATTCTGCGAATGCAGTTGGATACGGCAATGAGATTCGCCGCGGCTCATTTGGCGCACGATCCGCACGACTTTGCCATTCAGGTCATGCGCGGTAAGAGAGTAAACCAGATCAGGTCTGCCTCAGGTCATAAGATGACGGACCGCTACCTGGCTCTCGAACTTGCGAAGAGGCATGAATGGTTCAAGCGAGTCTATGACACTACATCAGGCTACGTTCACCTATCCGAGATTCATATTTTCGGCGCCATCACAAAGATCGAGGAGCAAGCTAAGGAGGTCGAGTGGACACTTACTCCAAACGATTGGCACATGCCTGAGGAAAGCTTCATTGAGGCGGTGGACTGCTTCAGCGCTGCTACAAGTATCTTCCTCGAGTATCTCGAAGGCTGGGTTTTCACGAAGTCGAATCCGGAGCTCGTCAAGAAGCTAAAGGGCTCGGCGGAGGGCAGAGTTTGAAGAGCTCTTGCCTTACATGGGCATTGACCGGACAGGCTTTACCTGCTGGTCAGTCCAACTCGTTCTCTTTTCCTGATTCAAGAGACAGCTCGCCTGATCATCGGTCACCGCATCCTCCTCTTGGTTTTGAAGGACTGTACTAGGTGTGCCTCCCAATGCCTGCCTAGCACGACGGACGCGCGAGGTTTATTAGTCCCGGAATCTGAAAGCCCTCCATGGAACGAAAGAACCTCTCGGAGGAGTTCCAGAGAGAGTGGGAGGCGTTTCTGAGCGAGCGAGGGCACAATGTTGGCCTGCCGAAAGGAGTAGGCTGCGTGCTGGAGTCCAAGAACGCCGGGGGAAAGCGGTACCGATGGCTTCTGTTCACGGCACGAGGCAAGAGCAGGACGCTGAACCGGTTCGAGCTCGAGGACGTGAAACACCATTCAAAGCGAGCTCGCACTCTAAACGAGAGGGCATACGTTGTTGTCGCTTTCCAGAAGCCCGAATGCAAGGTGATCGTCATGCCCGCTGACAAGGTTCTCAAGAGGAAGCGCATCCTACCCAACAAAGGCGGCATCCCCTGGAGCGACTGAGTTACTCCTTCAGAGAGACCAGGATTTCTCATGGTTGAAGAGGAGGGGCGAAAGGAGAGAAACGATAGGCTCATTGCTAGCTCTGAGTCTCCACCATCGGTGCATAGAGGAACTCATGACAGCGCTGGCGGCGAGGTCAGCGGAATTCTTTCTGAACGAATCGAGAATCTGCGCGAGGCTATCGAGGAACTTGACGAGGCTCTGGCAAACAGGAAGGTGCTGAGCAAGAAGTTTCTCAAACAAATCGACGAGGAGATGAAGGAGATCCATTACCAGCTTGGCCACCTTAATCCGCCGTGGAAGACTGGTTTCTACCCGAAGCTCGAGTTCCTGCGGCTCAGCCTGCACAAGAGCCTCACGTCCAGGCAGAAGGACATCCGAACCGAAGAGCTCAAGTACTGGCAGGACGTGATAACCTTGCTCAAGGAGAAGAGGAAGTTCCTGGACGAATACAAATCGCTCCTGAGCACGAAGAGGAGGTTGGTCGAGTGAACATCGACGAAGTGTTCAGGAAGCTGAAGCCGGCGATGGGCGACAAGCTGGATGTTCTGTGGCAGGAGTACATCCTTTCCGACCAGGCGACACGTCAGCTGATCGAGAAGACGCTGCGAATCACACTTGCCCGGAGGTACGACGAGGCTTTTGACAGCGAGCAGGTACTTCTCGAGCCGCCTCCAGAGGAGTTGGCCCGGGGAGAGTACCCTCTCGGAATCATCCATTATGGCGAGGACCGATTCTATCCCTTCGGGCTCCGGGAACACGAGTTTATCCAGCACATTGGACTCTTTGGCCGGTCCGGCTCGGGAAAGACGAACGTGGCGTATCTGGTTCTGCTCAACCTGGTGAGGGCCGGGAAACCTTTTCTCGTGTTCGACTGGAAGCGCAATTACCGCGACCTTCTGAGCCTGCCGGAATTCAAGGACCTTCTTGTATTCACCGTTGGCAGGGACGTATCCGGTTTCAGGTTCAATCCGCTCATCCCGCCGCCCGGAACGCCTGCCACGGTGTGGCTGAAGAAGCTGATTGAGATAATGTGCCATGCCTATTTTCTGGGTGAAGGGGTCGCCGTGCTTCTGCTGCGGGCTATTGACGCGCTGTATCAGGAAAGCGGCATGTACACGGGCGAGGTGAGAAGATGCCCTACGATGGCTGACGTGAGGGACTGGCTCGTGGCTTACAGGGCGAAAGGAAGGGAAGCGGGCTGGATGGAGTCTGCGATGCGAGCAGTGGAAGTCCTCTGCTTCGGCGAGATGGGTAGTGCTCTCAATGACGACAGCTCCTTTGACATCGAACGGCTGCTTGAGAAGCGGGTGATCCTTGAGCTTGATGCGCTGACAAACTCGGACAAGACGTTTCTCATTGAGGCACTGCTTCTATGGATTCACCACTTTCGGATGGGGCAGAAGGAGCGGGAGAGGTTCAAGCACGCGGTAATCATCGAGGAGGCGCACCACATACTGCTGCGCAAGAAGCAGGAGGTGACCGGTGAGGAGACGGTGACGGACGTCCTTCTGCGAGAGATCAGGGAGCTCGGCGAGTGCATCATCTGCCTCGACCAGCACCCGAGTCTCATCTCCAAGCCGGCGCTGGGCAATACATACGCCACATTCGCCATGAACCTCAAGCACCGCGGAGACATCGCGATGATCAAGGACTGCCTCCTTCTTGACTCGGAGCAGGCGGGGTATCTGGGAAAGCTTGAGATTGGCTGGGCGGTGACCAAACTGCAAGGGCGCTGGTTCAAGCCATTTCTGGTGAAGTTCCCGCTTGTGACACTGGAGAAGGGTAGCGTGACAGATGCAACTGTTCGAAGTCATATGGAAACAGTAGATGAGAAATGGAGTGCGGTCGCGAAAAGCCATCGAAGCGTTTCCGGAGTTATTTCCACGCGAGAAGGTTTTTCCAGCGTTCATGGGCGCCAGAAAGAGGATATTCCGGCGATTTCGGTTTCAGAGAAAAGGGGTGAACAAAAGAAAGAATGCGCAATTAATCTGACAACGAAAGAGAGAGAATTTTTGAAGGACGTTTTGCAACATGCGACGTCATCGATTACTGAAAGATATCGTCGTCTCTGTGTGTCTTCGCGTATTGGTAATAACATTCAACATTCTCTTCTTGTTAAAGGTCTTCTTTCTTGTGCATTTGTTTCTTTTGATAAAGGACGTATTAAGGTTTTATGTTTAAAAGAGAAAGGAAGAGAAGTGCTTGGATATGATAGAGCGCATGCGACAAGGCATGGAGGCATAGAGCATCAGTATTGGAAGGAAAAGGTTGCGGCCAAGCTGAGAGAGTGTGGCTACACCGTCGAGGAAGAGTATCCAATTGGTGAAGGCAAGACCGTAGACCTCGTCGCCCGCAAAGACGGTAAGAGCATAGCCATCGAAATCGAGACCGGCAAGTCGGACGCAGTGTCGAATATCAGAAAGTGTCTCGAAGCCGGCTTAGACGTGGTTGTAGTCGTCACTATTGCTCGGGTGAAGAATCTGATCGAGCAGGAGGTTCGTGGTTTGGTACACGGAGGACAGGCCGTCAGGGTGCTGGAAGCTTGGGAACTGGTTGGTCATGAGGGCTGTCTTCTTGAGCATTAGTAGGAAATGGAAGTGGGTTAGGGAGACTTCGGACCGAACACGGGTGATACCAAACAGTGTTTCATCCTGCTTTCCCGTCGTGTCATGAGACAGCTGTCCTCCAGGCGCCGTGGTGGAGGGCGCGGAGGGACCGTGGCTGCTTGCTGGAACTCGTCTAAAAGAGCGCCGCGCAAGACGTGGGACGAGACAGATGCAGCCGGTCGTGATAACGGCCCACGATCCGCTTCTCTCATCCACGGCCTTGTCGAACATCATCCTCTCCTTCCGAGTCCTATCGCTGTTAACCATCCTCCCGCTCACGCAAGTGGTGTCCGTGCGAACACCCCAAGCATCAAGAAGCCGGAAGAAGGACATGTTTGGACCCCGGAAAAGAGAAGACGGTCTGGCAGGCTGTTAATCAGACGCAAAGTTGCCTCTAAGGAGCGACTCTCTGGTTGTTGCCGAGAATGCCCCTGATACCCGTCAAGGTATTCTCCATTTGCTGGTGTCAAAGAAGTTTTTGTCCGAAGCTATTTCTTATGATATACTGGAATAAACATATGCGGAAGACGTCCACTAACAACAATAAGCAAACCGCTCGGAGGGTCCGACAATGAATCTGAGTCGAGCGCTTGGAATCGTTTCTTTGGCCAGCCTTCTCGTTGTGTTGCCAACTTGCGGAAACGGGGCGGACAGAGAGGAAGGCTCATTAGGTCCTATCAAAATAGGTGTCGTGGCACTACTTACTGGCACACATGCAGTGTATGGCAAGAACGTTCAGGACGGAGTCGCTCTGGCAGTTGAGGAAATAAACGCTGCCGGAGGCATATCGGGAAGGAGGGTTGAGCTGATAGTTGAAGATGAGGGCTCGAGTCCGCAGACGGCCGTCTCAGCTGTGCAAAGACTCATTGATATTTGGAAGGTCCCTGCTATCATCGGACCCGTATCAAGTAGTGGAGTTATGGCCGCGGCTCCAACTGCTAACCAACGCAAGGTGGTGCTGCTTTCCCCTGGAGCGGCTTCCCCGAACATTACCGATGCGGGCGATTTCGTATTCAGGAACCGTGCTTCTGGTTCTGCGGAATCCTTGGTTATGGCTGAACATGCATATTACGCGCTCGGCATTCGCGAAATTGCGATCCTCCAAATAACCACCGACTATGGAGAAGGTTTTCGCAAGGTGTTCGAGGACCGGTTTAGAGAACTGGGGGGCAGAATACTGCTTGTAGAGTACTTTGATGCCGGCGGGGCCGACTTTCGAGCGCAAGTCCAGAAACTAATAGAGTCAGGAGCCAAAGCGGTGTTTGTCTTGGGCGTCCCCAAGGAGGTCGGGACAATAATGAAGCAGTCAAGAGAACTGGGTTTCTCGGCAACCTTTATATCAAATAACATGGAGAGCCCCGACCTTCTGACGACTGCTGGAGAGGCAGCAGAAGGACTGCAATTTGCTATTCCCGTTTTTGACCCCGAGAGCGGCGAGCCGCGAGTGCAGTATTTCACTAGGGAGTTTCGGGCAAAGTACAGTCGAGATCCAGATCTGTTTGCTGCAAACGGGTATGATGCTGTGTATATCTTGAAATATGCTACCGAGGTGGGTGGCCACTCCGCCGAAGGGATCCGTGATGCACTCTATGGGATGAAGGACTTTCCAGCGGTCAGCGGAGGTCGCATATCCTTCGACGAACATGGCGACGTGCGCAAGTCATTGACGATCAAGCAAGTCCGAGGTGGCAAGTTCGTCGAGGTCAGACTATGAGTCAGGACGTCACTTGTGTGCACGCAATGCCTGACCGCCTTTTTCGCGGTATGCCGGCCATTTGGGCTGGCGGCCAGTACGTTATCTGGAATGGGTTGAGGAATTGCACCTATACAGCTCAGAATCTCGATGTAGCGGGTTTAGAAACAGGAATTCCTGACATTCATTCTAGTACACGCAAGATATACAGCGATTCTCAACGTCGGAATTGGCTTAACGTTGTCTTGGTCCTAACTAACCGATGCAACCTTAGTTGCCGCTATTGCTACGCCCAACCAAATAAGTACATGAACGAGGAAATGACGCCACGTCGGGTGGAATCAGTTCTGGAGTGGTGCCTAGGACAAGCGTCCGTCGGCCGTCTGTACGTTTCTTTTGTCGGGGGCGAGCCGACATTGAAACCTGAGTGTATTGAAGCCGCGGTCAACCTAATGCGCGACTCGGGCCACCCCCATTCCTTCCACATTACGACTAATGGAACTTGCGAGATTGAGTTCCTCGATTGGTTGATAGACCAGCATTTCGACTTCAGCGTTTCCTCGGATGGGCTACCTGCGGATCACGATGTTCAGCGTCCCTTTTCTGACCTGGCACGCTCGTCTCCTCATGTGGAGCGTTTCATGCTATACCTAGCCAAGCGCGGCGCACTGTTTCAGGTTCGAGCGACGGTTACCAAACATAATGTGGGCCGCCTTCCTCAGGCGCTTGAGTATTGGGCGTCCTTGGGCGTGGAATTCGTGCATTTTGAGCTCGTCGGCAATCTGGGCATGGCGCGCAATCACTCTCACCTTCCAGATCTAGAGACGTACGTTACCCTCTTCCCAAAGATGTTGGACACCGCTCAACGCCTTGGCATTTATCTTGTGAACTCCGCTTTTATGAAGCTCCTGACACCCTCGCATAGCTTCTGTACGTCCACCCAAGGAGGACGGCTACACTTCAACTCCGACGGTTCGATTAGTGGATGCTACAAGATCCAACGCGCACAAGGTGCGCCGGACGGTTTCATTCTGGGCCAAGCCTCGCAAACCGGACTCAATGTGGATGAACAAGCCCGATCGCGCTTGCGGCGCTTTGGAGCCAGTTACCATCACGAGTGCGGGTCATGCTTTGCGCGAAACGTCTGCGGGGGAGGGTGTCCTCTAGATCAGGTCTTGTATGGGTATTCCGGTCAAACCGACAGAAAGCTATGCAACGTAAAACGGTCGCTGTTGCGCGAGGCTATCCTACACATACACGAGTGCTCACGTCGGGGCACCCCGAGCATCGTGTTTGGCTCTTCCGTATATGACGTGCGAGTCGAAGCGAAGTTTGAGCAGCCAGAGAGTAAGGAGGTGGACAGTCATGAATTCGGCGAGACCGGAACAGAATGTGGAGAAAATGGACGCATTGCGGCAGCCCAAGGCTAGTTTGCCTAGCTGTCGAGCTACCCAGAGGACCGTTCAAGAATGGAAGGTTGTGCTTCCACATGAATTGCTGGAATTGGAGTCTAAGGGAAGCCATGTCATAGATGTCCGAGTAAACCATTCCGAGTCGTGCGTGTAGAGTTCACTTGAGAGGAACGACGGATGCCCAACGATATCGCGGTTCCCGAAGGGGACTACAGTGCCCAGAATGGCCAAGATGAGCGCCAGCAGCCACCTGCAAATTGGATGCAATTCCTCAAATGCATTGGTGCAGATCGTCTTCAGAGCGTTTGCGAAGCCTTGGAAAGGCATAACACTGAGAAGGTCGAGGACCTATACGGAGAAATCTTAGAAGACTGCGCCTACCGTCACTCTGTCTTCATGAACAAGCCTCAAGGGGCGGGCGAGGGTTTTCTTCGGCCGTTGGTTGCGTCGGTTCATTACGGGTGCGGTTTGCTGGGCTGCTGGTTTGCTCTCATCCATAGGGGAGAACCAGAGTACTTCGAACATTTGTCCGCCGGTGGGTGGAGCTTCTTGTCTAAGTCTGGGCGCATTCGCTTTGAGTCGTTCTATAGGAACGAGTTGCCACTCCGCGCTCACATGGCTTCCATCCCTTTTATCCGCAAACCTATTCTGATTTGGCTGGACGTTTCGGATAGCCTAGAGGCTGCTAAAATCGAAGCTCTCAAGAAGCAATGCAAGGATGCCTTTGCGGTTGCAAAGCGAAATGCTCAACCACACGAAGGTGACGATTTTGGCTTTCTCTATCTAGGTCGACATAGAACACTCAGATTACACCACTGGTTACTGAGTGCAGCAAAAATAGACCGTTTTCTGGATGGGGACGACTTGCTCGATAATTCCGATCCTGGCGAAGACTGGATCCTCAAAACGCGAAATGCTGGGACGGGCGAAGTCCCAGATCAGGAACCTGTCTTCTCAGATGCGGAGTGGCGTGCAATTTGTGATGTTTTGGATGGTGCAATTCCTGGTCTACTGCCACCGGAACCGCATAGAGGAATGCCAAACACCGACGAGGAACAGCAGGCGATGCCCCAAGAGCGTCGTAGCAGCGCACTGAGAACATTCATTTCAAATCTGTGTCCTGCGCGCCATGGGCTACCGCCACCGCATGGAGGAACGCCAAACACCGACGAGGAACAGCGGGTGATGACCCAGAAGCGTCGCGGCGCCGCATTGAGAACACTCATTTCGAGTCTATATTCCGCTCTTCATTTGACGATATTCGGCGAACGAAGTCCGGACCCGCGCACGCGGCTTGAGCAATGCAAACCCAAAGCAATTCTGGTCTGCGTTGCACCTCTCTATACACGTCCTGCGCCCTCAGAATGGGAAGAAGTGCCGGGTTACGAGTACTGCGACTTTGCTAACTTAATCACTGCCTTTCTGGTTACCGACCAACCCGAGTATGAAACCACCGATGCCCTAACAAGATTCATAAAGCAGACTGAGGTCCTAGAACGAATTGTCTTATGCCTTGGGCGTGTTGAGCAGTTGGCACTGTCTTATAACATACGTTCGGGCGACCTCACGGCGGAGAATATCATACGAGAATGTTGCGTCGTTGACAAGAGCGTGCTTAGCCACTTGAACCGGTGGGGAAAATGGTTTAGGAAAGTTCTTGGGGATTTTCGCGACGAGGACAAGTACGCAACAGAATTCCTAACAAAGATCATTGAGGAAGACGATCTTATGGTTGGCGCCAGCACGAGTGTCTTGGAACTCTTCAGCCGATTGAGGAGGCGGGCGGAGGCAAGGTGGAATGCGGACAGGGGTGAGCCTCGAGAGTTTGACTCCGTGTTTCTTTACAGCGAACCGGGCTGCGGGAAGGAGAACATAGCAAAGTTTATCCACCTCTGCGGTATGTCGCGATGGCATGGGTTGTTAGAAGATGGTACCAGTTTCAAGAGAACTTGGGAAGAGCGAAACGTCCTTGGCGACCTAGTAACAGTGAACCATGAACGCTCTTGGCAGGAGTGGCTGAACAAATGGAACGATCTTTGCGAGGAGGACACGCCTGACTTTCAGGTAAGAGGCGAAGCTCATGAGATCCTGTTCAAGTGTCCTGCAAACTACTATGTAGTGAATTGCGGCCGAGTCAGGAAGGAAACAGAGTTTGAAGAACTACTTTTCGGGAGAATCCAGGCGGACAAGCCCATCAACAGAAAGGGAGCCGTCCTTGCCGCACACATGACTGCTGGGACGGTTTTCTGCGATGAGTTTCATACCCTGGAAAAGCAACTGGATGCAAAGCTCTTGCACTTCTTTGAGAAGCCTTATCGCTTTTCCGTGCGTAGTGAAAGCGAGGGCACCGTCGAGGAGCATTCGTTCAAGGCCGGCATTCTAGTGATTATTGCTGCCAATAAAGATCAGGTCGCTTTGATAAGAGAGGCGGACCTTAATCCCGCCGTGGTTTTCCGGGCGACCGAGAATTCTTTCCGCATTCCTCCGCTACGTGAACGTAAGGAGGACATAGCGATTTTCGTCCTTCATAGAATACTCAAGAAAAAGGAGAAGAATAGGTGCCTTGAGCACATTCATCGGATCAGCACGGAGGGCATCCGCCTTATCTGCGAAATGAATTGGGAGGAGAACTATCGGGGCATTCGCGGCTTCCTCAACACTCTCTTCGAAACCAGAGAGGCTCGAGGCATCGAGACTTATGAGATTACTTTTGAGGAAGTTGTCCGGGCGTTGCAAGTCATGGACGCCTTGCGTTCGGGCCCGAGTTCGCTCCGAAAGGAATTGGGCGTTCTAATCTAGCCTAGGCTGTTCTTCAGCCGAAGGAATGCCGGTGACCGCTTTGTGCTTGATTAACCTCCAGTGTTAGGAAACTGCTTTCGGTTTTGGAAGATAGGGGCTTGTTTATGCTCAATGACTTGTGCGTTCTGTCTTAGAAACCTAATGGCAGTACTTGAGAACGCAATTGGCCCAAGGAATTGGCGCGGTTGTTTTTGAGATGATGCAATATTTCACAAATGGGATAATAAGTGCAGCGTATATAGCGCTAGTGGGAGTGGGCGTTCTTCTCGTTTATCGTGCTTCATCGTATCTTCCGTTCACCCACGGTGCGATCTTCGCATTTTCAGCATACATGACGTACTTTCTTGCTGGGATTTTGCAGGTCCCCGTTTTTCTCGCGGTAGCTTTCGGGGGTCTTGCAGCCGCTTCACTCGGCGTCCTATTGGAGACACTTGGCTTTGGCCCGCTCCGGGAGCGGGGCGGCGGAGCGCTTGTCCTTCTCATTGCGGCCATCGGTCTCTACACGGTTCTCGTCAACATCCTCTCGTTAGCATTCGGGGATACTGCAAGGACGCTGCGGTTTTGGACCGTAGAAGAAGGATGGCGTTTCTTCAGTGCTCGGATTACAACCGTTCAAATAATAACTCTGACATCCTCTCTTATTTGCCTTCTTGGCACTTGGGCATTTATACGTCGGACGAGGCTTGGCAGGTGCCTAAAGGCAGTTGCGAATGATTCGGAGCTAGCCTTGATCGTGGGTATTGAGGTGGGGCGAATCCACTTGTGGGCGGCGGGGGTAGGATCAGCGCTGGTAGGCATTGCGGGCATCCTCTTCGCCTATGATGTTGATATGACACCTAGCATGGGACTGCGACCTCTAATGACAGGGGTAGTTGCAATGCTCATCGGTGGGGGTACGCTCTGGGGTACGATGTTCGGAGCATTGCTGATCGGCATAGTGCAACAACTTGGTGTAATATGGGTCTCTGCGCGGTGGCAGGAAGCCATTGTGTTCGTCATCCTACTGGCATTCCTGATTTTCAGACCGCAGGGTTTTTTCGGCAAGAGGGTCAAGAAAGCCACAGTGTGAGTTAAGCAATAGTATGGAATACCTACTGCATATTCTGATACTGATTGGCATCTACATCATCCTATCTGTGTCGCTCAATCTAATTGCCGGTTATGCCGGCCTGCTCTCAATCGCCCACGCGGCGTTCTATGGTGTGGGGGCATATGTAGCGGCACTGATGGCGCTCAAGGTGCAGAGTCCATTCCTGGTCAACATGGTCTTTGCCGTGATCCTCAGCGGGTTGCTCGGTGTCCTGGTTGGCATTCCCTCACTTCGTATTCGCGACGATTACTTTGTCATCGCGACATTCGCGTTCCAAGTGATCACGTTCAGCGTGCTTAACAACTGGGTCTCTTTCACGGGTGGCCCGATGGGTCTTCCTGGGATTCCTCGACCGGCGATCTTCGGCTTGGAGATCTCGTCACACACCGGGTTCCTCATACTTGTCGGTTGTTTGTGCGCGTTCACTGTGTGGCTCTCTCATCGTATCGTCCGTTCGCCCTTCGGCCGGGTGCTGAAGTCGATCCGCGAAGATGAAGTCTTCGCACAGGCAGCAGGCAAGAACGTCGCAGCGTACAAGGTGACGGTGTTTGTGATAGGTGCAGGACTGGCAGCAATAGCAGGTGTGATGTACGCCTACTACATTAGCTTCATCGACCCGACGAGCTTCACAGTGATGGAATCGATATTCATAATCTCGATCGTGATCATAGGAGGTGCCGGCAGCCTCTGGGGTCCCGTAGTCGGAGCGGTCCTCCTGGTGACATTGCCTGAGGCACTTCGGTTCATTGGTCTGCCAACTTCGGTAGCGGCCAACATCAGACAAATACTCTACGGCGGTCTGCTCGTGGCGTTCATGATGTGGCGCCCGCAAGGTTTCATGGGTGAGTACACGTTTCAGAAGGATAGCTCTCGAGAATGAGTCGCTTGCTCGAAATAGACAGTCTCGATAAGAACTTTGACGGGGTCACAGCTCTGGCTGGGTTCTCTTGCTCGGTACAGCCGGGCGAGCTTCTGGGTCTTATTGGACCTAACGGCGCAGGCAAGACCACGCTCTTTAACGCAATCACAGGGTTCATCTCTCCGGACAGGGGCAAGGCGACGTTCAAAGGTACTGATTTGCTGCGTTTGCCTTCGCACAGGATAGCCAACGCGGGCATCGCGCGGACATTCCAAGACCTGCGCCTTATTCGTCGAATCAGCGTTCTAGACAACGTCTTGCTCTCTTTCAAGGACCAGCCAGGGGAGAGACTGGGGAACGTGTTCTTCCGATGGGGCGTAAGCGCGAAGAGGGAGGCCGCAAACCGGAAGAAGGCAGCCTCGCTGCTTGAAGAGGCTGGATTAGCGGAGAAGCTGCATGACCCTGCTGAAGACCTTTCTTACGGTCAGCAGAAGCTGCTCAGTCTTGTTTGCTGTCTGGCGGCTGAAGCCGACCTCCTACTTCTGGACGAGCCGGTGGCCGGAATAGCTCCAGAGATGATTGAGAAGACACTTTCGGTCATTCGCGGACTGCCTCGGCAGGGAAAGACGGTAATCCTCATCGAACACAACCTGGACGCCGTGATGCAGGTCTGTGACCGCGTGGTGTTCATGGACGCTGGCGCGAAAGTGAGTGAGGGAACTCCGTCGGAAGTGCGGAACGACCCGAAGGTCATCGAAGCGTATCTCGACTGAAAAGGTTTGTGATGCTGGAAATCAAGGAGCTTCAGACAGGATACGGCAAGAAGCAGGTTCTGTTCGGCGTATCGCTCGGGGTGCCGCAAAGCGAGATTGTCGCCCTGATCGGACCGAACGGTGCCGGGAAATCCACAATTCTGAAAGCGGTCTGCGGCCTGATACCGGTATGGCAAGGCGAAATCCGTTTCAACGGTACGCCGACCAACGGCTCGACCCCTGCCCAGAACGTGGCTCGCGGCATAACATTCGCCCCGCAAGGAAACCGCGTGTTCGACGAGCTCACCGTGATGGAGAACCTCGAGATCGGTGGTTTCCAACTTCCTTCCAAGGAACTACGAGGCCGAATTGACGAGGTGTTCGACTTATTTCCTATTCTCAAAGAGCGTTCGCGTCAGTATGCGGGCAGACTGAGCGGCGGCGAACAGCAGATGCTCGCGTTGGCCCGGGCTTTGGTGCCCAAACCGAAGCTGCTGATGCTCGACGAACCATCGCTCGGACTCCAACCGAACCTAGTGGGCAGTGTCTTTGAAACGATATCCCAAATCAACCGTGATACAGGAGTTGCCATACTCATCGTAGAGCAGAAGGTGCGACAAGTTCTAGAACTCTGTCACAGAGTCTATTCGATCAAGCTTGGAAAAGTCGCCTTCACCGGACATCCTAACGAACTCAAAGAAGATAAGGACAAGCTGAAGGAGCTGTTTCTGTGAACTTTTGACAAGTTGCCGCGTTTCCGCGTGAAGGAAAACGGCAATCGATGGTGATCCAAGCCTGACTATGATTGTTCCGTAACTTGCTGAGCCTCTTCATTTGAGTTTAGGCCTTCGTGGCGGGGAGGTGAGGATTGAATTCGGAAGCCTGTCAATGGGAACTGAGTCTGGTGCGTGACAGGGGCGGTCACGGAGTGACGCAGAGGTATGGGAGCCAGTGACGCACTCCTGCCAAGAATAGAGGGTGAAACAATGGGCATTGAGCAAGCAGCCAAAGCTTGGATTCGGGGTGGCTCGATCGAGAACCTCACCGAGCGGGAAGTGGATGCTGTGTTCCGTTACCTCACAGTGAACTATGAATTGAGGTATTTCAATGACCTCACTCTAGCAAAGTTCGCGAAGAGCCCTCTGACGTGGATAAGGACCACTGCGGAGTCTATGACAGAACAGGATGAGAAAGATTTCGAATCAAATCCTGAGGAATGGTCGAAGCGCCAGCGGTGGATCACCTGCTATAGTGACCTGCCTTCGATTGGGATTTACGGTTGGAAATTCACGATCCAGGAGTTTGAAGACCGAAGCACGAACGGGAAGTGTATTCCAGAGGAGCGAGCCATTGCCATTGCTCCATGGGTCAAGAATAGGAAAGCGGTTCTCTTGCATGAAATGGCGCATGCGTACGACCACCAACTGTCCAAGTTCCCGGTGTATCGAGATTATGTCATGGTGGATCTATACAAGAGCCTCGGAGAGGCTGACTGGAAGCGCATCATGAACTATGAGGGGTGGGTCGAGAACGCCCGGGAGCTACGTCACAGTCTTCTTATTGTGGCGAAGTGTTTTCTACTTGATAAGAGATGCGGATGGAAACCAGGGACATGCTTGGGCTACGGTCGAGAAGAAGAATATGAGAGGGTCCTAAGCTAAAGCTAATGATGCCGCCCGGCCAGAAACGCAAACTCGACGTACAATGCGTTCCTTAGTATCCTTCCATGACGCTACCTTACATGCTAACATGCCTTGCCACACGCTTGATTTACGAGTATTCTCCGGTAAACAGTTGGAACCACCCACAAGGGGATGGCTCGCTAAACCCAACAGACGCCTGCGGCGGGTTCGGGGGCCTAAAACCTCAAGGGCGACCTGAGTCTCCGACCGGCCGCCACTTTGAGCCTTTCCCTTCTCCCGGCGCTGACCAGGAAACCGAAGGTCGGCTTCCCGAACATAGTAACCACATTAGATTATAGAGGAATCTCGAAAGGAGAAGTCCCTCAATTGGAGCAAGGTGATGGTCATGCTACGGAAGCGCGAGCCGAGGGAGCTCGCGGAGGAACTAGCGCTGGTCGCGGACAACTGTGGACTGAGCGAGTTTGACGTTCATGGCATTGTGAGCGGCGCTTTTCGAGAGGTGCATGAATTGCACCTGCGACATCTGGACGAACTCTGGGACGCAACGTTTGAACGCCTTAGGGGAGAGACAAGGGAGAAGCGCTGCGAGATTCATGTTCAAGAAACAGGAGGTGAGAGCATGGCAAAACCACTCAAGGAGTTTGCATCCGCGTCGATTCGCGCGGTGATATGGGAGAACGAACGCGAGAAGAAAGGCCAGAAGTTCATCACGCACACGGTCCGTGTGGAGCGAACGTACAAGGATCAGAACGACGAGTGGCAGAGCACGAACGGATTCCGTCAAAGTGACCTGCCCAATGTGGAACTGGTAGTCAGGAAAGCGTTCGAGTTTCTGACTATGCGCGAGCGAGAGCCACAAGCTGAAGCGAACGCTGAGAACCCCGAGGCCTGAGCTTCGGGGTGCTTTAGCGAAATAGCGTTTGATGGAAACCTTCCCGTCTAGTCCACAAGCAAAGATCCACGGTGCTGTATGGAGCCACGCGAAGCTTCTGAAGTATGCAAGGCCTGCAATAGGAACCTGACGGGTTTGACACTGGTCTTCGATGGTGCGTAGAATACTAAAGGGGACGGTCTTATAGTGACCGCTTGAATTCGAAGAAAAGAACTCTACAATCATCGTTTGGGAGGGAGGATTGATCGCATGAAGAAGGTGGCTCCTCCCAAGGCAACCGGTGGCGGCGGATTCGTTTTCGAAGACAGAGTTGCTGCTTATTTCCTCTCTTTTCTCCTCAGCGGGCGGTGGCCACTAGACCCGAGGCTTGGTATCATCACGGGGATTGATTTTCAAACCCGCGCTGACGGCTGGTTTCTCGACGATATTCTGTTGACTCTCGTGTCCGATGGGGAAACCCGGTGCTGCGCTCTTTCTGTGAGGAGCAATCAGCAATTCACGAGGAACTCTGCACCGTCTGAGTTTGTACAACTCGCTTGGCGACAATTCCTCCATATCGAAACAGACCGTTTTGATAAGGATCGAGATTTGCTCGGTCTGGCTATCGCCCCGCTCTCTCAAGGCCTGGGCAAGGGACTGCTGAGGCTCCTCGAGCTGGCCCGTAAAGGCGATCCGAAAGATCTGCCAGTTAGATTGAAAAAAACGGCTTTTGCATCGATAACGATTCAGAAACTCTTTGATAGTTTCGTCTGCCCCGCAGAGTTGGCGGAGAAACATGGCATCACGAATGAAAATACAGGCGAACTGCTCAGATGCATTGAGGTTCTTGAGTTCAGCTTTGAATCGGGTTCGAGAACTCAGTTGCGCGAAGCAGTGGAGAATTGCCGGAGCGCACTGCGCAGCGGTTCCCCGCAAGAAGCGCTTTCTTTGTGGGAAAGCCTCCTGGCGATAGCGAGCGAGTACCGGCCTAATGCAGGTTATCTAGATGGCTGCCGATTAGGAGACAAGTTAAGATTACGTTTTCGGCTGAAGGAGTTTCCTCACCACGAAGCAGATTGGCGACACTTGCTGGAGGGAACCAGAAGCAATTTGGCGGCACTACCGGACAAGATTGGCGGTACTGTTACTCTTCCACGTAACAAGGAGCTCGCGGAACTTGACGGGGCGTTCTCCAAGGACAAGGCAGTCGTTCTTCATGGACCTTCTGGCTGCGGAAAGACCGTTATTGCGAAGTGGTGGGCGGAAAGAGAACTGAATTGTTCTAAAGTCCTCTGGTGGAACGCCGCAAGTCTCGGCGTTCAAAGCTTCGATGCCTTTGAAAGAACTTTGGGCATGAATAATCCCCTGGCCGAGGTTCTCGCTGCAACTCCTGACGCGCGCGCATACCTGATCCTAGACGGCCTAGATCGCTGCTTCTCTGAAGATGCATTTCGAAACGTGTCAGTGGTCATTCGAACGCTTCGACTAGACGACGAGGCGAGTCCATGGCGCCTTCTGGTGACATCTCAGCCAGAAGAGTGGAAAAGGGTTCAGGGTCAACTCGCAGGCGCTAATATACCGACGCTCGAGTGGAATCTGACCGGGACCAAGGAGCCGGACGATGTCAGTGCAGTTTACGAGGCATTTCCTGCTCTCCAGCGCCTAGCGCTGCAACCCCAATTGCGGTCGCTGTTGCTCAAGCCTAAGATTCTCGATTTGCTTGCGACAAAGTCGTCTGATACATCAATTGACACAAGTAGGTGGGTGGGCGAGTCGGACGTGATCGAATGGTTCTGGGAGACGGGGGTCGAGGAATCGCACGGTGGCCAAATGCGAGCGGGATTCCTGATGAAGCTCGGCGCGAAGCAGGCGGACGAGTTAAGATCCGAAACGTCCGCCGACGCGTTTTCCGTGCCTGACCGGGTGGTTCTAGATGGCTTAGTCGGAGACCGCATCTGCAAGCTACACGAACAGCGGGTGTCCTTCTACCATGATCTCTATGGCGACTGGGCGAGGCAACGTATGCTGCTCTCGAGGCATGACGAATTGCCAAGTTACTTGAACCCGCCACGGTTGGCATCTCCTCTATGGCATCGCGCCGTTAGGCTTTTCGCCCTGCACTTGCTCGAGCGACACGTCGATTTGACGAGATGGAGGTCTGCGGTTGGCTCTCTAGCCTCGGGCGAAGGTGATGTCAATCTTGGGCAGGACTTGCTCGTGGAGGCGGTAATTTTCGCCGCAAATCCGGTTCCAATCCTCGAGCGTCTTTGGTCGGACCTTGCGGCAAACGGCGGGCTATTGCTCCGTCGTTTGTTGGGACGATTCCTTCATGTGGCAAGCTTGCCGAACCCCATAATGCTAACCATTGCAGAAACGCTCGATAGGAATTTGCGGATTCAACCTGCCGTAATGCAGAGGATTCCGTACTGGCCTTACTGGATACCTATGATTCAATTCCTGCACGAGCATCTCTCGGATGTGATTAGGTTAGCTCCTCAGCAGGTCGCGGAAGTAGCGGATATGTGGCTGCGTCAAGGCGGGGAGAATTGGCCACTGCGACGAGAAGCTGCTGAGCTGGCTCTGACGAAAGCGGAACAGGTGTTGTGCTTCAAAGAGTCCGGTGGCATCTTTTGTGCCGAGGACAAACTCGATGAAATCGTTTACCGAGCTGCGCTTGCCGGTGCCAGGGAACTGCCAGAGCGCGTGGGTGCATTCGCTTTGAAGGCAAGCGGCCGGAAGGAAGCATTGACGAAAGAAGGTGAGAGGGCTAGAGGCAATGAGCATATTATCAGACGGACAGTGTCATTTCCTCCGTTAGGGCCTTATGAGGTAGAACTCCCGCCTCCTTGGCCGGACGGACCGAGCAGGAGGCCGGATGACAGCTTCCAGAATGTGTGCTTGGAGACCGATGCGCTGCACCCGCTGATCATGGCCAACCCAAGCTGCGCGCGAGAGGTTCTCTTGGGCTTGCTGATAAGGGAACCACGGCCGCGGGATCCTTTCGAGCTGGAGGGGCCAACATTGATCGAAAACTTGGACATACAGCACATCCCCGGGATGTTTTCACCCTTTTACATCCGCGGTCCTTTTCTGTTCTTTCTTAGGAGTCAACCTACGGAGGGATTAGAAGTCATCTTACGCTTAGTCAATTTCGCAACAGAAAGGTGGGTGGACGAACGAAAGAAGCAGAAGGGTGGACCGAACGACGTTGCTATTCCGTTTTCTGGCGGGGAGCAAGAATGGGCTGGTGATTTTCACGTGTACTACTGGTATCGCGACCTGGGTCCTTGTCCGCAACTTGTGGTCGCAGCTTTGATGGCGCTCGAGAAGTGGTTTTATGAGGAGATTGAGAGCGGGCGGACGGTCGCCACTGCGATCGAGACTGTTCTGCAGCGGTCCAATTCCGTCGCTTTCCCAGGACTACTTAGTGCAGTGGGCCGCAAAGAACCCTCTCTTTTTCAGGGGCCGCTAGAGCCCCTCCTGGCTGTCGCTGAGTTTCATTACTGGGAGCTGCAGTATAGTATAGAACCGCAAGATATTTGGATGGTCGGCTGGTGGGGACAACCGGAGTTTCTGAAGAAGCTGGCCCAAGAGTGGCACGAACTTCCTCATCGAAAGAAAGGCTTACACGAGTTGGCGCGAATGCTCTTTGTTACTACTCCGCAAATGAGTGTTTTCTTTGAACAGGCGCGCTCGAATTGGGCAGCCCGACTTGCTACGTTGCAGGAAAGTCATCCCCTGAAAAACTATTTGGAAACACTCGTGGCGCTGTACGATATCAAGAACTACAGGATTGAAAAACACCCAGAGCACTGTGATGTTCTAGTTTTCGAAGCCCCCGAGGAATTACGGGCAAGAAGGCAACAGACTCTTCGAGAGGCCGAGGAGCGTATGCTCTTGCTTCAGTTCCCCTGGCGTTGCAGGCAGCTTCTTGATGCTGACGAACCACTGCCGCAGGAGCATCTTGAAGGGTTCTGGGATGCTATTATGCGCATCGCCGAGATCGAGCCTCCCCCTGATGCCGAACCCGGGGTCATTTGCATAGATGATGCGCTTTGTGGTGGAGCTGCTGTACTATTGAGATTGCACCGCGATTGGCTAAGACAACATGCTGAGCGTGAGGGACGGTGCGTGAAGCTGCTCATAAATACGATCCATAATCCACCTAGCAAGCGAGAGGTTTACATTCCAGAGGACATCATTGATAGGCGGTGGGACTGTTTCTGTGCGGAGGTGCTCCCTGTCCTTTGGGCCGAGGATCCTGACTCACCCCTCCTGCGTGAATGCGTGGCTCTGCTGGCGGCAGGTTACTACTATAAGACTGTGGGGATCCTGTTTGCCAGGACCGCCGAAGTCAGAGATCGACTAGGTGAGGATTTCAAACGGTTGCAGCATTCCGTGCTCCGGGTGGCGGCAGCGAGGCGGAGGTGGCCAAGGGCGCGTTGCTACCCAACTCTGGTACCGTTTGTAGTCATTAAGAGCAGGCGATATGCTCTGTTCAGGTCTCTTCAACGACGCGCGAGACGCATTGCGGGCGTATCTGGTAGAGCGCGGAGGGCCATGCGGAAAGATGATGATGATGCCTTACTTTCGGTTTTGCTACGAAGAGAGGTCCGAGCGTTCACGAAGAGAACGCTTCCTGCAACACTGCCGACCTGGGACGAGTTTGCGCTGAAGACCCCCGTTCGGAAGCCGACGAGAACCGCTGGTCGAAGAAGGCGGCCCAGGCAGAGGTCTGGTCTGGATCTAGCCCTAATCAGAGCAACGTATGCGTGGCTGCCTCTGCTGGATCAAGCGTTAAATGAAACTGAACGCGCGGAGTGGATTAGTTTCTGGAAAGAGGCACTGGGGTGTACCCTCCGAATGCTCGGTGAAGACACCGAAGATGAACTAGAGGTTTCCGGAACGCCGAGCGATTGGGACCACTGGGTCTTGGAACGAAGCGCTTCCCTCATTACCCAACTTCGGCCTGAGGAACAGCCAGAGCATTTCTGGCAACCAATTCTGGAATTAGGTACGCGAGCGCATTATTGGGTTGAGTCTTTTATGACGGATTGGTTCATCAATGGCCTGGGCTCTGGGCCGGCTCCCAATGGGTTCATAAACAAATGGCAAAGCATGGTTGATTTCGCTTTTTCCTCTCCAGAATGGAAGTTTGAAGAGTCGCGTAATCCATTTGACCTAGAGAGAATCTGGTGTCACATGATGGGTTTCGATTCACTCTATTCTTCCTTGTGGACGGCAGAGCAGAAGGATACAGTAAGACGTATGTACGATGCCTATAGGCGCTGGGCGAAACAACATCTGACAAGACCGCGATGTGCTGTAAAGTTCATCTCGTTCTTGGCAACTGAAGCTGGTGAGCCCGTTCTATTTGATGGGTTAGTCTGGGTCGAAGAAGCTGCTGTCCAAGTAGGCGCCGAGTTCTGGACCGAGCGAGATATTGAAGGAAAACTGGCTGATCTTCTGGATATGGTTTGGCATCGCCATCGCTCAGAACTCGGGCGGCATCAATCTTTTCGGGGTGCATTCATCAACCTCTTGGGAATGCTCGCAGAACGGCAGAACCCTCTGGCCTTGGAATTGCAGCAGAGAGTCGCTTCTATCTAATGTCATCTTCCCCAGTAAACGCGGCAGTTTGACGTATTGTTCGCGAAGTTCTCTCTTCGATTAAACGCTGTGGGGACGATTCGTTGCGCGTTTTTGGGCGGAAGGCGACAGCGCGCGAGTGCCTGAGGAACAAGGGGGGAGAGTCGAACTCGAGATGACCAGTGGTACAATGTGGGAGGCTTCTGAAAGTAATGCCGTGAGAAGCGGCGAGATACGTTTGTTCTTGCGCGGGGGAGTGTGCGAGCGACACCCTGATCATAAAAGGAAAAGACGTATTTTACCTACGAGGGCTGCAGACTCGCTCTGACAGTGAAGATGTGCTGGTATTCGGAACTATTCTCGGCGGTCAGTCGGCTCTCTGTCTGGACGCGTCACCTAGCACAGATTGTGCGACCACCCGCAGAGTCTCGTCATCGCCTTCGGCCCATTCCTCCAGCATCTTCATCGTTCCACCTCTGTTGAACTTCAGCATGGGCGCGACGAACGCGCAAGCTTCCTCGGGGTTCTGCCAGAATCTGACCGGCAAATCGTAGGCGAGTTCCTGTTGGAATCTCGCCAGATCTCTACAGAAGATCTCCGCGTAGAAATTGCAGAAGTCATTTTGCCCCGGCGTTCGTTTACGCAATCTCTTCGCCCATTTCGTGACGAACGGATCTTCATCTTGCGCCATCCGCTTGAAGAAGCTAGTCATTTCCTCTGGGGGAAGGGACGCGGCGGACAGACATGTAGCGCCGCGCACGGCCCAGTCTCGGTTGTGTTGGCTGAGCGATTCGAGAAGCGTAGCAACTTTGGAAACGGGGACTTTCAACAAAGTGAGAACCTCCCCTTGGCAGACGACACGAGCTGCGCGAGTTGCCACATTAACCTGAACCCACCAGTCCGGGTCTTCTCTGAGCGTTTCGATTAATGGCCATAGGTCGCTTACAAGCTCGGGATAGTGTGAGATGAGGCTGCACAAACCTTCTGTAAGTTCGCGCCGCACTGTGGCCGATCTGCTTAAACAAGCCCCCTGCAAACATCGGAGCGAAACTTGACCTCGCCATTCGATTTTTCCAGAACAAAGGAACGAGCAAAACTCCCTAATTAGAAATGCGCGGGCCCGCCAGGACTCAATCGTAAGTAACCTTTCGATCACGTTCGTGACTTTGGGGTCGTACACTCTTGGAAGGCTCCACGTGCAGAAAGGGATCGTTGCATCTTTTATTCTAAGGTCACAAGTGACGAGCACATCTCTCCACCGCGCTTCGCCAAACATCCAATTAACCGTATTGGAAAGAGCTGAGCAAACGGCAAGGCTGTCTGTTAAGGACGGCTTGGAAGCCGCAAAATGGTGGAGGACGTTGACGACTTCCTGAAGCTCGCATTTCGAAAAGTTGGAGGTAATGAACAGGGTCCCAAAATGACGGAGGGTCCGTTCTTTATGGGTAATCCAGCGTCGACATACTTCCCGCACAGCCTTGGACCTGCTCACAGTGAAACTGAACGCCAGTTTCTCACGAAACTGCCAGTCAGAATCTCGCACCGCGCTCTCGAGAAGTTCGAGAACTTCAGGGAGCTCAAACGCGCTACGTTGGCTGTCACCCATGAATCGTGTTTTGCTGAGACCGGAAAAGAGCGCAATCCTGACCTCGTCTTCCGGGTCAGGCGAAACAGAGAGGACCTTCTCCCATATCTCCCCTGATGGAGCGCGCAAGAGTAAACCCACGAGGTGAGCGAAGCTCTCCCTTAAACGGGTACTCTCGCTGTGCTCCCATTTCTTGAACTTGGAAAAAACGCTTGGGTTGTTACTGACATATATGTCAGCAGCCAAGACCGCCCTTTCTCTGACGAAATCAGATTCATCATTCGCTAAGTCGGACCAAACCGAAAAGCCTGCGTCCGTGTCATCATCGAGGAACTCGCGCACGCAACCCGCAGCCTCCCCCCGAACAGCCTCGTGTGGACTGTGCACAAGATCCTCAAGCACCCAGAGCCCTTTCCGCTTGTCGTGCCGGGCAAGGTGGCTAAGGTACGGCAAGGTTGCCATGGCCTTAAGCCTTGGCTCGCATGAGCAGAACCATTGCTCAACTCTATCCACGAGCGTTGGACGGACATCGAGGATAAAGTTCAGAAGTCCAGGGAAGGAAAAGGTATGTTGATGGAAGATCACAGTATCATGATCAGGATCAGCATGGAGCGCCCGACGAACTACTTCATCAATAAGAGCCATACAGTACTCAGGCCTTGACCAAAAGAAATCGTACATACGCTCGCTCAATGAGTAAGGATTTTCAACTATCAAGGTTCCAACAACACCAAAATCTTCCTCCTCAGGGAAATCCAGATGAGTGAGAGCCCTGCAGACAAAGTCCTGCCATCTATCACCGAAGGTCGCGATTCTCCAGCAAAGTTCCCTTCGGAGATTGCCGTCAAGCATACCCAAGAGCATTGCTATTGCGGCTTCAAGAGGCTGCCATGATTCGGCCTTGGTCAGGTACAACCTGAGGTTCTCAAACACGTTATCCCGATTCTGATGCAGGCTGCGCGCAAGAACGTATTCGAAAAAGCGGGGATGGAAAAAGCGGATTCTAGATCCGTAGCGTTCATGATGTGGCGATACTCTGATAAGCACATCAGTATCCAGGAGTTGGTGTAGCACATCGCGGTGACACCACTGCGTCTCAAGCAGAGTATCCTCGTCTACTTGCGTGAGACCTTCAGAGTGGAAATACTCCGCCAAGTGTAGTATAAGCCTTCCCTTTTTCGAAGCACGCTTGCCGATCTTTTTCTCCCAATATCTTTCAAAAAGATCGACCTTGAGAATATCAAGTGGTCGCTCTCGGTCCTCGAAGCATTCGGCAGCAAGCCCAAGCATGAAGGGATCACGAAGGGCTTCCATGGAATCAAAGGATACATACCCTTTGATACCGTATGCTTCCAATGCTTTCTCTAACTCATCGTCATCGAAGTCGCCTATCTCAACCCATGATTCCCCGTGTTCCGCTACAGATGCGGTCTTTGTCCTTTCGGGAGGGCAGGGATACATAAGACCCCTTGGAAGGAATTTGCGCCTGTCGTGAAACAGATGTTCCCATGTCTCCTTGCGGCAGGTCAGGCAGATGCGGACATTAGTCAAAGTCCTTCCTTGGTCTACAACCCAGCGAGTCAGACTCTCAAGAACCGCGGGAGGGTCTTGAAACTCATCGAGTGAGTCCAATAGTAGAAGAAAGGCGCTCCCTTTGCGTGAGGCCATTCTGTTGATGTCGCTGATGCGGATCGAACTCGCGGCCTCAGGGCTTTCGCTTTCAAGCAGCCGCCGAATTGTCGTATCGACTTCGTCGGGCAACCGAAAATCTGCGTCCTGGTATTCCTCACCCAACAGCAGAAGCGCCGGGTGCTTGCCTTCCTGAACAAGATTGCAGAGAAAACAGCTCTTGCCGCGACCACCCTTGCCAACGAGAACGAGAAGCAGCTCTCGACCACCAGTAAATTCCTCGAACGCCTGTCTGATTCGGTCACGGGGGACGTAACGATCTGACCGGTAGCGCTTGCCCAGCCCGTGAAGTATCTCCTCATTTCGCTTCTGACACGCTTTGAGGAGAATCTCCCACTCATCCTCCCACTTATCCCGCGCCTCTTCTTTCAGCTCAAACTCTGGCTTATCCTTTATGAGAACGAAATTGGTGTAACCTTTCTTCCGGCTGTCATTGAACTTGTCCATGAGTTTCTTCAGACGTCCAATCCATTGGTGGTACGTGTTGTGTTCCACGGTGACATGCTTGTGCAACTTCTTCCACACATCAACATGCTCGACAAGACGTCCCTCGATATTGACATCCCGAAGAATGTCCAGCAGGATTGTGTATTCTGGTACGTTGAGAGTTCTTGTGGAGCGGAGCCAGGGCTGGAAAGCGGCTATGTAGTCAGTCAGTTGCTGCTTGTATTCGTCGGATACGGGGGGCTTGGCAGCTGCGGGACTTGGCCCCGTTTTTCTAGTCGCTGACCGAGTAGAGATACTCGATTTCTTTTTCCGCTTGGCCCGTTTTTGCGGCGTGTTCTTCCGCTGTGAGGCCGTACTTTTCGGCAATGTCCTCTAACCCTCTGCTGTAAATCTCGACCTGTGTTTCCAGCACTTCCCTATTGTACATGTCAGAGGGACATAGTCCGGGGAAATCATGGGCAATCTTCCCAGCCAGAATCTCCACGTATTCCAGGTCTTCCCGGACTGTCTCAACATGAGGTTCATACTTACTCTTGCGGTCCAAGTACGCTTCTATGCACTGTTTATACAGCCTCGCCTCGTCGCGGACCAGAGCCGGCTCCGTTGAGCGGAATCTTATTGGCGCCCAAGCTATGTTGTGTTCGGCTAAGTATTCGAGGCGATCCGCGAGCAACTCCTCCCGAAATCGGTTCAGCTCGTCCTCGGAAACGGCTCCTCTGTTGTATAAGGCCTCCATCGCTTGCTCCCGGTGCATGTCTTTCAGGATATCGTCGAGAGGTGAGCGATCCTCGGGAAGTTCGGCCCATGGTAACAGGCTGCTCTCTCTTCGTGTGTCCGCGAGAACGTCAATGAAAGTGTCACAACAAATGTACTTGCTCTCCCTGATGATGTCAAGCAGGTTCTTGGCACGAGTCTCCTCCTCTTTCATCCAGGCCTCCACGCCCCGGTCCTTTCGTCGCTTGTCAACGCGGGATAGGACTGCCTTCCCTGCGCGTCCTCGAACGCTTTATCGACGGTAAGTGCAGCTTTCATACAACTTTCTTGTCAGGAACGTTTTTATGCTTTTCCCTCCTGCTTGCGAGGGACGTAAGCTTGTGTAAGCTTACGTAAGATAACCTGTTCTGCCAGAACGACTTAAGCCTTGACAAGCTTCTCGATATGTGTTATACTTCGTTGTGAAAAGGAGCGAGAACGTCGAGTGTGATACAAGGGGGTGGTAGCGATGGAACATTACATCTGGCATCTGAAGCAAGGTATCGGGCGCAACCATGAGTATGCGCGGAAGCTGCTGGCGACGCACAGCCGGAACGCAGGTCTGATTTGCGGTCACGACTGTGCGTACTGTCCCACGCGGTCGTGCGTTCGGACGCATAGGGCGTTCAAGGAGCTCGGCGTTAAACCGTTCACCCGCAGGTACGCAATTGTGGACCCTGACACCCCCGTGATGGTAGCGAGAGACATCAGCAAGCTGGGTCCCGACGATATCTTGATGGTCTGTCCAACTACGGACGCCTGGGCCCCAGAGGCGCAGAAGTACAAGATAGGAAAGCGTATCCTGGAGGTCGTGGCGGAACGGGGTCAGTGCCAATGTCGGCTTTTGAGCAAGAACAGGGCGATGTTCGACGATCTCGATGTGGTCAAAGCACAACGTGGCAGGTTCATGGTGGGTACCTCTATCACGGCACCGGCACGTAAGGCGGCGGAGTTGGCAGCCGTGGAGCGGTACGCCTCACCCAATCCTGACCGGAGGGAAGCGCTGGTCGGGGCCCACCGTCGCGGCTACCGGACTTTCGGTATGTTGTCACCGGTTCTGCCGGGCATCGTCGAGAACGGGCAGGATATGATCGAACTCTTCAACTATATTATGGACGCGAACCCGGGGGATATCTGGGTTGAGCCCGTGAATGCCCGGGGCCCGGGATTGATCTGGACCGCCGAGGATCTCAGGTCAGCGGGATACACAGACATGGCAGCCGCTGTAGACCGTATCAGAAAGCGCGATGCATGGCAGGAGTATGCTTTCGAGCTGACGAGACATGCGCAGGCGGCAGCAGCGGCACTGGGACTTTTAGATAAGGTTCATGTGTTACTGTACCAGAACAGGTTTGATCCGGCCTTGGTCGCGGCGCTGAATGAGGATGAACTGGGCATCGTCTGGCTTTAGGGCAGAAAGCCCTATCAAGACCTGAGGTTGCAGAGAGGTCCACAGGGTGCTAGGTGTTGCTTGCACTGAACGGTGATGAGAGGGATTGCTCAGCCCTTCTTTTTGGAGCGTTGGCGGATGAACAGAAACTGTGACGAGGACGCTTGGGCCATTATTTCTTATGGTATGAGTGAGAAGACGCGGTCATACAGTCAAGACCAACGTTTTTCGTGCCGGAGACAGCGTTCAGTGGCTCAAAGGCCGTCGTGATGGCAGCCCACGGCGTATCAAAGGAGGCGTGCTATGGCTGTTCGGATGCTACCGGTTGCGGAGTCGGAGAGATCGATAAAGAATGTCTCACGAGAGCCTCAAGCCTTCGTAGAGAGACTGCGGCGCCTTTATGATGGGAAATACGGGACGGAAGCGCCATCGTCGCGGGTCTACCTGACCGGTCGTCGCCCTGGGCGGCACCTGGGATGGTACGAGAGGCGGACAAGATCAATCCATGTGAATGACGATGGACTAACAGATTACGCAATGCGAGCGGTGTTAATCCATGAGTATGGCCACCACCTCCAATTCTCCTGCCATACCCGGGAAGGGGGCCGCCAAGTAATCGGTCCGGGCTCGGCGCACGGGCCTGTATTCAAGCTTCACCACTGGCGATTGAGAAGGTTGGCCCACGAAGCCGGCTTGCTTTGTCCCTTAGAGAAACAGGATATGGAGATCGGCAAAGTCGTGCAGCAGATTCACGGCCTGCGGCGGCACGGTGGGAAGTACGTGCTGGAAGTAGGTAAACAGCTGGCGGCCGCGAGAGAAAGGTGCCAGCAGATTGGCGAGAGTTTCGAGGTCTTCTTGCAGGACTGTGTCGCGTTCGACCGTACGACAGCGTATGACTACATCCGCGCGTTCAGGATGAACATGCCTCCCGAGTTGAACTTCACCACGATGCGGTTCCTGATGCGCATCAAAGATGAGCGTTTGAGGGAGAAAGCCAAAGAGGACGCGGTGGCAGGCATCCCACTGGCGATCCTGCGCCTGCGCTACGGTAAACCTAAAGGGAAAAGGTTCACGGTCGTACAGCGGGGCAACGAAGAGGAACTCATATCTGCTCTGACAGCAGAGAAAAGTGCGCTGAGGCGTCGCCTTGCGGAGATCGACAAGCTTATACAGGAACTCACGAGCCGAGCAAGTCTGGAGCAGGCGGCGTGCAAGGGTTCGCGAACGTTGCGTATGGGAGATGTAGGACAATCCTACACACCTTGTCAGATGTGACGTAATGGCACTGGACTTGTTAATAGACAGACCGAGCTGAGAAAGAGGTATCACACCAGCGTAAGCAGTACATAACAAGTTCTTGGTAAGGGGCGGCGGACCACAACGGGTTTAAGGGACACGTCACGGTCACCCCAAGCTCAGCGCAATCGCTGGCTGGGTTCCTGACTCACGCCAGGCGTCACCCCTTTGTGTTCAGATTAGCGCACGAGAGGCTGTGGAGTCAAGAGCAGAGATAGCTTGCTGCTGTTCATGAGGTAAGTAGGAGAACGTTGAGACGGAGGCGATCACGATGATAGAGGTACTGATGGGAAGGTTCGCAGTCGTGTTTCTGACAGTAGCTTTGCACGCGCTGGCTGTCGGCACGGTCGATGGCCAGATACCCGATATTCCTATGGAGCTTGTAATTGGAATCGATTCCAGCGGGTCGATGCGTCCGATGTTCGGGCAGGTGGTGGAGAAGGTTGACGCGGTGCTGGATGTGGTGCCGGAGGGAACGAGACTGGCATTGGTCCGTTTCGACGAAGGAGCGGAGGAGTTTGCTCGGACAAACTGTTTGACGGGGAGCCAGCGGGAGACGATCCGAGGCAGACTGCATTCGCTGACAGCAACCGGTCGATGGACCAATTTCGACGCAGCGGTAAAACAAATCCATGAGTCAGCGGAATCGCTAGGAACGCCGGTATTGATCGCCATCTTCACAGATGCGCTTTCTGACCCCGGACCGGCGCACCCCTTTGAATCTTTCGACAAGCTGCTGCACAACACGTTTGCCGATCAAGAGAACTTGAGTGTGCTGCTTATAGTGCCCAAACAAGAGACAGCGTCGCGAATTGAGGAGCGCGGGCCTGTGCATGCCGCTGTGCTATCCGATACATCGCCCGAGGATATCCTGTCGTACGTTCCCGCTCAACAGCTCGCCGAACCTGGCGACACTTCCTCTGCGTTTCCGGCAACTGTGGGCGCGGCGGTTACAACCCTCCTTCTTGCGGTTTCAGCGGTCTGTTTCATCTGTGTGCGAGATTGGGTACAAGCCCGGCGACTTCGCGCAGGACGCCGGGAACTGCTGACCCCGAAAGGTCTCTCGTGCGACCTTATTGCACGGTGCGGTGGGGCCACCCTTGAGCTTGGGCCAGTGGATGAGATCGAGGAGGTGCGTATAGGGACCACTCCAGGCTGTGATATCCATCTGACATCGCCCGAGGGCCAGGAAGGCGAAGTCATACTCCGCCGCGAGTCAGAGCGGTTCACGGTACGTAATCGATCTCACCTTCCGGTTCGCATTGACGGGGCGGAACTGGAACCGGGAAGAATGGCGCGGCTAAGACTGCCGGCTGAGTTGACCGTGGATGGGCAGGCGGTGTTGTTGTTGTTGCTGCCCAGGGTCGAGGAAATTGAGCTAGAACAAGAAGCTGAGGAACACGCAGCTAGGGAGGTGGACGATGACAACGAATCTGAATAACCCCAAGGACCATCCTGCTCCGGCTTTGCTTTTTGGTGGAGGCACAACAGGCACAGAGATTGCGCGCTGCTATGGTCGGATCACGAGACGGCATGGACTGGGCGTTGGCGGGGATAACCCGGTCTCTTTACTCTACTTCGATCACAGCACGCCCCTGGCGGAGCATGTGCCCCGCGATATTGGCGGCGAAACCGAGGGTACGGTTCTGCCTCCTGAGTGCTGCATTGCGGCCAAGCTTCCAGAACCTACTGTTCTGGAGGATTTGCTGGCGGAGGGCAGGCTGCGGGCAGTTCCCCCGGAGCTAAGACTGGGCCAGGGGGTGGCAACGGAAGGCCTGGGCACGGGGAACGACCCGCGCGTTGGGATGCTTCTGTTCGAAGCTCACAAAGAGCAGTTCAAGGCACGGTTCATTGCCTGCTTACGTCGCATGCAGGAGTATGAAAGGCAATGGCGCCGGATAAAGGGAGGAGACGTCGAGCAGCAGCGGGGCGATCTGGCAACGGTGTTGGTCGCGCTCAGTACAGTAGGCGGGATGGGAACAGGGGCGTTGCGAGCCTGGCTTCGGCGTATCCGGGAGTGGTCGGAGGAGATAGGCATTCAGGTAAAGGTAATCGTTCTTGCTCTGGGTCTGGGGACTTTGGGGCCACCGAACGCCGCACGGGCCGAGGAGAATCAGAGCAGCATCGTCAAATGGCTGTTGGCGGGAAGCGCTGGCGCCCTTGCGAACGATCCGTTCAGCACAGACCATCCTGTGCCCGGGCGCAGGCTCTTTGACTCGCTGATTGTCCTGACAAACCTCAACAGCCACGGGGAGGTTGGTTCCCTTACCGCTCTCAAAGAGATGGCGGCCCAGTTCATCTACCTTCTGACGAGGACCCCGGTAGGTGCTTTTCTGCGCGAGTCGGTCATCAACATCGAGAACGGTTGGGAGCTGGACCGCTACGGTGTGCCCGCATGCATCAGTACGGTGGGTCTCTCTGTCATTCACGCTGACCGGCCAAAAGCCCTTGCCTTTTGCAGTGCAAGAATGGCCGAGGAGTTCTTCTCCGGTCTGAGCTCCGGGGGTGCTCCCCAGGAGGTCCAATCTACCACCCTCGGGCTGGTCCGCAGCCTGGGCCTTGTCGAATCTGAGGACGAGGCGCTCGCTGCAGAGAAGATCTCGCGCCTGCAGTGCTTTGGTGGCCAGAACGCAGGAGAAAGGGCAAGGGCGCTTTTCAGGCGCGGAGCAGAGGAGCTCAGGGGGTACCGCAGATGCCTGTTTGTGGCGCGGCGGTATGCGCACGTGATGAACGTCCAGATTCCCACGAACATTACAGCTCGGGTGAAGGAGGAAGCTCGCGGATTTGTGAGCGAGGTCAGTAAGGCCCTTCAACAACTGGAACGGCAATTTCTTCGGGCGAGCAATGGACCACGGGATTTGCTGAGTACGCTTCGGATTATGTTCGAGCTGATTAGCCGGTTCGCTTCCACCAACGACGAAAAGTTGAACGCGCTGAACCGGCTCTCCCGACCGGTGCTTGAGAGAATCGATAACAACCGGCGCGTGGTCGAGGAACTGCGTCGCCAGAACGCGCTCATACGGTGGCTCCGCTGGTTCACCGCGAAGCAGATAGCCCGTGAGCTGGAGGTTGACGGCGAGGACGCCATCTCAATGACAGTTGAGATAGAAGTTCGGCAAATCCTAGCGAACGAGGTGTTCCCCCAACTGCTGGACATAGTCTCCGACCGAACGTCGCGAGCCAGCGCACTTCTCTCGCAGGTGAACAGCCTTGCTGCTGATTGTACGCGGGAGGCAGAGCGGGTGCTCCAGTCGTCGCCGCTGGACACCGCGCCGGTTGGGGTGCAGCTGTTCGACAGGGAGCTCTTGGTGGAGGTGTGGATGGAGCTGGTGGAAAGGAACGGTGGCTTGGAGGAACTCAGGTCCCGGATGCTCGAGTCCTTCCTGGGTCACTATGGGTCCCTTGCAGCATTCGCCGACCGACCCAAGGACGAGCTCAATCAGGTCGCTTTGGATGAGGCAGGGGCCTGTTTCATTGATGCCATTCAGCAACTGGATGTGGAAACCGTTTTCCACAGGGTATGCCCGACGAGGAGGCAGAAGCGGACCTTCGTGCATCAGTGTGTCAAGGAGAGCCAGGGCCGGCTCCGGATTCGCGGTCACACGGGCTCTGGGGACAAATGGGTCAAGATCTTGGGTGTACCTGAAGCTTCCCGGGCTCATTGGTTGCACGATCTTGCCACAAGTGTCGATCCCAGCCCAGGGGAATGGAACCTGGTCACCATGCCTGGAAACGAGGAGGCGCTCTACTTCATTCAGTATAGGGCGGGACTCTCTCCGCGAGCCGTTTTCGCAGGCCAGCGCGGGCGCCGCACCTCACGGTCCGTGCGCGACATAGCGGCCTCGGGGGTGGACCCGGTTACCGCGTTCTTGCCCGACATGAAACCCAGCGCCGAAGATGCCCAAGTTGCTCTGGCGAAAGCATGGAGCATCGGCGCATTGGGAATCAGCGACGGGCAGGGAGTCTGTATCGATACAGGGAATGACCGTGAGTACCTGGGCACTAGCCTTGACGAAGCCGCAACGCAACTACGCCGCTCCTACGCGACGCTCGCCAAGGTCGGGTATCTGTTTGCCTGGCGCCTCGCCCAGGATCCCGACGCCGTGATTGCCAAAGTGGCTGACCTGCAGAGAGGTGGCACCGGTGGCGGCACAGAAGGGCTCTTGGCAGTGGTTACGCAAGAGACCGTACGTCGTGTTCTGGCTGAAGCACGCGAGCTACAGCGCTACTTCGCCGTACCCGATGAGCTCGAAACACAATGATTGGGACAGGTAGTGAACAAGAAACGGAAACTCAGACTGGCTGGCGGACGGTTCACTGAAGTTGAATTGGACGACCCGCTACAGGTTTTGGTCAGCCGCGCCTGGCGATCGGTTGGCCGAGTGCGAGAACCGATGAGCACTGTCGGTTCCTCTGGACCGGCGAGTTCAGAGACACCCTCGCCTTCCGAGGGTCTCATCGATATGGATTGGATGAGGGAAAGAAGAATACTCATGGCGGGTGCAGGGGCTGTGGGCAGCAGGAATTCGCTCCTACTGGCCCCCTACGGCGTAACACAAGTTCTGATAGACCACGATGTCGTGGAGTTGCGGAACACGATGGATGGGCGCACGGTATTCTCAAAACAGGACGTTGGAAAACTTAAAGTGTTTGCGTTGCGGGACAAGGTGGTTGCGCTCGGTCCCGGCACATCTGTCATCGCCCATCCAAGGAACGTCAATAACATGTCCAAAGCGGAGCTGCGTCACTGGGCGCGGCAATGCGATATTGCGTTGGTCGCCATCGACGAAGGCCGGGCAATCCTACATCTGAATGAAGCCTTGTATCCCGAACTGACTGTGTTCTACCAGGGCCTACACAGGGGCGGACGGAGCGGGCAGGTTATCATCACGCGCCCTGGTTCTCCGTGTCTAAAATGCTGCATGGATGTCCGGGGCGGGAACGAAATCGAGACCCTTCATGCCGAGAGAGCCCTCGGTATCCACTTCGGGGCTATCTCACAATTGGCAGTGCAGCTGGCCGTGCAGGAACTGGCTGCTCGCTGGGGCTCTCCCTTGGGGGAACCTTTGCAGCATCACGTAAGCATTCTTTTTGTTTCTAACATGCGCTCACAACTGACGCCGCAAGGTCCAGCGATTGTTTCCTTTCGTGTGGAACCTGACCGGTCCTGCGACGTCTGCGGAGGCAAGCAGGAAAGGAGGTGAATAGATCTTGAGTACCGCAACCGAACGCGAGCACCGCTTGGTCATGCTGCCGGCGCTCTTTGACCAAGGGAACGGGAACGGCATCGGCACGGAGCACGATCTTGCGCGGCGGGTGGATGAACTCGAGCGTCAGATCAGCGAGGTATCGACGCCGGTTCAGATGCCTGGCGGCAACGGGCGCGGTCATAACCAGACCTCGAGCGCACCTTCGCGCTTGGGCAGGGTCCGGGAGACCGTGGCAAGGGAAATCACGAGAATATCTGATTAAGCCCATAGTGCCAAGGGGGGCGGGTCAAACCCGCTCCCCTTTAGCCCACGATGTTGTCACATTGGGAACTATCAACAAAGGTTTGCCAGCGCGGAAACCATACAACCAGTTGCGATCATAAGCTCTGCTGACCTTACGGTAGGAACGATAACAAATGTCCAGCGCGCGCCAGAGACCGCACGCCAGGGATTTGCTCAAAGGAGGATGAGCTGTGGCGGATAGGAAGGAAGGAAGGGATGAGGCTACGTGCCCACTCTGTCGAGGAAAGGGCTCGGTTGAGGTCATTAATACACCACGACTTCCGAAAGAGCTGGAATGCGAGCTCTGCCGGGGTCGGGGCACGGTGAGCTTGAAGCGCGTCCGGTACGCGTTGGAACGGCTCTCGACCCGGTTTGCATTGCCCGAGTCTTCGCCACGCTACTGTCGCGATCAGGATCGACGCAGCCCGGGCTCTGGGACAGGGTGTGCGAGCGGCGGGCGGTGAAAGGAGGAACGGAACGATGAGGTTTCTGGTGGTTCTGGCTGCAGCGCTCTTGCAGCTGCTCAGGCGCGCTGTGCGGGTATACATCCGCAATGCCTCGTTTTCAGTGCCCTGCACTGCCGGAGCGATTGGCGGCTGGATGCTAGGGCGCGTTGCGGTGGCTTCCGGGATACCGTACCGGTGGCTTCCACTCGCCTGGGCCATGATTTTTGGCGCGGGCGTGGGGCGGTTAGGTAGGCAGTGGTTCTCGGATGTCTTCGGGAAAAAAGAATAACAGCCAACAAACTGCAGCTGTGCTCGTAGTAGTTTGTTAGGTAGCGCGGTTCTTGTGTTGCACGAAGGAGAACGAAAATGGCGATACGTCCAAATCAAGGCAGCAACAGCGGCTTCAACCCAGTGACGAGAAGTGTGAAGTTCTTCCGCATAAAGGGAGGGAGGCTGTCGGAGTCACAGGACCAGCGCCTCTCCGAGAGTGTGAAGCTACGCGGCCTGGAGGGGGGAGTGGTTACCCAGGTGGACGGGCTCGAGGTCGGCATGTACCTCGACTGCGGCTGCCTTGCCACGTCTCCGAAGGCCATAGCCGGGCAGTGCCAATACCCCGGTTGTTTTGCCCTGATTTGCCAGGCCCATTCTGGCGTGTGTGAGGGGAGATGCCAGGGAGGATTGGTGTGCCGCACACACCTTAGAGATGTTGAGGTAGAGGGAACCAAGCGGGTCTTCTGTAATCGTTGCGCGTGGCGGTATGCCTTTTGGGAGATGTTGGTCGGTCTGTAAGGGCTCTGGGCAGGGCGGTCCTACCTCAAGCCGACATCGAGAGCTGGAAAATGGAAAGCTTTGGAACCGGACGTGTACAGGAGTTGCTCGATATCGCTGAGCAGGCCGGGCTCAGGGAAGACCCCGCGACGCTCGAGCTCATCCGGGAAGTAGGGCTGTGCGGTGATGCAGAGGCGGTTGGTATCATCCAGGAGTTCCTGCGACGAGAGGCAATGCCCCATATTGTTGAAGGCAACCCATTCTGGGCTCCGCCCACAACGGAGCAACTGATGGGTCTCGGCGGCTTTCCATTCGGATTCTGCGCGTTTACCGGATGTCAGCATCGCATTCCAGAATCAGAGCCCGTTGGGAATCTACTGGTGACGGGCGCCCCTGGTTGCGGCAAAACCACAGCGCTTTCCCACCTTGCCCTGGCCGCAGCGCGGGCCGGGAAGACACCCCATATAGATCTACCCCGAAGCGACTGCCGTGCTCTGGCGAAGTATCATGGGTTCCGTCTGGCCAACGTGCGGACGTATCGAATCAACATCCTCGCCAGTATCAGGAATGTTCCCAGGGCGGTGTACATCCAGACGCTGGCAGAGACCGCGGCGCATCACTTCTCGCTGCAAACGCGGGGCAAGCAAGCGATGGCGCGATGGTTGAAGGAGTTGTATGAACAATTTAACAAGCTCGGACATGAACCGTGCGTGGCTGATTTCATCCGCTACCTGAGGCAAAAGACCTTCCCGCCAGGCAGCTACGAGAAGGACTGTTGCACGAGGCTTGTCGACCGGTTTCAGAGCTGCATAGACTACACCGGCGACATGCTATTGTGCGAGCGTGGGCAGGCCTTTGAAGAGATATCAGATCCGGTCTTTTTCGAGATGAGCGGCGTTGACCCCCAGGTCCGCGACTTCCTGAGCGAGGTCCGAATCAGGCGTGAATTCCTGTTCAGGCAATTCAATCCCGAAGCGAGACGCCGGGACCTCTTCGAGCTACTTGACGAATGCCTGAACCTGGGGCGGGAGCGGAAGTTCAGTTCGTCTTCGCGGGAGATGAGCACGCCGAGCATGGACGTCACGGCCACTCAAACAAGGTATCACAACATGAAGATTGTCTACGCCACACAGGTAGTCACAAATCTATCTGCGGCGATCAAGGCGACCGCGGTGTTTAAAATGGCGGGAACCACACTCGCTGACCAGGTATACGAAACCGCGAAACTCTGGGGCCTTGACCGGGAGCAGGCCGAGTGGCTTTCGAAGCTGCCGCGAGGCACGTTCATCGCAAGACATTCGATTGACCGGTTGCCGCGGCCCTACTTGCTTCGCTTCGACGCGTTCCCTGGTCTTGATGAGCCCATAGGGGAGGAGGAGGCACAGGAGATAGCCGAGCGATCCATGGCCGACCTGCCGTGGAAGCCGCGCTGGATGGGGTATGAGGAGGGATGCTCCATCACCCAGAAGAACCGTGCGGAGCTCGGAGACGCGGACGTCACGGAGAAGGTTTTCAGGCGCATTACCGAGCGTACCGATGAGATTTGTTCCGAGCGCTGCGCGGCTATAGGTATCGACCCGGCTACGGAGAGCGCTGCGCGCAGGGAACTGGGGCCCGAAGGCCTCGGCCTCATCGAACTGGACGGGAAAATAGGCAACTTGCTATTCTTCCGGCTCACCGCAAAAGGCAGGTCGGTCGCAAAAGAGCGAGGGTACAGGATCTGGAGGTCGCACGCTTCGCCGACACATTCTTATATGGTGAAGCAGGCCTTGCAAGGGCTCGGGCGCGTGGGTAGGGTTGCTATTCTGACGAGACAACATGCGGTCAACGGCAGGCGGCCTGATGGGCTGTTCAAACTCGGAGATACGGTTGTGGCTATCCAGGTCTGCAGTTCGCCGGGCAACTACGAGCGAGAAGCCAAAGCGCTCCTCGCGCTTGCCGATGCGCCGGGCGTGGACTTGGCTGTACTGGTGGCCACGCACGGCCAGCACGCGCGAGGGGTCAGGACGGCTTTACGGAAGATAGCGGGTGACGTTGTCTGGGAACGCATCGTGATTCTTGAGGCCGCCCGAGCCCTTGATCTTGGGTTCGACTGGCGAAGCGTGATCGGAGGGGAAAATGGATGATCTACTATACGACCCCACGGACGATTTCTTAGATGATACCGCGCGCTTGCTCGGTGAGTTGGAGAGCGAGATCGAGGGCTATCTACAGCCGGGCCCGGATATACAGCCAGATTTTGAGTTCGTGAATCCCTATGCCGCGCCCGGGCTACGGTCACATTTGCCTACCTCTCCGTACGACTACCTGATGGACGATATCGGGCTGAAGCTGGACGCTGTCGAGGCGGAGCAGCAGGCGGGAGGAGGGAGCGCGGATCCTCAACCACGCGGGGTCGGGGACGTCGAGTTTCATGAGCCCGAGACGCGGATATATTGGTCGTTCGAGAGTCATCGGCCGCTCCTGCCGGAGACCGACCTGCAGGAGCATCGTGAGCTCCCGTCAGTGCCCTGGTACAGGCCTCGTCGGCTGGGCAGGAGCACGGGAGTCAGGGCGTCCCCCACCGCAGGTGCGAGCAAAGGCAGAAGCGAGGGCAAGAGCAGCAGCAAGAGCAAAGGCGAGGGTGAGGGGGAAATATATTACTGGTGCGTTAAGAGAGGTGACCTCGTCTCGAGATTAACAGAGGAGTGTGAGGACTGCCAAGAAGAGTGTGATTACGCGGGCGGAGGATTTGAAGGAGGGGATGGAGCGGAGTATTGAGTGGAGGATTGAGTGGAAGGGCGCTGGGGCGAACCTTAAGAATTACAAGGGGACAGAGACTGGTAGAGGATATATTCCAATTCGGAAGGTATGTACCCAAAGAAAAGTAAGAGGAATATGGAAGAATATCGACGCATTTAGATGGTCAGAGGGAGAAGGAGATGATCAGATGCCGAGCAGACAGAGTGATGGGGACATGGACGGGGACATGGACAATTCCGGATGTCCGCTCGAGGAGGTTGGTGGTTGCCGGAATTATGCGACTTGCGCTGTGAAAACAGTTAGCTATGCGACAACGCATTGGATTTAAGTTTGATTATTAGTAGGAAACCCGAAACCAAAATGAACTGTAACAGACTGCATGAGAGGGGGTGATGTTATGTTCCGCAGCAATGGGAATCTTACTCGGAAAGAGGCAGCGGCATATTTGCGAATTTCGGTGAGGACCCTCGACCATCTGGCGCACGAAGGAGACATTCCGTATTCGAAACTGGGAAACGGTCCGCGTGCGCGTGTCCTGTACCAACGCAGGGACCTAGATGCGTACCTTGAGCGGACCAAAGTTGATCCGAAACGCGTGGCAAGAAAAATACTCGAAGGAACTTGAGATTGGTTCTGAGGATTCGGTGCTGCCGCGTAACCTTGCTCTGTCAACACATTGAGAGGAAGCATGCAATAGACTCCAGAGAGTGAAGTCAGCTAGCCATGTTTGACGATGAGTCTCTAAACCTCGTAAGAGAGTTAATGGTCCGGGTGCTCCGGGTCGGGGAGTTATGTCTGTCGCCCGATAGCGCAAAATACAGGGCCTTTCGAAAGGAGATTCTGGATTTATTCAATGAAACGGAGAGGAGAATCAGGCGAGGAGAGAATCAAGGGAAAGGGCAGGCACGGATTAAGTGAATCTACTGCAAGGATGGTGGTCGAGCCTGTTTGGCAAAGCGAACTCTGAAAAACGTGAAGGTCAGGATGGTGGTTTCCTCAAAAGGAAATCGTGCCTGTAAGAACAACTACGCGCCCGATGGCCTAGTGGAGGAATGCGCGAAGATCTGGGCCCGGTATCTCCGGGAAAAGAGAATCAGTTGTAAGACTCGAAGGCAGAAGGATATAATATGATTGACTGTTTCCTGCGCTTCATGGTGATGGGGATTGCCAGGACAGCTGACCTCATTATGCGCTCCTGGGGCGACTGGCCAACCAGCGGCAATCTTCCAGCGCATATGCGCTGAGTGTAGTGATCGGGGAGCCAGATCTTTCCGAGGCAGCTGATGCCGTATTACGTCTATGTCTTGCTGAACCCAGAAGGAAAGACCTACGTTGGACACACAAACGACCTCGAACGCCGAGTAGCGCAGCATAACGACCCGGACTGCCGGTTTACGCTGCACACGAAACGCCACAAGGGGCCGTGGAAACTCATCCATAAAGAAGAATATGCAACCCGTTCAACAGCCGTGCGGCGCGAACGCCAACTGAAGACAGGTACGGGACGGCAGTGGATCGACACGGATGCATTCCGGCAATCTCCCCCGATTCTCCATTGTGCATCATCTCCATGTTCTCCATTACCTGTCCCATGCCAAGGACGCTTGCCTGGTCAGTGGAAGGGTCACCATGCGGCAGTCCATGGCATTGCGTCCTTTCGCATCAACCATATTTCGCTCGCGCCGGTCACGGGCATGAAGGCGGACTTGCTCGTGAGCGCGATCTCCACCCGACCGTCCTGGGTAAGCTCGCGAGGGATTGCGAATTCGTGAAAACCTACGTCTCCCAAGGGTACCGGAAATCCCTCGCTTATGACCTGTCCGTCAGCTTCCATCCCTTGCTTAAGTTCGATGCCTTCAAGAGCGGTCTGCTGCTCGTCCAAATGCACCCCAACCGATATCCGGACCACGTAGTCAACGTCCGGGTCCAAGTCACCGTAGGTGAAGGTTACCCCGGGCCCGGGTCGCCCCATAGTGAAAGCGAAATTGTAGTGGGACTGCTTGGCAGGACCCGGAAATGGCATGAATCCCCAAAGTGACTCCCCACGGGTGAGGTGCTCGGACTCCGCCGGCCATCCTAGATTGTCGTAGAACCCGCCGGGACCCGGATCGTCGTAGTGCATCACCATGCTGGCGGCGTTTCGGATCCGGGCGTCATCCTCAGTGGCCACTGCGTCTTTGAGTGTCTTTGTCCACCAGCCGACCTCAGTTAGGTCGAGTCTTTGAACGATGAAGCAGGCCGGTACCCGGTACCCAATGATTTCATTGGACTCTTCGCCCAGCCTCTTCGCCTCTTCCATGATCGCCTTCATCGCGGGCGTCTCCAAGGGCTCCTCAAGCAGCTTCACAGCCCTCGCCACGTCCGCGAGCGGGTCGCCCGAATCGCCCACTCCGGTCAGTATCCGTCCAGCCTCCTCTTTCAGCGTCTGGCCACGCTGGAGTTCCAGTTGGATGTAGCGGTCCATGAGCGCTTTCTGCGAGATAATGCGCCAGCGATAGTCTGTCCTGAGCAGGTTCTCCGGGATCTTGGCGCCGGCCGAACGAAGCAGTTCGACCGCCCGTGCGATACCCGGGTTGTCAATGACAGGTTTCTCCAGGGTCTGCTCCATGAGGAATATGGCCGCAGCCGCCTCGTCCTGCGCATCAGGCCCGAACCAGTACCGGCAGTACTCATTCGTCAGGGATTCGCCGTCCTGGTGCGGGTCCCAGAGCAGGCGGTACCAGAACCATTTGTTGAAATCGTCGTGCATGCCTTCGCTGTAATGCATGTCGCCCAGGGCGTAGTGCAGGATCTCGCACCCGACCTTGTGGAAATGCCGGGGCCGCGCGTTCCAGGAGCGCCGGTCGTAAACGGCTGCGAGCGCGACGTCTGGATGGGCTACGCCGAACTGCGATTGCATCCAATGGGTGATGTCGGTGTACAACGCGATATTCGTCGTTCTAGGGAGTTCATGGTGCATGTATTTGAGGTAGTTCCCGAGAGGTCCGAAACCCTCGTACACAAACCACCGCGGGTTGACCGGGCCGCGGATATAGGTCTGCATTTCGTCGGCCCCCGGGCCGTAACGAATGGCATAGAGCCACGAGGAGTCCTGGCTGTTCAGATAATCGAATATTGCCTGGTTGCCCTCGTTGGTCAAGTCCTGGTTGGTAGCCAGAATCTTCGTGTCAGGATGGTATTTGTGGAGAATGTCGGCTATTTCGTGCAGGAGCTTGATGTAGGTGCTGCCCCACGGCATGCACTTGTCGCATCGGCACCCGCCCTCGTCGCCCGAATTCGTCGTGAAGTAATCGCAGCCCGGCGCATCCCGGAACATTTTGTCGAACGATTCGAGCAATGCCGCCCTGGCCTCCGGGTTCGACGGACAGACGTACCTGTCGGACCGGCCCCCATCCGCAGCCCACTCCCTCGGGAAACCCTCCGGCATCTGGTTGGCGGTACGGCCGGAGTAGGTGAGCATCCCGTACGATCGGACAAACTCGGGAGCGCCCTCGAATATGTTTGTCCCGAGCAGCATCAGATCCTCCATCATCTCCAGGTGCTCTTCGTGCGTCCCGGGGCGCAGATTCCCGTACTGGCGCGCCCGGCTACCAGGCCCCCTGGGATTGCCTCCTCTGATCGGGAACGCGGGCTTTTCCTTGGCATCGACGGGTGGGACTATTACGAGGCCCGGCAGGTAGGTCATGGCTCGAAGGAGCCAGCCGACGCCGTACATCGTTCCCCGTTCATCGGCACCCGCCACGACGACATAGTTCCTTCCGTCGACCGTGCCGGACTTCACTGCGAAGCCCTCCGGATGCGTGCTGTCGGAATTCGGCAGTCCAGGAAGTGTCATGCCTAGCACACGCATAAGGTCCGCCGAGAGGCTGTTGCCTGTGGGCGAACCGATGACGAGAACCACGTCCGCGTTCGCCATAATTGCTTCGGCGTTTGCGGCCTGTTCCGGCGCTCTCTCGACGGTGACGGAACTCCGTTTCAGTATGCGGCTCTCCAGGATCGCCGCGGCTTTCAACTCGGGACTCCCGCTCTGGCTGCCGGTGATTATGGCCAGCCTCGTCGCGCGGATCGCCTGTTGCGTCGGCCCTGCCTTGCCGGGACGTCCCGTAGCACCAAAAGACTGGCCCGCGACAAGCACAGCCGCTAATGCAAACACCAGAGAGCGTAGGCTTGCACTTGATTGTTTAAGCATCTTGTTCTCCTCCGTCAAATCTTGTCAGTGCCACCGGATACGGTTACGGACAACCGTCTGGACACGGACCTGGAGACGTTGTCCCGAATTCCCCCGGAAGTCGCAGGCGGCCCGCCCTCGCATAAGATTACGCCGCCTCTTCTCGATTGTCAACTTATCGGTGATCGAGCCGGTCTTAACCATCCAGCGATCGTCAGCCCTGCCACCGACATTGCGCGCTTCAAAGTCGCATTTCCTCAGGCACTCCGGAGTACTGAACTGTTCCTCTGCCGAGCCGAGTGTTGACAGCGGCAACCGTTGCGCGTACCATAACGAGGAAGGGGTTTGCGGTTTTCGCTAAGGGGTCTACGTCGGAGAAAGGAACTATAGCTATGCGTTGCATTTGCTCTTGTCTTCTGACTGTTTTCGCTCTTATCGGGTTCGCCGTCGGCGCGTCCGCCGATTTGCCTATTCCTGACAATCCACTATGGAAGCCGATTGTCGACGAGGTCTACCTGCAGGAGGTGGGAAGCCGGATCGAGACCGAGGAACCGTTGCTGAGCGTCGCAGTGGTGGACAACACAGCATACGTCGCCACTCGCCGCGGTGTGTTTCGCGTCGACGACGGCAAGCTGACGCCTGTCGACGGTTCGCCTGCCGACGTACAACGGCTGAACGCCTTAAACGGCGATCTGTGGGCGGCGACCGATAAAGGGTTATGGCGGTACGCGGACGGTTCCTGGAACCGCGTCGGTGCGGGCCCGTACGTCGACGTGAGACTGCACTTGGATCAAGTCGTGGCCGCTTCCCAAGAGCACGTCTATTCGCTGTCCGACGGTAAGCTTGTGCCGAAAACCGCGGCTCCCTCAAGCGTTCCCATACTCGGCATCGACTCATACAGCGAAACGGTATACGTGCGCCACCCCCACAATGTCGGGTTCCTGCGGAACGGCCAGATCGAGTACGAGGAGGTCCAGGAATGGGGAACGCTTCCTTCAGACTCGACTACGCGCGATATACTGACCGTGGGCAGCCAGCTGTTGGTGCCTACGGATATGGGCCTGGCAGAGTTGCGCGGCACTACATGGCGCACATTCACCGGCGCCGACGGTTTGTGCTACGAGGACACGACGTGCGTGGCGGAAGGATTCGACCGCGACTACTGGGTGGGCACGACGCGAGGCGCTATCCGTGCCGTGAACGGCGAGTACCACTACTTCGGGTATGAACGCTGGATCCCTCACGACAAGGTCAACGCCATAGCGTGCGGCGACAACGTCGCCTACATCGCCACCGACGGCGGACTGGGAATAATTTCTTACGAGCCCTATACGCTGCAGAAGAAGGCGGCGTGGTACAAGCGCTGGATCGAAGAGTGGGGCATGAAACGCCTCGGTTTCATCCAGACACTGCAGCGCAATGAAGATGGCACGTACACGCGTTTTCTCAGCGACAACGACGGCGGCTGGGTATGCCACTATCTGGACGCGCTGAGTTTCGAGTACGCAGTCACCGGCGACCCGGAGGTGCGTGAAGAGGCCGTCGACGTATTCAAAAGCGTGAAATGGACGGAGGAAATCACACCGATTGACGGGTTCCCGGCGCGCGCCATCTACGCCGTCGGCGAGGACGCTATCAAGGCGGCCACCGGTTCGGCGGGCCGTCCGTCGGAATGGAATCCCACGGATGACGGGGTGTGGGAATGGAAGGGGGACACCTCGAGCGACGAGGTCATGTCGCACATCTTCACGGTATCGCTGTTTCACGATCTCGCGGCCCGAGGAACTGACAAGGAAGCCGCCAGAGAGCACCTTCAGCGAATCATCGACCACATTATCGACAAGGGTTGGTGTCTGCGCGACCTCGACGGCAAGCCTACAGTATGGGCACGGTGGGAGCCGGAGTTCATCCACAGTCCCATACACACCGACGAACTCGGCCTGAACTCCATCCAGGCACTGTCCATGGTGGCCCTCGCTAACGTCATCTTTGGCGGCCCCAAATATCAGGACGCCAAGAAGCAGCTTCTTGAGTGGGACTATGACAAGAACGCGTTGTACCAGAAGATCGTGTTCCCAGGATACACCAATTTCGACGACAGGCTCGCGTTTCTCGCGTACTACCCGTTGCTCCGGTACGAGACCGATCCGGAGCTGCGCGCCACGATCATGCGCAGCATGCAGCGCAGTTGGGAGATCAAACGAGTCGAAAACCAGCCTTGGTTCAGCTACATCTATGGGGCATTGACCGGGAACGAGTGCGAAAACGAGCGCGCAATGCAACATCTGCGCGACTATCCGCTAGATTGCACCGACTACCGGTTCACCAACTCCCACCGGCATGACTTGCACGTGCCGGCAGGTTACAGGGTCTACGTTGCCGACAACCATAGGCCGATGGGGCCGCGCGAGCAGGGCGTCCGGCGATGGGACCGCAATCCGCTGGAGTTGGACGGCGGCGGCGGACACAGCATACTCGACCCATCCAGTTACCTGGACGCGTACTGGATGGGCCGGTACTACGGGTTTATCAAGGCACCGACCACGACCGACCCGAACCTGTTGGGCGTCGATAAGCGCAACGTGCAACTTGGCCCCGCACCGTACGACGGACCGCCGCGACCGCACATTTTCTAGGAACAGGGTGTGCGCCAAATGCCGAAGATACTGGACACCCACACCCGGGTGCCGACGGTGACCAATGACGGGAATCCTTCACCGATCATCCGGAGGTCAGGTGAGCGCCCGCAGAAACTCGACGCTCTCGCGGATGTTCTCGTCCGCGCCGTAGCACTCGAGCGAGATGACGCCGTCCCACTTGGTTTTCTTCAGGAAGGCAAGACATTTCTTGATGTTGTCGGCGTTCACGCCGCCGCCGATGGGAACTTCGCTGGAAGCAATGCCGGTTTCCTCGCCGCGTGCCGCCGCTGCCAGGCCGGCGCTGACATCCTTGATGTGGCAGTGTGAGACGTACTCGCGGAGCGCCTTCAGGTACTCCAGCGGGTCATGGCCGGCGATGAAGGTGTTGCCCGTGTCGAAATTGCACCGCAGCCATTCGGACTCGAAGTGTTTGAAAAGCTTGAGCATAAACTCGATGTCATTCGTGTAAGGGCCGTGCGGTTCGACGTTAATGATAACATTGTAGTCCTCGGCCCAAGACAGCACCTGGCGATAGTTGTCGCACGTGATGCGGAAAACCTCGTCGCGGGTAAACCCCTCGATTTCAAATGCGCCGTCCACCGTGTCCACCATAGGACAGTCCAGCTCGGCCGCGAAGCGGATGGATTGCTGGACGTATTGCACGCCATAGGCCGAGCCGTCCGGTCCCATGAAGGGGTACGACCCGTCGATCTGCGAGATCGTCAAACCCATCTCGTCGCAATACCGCTTGAGCGCGCGCGGATTCGATTGGAGTGAAATGCCCGGCTCGTAGCCCATAGCCTGTATAAAATACTGGCCGTGGATTGCCGCAAACTCGATGTGTTTCAGTCCGTATTTGACGGCGGTTTCCGCCGCCTGCTTAAAGCTGCCGCTCAGAGGGCGCCAGTTGTCCGTGTGCATGCCTAGCTCAATCATCGTCGCTTCCTCCCGCCGTTGAGTTGGTCAGCCCCTGGGATGTTCCAACAATTGTTGCAAGCGTCCCCCGACACAGCCTTGCCCAAACCGGTTCGATTTTAGCAAACGTTGTTCCTGCAATTCAAGGATCCGTATCGCGCTATCGAAAATCTTGCCGTAAAGGGGGAAGTCTGCGGCGCCTGCTAAGTGCAGCACAACGCAAATACCGACACACATTCTCTTGAGGTCAAGTGGCACGGGCTTCCTGCCCGTGATTCATGGGCTCTCCAGTCAATCGCCAACGATAGCTGAGCATCTGAACGGGAACACGGACGGTGGCCGCTGTGACCCGCGTTCCCGCGTCGAGCCAAGGGGCTGCTGCCCCTCTTCTGGACTCGAGGGCGGGTGACGAAGGTGACAAACTGTAGGTATTGCGCGTCGCCATACGTTATTGGCCGGCTCTCCACAGCGAGCGGGCGAGACACCAGTCCTAGCAACCCAAGAACGCTCTATCGCAAAACCCTATTTCACGGGTCAAGTGGCGGCAAAGGTGGTATACTAAGAACCTGAAGGAGTGTGTATCTATGATGCAGCTGAGACTTCGACAGACCACGAAACGGAAAAGGCTCTGGGGCTGTCTATGGGTAGCGGCTATCGGGATCGCAATCGTGGCGATAGTGGTTCTCCGGGGTCTGAGCAGGCTATTTGCACCGGATACGTACGGGCTCGAGCCGGCGGTGTTCCGGGATCCGAAGAAGGCCGAGGCGCCCGTGACTGACTTTGTTCACCGTTTCACAGACCCGCCGTCAAAGCCCAACATTGTAGTCATCCTTGCAGACGACCTCGGTTATGGCGACCTCTCCGTTCAGGGCAGCCAGGCGATCCAGACACCTAATACCGACCGGCTGGCGGCGGAGGGCGTGCGCTTCACCTCGTTCTACTCGAGCGCGCCGGTCTGCTCGCCCTCGAGGGCCGGCCTTTTGACGGGCCGCTACCCCCTGCGCAGCGGTATCATCACCGCTTTACAGGCTGCCAACGACACCATGATGCGGAAGGTGACAAAGCGGGCCGGTATTGCTATGTCGCAGCTCGGCACCTCGGACATGCCGGGCGGCGCAAACGCCGTGATGGGGTTGCCGCCTTCGGAGATAACCATTGCCGAGGCGCTCAAGGTGGCGGGGTACCGGACCGCGGCCATAGGCAAGTGGCATCTTGGCGACTTCACCGAGCTGCCCGAGTATCACCCGTTTAACCACGGCTTTGACCACTTTGTCGGATTCAACATGTCAAACGATGATTGGCCGGTCGCCTTCTGGCGAGGGGAAGAGGAGATCGTCGAGGATATCGGGATCGAGCAGGAGGAATATACCGCGCTGTTCACCGACGAAGCCGTGCGCTTCATCGAGGAGGCCAACGACAAGCCGTTCTTCCTGTACTTGGCGCACAAAGACCCGCATCAACCATTCTTTCCGTCCGAGCGGTTTGCGGGCAAGTCCGAAGGCGGTCCGTACGGAGATGCGGTTTCGGAATTTGACTGGAGTGTCGGTGAAGTGGTTGCCGCGATCAAGCGGCTGGGGATCGAGAATGACACGCTCGTGGTCGTGACGAGCGACAACGGTCCCTGGTTTGAGGGAAGCCCCGGCGGTCTGCGAGGAAGAAAGGGCCAGAGCTACGAGGGCGGGTTCCGCGTCCCCTGCGTCGCGTGGTGGCCTGGTTACATACCTGCAGGCCGTGTCGTGGAAGAACCCGCGATGAATATCGACCTGCTTCCCACGTTCATGAGGCTGGCCGGTCTTGGTCTGCCGACCGACCGGG
>Ga0180438_10000787_pt1 | contig 57955 bp, 83 predicted proteins | sample SS_ome_12_FD_132455 | JGI IMG/M metagenome (GOLD analysis project Ga0180438, IMG submission 132455) | Hypersaline lake sediment archaeal communities from the Salton Sea, California, USA - SS_3_D_2 metaG | ecosystem: Environmental > Aquatic > Non-marine Saline and Alkaline > Hypersaline >... | reverse complement strand
GCTGACCCTTCCGGACGGGAAATACAAGATCGGCGATTTCCGGCGCGACATGCTTATTGTTTTCACGTATGAACTAAGCGGGTTTGGAACGACATGGGCTTTTCTTTTGCGCGAACTGGGACGGGTCCCCGGCATGGTTATCCTGGACGGGGACGGTCCCCTTTGTATCGCTGAAGATCGTATCGTGGCATATGCGGCACATACGGACGAAACGGAAAAGACCGACAGCGCGGACGATATCATGCGCGAAGTCATGCGTGAAAACCTGGGGACCCAGGCGACAACGGCGCGCGATCTGTCAAGCTATATCACGATCGGAAGTGATCTGGGACAGGGTCCCAGCGTTACCAAAGCTTTCGCATGGCAAAACGTCCTTACGGTCCTTCAGGATCTTCAGGGACAGGCATTGATCAAGGGGACAAAGGTTTATTTCGATCTTGTCCCGATTTTCAGCGGACAGAACATTCACTTTCGCTTTGACACATTTTTGAATCAACCGGGCATTGATCGAACGTCGGGCGCACAAAAGCTTGTCTTTTCAGAAGAGCGAAATAACCTGATCGATCCGTCTGTTTGGTATGTTTGGCGACAGCGTCCGACATATGTTTACGCGTTGGGACAAGGCGAAGGGGAAGACCGGACCCAACAGGAAGCAGAAACCGCGGGGCTGAATGACAGTATCTGGGCGCGGGTTGAAACCTATATTGACGCGCGCATGTCGGAAACGGACGCGGCGGTTCTGGCTGAAGGCGAACGGGAACTGGGCGAACGGGGACCCGTTATTCGATTCGAAGGCGGCGCGATCGATACGGACGGATCGCGGTTTGCGGTCGACTGGCAATTTGGCGATCGGGTAATCGCGCTGTATGATCAAGTCGAATACGAATGTCTGATCGATACGGTTCATATCGATCTTCAGGCGGGCGAACCGATCGCTATCTCAGCAAAACTTGTTTATGAAGGACTGATCGGATGACTGAAAGAACGGTCGCGCGGATAGCAACGGTCCGGAAGGACATTCGGCGCGGCGGCAAAGCCGAAATCTTACATCGGGATCAGCATGCATGGGCGCATGCGATCAGCATGGCGCTTGCGTTTCCCGGGCTTCGCGGAATTTGGCCCATGTCGGTTGTGTCTTCCGGCGGGATCGCGAATACGGTCGCTGGGAATTCGGGAAGCCTGTCTTATAACGGAAACCCAAAGTTCGGGAACGACGGCTTTGTTCCATACGTTGATCTGGATGGGACCGGGGATTTTTTGGATCATGCGGATTCGATCGAATTTGACATTCTGGGGACTGAATCTTACATGGACAGCCCCGGTCTAACGCTGGGCGGTTGGTTCAAGTTCGACAGCGAAACCCCAGGGGCGGACGAATACTGTATTTCGAAAATGACAGGCGCGGGGAACCGTTCATATCGCTTATATCATGACAACCTGGGCGGCGCTTATTTCGGCATTTCAGACGACGGGACGAACTGGGACGGCGTATTATCGACCGCGGTTACAAGCGGCTGGACATTTCTCGCAGGGCGATTTACCCCTAGTACAGAAGTCGCGGTTTGGGTTGACAGCGTCAAGGCGACGAATGTCGCGGCGATCGGCGCATCTATTTTCAACAGTTCAGCAACCTTCGACGTCGGCGCGTTCGGGGCTGGAAGTGCATTCATGGCGGGTTTGGCTTCCATGGTCTTTCTGGCGGCTTCAGCGGTTGAAGACGATTTGATCGAAGCATTTTACCAACAGTCGCGCGCGGCTTATGGCGCGTAGAAAGGATCAGACATGTTGTCCAGGTTTATAAACGGCATTCACGACGAAGGCGATCCGGCGCTGTTCGCCGGGTCCGGCGGAACGATACTGCTTCCCCGGGCGGTCGGGCATGATCCGAACGACATGGGCGGAATCGGGGATATCAGCCCCTGGGACGGCTTGACGGTCGCGGTCCGGATTCAGCATGCATGGGGAACGCATGGCGGCTGTATAGCACCGGAACGCTTCATGGGGGACTTTGTCCGGCGCGTTGGGAATTATGCAAAGGCGTCCCCGGGCGTTCACGTCTGGATCATCGGGAACGAACCGAACGTCGACTGGGAACGTCCCGAAGGCGTCCCGATCCTTCCCCGGTTCTATGCTGAAACCGTCCAGGCTTGCGCGGGCGCGATTCGGGCGAACCCAGGACATATTGACGATATCGTGATCCCGGGACCGACAGGGCCATGGAATAACCAAACGACATACGAAACAAACCCGCGCGGGGACTGGGTTCAGTATCTTCAGGACGTTTACTTGTTCCTTCGGGGCTGGGGATTCGACATTCAGGCGACAGCGATCCATACATACACCCATGGGACGTCCCCGCGGCTTGTTTACGTCGATCAACCGATGGGTCCCCCCTTCCAGGATCGACAGTTCGAATTCAGGGCGTTCGAAGATTACGCGGGCATGTTCGTTCGGATCGGGCTGGGGGACGTCCCCATGTTGATTACGGAAACCGATCAGAATGAACCCTGGGTCGCGAACGGTTGGATCAATGAAGCCTATACCTTTGTCGAAGCCTGGAATTTGGCTGAACGAAAGCCGACGATCGGGTCCCTGATCTTGTATCGTTGGGACCATGACAAGTTCGAAATCGTCCGGAAGCCGGACGTTATAGAAGAAATCAGAAGCGTATTTTCCAGGGGAATAACCTGGAAGAAAGGGGATCAGGAAATGCCGGAAGAATGGAATACCGTTTATGGAACGTCGTTCGACCCCCCCGAAGGCTGGGTTTATCAGAACGGAATCAGCGAACTAGAAGTTCCCGGGGACGGCTGGATCGCGGAATGGTATGAAGACCCAGCCGAAGGGAAGTTCGACCGTCCAGAAATCAAGCCAAAGATCCGGGACGGTCAGACGAATCAGCCGGAAGTCCGGACTGAACCGCGGTCGCTATCGATCGGGACGGCATTCGCGTCCCATAGGGCATGTGTCCGAAAACAGCTTGTCGGCGTCAAAGCCGGACAACAGATCCGGGCGTTTTGCTGGGTCATGGGCGTTTCGCATCATAACGACGGATCCGTCGGCGGCGGGCTGGGACAGGTCCTGGGCATTGTCGCGGACGGGGAAGACTTTCTTTCCGGGTCCTATGGATCATGGTATTCGTCGGATGATTCGTCATGGACGGAACGAACCTGGGTTCAGATCCACTATGAAGGCTCAGCCCCTTCCGACGATCCATGGATCGTCCTTCGATCGGACGCGCGCGAAGCGTATGAAGCCCAGTACAGCCATTATGATGATCTTTCGGTCGAAGCTTTGGGCGAACCCAGCCCAGGACCCGGACCCGGTCCTTCCCCTGGGGGAACACTGTATGATCATATTGACGCTGTTCGGGCGGCGCTGGAAGAGGTCGACGATCGGCTTCGGGAACTGGAAGACTTTGTGGTTTCCGGTTCCAGGACTTGTCTTTTGATCGAATAGGAGATACCATGGGGATCACGAACCAACAGATCGCCGAAAGCGTTCAGGACGCTATTCGGCAAATGGGGGAAACCGTCGATCACGCCATGACTGAAATCGCAAAGATCGCGCAAGCGTTCAGCGAAGCCCAGGATCGACGGGCTGAAGTATATGAACGGACTATGGCGAAGCTTTCGGCGGAAAACCGCGCGGACCATGAAGAGTTCAGGGACGCGATCGCGGAAATGTCTGTCTGTCTGAAATTGCTTCAGGCGAATCAGGATCGGCATGACAAGAACTGGGCGCGCGTCTGGGCGATCATTGTCGCGGTTATCGTGATCCCTGTTGGGGCGGCTGTTATTTCTTTGGTCCTTCATACGTAAAGGAGAATCGGGCATGCTGGAAATGATGATCGGACCCGTCCAGGTGGTTTTGTTGGTCCTGGGCATTGTCGAAGCCGCGAAGCGGTTCGGCGTGAACGGGAAGGCGTCGGAAGCCTTGGCGCTGGGGATCGGCGTTGTCCTGTTCGGGGTTGCGTCCGCGATCGAAGCGGGCTTGATCCCGGACGCGGCGGTTATGTATATCATAATCGCGGCGCGCGCGATCGCGGGCGCTTTGGCGGCAACCGGATACTATGATCTGGGGAAGAAAGTTCTTCGACAGGCGGCGGCTTCGATCGCGGGCGTTCCGCGGGTCATGCGGAAGTAAGCGGACAATTCAGGGGGATCGAAGACGGGGACCCGGCAACGGATCCCCGTCTTTCGCGTTCTGGGCGCTATATCGCCGGACCGTGAAGGCTGTAGGGGAATTCTTGATTATAGCGCGCGCGACGATCTTCGAAGCTGATCGCGACGTCGGCGGACAGTTCGAACATGGTTTCTTCGTCGATCGGGTCCCGAACGTTGAATTCGATCAAGGCGTCTTCAGCAAGCTGGGTCGCGTTGACAAGATCGGTCTTTGGGTCGACGAATTCTTCGACAACTTCGCGCATGTAGGCGCGGACTTCGGTTTTGTTCAGCATCTTGTTTGCCCCTTTCAGGCGATCGGAATGTATTCGCGGCGAATCCAACCCGCGGCGTTCTGGGCGTCGACCCGGAACCCCTTCGGGGATTCTACAAAGGACAGATCCTGGGCGGTTCCTTCGGCGGCTTGTTTCTGAATCTTTTCCAGGCATTCCCGGCAAAGTGTTTTATGATGCAAGCCCAGGGTATTCGCCCATGTCGCTTCGAACTTGGCGACCCGGCTACAACGCTTCCCGTTTCTGTACTCCATACAAAGGGCTTTCCCGGCTTTGTTCGTCAGCGTTTGGCGCGGCATGTTCTGTCCCCTTCTAGGGGGACCCTTTCGGGTCCCCCTTCGATTCCTAGTCCATTTCCCGGCGAAGAATGTCCAGGTAATACCTATACGCGACTTGATCGACTGGGCTTCGCGGGTTCGAAAGCCCGGTCAGCATCTTGACCCGAATCAGTTCTGGGCGGCTTTGGGGGACTTTGATTCCGATTTCGTCGAACCCCCAAGTCGTTACCTTCAGCCAACCTTCCCCGTCCCGTTCCAGGTCCAGGGTGAAAACCTGTTCCGCGTTCCAGCCGTCCGGAACTTTGCCCATGTCCCGGCGATATGACCGGGCGCTCTTGCTTCTCAGAAGATGGTTTGTGGCTTCCTTCGTTGCTTGCTTCAGGGTCTTCATTTCGTTTCCCTTTCTGTCTGTATCCCCCCGGACAACTATATTATAGCAGAATTCTAGAATCTTGTCAAGGGGTATTCACGACGAATTCACGTAAAAAGGGGACGAATTCGGAAAATTCGTCCCCCATTCAAGCCCGGATTAGACTGTTTTCGTTTAGATTTCGTCCCCCCATGCCCAGCCCGGGAACGCGTCGTTCAGCCCCGGGACAACGGGACGGGCTTCGAATTTCTTTCCATCGAAGAACGCGACCCCGTCCCGGATCGGAATCAGGTTGTATCCATAGTCGATCGTCCCGTCAAAGTCCAGGATCAATAGTCCCTGTTGCCATTGTTGCTTTGTGGTTTTCCCTGGGACCCGTCCGTCAATATGGCATGTACAGCCGGGACAGACGGCTTCGATCGTCCTGGGTCCGTCCCGATAGAACATGGTCCGTCCCTGGACTTCCCGACGGTGTATGTGTCCGAAGATTTCGACGGCGTCCGAATCCCATGCCATGGCTTTCGCCGTTCGTCCGGGCGCGCGGGCTTTGGGACCATGCCGAAGAACGACGGCTTCATTGATCCAGTCGTCGTCGTCTGGGTATCCCCCGATCCATTCGATCCCCAGGCTGTTCAGCCCCAGGGCTTTTTGAATTGTCAACAGCCCCGGTCCTTCTGGCGCGTCCGCGGATTTCAAGTCATAAGCCCATGCCATGCGCTTGACGATCGCGTCGATCCAGCGGGCTTCATGGTTCCCTTCGTGGCATGTGATCTTTGCCCCGGGAAAGGCGGACCGGAATCGGGAAAGATGGTAATGGGCTTCGTAAACCGCGGGCTGGGTCAAAAACTGATATTCGGGCGATCGGACAAAGTGATCGGTTGTGTCCGTCCAGTCATTCAGATCCCCCAGGAAGTCAACCCGGGAAACCCGGGCAACCTGGGCGATTTGTAACGCAAGATCCAGGACCCGGCGATCGTGAAGGGGGACAAGTCGCATGGTCTTCATGCTTTCGCGCGCGAAGCCTATATGGGCGTCCGCGATTACGATCGACCTTCCTTCGGCGGCTTTGGGTTCTGGCGGTTCAGGCGCGGGGACTTGGGCGGTTACAGCCTTGATCATCGGGCGGACTTCGATCGGGTCCTTTCGCACAAAGCGACAGGAAACCGAATACAGCGTTATCGTTTCCAGCCCCTGTTTCTTGACGTATCCTTCGACGATCTTTCCTTCGGACCAAACAAGATCGGCGCGTTCTTTCTTTGCCCAGCCGTCCCAGGTTTTGAATTCGGGCTGAAGCGGTTCCCAGACGTCAAGGTCGATTGAACAGGCTTCGATCAGTTCGTCCAGGGTTTTGATCTGGGGACCGATAACAGAAGCTTCAGCATAGTTCCCCTGTTCGGCGAATCGGGCTTCCATAGGATCGGGTTCGTTTGGCTTCGGGTCGACAAATCCGGGCGGCGGTTCAGGCTTTGGTAATTTCGTCATGGACTGGCGGCGATCGGCGTAATTTCGAAGCCTGTTCCGCATTCGGTAGGAAGCGTCAAAGCCGAAGAACCCGGCTAGTTCGCTGTACGTGAACTTTCCGCCATGTGCGACAGCGTTCCGGAATGCCCATTCAAGATGTACGTCTGGAACGTCGGACATATAACCCCCTATGATGGATCCTAAAAGGTTTGTTTCATTATAACATAAAGCCGCGACCCGGGAAAGGATCGCGGCTTTCTATTGTCTGGATCACGTTCTACAGATCGGCGTCAAGTTCTTTCGCGCGTTCGATCATGTCCCGAAGGTAAAGGTAATCAAGGCGTCCCGGCTTCATGGGCGGGCGCTGGGCGACCCGTTCCAGAAGATCCATGGCGCGCGCTTCCCAGTCGCTTCGTAGGTTGGGCGCTTGATCGACGATCGGTCCGACGGCTTCCTGAACGGTTTTGATGGTTGCGGATAGATACGCGTCTGAATGCCCAGGATTTACGTCCAAGTCGGCGAACGCATGGATCAGGTTCTGAAGGCTCAGTGTCCAGGCGTTCCGCGGATCGTCGTCGATCTTTGGAAGTTCCGATTCGCCAGCTTCCCCGACGATCGGAAGATCCCCGGCGCATGCCATGTCCAGGATCAGATCGACGGCTTCGGTCAGCATTTCGCGGACGATATCCTTCTGGCATTTCCCATGCGCGATCAGTCGCTGGCATTCGTCCCGGCGCTTTTCGGCGAACCTGGGCATGGTTGCGATACAGCCGTCACATGTGATCGCGCGAAGAAGTTCTTCAGTCATTGTTCTTCCCTTCCTGTTCGGCGGTCAGTTCCCGGGCGCGTTCCAGAAGAGCTTTCCGGTCCATAGTCCCGAAGGTCGCTTCATACAGCATGCCGATCCCCAGGGTCAGAATTTCGCGGACCGTAAAGTCCCCTTCCGTCTGAAGCCGTTCCTTTTGAGCATAGGTGTTATTCGAAACGCGGGTCCCCAACTGTTTCATGTTCCTGTCCCTTCTTCTAGTATTCCGGCGTCGGCGTCGGAAAGAATGTCGCTGGATCCGGACCGACGTCGTAACAATAAGCCGTGCAGATCGTTCGTCCGGCGAACGGGTAATCGTGCATACAACCGTTTATGCAAAGTGTTATCGGGTCCGGCGTCCGCGTTGGCTTTGGTCGCGGCGGCGGCGGCTTGTCCTTTCGAATGATCGGAAGATATCCCCGGACTTCCAGGTTCGCGGGCTTGAATGTCGGTTCTGTCGGGAACGGACGTCGATCGTTGCAAATAGTTCCGCATTCGACCGGGTCCTTTCCCGATTCGACGCATGCGACGATACATGCGAACGCTGGATCCGTAATCGGGGACTGGGCGAACCCGGGAACCGATCCGAACGTCAAGATCATGAAGGCAAGAAACAGGGCGAACAATGCCAAAATCGCAAGCCCGATCAAAAAGCGTTTCATGTCAACCCCCAACCCAGCCGCGGAACGTCGGATGATTCCGGCGCGACGTACACAAAGGACTTTGGGTTTTGCCCAAGTTCCAGCCGGACATAGTTCCCGGACAGGATATCCATGGCGATCGTATAGGCGATCGCGCTCTTTGCGACCGGGTGTTTCCCGTTCGTCTGAACGTTTCGTCCTTTGTTGAATGCGACGTCCCGGACGTATCGAAGGACGTATCGATCTAGACTGGGGATTTCGATCCAGCCCCGGGACACAAAGACCCCGGAATTGCTGTCCAGGCGTCCGATCGACGGGCATTCCGCAAGTTGGCGCATTCGCGCGCGCAAAGCCGCGACAACAGCCCCGATCATCGGATCGTTCGGGTCCCCGGGCGAACGGGTCGCGTATCCCCGAAAGATGTATTCCCCGTCCCGGATTTCAGCGATCGTTTCTTCAGCGGTCCGGGATCGAACAAACAAGATCCTGATCCGGTCTTCCATAGCTTTTGCCCTTTCTTCGATCTTGCATAGGTTCAGGCGGATATTGTCGATCTTCAGAAACGCATTCCAGCGGGCGGCGGACCGGGACGGGAACCCCGTTTCTGAAGCCGTCGGACCATGGTCTTCCGTATCGGGCGCATAAACGCGATATGCCCAGGATTCCCCGTCCATGAACAGGTCGATCGCCCAGCCGAAGTATTGAAGCGGCTTCCGGCTGTACGGATCGCCTTGCGAATAGCTTTCGTGAAAGTCGGCCATGCCAGTTCCCTTTCGGCGGATTCGATTCGCACATGTTCATTATAGCAGATTGAACGACGTCTGTCAAATTATGTTCTGTCTGTCTGTTGTCTGTCTGTCCCTGGGGCTGTCATGACAGCCATGTCAGTCCCCGGGTGGGGTAGGGGGGACCGGGCGTAATGCCGGACCCAGGCTTTCCCGGTTGGGGACAGTTCCGGCGTTCCGCGTTCCCCGACGGCGTCGACCCAGCCGCGATCCCGGAAGCGGTTGAACATGGTTTCCCAGTCGGACGGGTTGACCTTGTGTCGGCGAATCGCTTCCGTCTGGGAAAAGTTCCGTCCTTCGTTCACGACGGCTGAACAGAATTTCTTCCAGGCGCGCGCGTCTTTCAGGGTAGGATGATCATGAATGGACTGTCCCTGTCCAGTGTCAAGGGACCCTTCGACTTTCCAGACAATTTCCCGGACAACTTCGCGCGGTTCGGCGGCTGGGCGATCGTCCTTCCATGGCATATGGCGCGCATCGTCCCAGGTAATCGGCGCTTCCGGATCGGAAACGTCAACCTGGGCGAACGGCGCGGGCCAATTCGGATTCTTTAGCTTTGGAACGAAATACCAAAGAATCGCGGCAACGGGCGCGGCGATCCAGGGACCCCCCAGGGCGAAAGCCCAACCGATGTAAACCCAACCCGTCAAGGCGTCCCAGTATTCCCGGAAGCCGCAAAACTGAATCCATACGATCGTTGTCAAGGCCCAGACGATCACGGTTCCCAGGTTGGCGAACTTGGCGATCAGGAACGCGACCCGGACCGAATTCGAAATTTCGTCCCCGGCATGCCGGGTAATTTCGACTTCCCCGCGGCTTCCCCAAGTCATTCGATCAGTCCGTCCCGGACGGCTTTATTCTGTCCCGGAAGAACCTGGAACCCGAGATATAGTCCCCCGACTTTCGCCGAACAGGTAAGGCTTTCGTCGATCCGATGGATCTTTTCGATCTTCGTTCGGACCCGGGTCCCCCCGGCTTTGGCTTGCGTATCGGGATCATAAATCCGGGCGATCACGGTTTGCCCTTCCTGAAGGCTTGACGTTTTCCATGTCAGTTCAACCGCATGCGGCTTTGTTACCATGTCCATTCGTCCTGTTCCCAGTCCGGCGAATCTTCTTCGGCGGGCTTCGGCTGTCCAGGCGGCGGACCAAAGCCCGGACCCATGTCGTCGATCGGCGGCGGATCTTCCTTTTGTGGCGGATCCAGTGGGATCGGTCCGGCATTTATTCGCGGGCGGTTTGCGGCGTTGATCATTCCAGCCGTCCATGAAAAGTACGTTTCCAGCGGCGGCGGCGCGCGATCCATCCATGATGTGTCGGCTTTGGGGACCCGGTCCAGGCATTCCTTTACAGTCGGGAAGCGGCGTCCGGGATCGGCGAATGCCTTTTCCCAGGCTTCGCCAGTGAACCGATCTGTTTCAGGGGGAACGACTTCTTCGCCGATCGTCCATGCCGGGATCCATGGGTATTTCGAAATGGACCCGGACTTTGTCCGCCATGAAAGCTGTCCCTGGGCTTTCAGCGCGCGGTAAACGCGAAGGGTCGCTTCGGCGTCCTGAACGACGTATTCCAGGACCTTCCTTTGTTCTTCGGCGCTGAACCGCCACATGTCCGGCGCAAGGTCCCCATGCATGCCTTCGGTCTTTCCTTCGACGGACAGCCCGTCCGCGGCGGCTTGAAGGCTGATCGGGAACCCCTTCTGAACCCGGATCAGGAACATAAGATCGATATGGTTCATGGCAAGGATCCCGATCTTCTGTTCCAGTTCCCGGTTTCCCCCAGCCGCGAACGCAAGGGCGCGAAAGTCGAAGGACAGCCCGTTCCAGGTTACGATCGGGATCTTCTGAACAGCTTGAAGGTTCCAAAGGTAATGGACAAGATCGCCGATCGTTTCTGGCGACATGGCGAATGCAAAGTCGAACCCCGGACCCGGCATGTCCGGGTCAACCCAGAAGCGGCTTTCGCCGTCCTGAAGGGCTGTCCCGGCGCATGAAATGTCAAGTCCCCGTTCCCAGTGAAACCCTTCCGGAAGCTTTTCTGAAATTTCCAGATCGAACGCGCAAACCTTCATGTTCTGTCCTTTCTATCTTACGCGGATCCCAGTTTGTGACAATCCTGGGATCCGCGTAAGGGCTTAGAACGGTGTATCGTCGTCTTCTACAAAACCGCGGGCTTCTTCGGTCCCGTTTTCGGCGGATTCGTTTTCCCGGGCGCTGTCCGCATCTTCCCCTGGGGGAATATATTGTTCCAAGTCCCCGGCGATTCGGATCCCCGGGTTGACAATCTGTCGACCGACTTCTTCGGGAACGACCCCGGCGTCGATCAGGTTTTTGAATGCTTTTACGTCAAGCTTTAGGGCCATATCCTTTTCTTTCGCCCAGCGGAACGCGGCGTCCTGATCGATTTCATAGACATGCCGTTCGACAACCGATACAACTTCATGGGTCTTTTCCCCGGTCAGTCGGAACAGGTCTTCTATAACGATCTGGATCTTTCCGCGAAGAGTATCGATCCGGGCTTTCCCTTGCGCGACGTCCCCCTTCCAGCGTTCGATCTTGTCCCAGATCCCGTCCCGTTTCAGGATCCGTTCGGCTGTTTCCCGGGCGTCCGCCAACATGACGGCGCTGTCTTCCAGATCCTGTTCGGCTTTTGCCAACAGCCCCAACAGCCGAACAAGTTCCCGATTTGCGATCGCTACAAAATCGCTCATTCTAGCTTACCTTTCAGCCAGTCGATCCCGGCGTTCAACTGTTCGACGGTCATGTCCTGAAGGTTGGGCTTCCCCTTTTCGTTCAGAACCCGATTGATCGCGTTTACCCCTTTCAAATCCGGGTAAACTTCTTCCATAAGTTCCTGGAACTGGGCGCGAAGCGGTCCGACGTCTTCCCCGGCGGGCGCGGGCGATTTCTGATCTGTCATGCCCAAATGGGCGCGAATCGCCCTTACATCGTCCGGGCGGTCTTCCGGCTTGACATTGTCCAGGATCCATTTCAGGTATTTCGGGTCCTTTTCCGCGACCTCAGCGACAGTCTTCGCGTTCGGCGGACCATGCTTTCCGAACGTCATGACGTACAGCCCGGGCTTTCCGGCGGGCGGCTTCTGGGTCTTTGTCGACGTCGTCTTTGGCTGTCTGCTTCCCGGCTGGGTCCCGGCTGAACTGTCGGCGTCGTCTTCCCCCGTCGGGATCAGAAACGTTTTGATCAGCCCGTATTTTACCCCAGCGGTAAGGGCCTTGTTTGCCCCCTTGTCCTGTTGATCGTCGGCTTCCCCGATCCATCGAACCGTGAATGATTCGCCGGATTCGGCGTCCGCGAAGGTCGCGTCGATCCCGACGATCGTCTTGATCGTATCGTTCCCCCGGGAAGACGTCCGGGTTTCCTGTCGGAAGTCGGCAACGGACACAAAGAACGCGATCCCATGTTCGGCGAACTGATTCCGGACTGATTCCAGAACGTCCGCGTCCAGGACGTAATCATAATTGAAATGGGGATTCCGTCCGCGTTTCGGGATCCGTTCGATCGACTTCAGAATCAAGGCCATTTTTGCGAATAGGGATTTCGGGCTGTTCTGTTCAGACATTTCGGGCGTCCTTTCTTTGGTGGGGGACCCGGTTTCGGGCGCGGGTCCCCCTGTCGGTTTTTGTTGACGTTCGGCGCTTGCTACATGTCGACCGTCCTTTCAGCGTCTGGCGAATACGTCCCCGGGCTTTTCCCGGGCGCTTTCATTGTCGACCGTCCTTTCATTCGCATGCGTATTATAGCACAGTGAACGGACGCTGTCAAGTTCTATATGCTAGATCCATGGTATTCCAGGAACCCCTTTAGGGGATGGGACCCGGGAAGGAAGGGAAGGGACTTCAGCCAGTCAAGGTATTGAAGCCCGTACACATGGAACATGCTTTCGGCGATTTCCAACATGGGCGGTTCGATCGCGGTTTCATGATGGTTCGCGCAAAGCAGAATACAATTGAACGGCGTATGGATCAGGACCCGAAGCGGCTTCGCCCAACCCTGGACAGCCGATCGGCGGATCGCTTCATGGATATAGAATCCATTCGGCGAACAGTCCGCGGACTTTGCCCAGCATCGTCCGTCCCGAAGCTTCAGGAAGGGGAAAAGCTGAACCCAACGATGGGCATTCAGATCGTCCCCGACGTCCGGGAACCCGATCGCCAACCGACGATCCCCTTCCGGCTTCCAGGCGTTCACTTCCATTCCATGGGATAGCATGAACGATTTCCCTTCGTTTTCTTCGGCCATGGCGCGGCGTCTGCTATGATTTCGACTTGGCGCGGTTCCTGTCGACCGTGAACGGGACATTCCGGCGCAAAGATTCCATGTTCGTATCCCCAGATCAGCGGGCGGCATTCCGGGCATAGGGACAGGATCATTCGCCCCAACCCGTCCCAGCGAACTAAATCCCCGGGTTTGCCACAACAGAAACAGGGATCGGCGTCTGGAATCGCGTCGATCAGTTCTAGGAAGTCGGCTTGTTCAGGCATGCGATTACTTTCTTCATGACGATCGCTTCCAACCCCTGAACCTCTTCCGGTTTAGGTTCGCGCGCGCATGGAAGCTTTACAGGGTCCTGGGACGTCCCCCCGACTTCGATCGCGAAAATGGCGCGCGGCGGTCCGTCGTATCCCAGCCAACCCGCATAGTGAACCCGAACTTCGACTTCAGTCTTTGCTTTCTTCATGGCTTCCTTCCCATAGGTCGCATATCAGTTCAGCGGATTCGGCTTCCGATCGTTCTTTCGTCGGGTCCCGTTTGCAATACGTTTTGTTCGCGGGAAGAAGACCCCGGCGAATGGATTCACAGTTCAGGCAAGATCGGCGCGGGCGGAACCGAAGGTTGATCGGCTTGTGTAATCCGACTTGATCTTCATGTTCGATTCGGCAAATGCGAAGCGACAACAGTTCCTGGACGAATTGTTCCCAGGAAAAGTCCTGGATCGGCGCGTCCTTCCGGTCCAGGCGGGTCATGTGAAACATGGACGTTCGATACATTAGAAACAGGCTTCGTTCAGCCTGTTCCCCATACAGGGCGCGATAGTGACAGCGGAATTCTTCGATCATGCTTTCGCTTGCGGATTGTTCGATTTTCATGTCAGATCCTTTCGTCAAGCAATTCCAACAGTTCGGAAATCCGCGGTTCCTTTGCCCTACCGATATAGGGGATCGAATCGCGCATGTCGATCCCGTCTTGTCCCGGGACTTCGTTCCCCAGCGTTACCCAGCCTGGGCGCATGCGGCGGGCGTACAGTTCAGCGTATCTTTGCCCCGGATATGCGGCTTCTACATATTCATGAACGTTGTCGGGCTTTTCGGAATGGTCCCCCGGGACCGTAAAGAAAACCTGGGGGAACATTTTCACTTCAGGAAGCGACGGCTTCCCTTTCTTTCCCAGAACGACCAGTTCAGCGTTCGAAGCCGTGTAATGCCCCGGGCGCTTATGGATTCCGCGGACCAACAGATCATGAAGGTTCCGGCGCTGAATCAGATCCGCGACGAACAGCGGTTTCGATCGAACCTCTTCCAGAAACCCTTTTGTCAGCTTGACCCAGACGAATTCCAACGTTATAGGCGTACAGCCCCAGGCTTCCAGGACGGGTCCGGCGTCGAAGAAATGGGGACCCGTTGTCCATAAGTGAACGAAACAGTCGTCGGCCATGATTTCCGGGACTGGCATGGAACAGATTTCGTCAAGTCCCGATAGGTTATAATGCCCTTCAGCCCCGTTCCCGAACTTTGTCCGGGTCCCCCCGAACCCTTCGTTCAGGCGCTGATTGTAATGCCAGTTCGGATCGGCGATTATGTGATCGAACTTCATGCCGGGTCCTTTCCCGATGCGCTGAACAGACGTCCCGTATTATGGATCGCGGGCGGGTCCGTTTCTTCGTATTCCATAATTGCCATTTTCGCCATGGAATCAATTATGACCGGGTCCCCGGCTTCGACAAGATCGAACAGGTCCCAGGATACGACGCAAATTACCGTACATGATCCCTTCGGTCCATGCATCGTGAACTTGGCGCGCGGTCTTTGACCATACACCAAAGATTCCACGACCTCATATCCTTCGTAACAGGCGATCATATTGTTTCGCCCAGGACGTCCATGGCGCGCGCGATCGCGGCGTCTTCCAGCTTTTCCCATGGCGCGTCGATCTGAACGTCTTCGCCGTCAACATGAACGTATAGCAAATGTTCCCCGGTCGCGACGCAATAGCTCAGATTCCAGCCGTCTTCTACAGGGTGGATCGCGGATAGCTTCGCTGTTACCATGGAAGGTCTTCCCTTTCTTCCGGCGGCGGGCTGTCCATGATCGGCGGTCCCGAATCCATAAAGCGGAAGCGGTCCCCTTCGAATCGAAGTGAACAGGACCCCGTTTTCCCCAGTGTATTTTTGTCGGCGCGAAGGGTCGCGCTGGGTCCCCGATCCCCTTCCCGAATGTCAAGGTCCGGCATGTTCTTTGACGCGCGCTGTCGATCCAGCATGAACATGACGTTCGCCTTGTCTTCCAGTTCCCCCGTATCGCGGATATCGTCGGACGTTTTGATTTTCTTGTCGCGGCTTCCTTTGGAAAACTGGGATCCGATCACATACGGGATCCCCAACTGTTCCGCGGACGATTTCAGAAGTTCGATCGCGTCCCCCAAAGCCTGGGCGCGTACAGCCCCATGTTCATAGTCCAGGCGAAGCTTTTGAAGGTAATCGACAATGACAATGTCGCAAAGCCCCTTGCTGTGAAGGGTCCGGGCGGTCCGGGCGATCCGGGCGGCGGACCAGCGGGGACTATGAACATACGTGATCCCCCCAGCCCAGGGCTTCATGCTGTCGATCGCCTTTAGCGCGGCGTCCGGCATATCCCCGCGTTCTAGGGCTTCCATGGGGACCCCGGAATGTCGACAGGTCCGGCGGTCGATCATGATCGCATGGTTCAGTTCCAAGTGGAAGAAGACGACACGGATCCCCTGTTTCGCCCAGTGTTCCGCGGCTTGTTCCATGAACGACGTCTTTCCAACCCCCGGTTCAGCCGCGATCGCGCAAAGCGTCCCGGCGCGAAGATGCGAAACAAGCTGTTTTACCCCTTTCCATGGAAAGTCGATCCAGAACTGTTCGCCTTCTTCCCGGGCGATTTCGTCGGCTTTGCGTTCAAGCTGAAGGTCGACAAACAGGGACAGTGATTCCAGCCAGTACAGAATCGCGTCGTCATGGGACGCTTCCGGGCGAATGCTGTCAAGCCAGCGGCGGGCTTTTCCGAACAGTTCGTCAAGCTCTTCCCGGTCTTCATAAGCGGCTTTGGCGATCTGTCCGGCAACCCGGACCATTCTTCGAAGGGTCGACAGCCTGTTCACAACCCGGGCATGTTCGCGCACATGCATGGCGCTGGGCGTCTTTCCTATGATCCATGTCATGTACGCGATCCCGCGACCCCCGGGATCCGTCCCCAGTTCCTTCAGATCGTCCCCCATTTCGTCGGCGATAATCTGAACGTCGATCCTAGATTGTTGATCGTGAAGTCGCTTCAGGGCTTCGAACAGGCGGGCATGGCTTCCGACATGAAAGTCTTCGGCGGATACGATTTCCAGGGCTTTCCCGATCGCATCGGGATCGATCAGCATGTCCCCCAACAGGGCTTGTTCCATAGGGACATTGATCAGCTTTTCAGACGGCTTTACTGCTTCCATTCGGGCGATTCCTTCCAGTCTACAGAATGCGTTTCCGGATCCAACAGGTCCCCGTTCCTATTGTACCATAGATCCCCCCGTTTCTGAAGCCCCATTTCGGCGGCAAGTTCAGCGACCTTGTCTTCAGGAAGGACGTATAAAGCCGGAAGCCATGAAGCCCAGAAGTCCAGGCGTTCCCCGGCTGTCATTTCCCAGGGGTTTCCCTGAATGAAGCGACGCTGTTCGGATTCGGCATTTCGTAATCGTTTTTGTGCCCAGCCTAAAGCCGCGGAAATCAGACGGTTTGGCGGCATTTCCGCGGCGCGGACCTTGTCATTTGCCCATTCGATACATTCCCAGAACATGTCCGGATCGACGTCGTGAATAGCCCTACAGTCCGGAACTTGATTTCCGCGAAGCTGGATCACTTTCGCCCATGGCGGGCTGTCTGGAAACATGCCCAGCGTCTGAAGGGATCGTTTTCCTTTCTTGATTACGCGTCCATGCGGGTCCCGAATGCGAATCCCAACCCCGCAACCCGGACAGGTCCCCCGGCTGTTCGGCTGGGCGCGAATGTCGATATCTTCCCCGCATGCCGGACAGCCGATCATTTCGTCGGATTCGTCGATCATGTTCGCTGTATAGATTCCGTCTGAATCAGGATCTGAAATGGACGCGGAACGCGAACCCCCGGAAGGGGGACGCGGCGAAGCCGCGGTCTTTCTTTCTTTTCTTTCTATGGTTTCTTTCTCTGATCGCTGTTCAACTTTTGAACCCCCGGGGTTCAACTTCTGAACAGCGGGGTTCAACTTCTGAACCCCTAACATGTTCAGACAATAGGATTTCTTGATCCGGGCGGCGTCCGAATCGTCGACTTCGATCAGAAGAAAGCCATGGGCTTCGGCGCGTTCCAGCCCGTCAAGGATCGTGTTCTTTGACAGCCCGGTTCCTGAATCCAGCCGGGACCCGTCCCGGCGCTTTCGGCCATGTTCGAATTCGTCGATCGTGATTTTCTTCGGTTCTGGGTCGAATTCCTGAAAGCCCCATGTATGTCGAAGGACGTATAAAAGGACCTTCAGTTCCCCCAGCGACGTAATCATGGGGAAGGCTTCGATTAGGACGTTTGGAAGTTTTGTCCAGTTCTGTTCCGGCGGCGCGAATCCCTGAAATCCGCTTATTGTCATGACAACCCCTTTATGAATTCGACGTCTTCAGGATCTAGGCGGAACCATTCCCCCCGGACCCGCTTTGTTCTGAAGCGTTTATGAAGCCGTCTTTCGGTTTCTTTCGAAGAAAGACCTTCCGGAAGGGAACAGACAAGTTCGACCGGAAGGGGACAGTTCGAAGCGATCGTTCGAAGTCTGGCTTTCACGTCCCGGGAAAAGCCGATCTTGAAGAACGGCCCAGCTTTGAACAAATACAACCTTGTCGTTATAGTCGGCATGGCTTCCTTTCCCCTGGGGGAACAAAAAGGACCCCGGCTTCGTTCAGCATGGCGGTTGGGGGGAAAGTCGATCGTTGGAAAACACAAAAGGACGATCCCGCCATGCCGAACGGACCCAGGGTCCGATAATAGCAGTATTGATTTTTGCTTTTGTGTTTTCCAGCCGCTTTCCCCTAACGGCATGCACAGTATATCATCTTCCCCGATCGCTGTCAACTTTTGACGCGGCTTGACAGGAAGCGATAATCAGGGCGGCGCATGGCGCGACGATCAGAAACGTTATGATCGCCTTTTCGCGGTCCCGGGTCAGTTCCCAGTACAGCCATGCGGCGGCGGACGAAACAAAGATCGTAAGGACAAGGTTCGCGATCAGCTTTGCGTTCATTCTCTCATTCCTTCCATAAGGTTTTCAAATTCCATTCGTTTGCGGGTTAGTTCAGATCCGACGGCGAATGCAAGGATCGCAAGGTTCGCGATCTGTTGTGGATCCAGGCGGAACTTTGGGGAAGCCGCGACCGCATAGGTCCATGCCGCGACTTCTTCGGCTTCCCCCTGGAAATCCTTCAGGACGTCTTCCAGCCGGGTTTCGGAAAAGCGTCTGAAGAAGTCCGGATCCAGCTTTGGCATTCAGTATCCCCGATCGAAATAGAAATCCCAGTTTACTTGTTCGCCCAAGTCTTCGACCCAGTCATCTTCGGCGTACAGTTCGACCCGGGCGATTTCCCGTTCCCAGCCTTCAGCCCAGCATGTGCATTCCGCGGGCGGCGGCATTCCTTCGGCGTCCAGGTTCCAGCCGCAACGGAAGCATTCGTCCCCTTCAGGGGAAACGGCAACGGACCCGCAACGGGGACAGCGACCTTTTTCGGCGCATTCCGGACAGGGATCACAGTCGATCAGCTTTCCGGGCGCAAGGGAAACCCCGGCTGGGCTGGGATCGTAGGAATAGCAGAACTGACCCCAGCCCTTACAGTGTTCACAGTGATCGGGCCATGCGATCGTGTAAGCTTCGCGCAAGGCTTCCCGGCGTTGAAGTTCAGCCAAGCATTCCGGCGAATGGTCCTTCATGTCCCTGTCCCTTCGACTATGATCGCGGACGAAAAGTCCGACAGGAAACAGCCGTCCGCCATGCGTTCGTGAATCACGTCGACCCGGGCTTCGGCGTCTTCTAGCTTCAGCCCCTTCCCGATCAGAACCTGGACAGCGGCGCGCGATCCGTGATACATAAGGATTTCAGCCAGTCCGCGTTCAGAAAGCGGCGGGCTGGGCGGACGGGGAAGGCGCGCGTTACAGAATGGGCAGGAATCGATCGCGCTTGTCAGCCCGGGACCGTGACGAAAGACAACCCGTCCAGGCGTGACGTCCTGATTACATTCCGGACAGTGAACTTCCTTCAGCTTGACAGCCATTTTCACAACCTTTCTGGGGACCCTTGCGGGTCCCCTTTAGTTTAGCGCGGATATCTTGGGACCCAGGTTCCGCGGATCAACAAAGCCCGACAATTCGGACACTGAAAAGCCCCAACCCCGGGACGATAGTAAGCGGTTCCCCCGCAAAGGCCACATGCGCGGGTCCCGGCGTCTTCGGCGTCCTGGGCTTCCAGGCGCGCCAACGCGCGTTCCCCCGGGTCCGGTTCGGTCGAATGAAGGTTATTCCAACGTTTCGCCCATGGGTTATTCATGACTTCAGTCCTTTCACGACGGCTTCATAGCTTCGAATAGATTCGCCGGACAAACGGACGGTCTTTCCGGCGGCGATCGCTTGCGCGATTTTCCAGGGGACGGACCCGACGATCTTCCGATGGGCGTCCCGGGCTTCATAGGAATGGACCCAGCGACCGTTCTTCCATTCGTTCAACCGAACAGCTTCGGACATGGCTTCCGGGTCGAATGCTAGGGGACCAAACTTGTCCGGGAACTTGATTCCGGCTTCCCTCAGAATGACGATTCCGCAAGTCGGACCGTAGGTCTTCCCGTCGACGATCCAGCCGGAATGAATTTCGGCGGCGCATCGTTCGCAAGTCTTCCCGTCTTCCCAGCGTCTGAACCCGAATTCCATTTTCTGAATCCTTTCCTGGGGGACCCTTGCGGGTCCCCCTTTTCGATCTAGGCTTTCCGCGAATTCGACAGAAGGTTCCGGACAGCCTGGGCATGTTCCGGCTTCCAGCCGTCGTTTCCGTCCCAGTCGACGACGTGTTCGCCGTGAACGACGACAATGTCGCCAACGTGATAAGGATAGGGGACCTCAAGCCCGACGACCTTGATTTGAACGTCGTCCCCAGGCATAACCCGAAGGACCCGGGCGCAAGCCTTCACGAATCCCCGTCCGGTCGCAAGTTCGACCGTGACAAGTTCCCCGGCCTGAAGGTCTTCCCGATTCCGGGCGGCTTCGAACCCCAGGCTTTCCAGCTTCCGAACCTCAGTGTTCCCCATTTTCGAACCCCTTTCCGGGCTTTCGCCCCTATGAATCCCCCCAGCCACGTCCTTATTATAGCAGAATTCTAGAATCTTGTCAAGGGGTATTCACGGGAAATTCACGGATCCGCGTCGAATTCGTGAAAGACGACGTCCCGAATGCCCCGGGAAAGTTCCCCGGAATCCATAAGCTTTTTGACGTCCCCGATCAGGTTATGAAGGGTCCAGGCGAAGTCTTCGAACCCGGCTGAACAGTCGCGACAGTGATTCGGCGCAAGTGTTCCCCCACAAAGGGGACAGGGGGGAAGCAAGTTCGCGTTTGGGTCCGGTTTCTTGACGTCGGGAAGTTCCGGCGGCGCGTCGTCTTCTGGGCTGTATTTTGTCTTTGCGGCGATCAAGTCGGCGTCGTTTCGCGCGTCCTTCGGATCGGTCCAGTCTAGTTCAACCTGTTCCGGAAGGGACAAAGCCGCGACCTTTTCATTCGCGCGGACGAAATGATAGAAGACATTCGACGAACCCAGAAGGGGGACTTCGATCGCGGTTCCGATCAGTTCTTCCCCGGCGCGCTGTCTTTCGATCAGGGAAAGGTAAAAGTCCTGTCTTTCCGGTTCCAGGTTGGCAACATGTTTGTGGTAAGTCCATTTTATGACCGACGGGTCCCGGCGAACCCATTTCGGGACATGTTTCGCAACATGCTTATATTTCGTGACGGCGTCGTATTCATGCCCAGTGAATTCCATGGCGTTTGCATGTTCGTCCCCAAAGGCTTCGCCCATGATCATCCAGTCCCCGACGACCCAGGGCATGGTTTCGATCATTCGCATAAGGGACTGTCCGAATGCTTCCCATTCTTCCAGGCTGGGCGGGCGATCGGCTTCCAACCCGATCGGCGTGATATGAAACGGGTTTTCAATCTCTTCGGACTTGTCGAACTGGGCTTCCAGGGACTGAAGTTCGACGGTTTCGGTTGCGGTCAGTGGTTCCATGTAAGGGCTTCCTTTGGTAATAGGTCTTCGACGACGATGTAGAATTCCAGCCAGCTTGACGCGACAATGTATCGGTTGCTATAGCAGAACAGCGGGCGGTTCATTTCGAACCATTCCATTTGCGATTCGGTTCGCTTCCCTGTTGGGGACTTGGCTTCGAACCAAATAAGGATCGGCGCGGATCGTCCGTCATGGGCTGGGACCCCGAACAGAAGATCCGGGACCCCAGCCAGTCCGGACGGCATGCGGCGTCGATCGCTGAAATCAGCGACGACGATCCAGCCGCAACGTTCGACAACGGTTTCCTTTACGAATGCGCGGAATTCGGCTTCAGTCATCTTCCAGCCCCAGGTTTTCTTTCAGCGCGCGAAGCGTTTCATGGTCTTCCCATTTGTGGCAACGTTCCGCGAATTCCGTCAACAGCCGACAACAGCCGTCCAGATCCAGTTCTTCGAAGGCTTCGAATTCCGAACACATGCCGGGACAGGTTGATCCGCCATGGCGAAGGCAAACCCAGCCGTTTATGATCGACTTACAGTTCGGCGGGCTTTTGTGCATGTCCGCGACGAAAGCCGCCATGTTTGTTTGCTGTTCCCGGATTCGATCTTTGATTTCTTCATGGGTTGGCGCGGGGATTTCGTCGAAGGCTTTCTTCAGGGCTTCCCAGTCCCCTTGATCGAATTCGATCATGACGTCGACGTCGATCCGTTTATGCTGGGCGTTCACGGCTTCGCGCGCGTCTTCGATCGGGACAAGATACGATTTTCGTTCTTCCCTGTCGACAACGATCGCATGGGTCGCGAAGCTGTCGGACGTTCCGATCGCTTCCTTATGGACCTTTGACAGCCGACAGGCGCGATTCAGGGCGTTTTTGTTCCGATCGTCCGCCAACAGGAATAGGAAGCTTTGCCAGTCGGCACCACAAACGGAAACAAGCCCGTCTTCGAAAACGGTTTCGTCCCCGGCGGGCGTCCAGTACAGCATGACAAGCCTGGACGATCCTTCATATCCCAGGGCTTTCCAAAAACTGACAGGGACCCTAAACCCGGGCATTCGGACGGCGTTCTTCATGACGTTTCCTTTCTGGCGGTCAGCCAAAGGACAAACGGAACGGTTACGATCGCGGCGATTGTCATAAAGGCCATTCTCGCGGACGGATCCTGAATGTCCAGAATGTCCATGGTCGCGGATACAATGAACCCCATGGCGATTGTCGCGGCGATCCCGGCGATCCCAAGTCGTGCTATTGCGTTCTTCATGCTGTTTCCTTTCTAGAATGGAATGCTGTTGTCTTCGACGAATCCGGCGGGCTGAAGCGGCGAATGTTCGTAAATGGCGATTTCAAGGGCATGGTTCCCGGAACAGATCGGGCAAAGCTTCCGGCTTTCCCCCCGGGACTTCAGAATGAATTCCAGGGACTGATCGACATTGTCCCATGTGCGGGCGATTTCGAACGTGATCCCCCGGGCTTCGGCGGCGGCGGTCAGCGCGGATCCATGACCATTTAGATGCTGGGCGAATCGCGCGTCGACCGGGCGTTCCGTAAATCCGATGTAATGCCGACAATGCTTGTATGGACGGCTGAAGTGTAGAAGGTAAACCGTCCCCGGCTTGTCAGCCCAGTTTATGTCAGCCTTGCGGAATTTCGACGGCATTGTCTGACCCTTTCGTCTTATGAACGATCATGTCCGGGCGGACCCAGGACCCGATCGTCCCAACCTCTTCGACCGTGTAAACCCCAAAGCCCAACAGTTCCGGATCCCAGTAAACGACGCAAGGGACCCCGCGGGTTTCGGCTTCCTGGACGGCTTCGCGAAAGGTCGCGGAAACAAGCTGGGTCATGATCGCCGAACCTGTTCAGCGATCGCGACCGTCTTCCCGGCGAATGTCAACATGTGGATCTTGCGTTCAGCGACTTCCATGGGGAATCCGACAACCCGGGTCCCCATATAGTCGCGAATCGGGCATTCCAGCCAGCGGGCGACCTTTTCGGCGTCTTCAGCGAAGGTTTCCAGAAAGCGACCGTCCGAAACGAACAGGACGTCGGACCGGACATTTACGCGAACCCGAAGCCATTGTTCCAAAGCTTTCATGCTAGTATCGGACCCTTTCTTCCGTCCCGGGCGGATCTTGCCATTCGTAAAAGTCGATTTCTTCCCCGTCTTCGTTCAGGACGGCGATTCCGTAATGGCATGTTTCAAGTGTAAAGTCGATCGACGGGAACCTTCGGCGGGCTTCCTGTTCGACGTATCGGAAGAAGTCGTTCATGCCCAGACGTCCCGATCGTCGGAAAATTCGGGACCGTCCGCGTAAAAGGCTTCAGTCCCCGTTTTCCGAACATAGCAAAGCCGGAAATGCGGCTTCCCGAACATGGCGGGCCATTCCAGCGTAATCCATGAAACATGCGGGCGGAAATGCGGTTCAGACGTATCGCCGAACTGTCTGAAGTCGACCGGGCGAATCGTCGGATCCGCGTATCCCTGGACCCGGACCCCCAGGACGAACAGCCCGTCCGGAAGCCGATCCAGGGCTTCGCGAACCTGGGCGCGGATCTGTTCCTTCTGTTCGGGCGTTGTTTCGGGCGGATAGACAAGCATTTCGTTTCCTTTCCGGGCTGTCCCCATTGTATCATAGGGGACAGCCCCTGTCAATTTCCCCTGGGGGAAGATTACAGTTCGACCCTTTCCCCGTTGGCTTCGACCCAGTCGGCGGACAGTTCAAGCGTATCCTGTCCCCCGGTCATCATATAGAACTGAATCCGGCTGAAGGTATCGAATGCGGCGTCGTGAAACGTGAAGTCGTGAACCTGTTCCGGCGTCCAGGTTTCCCGAATCGCTTCCTGGGCGGCGCGCATGCGGTCCCATTGATCCTTTTGGGTTTCTTCTGAACACTGGCTGATTACGAATGCGGCTGAACGGGCGGCGGCTTTCGCATCGACCCCTTCCCGGTCCTGTTCCGTAAAGCTTACGGCGATTGAAACGATTTCCTGAACCCAGGCGATCGCGACCCGGTCATAACCCTGTTTCGCGGCTTCGCATGCTCTTGCGGTCAGGCTTCTGTAATCCATTTTCAGTCCCTTTCTTTCTACAGCCCCAGTTCCTGAAGGGCATTTTCGACATAATCGTTCAAGGTGTAATTCTTATGTTCGCCGAACAGATCGTCGATCGCGTTCATTCTTGTTTGGCGACCGGGTTCCCATTCGACCGGGTTCCCTTCCCGATCAATGCCGTATTCGACAGCGATCAGAAGGTTCGCGTATTCGTTTCCCAGTTCAGCCCAGTCCAGTTCTTTTCTCATTCCGGCTTCCTTTCTGTTCTGCTTCCCCCGCGCGACAACTATATTATAGCAGAATTCTAGAAGCCTGTCAAGGGGTATTCACGGCATTTTCACGTAAAAGGGGGACGAATCCGAAGATTCGTCCCCTGGGGGGAATTCAGGAAAAGATCGGAAGCTTGCGGCGTTCGCAAGTCGGGCAAGGCGAACAGCCTTCGGGGATTTCGTCGACGCGGACCCAGCCCGGGTCCCGGGTTGCTTGTCCCCCACAAAGGGACTTGGGGAAGGGGAACGGACGGCGATCGAAATTGTCCTTCGTGATCAAGTGAACCTTCGACCCGGTCGCGGTCTTGACGTAATAGTATCCCTTCATGACAGCTTGTCCAGGCGGGCATAAAATTCGGTCATGCGGTTCTTCAGTTCGACGATATCGCTTCGGGGACCGATGCAAACAAGCTGTCGAACTTCAGTGAACAGCCCGTCCGGATATGCGACAGGCGTCGAATACTTTAGGCGGATTCGATATAGTCCATAAGCGGACCCCTTTGGCGCGACGTCCCATTTCGGCTTCATTCGGATTCTTCCCTTCGTTCGGAAAATGCGCGGCTGATCGCGGCTTTTTTCCGGCTGTCCGCGGGCTTGATCGTCCCGTCTTCTAGTAAAAAGAACTGTCTTCCGTACACTTCGCTTTCAGTCCAGGCGTTGAATTCTTCGGCGATTCCGAACCGGGCGAAGGCTTCCAGGAACCGGGCGCGGCGTCGTTCGGGTAAATGCCCCGTCGTCGTCTTCCCAGTCCGAAACAGCTTCCCGTCATGCATGAAGGTTTGCGGAATCGCGGCGGCATTCCCCAGCCGATCGATCCGGTCTTCCTGTTCCTGGACGATTTCCCGGGCTTGCGCGGCGATCCGTCCCCAGCTTTCGCGACCTTCGATCGGAAGGCTTTGGCTGTCTGAAAGAAGTTCGGTCGCGAAGGTCAATTTCTGAAGCAGTTCGACCGGGATCGAAACCTTGCGGGCTTCCCAGGCTTTCCTTTGCAGTTCATTCCAGGCTTTCACGTTATTCCCCTTTCAGTCCCTGATCGCGTAGGCGATCCATTCCGGATCCGAATCGAATCGGGCGGACAGGCGGCGGGCTTTGCGCGGGTCATGCCGGACCAACAGGACGCGACCCAGGAACTTGACTTCCCCGATCCAGTCGCATCGTTCGCGGCGGATATTCCAGACGGTCCGGTTCAGCGTCCGCGACCCGTTCGATTCCCGGTTGAATTGCCAGAAAGCGACGTCCCCAGTGATCAGGACCCTTTGTTCCGACAGGCGGTCGACGTCTTCGACTTCCAGCCGGACCCATTCCCCGACGTCTTCCCGGGTAAACTGTCGACAATGGCGAAGATGGTTTCGGGCGGAATCGCTGTTCAGGTATTCCCCGACGATTTCTTGATTCGTTCGAACCCGATACAACTTCATTTCTGGGTCCTTTCTGGGGGACCCTTGCGGGTCCCCCTTTGGGGTTCTAGTATCCCTGGGCTTTCCGGCGGGCGATTTCGGCTTCGGCGACTTTCGCGGCGTCCTGGGCGATTTCCTGGACGCGACAATGTTTGCACTTCCGGCATTGTTGAACCTTACAGGGAAGGTGTTCGGCGTCAACCGCGGCGCTTACGTGTTCGTGAACTTGCCAAATGACTGATTCCGGAACCCCGGCGGCTTTCGCGGCGACTTCCAACCCCCACGCCATGCCCCGGTTGAAGTCCATTGTCGAACTGTGAACGGCGCGCGATTCCTTCGCCGTCAACCCGTAAGCCGTCATTTCCGCCAACTTTGCCAGAACTTCCCGTCGTTCTTTCTTGTTCAGCATTTTCATTCCCTTTCTTGTCTAGTCTTCCCTTTGGCTTTGCGGACGGGTTCCGGATGCTTTTCCGCGACCCCTTCCCAAGTTTTCCCCGGTTTCCCGGATGCTTGGCGGCGCTTCCAGTTTTCCCCCGAACCCGTCCGCGTACAGTCATATTATAGCACTATTCTAGCATCTTGTCAAGGGGGATTCACGTCAATTTCACGGATCTTTTGAAATTGATCTATTTCGGAAATAAGTATAATTTGAGGGTCCGGAATTGTACTTACCATGAAAACTTGACGACGGGTCCCGGGCATGATATACTGAAGTCGCATCGGGGATCTTTCGGGCGGATCCCCCGCGAACTCCTAACGGGGACCCGGGTTCCGGTCCCGGGTCCCCCCACCAAAGAAAAGAAAGGGTCCCCCTGTCGGCGAAGGTATCGTCATGGCTTCCATGGCGGAAGTAAACCGACAAGCGGGGACCCTTCGCTTATGAAAGGAACTGAACATGACAAAGCATGTCGAAACGATCGGAACAAGGCGAATTCAGCCAGAACCCCCGGACAGCCCAGCCAAAGGGGAACGGGTCGAAATCAAGTCGTTTATGGCTGAAGGTCGATCCTGGGTTGGAATTCAGCTTGACAGCCCGACAAGCTTCATGGTCTTTACCCCAGAACAGTCGCGGCGGATCGCGATCGCTCTTCGCAAGCATGCGGACCGGGCGGACAAGCTATTCCCCCAGGGGAAAAGGAAGCGGCGGAAACGTCGACCGTGAACATTTACAACGCTGTTATGGACGCAAGGGAAGGAAACCCATGCCCAGGCGAAACAGCAGAATCAGGGACTTTGAAAGGCGGCATACAAACAATGACGGGCGTCGACAAATTCGAAACGGAAAGACCGTGAAGGACTGTCGGCGTATCGCGCGAAGATTGAACGTTCCCTTTGTCGAAGGTTGCGGCTGGGCTTCGACCGCGGGGAAGCGTTTCCGAAGAAAGGGAAGATAATGTTTTACGAAGCGGACGTGCATGGGGAAGACGTTTGCGTCGTTTCCCCGGACGGCGAACGAATCGTCTTTCATGACGAATGGAAGCCGGACGCGATCGCGGTCTGTCGGGTTCCGGTTCCCCTGTTAGGGCTGAACATGCCCCTATACCCCTTTGTTGAACCCGCGGCGATCGTTGCCAGTCAAATGATTACAGACGACGCGGCGGGTCCGGTCGCGTTGGGCGGGCTGACAAAGACAAAGGTCGCGAACGCCATGATGGAAGCCGGGATCCCGGAAGGCGTCTGGAAGATCGCGACGTCGGAACCGGAAGGGGAATCATGAAGACGTCCAGGCGGGGCTTTTTGCGATCGGTTCTGGCGCTTGCGGTTACGGGGACGGTTCAGCCCCGGAAGCTATGGACGGGCTGGGACCCTTCGGAACCGGGTCCCGGTCCCGCCCATGGCGCGGCTCAGGCGGCGCGGATCGAAGCGAAGGTCCGGGACGAATGGATCGATCTGGGCGGCTTTCTTGTCCCGAATACGGTCCGCAAGGGTCCGACAGTCGAAGTTCGGGTCGAAGGAACGGAAGAGGTCCGATCCCGGTTGAAGGATACCGGGGACCCGGGCATTGAATGCTGGCGGCTAGCTGAAGTGATTCATGCGACGGACGAACTACTTCAGGACAGCTTTCCTTACCTTTCGAATACCGTTTCGGTCCCCGGGAAGCGGGTTGTGATCCCTATCGTTCGTCCAGTTCGTTCGGGCTGGGAACAGATCGTGTTGAATGAACCTGTCTTTGACTATGTGACGATCTTTGGGCGTCCGGTTGTGAACGCTGAAACCGGGAAGCGAATCAGGGACTGGAAGGAAATACAATGAACTTTGAACGGCTTGACAAAATCGCCGAACAGCTTGAAGAAATCGCGCGCGAAATCCGGCGTCTGAAACGGGAACGGGCGAACGAAGAAAGCAAAGACGTCCTATTTCTGGCGGCGGCGATTCAGGGGGAAGGGGCTGGGCTGTTCAGCGACCGGGTAAAGGTTGGGCGCTGGATCGCCCATACAGCGATCAACCTGTTCGAAGCCCCATGGCAAAACGGGCGCTGGGCTTCTGTCGCGGACGTCGTTCGGGATCGGTTCCATGGATATGCCGGGATCGGCGCACCTGAACCATGGGCGATCGATATCGCGCGTCTGGCGCTGAACGAACATGACATAACGGGCGGCGCACTTGCTATGCTGTCCGGGAACGATCTTCGGAATCGCGGTTGGCCCCAGCGATACGATATCATGCTGAAGGAATTTCACGGTCCCCGGGGACATTCGCTGTTCTTTTACAAAACCTGGGCGAAGGAATGGAACGCATGATCGAATATGGAATATCCCTTTTCGGCGCACAACATGCGACCCAGGACGAAAAGATCGATTACATGCTTTCCCGGGTCCTGTCTGGAAATTCGGCGATCGCGAACGACGGAACCATTCTGGCGCGGTTCAACAGCGAAGCGGGGAACATTCCCGAAGTGATTTCGATCGTTCAGGAAAAGTTCCCCATGGTTCGGGCGTATCGTCTGGATCCGGGCGGCTGGGTCCCCTATAGTGGATAGAAAGGAACTGAACATGGACAATTACGCGTTGAATGTCGCGGATATGGCGGACGTCGTTCAAGGGCGCTTTGGCATGGCGTTCCAGATCCTGTTCGGCGGAAAGGTATCGGATCGGACGGTCGAAGTCGAACCCGGGAAGATCGACGGCATGGGCGTTACCCTGAAGGTCCCGGACGAACAGGCGGCGGCAACGATCGAAGTCATGCGGGCGCGGATTCCGCGGCATGTCCTTCGGGCATATCGGCGGACGGGAAACACCTGGACGCGAATCTAGGGGGAACTATGGCGGACAGCTTGACAAAGGCGGAACGGGAACGGCTTGAAGCCGAATACGCTGTCGATCCAGACGATCGGCGGTTCTGGGGGGGAAACAAGGGGAACCGGGCGACCGCGGACGAAATCGATCGGCGGGTCATGATCGCTTATAAGATGATCCTGGACGGGCATGCGAAGCCGGACGTTGTAAACTTTCTTGCGGAACACCTTCCCGTAAACCGTCGTCAGTGTTATAACTACTATGCCAAAGCTGAAGAAGAAATCAAGAAACAGTCGAATGCTAGAAAGGCGGACGCATTATCAGAAGCGTTATTGTCAAGGCGAATCCTTCGCGCGCAAGCTGAAGACATTCCAACAAAGCTGGCGATCCTGAAGGACGAAGCCCGACTTCTGGGGCTGTACGATCAGCCCGAAGGCGGCGAAGGGTCCGGCGGCGGGCTTGCGGCGCTTCTGGATTCCGACGAACTGATCATCATAAAACACTGAAAGGCGGCGGCATGAAAGATGTGAAAGAAGCCGTTTACGGCATGGGCGTTGGGCTGTCGGCTGGGCTTTGGTTTGCCATTATGATCGCCGTCGCTTCTGACAGCGATCTTTCTGGGTTCTGGGTTATCTTGATTTCGATCGGAACGGGGATCATGTCATGGTTCGGCGTTGGGCTTGCGATCGGGCTGTTGATCCTGGGGCTTGCGCTGTAGTATGCCAGAAGTCCATGTGTTCGGAAAGATCGAAACCGAAGAACAGCTTCGGGACTTTGTGTTCCAGGCGTTCGGCGTTCGGATCCCGGACGTCCAGGTTTGCGAAGATCATACAACCCCATGGCGCGCGTTCGCGGACGCGTATTTCGCAAGGTCCCCGAACGCTGTCTGGAAGGCTTCGCGCGGCTTCGGCGGAAAGTCTTTCCTTCTGGCGCTGTTGGCGCTGACCGAAGCCCTAACACTGAAATGTAATGTGAACGTCCTGGGCGGGTCCGGCGAACAGTCCGATCGGGTCCTGGAATATACGTCCGATTTCTGGCATGCCGGGACTGTATCCCATTATCTTGTCGGCGAAGTCAAGCATGAAACCCGGCTGATCTTTGGGAATCACATTCGATCGCTCATGGCGTCTTCCCGATCGGTCCGCGGTCCGCACCCTCAGCGGCTTCGACTTGACGAATGCGACGAAATGGACGAATCGATCCTGAATGCGGCGCTGGGTCAGACCATGCGAAAGCCCGGACTGGACGTCCGTCCCCAGAACGTCATGTCTTCGACGCATCATTACGCGGACGAAACATTCACAAAGATTCTCCATAGGGCGAACCAGGAAGGTTGGCCCATATACGAGTGGTGCTATCGGGAAAATCTTCAGCCCCATGGATGGCTGGATCCCCTGGACGTCGAAGAAAAGAAAGCGACCGTCACGTCCGCCATGTGGCTTGCGGAATATGAACTTCAGGACCCAGCCCCGGGTTCCCGGGCGATCAACGTCGACATGGTCGCGAAAATGTTCGATCGGTCCCTGGGCGAATATCGCGGGTCCCCGGGCGAATATATCGAAATCGAACCCCCCTGGATCACATGCCGGGAATGCGGCTGGGTTGGGTTCCAGAACGGCGATCGCTGTTCGAAATGCGGGTCGACAAAGATCCGGGTTTCCGGGCGATATGGGACGGGCGCGGACTGGGCGCGAAAACAGGACTGGACGGTCATCATTACATGGCGCTGGGACGTGAAACCCTTCCGGCTTGTCGCGTTCGAACGGATCGGGCGGTTGCCATGGCCCAAGATGATCGAACGGCTGAACGTTCGGCATAAGCGCTACCCAGGCGGCGCGGCGCATGACGCGACAGGCGTCGGGGACGTCGTTCGCGATTACCTGTCGACGTCTGTAAAGGACGTGATCATGGTTGGCGCGCGGCGTTCGGATATGCTGACCGAATATATCGCGGCGATCGAACGCGGGGACTTTGTCTGTCCCCATATCGACTTCATGGAAGCCGAACATAGACTGGCTTCGGTTGACGACGTCTTTCGATCGGGGACGTCGTTTCACCTTCCGGACAGCATATCGGCGGGCGCGCTGGGGCTGTACGGGAAGACGGGAATCCTGATCGGATAGAAAGGAACAGATCATGGGGAAGGCAAAGATGCGCGTATCGCTTGCGTTTGTTCGGTCCATGCTACACATGCCGGAAGACGCGAAGATCGTCGGCGTATTCATGGACTTGACGGATCATGCGAATGGGCGCATGACCATGTTGATCGAAAGCCCGGAACTTCCTGAACACCTTCCCGGGAATGAACCCGCCTGGGTCGATCCGTCAATTACGTCACATGGGAACGGGGAATTTGACTGGGACTGGAACCTATAGAAAGGAAGGGACCATGTTCGGAACAAGGGACGTTTACTGGGCATGCCGGGACAGCATTCGGGACGCGTTCGTCCTATGGTTAGAAGTTGAACGGGACCCGGCGAACGACGGCGTTTTCTACACCCGGGAAGAAGTCGATCAAGTCCCGGCTGAAGTGATCGCAAAAGGTTGCGCGAACCTTTTCGGGTCGCTTCTGGAAGAGGTCCCCGGAATCATCGTTCGCGACCTTCCCCCGGAAGAGATAACCTATTCGTTCGAACTTCGGGATCTGAAGGAAATCTTCTGGAACTGGGAATGTCGGCGTCGACAGGACCCGGATCGGTTCTGGGACAATGGCAAAATGGCGAAGGCGGACCCGGACGAATACGCGGAACTGGCGACCGCGGAATTCTTCAGAACTTGGGAAAGGTTGCGCGGTCCGGGACGCGTTCCCGGTCTTCCCCCCGGGGAAATCTTGACGGGTTGACAGAACCATGGTAAAATGAAAACTGACCGGGCCGAATCGCGCGAAGCGGACAGATATCACCCGGATCGCGAACATGCGATCCGGGCGTTTGTGTTATAGGGGACTTCATGACCTTCGCGGAACGAATCAAAGCGGCATGGCGGGCGTTGACATTCAATTCCCCCGTCAAGTCAACAGCCCCATTGTTCTTTCCTTCGTATCGAACCGGGCGTCCTTTGTGGACGCTTTATGATTATGCGTCGTTCGTGAATGAAGGGTTCAGTCTAAACGCGTTGATCTATGGCGCGATCATGTACAAAGCGCGGGCGCTTACTTCAGCCCCCTTGAAGGCGTACACTGGGGACATGGACGCGCGCGAAGAAGTCGACCCTAACGATCCTTTGGCTTTGTTGGTCAGTCGACCGAACGAACACCAAAGCATGATCGAATTCCAACAGCAAGCAACCGTTTACCTGAACATAAGCGGAAACAACTACACTTACTTGAAGCGGGTCGCGGGCGACGAAATCGAAGCCATGTATAACCTTCGACCGGACCGGATCAAGATCGTTCCGGGCGAACGGGACATAAAGGGATATCGTTACATTCCGGAAGGCGCGACATGGGAAGAAGGCATGCCGATCCTTCCCAAAGACATGATCCATGTCAAGTTCACGAATCCCCTGGACCCCCTGGAAGGCATGGGACCCGGGCTGTCCCCCATTTCAGCCCTTGCGCGGAATGGCGACGTCGACAATGCCGTTTCATATTTCCTGAAGAACCTGTTCGACCGCGGTCTTATGCAGAACGTATTCATAAAGTATTCGGTCCCCTTGACGGACGAACTGATATCGTCGGCAAAGGAACGTTGGCGCGAAGCTTACGGCGGATCCCAGGAAGGTTGGCTTGATCCGGTTGTCCTGGGCGAAGAGGGGGAAGTGAAGGCGCTGGGATATCAGTTCGATCAACTTGGCTTTGACGGGATCGACAGCCGGAATGAAACGCGGATTCTGGGTCCCTTCGGCGTCCCCCCGATTTTGATCGGGTCCCGGGTTGGGCTGGATCGGGCGACATACAGCAATTATCAGGAAGCCCGTCAAGCGTTCTGGGAAGACACATTCGTCCCGGAACTTCGGCTTTTTGAAGTTGATTACGCGTATCACCTGAACAATCCGGATCGGGACGTCTGGGTCGCGTTCGACATGACGGAAGTCCCGGCGCTAAAGTCGGACGTCGTTCCTTTAGTGAACGCGGCGCACCAACTATGGACCATGGGCGTCCCGGCGCTGTCGGCGCTGGGCGCGGTTGGGCTGAACGTCGGGGACATTCCGGGCGGCGATATTTCATATTTGCCCCTGGGACTTGTTCCGTCCGGGCGGCTGGGAAGCGAACAGCCGGATCAAAGCTCTTCGGCGGCAACGGCTGAAGAAGAAGATCGGGACAAAGGCACCTTACCAACAGGTAAAAAAAAAGACGTCTGAAGTATCGTCGGCTGACAGGAAGGCGGCGGGCGGCTTATGCCAAGTCGATCGATAGGATCGCGACGAAATACGAACCCGCGTTCGCAAAGTCCGCGACCGAAGCGTTCGAAGCCGATCGGCGTGCAGTTCTGGCGGCGGTTTCCAAAGCAAAAGCGGACGCATTCGCCCAGAAGCAAAGCGTAAACTATGAACAGATCAAGATCGACTGGGACGATTACTTCCGGATTCAGGGCGAAGCGGGGATCAACTGGCGGAAATCGTTCATGCCCCAGGTCCGGGCGCTGTTTACGGACGTTGCGGACTTTCAGGCGGCGGCGCTGGGCATGCGGTTCGACGTGGCGAACATGCTGGCTTCCGAATGGGTTCAACAGTATCACATGGTCTTTGCCCAGCCAGCTATGGACACAACGATTTCAGACCTTCAGACGCTGATCGCCCAGGCACAAAATAACGGTTGGACGATCGACGAAATATCGAAGCAGATCGACGCGACGTTCGACTATTACTTGACTGGGGAAGAGGTTGGGGCGCTTTGGCGCGAAATCATGACCGAACAAGAATTCCAGTGGTTTCTTGATCGGAAGCCGCGACCCAGGCGCGACTTGATCGCGCGGACCGAAACCATGCGGGCGTCGAATGCCGGGACGTATAATCTGTATATGGAAAGCGGCGAAGTCGAACTGAAGGAATGGTTGGCGGCACATGACAGGCGGACCCGGGACACACATGTCCAGGCGGACGCGACCTATCGTGAAGGCGGGTCGATCGGTCCGATCCCGATGGATCAGCCGTTTATCGTCGGCGGGTTCCAAATGATGTATCCCCTTGACGGGTCCATGGGCGCGGACATTTCGGAAATGGCGAACTGTCGTTGTACTATGGCCCCAGTTCTTTACGAATTCGAAGAAGAGGAACCCCAGCCGGAACAGGCGCTTCAGGAAGAAGGGGAATTCCCGTCCCAGGATCAAGTTCCCCTGGAACAGACGCCTGAATGGATTCGGGACGAATTGATTCAGCGGGATCTTGAACTGTCCGTTCCGATTTCGGAAGCGGAAATTGAGCATCGGCGCGCAAGGCGGACCATGAAAGCCCTTGAATCAGCCGTCGAAAACGTTCACATTCGATTACAGGAAGGCGTTATAACCCGCGAAGAATATGAAAAGGAAAAGGCGGATTTCTGGGCGGCGGTTGCAGAAGAACAGCGGCTTCGGAAGCGGATCAAAGACTTGACAGCCATGCGGGACGCGGAACTTCGGAAAATGCTTTTTGTCCCGGAAGAATATCGGAATTTCGTCCCGGAATATAGCGCAACCCAGGAAATCCGGGATCGATATGTTCAGTCCCAGGCGATCGAAGACGCGGCGGAATGGTATCGGAACATGCAAGGCGTGAATGTGTTGACTGGCGCGGATCCGGTCAAATTCGAAGCGGCTGGGGACAAGGATCGGGCGAATCATTCGAACGGAACTATTCGGCTAAAGTCCTACTCGGAAACAGCGACGATCGTTCATGAATGGGGACATGAAATCGAAGAAAAGAACCCGCGAATTGAACAAATGGCGGTCGATTTCTTGGAAAGGCGGACGGCGAACGATCAGCTTGAACGGCTGAAGGACATATACCCCGATCGGAATTACAAAGACTATGAAGTCGCGAAGAAAGACAAGTTCATGAACGCGTACATGGGAAGAATCTATAAAGTTCAAGATACGTATTACGGGACTGAAATCTTCAGCATGGGGCTTCAGTATATGTATGAAAGGCCAGCGGAATTCGCGGGCGCGGACCCGGAATACTTTGACTTGATTTATAAGGCCCTTCGGGGTTGGGACTAACATGGCGGTTACGATCGAATGGCTGGGGGAACGTTATACTGTCGACGGTCTTGTCTGGACGGGTCCAGACGAACAGGCGGTTATCGTCCTTCAGGCGGCAACGAATCTTTTACCAAAGACCCCGGATATTCCGGATCTGGACTATGAAGCGGCGAAGGCGGCGCTTGACATTTTCACCCTGGGCGAAATCGTCGACCGGGACCCGGTCCCAGAAAACCTTGTCGACGGGCGTCCCCCGGTTTACTGAAAATGGTAAACGGACTGTCCCTGGGCGAAGGAATGCGGGCGACCTTTCAGGACTTGCCAAAGACGGTTCAGGCTGGGCGCATGTCGCAAGCGGGCATATCGGGATCGGGAATAGATTCCCCGGCGCGTCCGGCGCATTATCACGACGTCGGCGATTCCGGTTTCCCAGTCGCATGAAACGGTTATGATTCGGCGGGCATTGTCGGCGGGCATGCTTTGTCCTTTCTGAATCGGGCGACCATTGTCTACAGTATAGCATGGGCGTCGGCGGCTGTCAAGCATTATGAAAGAAGGAAGCATCATGCGAAATACGGTTGAATTTGAATCGCCGGAAGAAGAAGCCTATTGTCCGGCATGCGGGCGGCGGCTGAAGGTCGCGATCGCGCGGCTGGGACTGAACAGGCGCGAAACCCGGAAATGTCCCTATTGCGCGGAAAAGGTAACACTTGTCCGGCGCTGGGCTGTCGGACCAACAGAACACAAATAGGGGGATACACCCATGGGCGCGAAAGAACATAAAACGGTTGACGGGCTGATTACAGAAATTGACGAAACCCAGGGCATTGTAACGGCGATTTTCGCCGTCATGGGCAACGTCGACAGCGGCGGCGATCGCATTCACCCGGGCGCATTTACAAAGACCTTTGCGGAACGCGGGTCCCGGGTTCGGATCCTGGATCATCATAACACCTTCAGCGTCCGGGACGCGATCGCGAAGCCCCTTCGACTTCGGGAAGTCGGCGCGTCTGACCTTCCCCCAGAAGCCTTGTCAAAGTTCCCCGAAGCAACGGGCGGCGCGGAACTGACCGCAAAGTTCATGCTTGACGACGACGCGTCCATGGCGATTTTCCGGCGGATCAAAGAAGGCGTTGTGAATGAATGGTCCTTCGGATATGATCCCCTGGACTTTGACTATTCGAAGGAAGAGGTCGACGGACAGGACGTGACGGTCCGGAACTTGCGGACCTTGCGGCTTTGGGAAGTATCCCCCGTCCTATGGGGAATGAACGAAGCGACGTCGACGACGGGCGTCAAAGATGACAACCCAGACGCTGAAGATAAGGCGACCGAAGAGAAACCATGGGACGTCTTTGTCGAAGGCGATCAGTATTGCGTTTACAAGATCAATGAAGACGGGGAAGCCGTTGGGGAAAGCCTGGGCTGTCATGATACGGAAGACGAAGCGGTCGAACAGATTCAAGCCCTATACGCGGCTGAAGAAAACGCAAAGACCCTTGTCCCCATTTTCCAGGCGGCATGGGCGGTTGAACAGGACTTGAAGCGGCTGGGCGAACTTGTCCAGGCGGCAAAAGAAGGGCGCGTTTTATCGGCGCGGAACGGAACGCGGATCGCGAATGCCGTTCTAGCGTTGGTCGAACTTTTGGAAGACGCTGGGATCGACGTCCCCGGACTTTCGGCTTCGGTCGAAGAAGAAGAGGAAGACGATCCCGGAAAGTTGGCGGCGGATTCACCTTTCAAGGGAAAGGCCGATCCAGCCGAACAGCATGACGACGTCGGTCGGGTCGAAGATGATTCACCTTCCGAAGCGGACATGTTGACGCGGATCAACCTGTTGGAAGCAGAACTGAAAATCATAGGAGTATAACCATGGCTGAACAAATGATGATCGTGGGCGATCGCGTCGACGAACTTCGGAACGAAGGTCAGAAGCTGATTCGCGACGCGAAGGAAATCTTTCTGAACGAAAAGGCGGACGCGCAAGATCGGGAAAAGGCAACCCGCATGCTGGCGCGGGTCGACGATATCAAAAGCGAAATCGACAGCCTTGTCCAGATCGCCGAATCGGAAAAGGCCCTTATGGGGACCGCGAAGGTCGAAAATCGCGGCGGCGATCGTCCGGCAAAGCAGATCGGTTCGCTGGGTCGGCTGTTGGTCGAAGTGTTCAATGCTGAGTTTGGGCGCAAGTCGGTTCACCCCGGGCTGAAGCGTTGGCGCGATCCGGAAGAACCCGCGGTCGACGAAACGAAGATCGGCTGGGTTGAACCGGGCGACAGCAAAGACCTTCTGGAATCCGTCGGCGCGTCCGGCGGGTATCTTGTCCCAGTACAGCAAGGCGAAAGCCTGTTGGTTCACCCGGGCGGAACGGACAGTGTCGTTACCCCGCGGGCAACCGTGATCCCGATGCGGCGTCGACAGATCCAGCTTCCGGCGCTGAATCAGGGCGCGACGACAGCCGGACAGCCCCACTGGTTTGGCGGGATCATCGCCAAATGGACCGAAGAAGCGACTGAAAAGGACGAAACCCAGCCGTCCTTCAGGCGGATCAATCTGACCGCGTTCAAGCTGGCTTTGTACACTGAAGCAAGCGACGAACTGCTTATGGACAATGCCGTTTCGCTGGAAGCGTTCCTGAATTCGGCATTCGGCGGCGCGATCGACTGGTATAAAGAACATGCCTATGTTCAGGGGACGGGCGCTGGACAGCCCCTGGGGATTATCCCCGCACCTGGGACGATCACGATCCCCCCGGCGGCGATCGGCGCGATCGCGGTATCGGACTTTGCGGACATGCTGGAAGCCTTTGTCGGGCGTTCCCCGATCTGGATGATGTCGCGACAGTGGATGTCCGACTTGATCGAACTGAACGGTCCGGCTGGGAATCCGTCCTATGTCTTTATGCCCAGCGCGCGCGACGGCGTCCCGGGTTCGCTGTTCGGGTATCCTGTTTTCTTCAGCGAACATATGCCGCAACCCGGCGAAGTGGGATCGGTTGCGCTTTGCGACTGGTCGAAATATCTGATCGGGGATCGACAGGCGGTTACGGTTGACGCTTCGAAGCATTTCCGATTCCAGAACGACTTGACGGCATGGCGCGCTGTTTCTCGGGTTGGCGGGCGACCGTGGCTGGATCTTCCGTTGACGTACAGCGACGGAACGACCCAGGTTTCGCCGTTCGTGATCCTGGGAATTCACCCGACTTCATAAGCTGACATAAGTCGGCTGTAGTGGGGGACCCGAAAGGGTCCCCCAGCATAGGAGATACAATCATGGATTTCTGCGAACGTTTCAGCGAAGGATATGAACTGTTGGCGGTCGAACATGCCGACAGCCTAGCGGCGGGCGCGCATGCGCTGGGTCCCGTTACCGCGGGCGATCACGATCGGTTCGTTCTAGTGATCGACGTCGGGGACATGGCCCAGGGCGCGACCCTGGACGCTGTCATTCGCGAATGCACAAACGCGGCTGGATCGAACATGGCGAATATCGCCGGGAAAGCAATTACCCAGTTGACCCAGGCGGGCGGCGACGGGAACGAAGTCGTTCTGATCGAACTTCGCGGGGAAGAACTGACCCCCGGTTACGACTTCATTTCCCCCCTGATCACCGTGGGGACCGATGCGGTCGAATACAGCGCGACCCTTTGGGGCTTTGTCGCTGGCTATGAACCCGTTTCGACAACCCTGATCAGCGAAATCGTAGACTAGATCCGGCTGAAGGAAGTCCAGGACCCGTCCCCGGGTATTCCCCCAGGGGAAACGGGACGGGTCCCGGCTTCCTTCCGAAAGGGATATAATGTCTGTCTTTGTCTGGGTTCGTCTGTTGTCCGCGAAATACCTGAAAGACGAACATGCGCGAATGCAAAAGCATGAAGCCGGGGAATGGGTCCAGGTTGGCAAACATGACGCGCGCGTTATGCTTGCGGCTGGGGAATGCGAAATCCCCCGGAAGGACATTCGAAATCAGGTCGCGGACTGGGGAAATTCGGGCGTCGTAATTGTCGACCCAGCGGACCCGGAATCCGCGACGGGCTTTGTCGACGGAACATGGGACGGCATGGGCGTCCAGGTTGGGACCCTGTTTTCCGGGCGTCCCTATGGTTCAACCCTGTTTTGGGATCCGAATGTTTCGCTTCGCCGTGAACTTATGCCAGTCGGCTTTCATAGGGTTCAGCATGGTTGGCAAGTCGCATGTCCCCTATGGCGATATAAGGCCCTTGCGTTACACTTGGGATCAGACGACGAAAAGAAACGGACCCTGGACGTTGTCCAGGACTTGCGCGTCCCGGTCTATAACCCCGGGCTGTTGTATGTCGCGCGCTGTCCCCAAACGGACGAACTGTTCGACGTCTGGAAAGAAGAGCATAAGGAAGGCGACGATCGGCGGCTGTCCTTTTTGCGGGCTGTTTTCCGAACCCGTCCGATCCTTTGTGCGCTTCCCGTTACCTGGACAGCGGGTCCCCGATATACAGAAGAATAGAAAGGCTGAACCTTGACAACCCGCGGCGCGGTATATATCGCTTACGGGTCCCGGGCGCTTTCGGAATACTGGGAAGCGTCCCAAAGCCTGAAGAAACACATGCCGGATCTTCCGATCGCCATGATCGGATCCGATTCGGCGGAACTGGGGGACATGTCCGGCTTTACAGACGTCCAGAAATCGCGCTGGGCGAAAGTCAACCTGGACAAGCTGTCCCCCTTTGACCATACGCTATACCTGGACGCGGATACTCGGGTTTACGGGGACTTGTCGGCGGGCTTTGACATTCTGGACAGGGGCTGGGACATGGCGCTTGTCACGTCGGAAAATCAGGGCGCGCGGCTGTTGTGGCATGTGTCTCGGGAAGACAAAGAAGCGACCTTGAAGAAGGCGGGCGCTTATGATGTGTTACAAATACAATGCGGCGTCATGTTCTTCCGAAAGTCGATCCGGATCGTGCAGTTCTTCAGTGTTTGGCGGCGCGAATGGCTTCGCTTTCGGGGACAGGATCAAGGCGCATTCCTTCGGGCATTGATCGAAATCCCCGTTCGGCTTTGGCTTCTGGGCAAACCCTGGAATGGCGGCGGCATTATCGCGCACTTGTTTGGGCGGGCGCGCGCATGAAGGCGGCGGATCCATTGTTGGCTTTGTTCGCTTTGTTGGTCGCGCTGTTGGGGTTGGCAACGGGCGGAAACGTGATACTGTTCGGATTCGTCTGGGCGTTGGTCTTTGGCTGGGCGATTACGGAACTGAAAGGACTGTCATGAAGGTACATATCGTATGCCGGAACTGGACAGACGATCGGGTTATCCCCCGGTTCGCGCGTTACCTTATGGACGCGTTCGGTTGGAAGGCGTCCGATCGACCGGACCCGTCCGCGGACTTGAATTACTGGCTGGGATACTTTGAATATCAGAAAGCCCCGCGGTTCGACGCGACCCCGACGGTCGCTTATTTGACGCATCTTGAAGACGCGGACGCGGCGGAATCGGCAAAGGTCCGGCTGTTCCATGCGGCGGCAAAGAATTCAACCCTTCGCGTCTGTATGAACGAACAGACAAGGGCGCTTATTGAACCCCTTTACGGGAAGACGTTCGTTTTCCCCCTTCCCCTGGAAACCGATCGCTTTGTCATTGTCCCCCAGCCCAGCGGAACACTTCCGGTCGCGGGCTTTTCCGGCTTCCGATACAAAAGCGGGCGCAAGGGGGAAGAACTGGCTTCGGCGCTTGTCCAGGACTTTCAGAAGGAAGCCCAGTTCAAGGCGTCCGGTCGCGGTTGGCCTTGCCCCACAAAGAAATACACCTGGGACGGCATGCCAGCGTTTTATCAGTCCCTGAACGTCTTTGTCTGTACGTCGACGGTCGAAGGCGGACCCATGACAACCCTGGAAGCCCTATCATGCGGCGTCCCGGTTGTGATCCCGGTTGGGGTTGGGATCCATGATAGCATTCCCGACGTCCATGGGATATATCGCTATACCGCGGGCGATTACAAAAGCCTGAAGCGGGCATTCGGGAAGGCGTTGGGCGGATTCGATACGGTCGATCGGGAAGCTCTTCGGGAAACGACAAAGCCGCATGCGGTCGAAGCTTGGGTCGACGCGAACCGGGAAGCATTCGAAGGGTTCCTTTATGACAAACCCCGGCTTCAGGCGATCGATTCGTCCGATGGGCGGCGCGGGATCTATATGGTCGCGTTTGGGGACCCAGCCCGGGACGCGGCAAAGATCGCGATCAAAACGATCCGGGCGAACCTTCCCGGGATCCCGGTCGCGTTGTGTTCAGATCGGAAGCTGGGTCCAGAACATATCCTGATCAAGCAACCGGACAAAGATATAGGCGGGCGGATCGCAAAGCTGAAGGCTTACGATTTTGCCCCGGCGGAATGGGAATCGATCCTATACCTGGACGCGGATATTGAAATCGTCCATGCCGACGTCGAACAGTATTTCCGATGGCTTGACATGGGCTGGGAATTCATAATCTGCAAAGACGCGCATCTTCATGATACCCTGGACGATTTCCAAAGGTCGAACAATCGCGAAGAGTATATGAAGACGATCCAGAAGATCGGGACCGCGGAAAGTCTTCAGATCAATGGCGGGGTTTGGGGATTCCGGCGCTGTCCGGCGGCGGAAGCATTCATGGTTCGATGGTTCGCCGAATGGAACAAATACCAGGGACGCGATCAGGGCGCTTTGATCCGGGCGCTATACTCTGACCCGATCCGGGTCCTATGGCTGGGGAACGAATGGAATACCCTGATCACCCTGAAGGGGAAGGAATATCCCCCCGGAAAGAAAGGGTCGGCGGGCGTCCTTCATTTTGTTGGTCGGGCGCGGCGTTGGACCGGACAGGTCCCGGAAGGATACGGGCTGACCGACAAGGTCGCATGGGACATGGTCGACGATTATATGAGAAAGCATGGACAGTGAACGCGCGCGCGCGGGCGGCGGAAATCGTGAACGATCTTTGTCAACGGTTGGGCTTGCGATACGATCGCGATATCGAACAAGTCGAAGCCCGGATCGCGGAACACTTGGCGCGGGCATACAGAAAGGGCATACATGAATCTGAACCTGGGCGCGGGGAACCGAATCCTGGACGATTCGATCAACCATGACATAACCCAGCATTCGAAGGCGATCGACGTGGCATGGGACTTGAACGATCTACCATGGCCATGGGAAGACGGACAGTTCGCGCGCGTTTACGCGTTTTCGGTCCTGGAACACCTTTACCATAATCTGCTTACGTCCATGAACGAAATCTGGCGGATTACGGAACTTGGCGGGCTTTGCGTCGTCAAGCTTCCTTTCTGGAAGGCGAACGTTACCTGGGAAGACTTGACGCATATTCACAAAGTCGGACCCGGGATCATGGACCAACTGGACCCGACAACCCAGCGGGGAAGGGATTACAGCTTTTACACCCCGTACAAATGGCATATTCTGAAGCGTTGGGCGAACAAAAAGAAGCGTCCGACGTCCTTTTACTGGAACCTGATCAAAAAGCCGGAAGGTTGGGACGGAACATGAAGGCGGTCATTGTCGCGACCCAGCGGTCGGGCGGGTTGTACTTTGCGGGCTGTCTGTCGAACCATCGGGACATACACTGTCCCCGGGAAGAACCCCTTCGACCCCAGGCGACATGGGTTCAGCATATCGGGAAGCGTCCGGTCCGGATCCTGGACCTTGTCCTAACAGAACCCTATTACAAGGTCGCGGCTTGTCGGCTGACCTATGATCAGGCGCTACACCCGGGCGTCATGGAATACCTTGTCAATAACGAAGTCAAGATCCTTCACTTGACGCGGGCGATTATGCCAACCGTGACAAGCGTCCTTCTGGCGAAACAGGAAATCCGGAATGGGATCCCGCGGCATGTCTTTGATGGGTCCTTTGTGGACAATGAAGTCCTGGACGCGATCCCGGCGGACGTTGCCAACCGGATCAAGCGGCTGAACCAACAGCGGCGCGCGTTCCTTCGCGGCGTACAACAGAACTGCGAAATTCTTGAAGTTCGATACGAAGACATAACCCAACAGGCGAACGGGTCTATTCCCCTGGGGGAAACAGGGCGGATCTGTCAGTTCCTGGGCGTTATTCGCCGTCCTTTGTACGCGGACAATCGGAAGATGCATAAACGGGCGACTGAAACCTATTACACCAACTGGAAGGAAATCGCGGATATGCTGAAGCGAAACGACTGGGCGGACCTATGGCGCGAATAGACAATGACGAAACCAAAGATATCGCGACCCCGTTTTTGATTCTGGCGCATGTCCGGACAGGGGGGACCTTTTGCGCTCATGCGCTGTCGAATCACCCGTCGGTTTTTTGCGATCGCGGCGAAGTCATGCATCATGCGTCGATCTGGCGCAAGGCGAAGATCAAGCCGGATCGACTTATGGTCATGCTTTGGAATCAGACGGGTTATTTCGCGTCCGGCTTTCGGCTGATCTATCGACAGGCGTTCCATGAAAAAGTATGGCCTACGATCCAGAAAGTTCAGCCTAAAATCATACACCTTCAGCGGCGATCGCTTTTGCGACAGGCGTTGTCCTATGCTTACCAACAGCAAGTCCGCGGGCGGAACCTGGAATATCACCCGGTCCATAGCTTCAGGGAACGCGACGTCCCCCAGGCGACCATGGATCTTGATTATGCGGCATATGCCGTCAAGCGGATCGCAAGCGAACGGAAGCGGGGACATGATCGGCTGAAGAAAGAATTCGACGGCGAATATATTGAAGTGTTCTATGAAGACATGGTCCGCGGCGGGGCTGGGGGATCGGTCCAGGAAATGAATCCCCGGGAACGCGCGCGCGTCTGTCAGTTCTTGGGCGTTGACAATGTTCCCCTTCGGGTTGACTTGAAACGCGAATTCCCTGTTCCCCTTTGGGAAATGTTTGGGAACTGGACGGCGCTTCGGGAACGGTTGGCGCGCGAAGGCTGGGGATACAACGTCGAACAGGAAGAGAATTCATGGACCCAGGTTGACGGGCGCTGGGTCCTGGGGGAATAATGTCAAAGCGACCGGAACAGCGGACCCAGCCCCTTGAAGGCGCGGATCGGGTCCTTTGGTATGAAATCGAATCCGGCGTCTTTGCCCCGGCGGTTTACATCGGCGGCGGGCTTTCGGTCGACAGCGTTGGGCTTGCGCTTACGGTTATTGATTACGTGCATCATGAAATCCACAAAGGGAATCACTTTTCAGCGTCCTATAAAACCCCAGACGCGTCCCCGATCGGGGACAATAATTCCCTTCAGTTCCTGATTCGGGTCCCGGCGGACGTTCAGGGGCATACATCATGGAATGCCGCGGGCGGCGGCGATATGGAAGTTTGTCTGTATGAAAACCCAACCCTAACAGACGACGGGACATTGATCGCGTCCGTCAATATGAACCGAAACAAAACGTCCCATAAGGCCCAGGTCGACGTTTACCATACACCAACAATCGCGGACCCAGGCGTTCAGCTATATAACGACTTTGAACCGGGCGGAACGGGTCCCCGGGCGGGCGGCGGAACAGTTCGGGCGAATGAAGAATGGGTTCTGGGTCCAGGGCGCGACTATATCCTATGCTTGACGAACCGCGCGGGATCGGATCAGCCCATGTCTATCGTCGTTCAGTGGTATGAAGAGGAACCGACATGAACACTTTATTCGGCGTAAACAAGAAAGGACAGCCGGAACAGATCCGGGTTCGCTGGGGACGCGTCGTGACGGACTTCCCGATCGCGGCATGGGTCCTGTTCGGCTTGACGTCCCTGTCGACGACGGCGATCGCGGTTATATTGTTGATAGAACGGCTGTTCTAGTGTATAATGGTCATATAGCGATCAACCCCGGGACGGGGAAGGGGAAGGCAACATGGCGGACATTGTAAGGACCCAGGAACGCGGCGTTCCAAACGACATGGAATCGCGATATCGCGATCAGGAAGACGGGACGCATGCCCTTGTCGGGACGGCGCGAATTGAACGGCGAAAAGTTGTCGAATCAGTCACGATCCCGAACGGTCAGTCGCTGACAGATCGTTGGATTGACATGCGATACTGGGCGGGCATGTGCATTCAGTTCCCGGAAGCCATGACCGGGACCCATTTCCAACTATACGGGCGCATGGAATCGACCGACGTCGAAGAGAAAGCGATCTGGGATACGTTGGGCGTCCTTCTGACCCAGCCGATCCAAAACGGGATCGTTATCGTGAACGCGGACATTTTCCCGGTCCCGTATGTCAAGATCCAGTCATGTTCGGCGGCGGACGGAACCCCGCAAGCTGAAGCGGCTGAACGGACCCTGAAGGTTTCCAAAGCCCCATAGGGGGATATATGGCGCGCGTTTCAAGGGACAGCCAGTTTTTACACCCGACAGGCGGACAGCCGACGTTCGTCTTTGATCCGGATCTTGTCACGTTTACACCCGCCATGGACAAGCGGATCAGCGCGGGTCCCTTCTATACAGCCCCGATTGTCCAGGGCAAGCTAGATGGCACCGGAACCTCAGACGTTGTGACGTTCCCCCGTGGCGATCAGGTGGGGAATGCGACAGAAGTTCGCTACGCCAACCTTGATCCATATCAGGGCACCATCGTCTTCTGGATCACGCCAGAATGGGATGGGGACGACGGCCTGATCCACTATCAGATCGTTTTCGGGGATGTAGCGATCTACAAGTACGACGATGATCGGCTGTTCTTTCGTGGGAGTATTCCGTTTGCGGGTCTTGCTATTGATGTGTCGGCATGGACTGCTGGCACGACCTATTGCGTGATCCTGTCGTGGGATTCGAAAAACCCCATTGACGGGACAAATCATATTCGTATATCGGTCAACAACGTCCATACCTATGGTCAAGCGTCCGAGTGGATTGCTGATAATGTGTCTTCGGAATCGCGCTTCGGGAACTATGCAGGAGGAAATTCAGCAGACGCCATCATTGAAGGCTTGACGGTCTATCGCCGTGTTCTGACCGATGACAACGGTTATGGCACCTTGCCCCAGACAGGCAACCCCTACCAACTACCGTCAACGGACGAACTGACCGAAATATACAATGCGGGATCAGGACGTGATCCTACCGAAGTCACAGGCTCAGAAGACGTTTGTTTCTGTCTCCCCACCGACAGTACAGCCGAAGCCTTGACAACCGGAACAGGCGAAGCATGGTCTTGGCCCTGGGCTGACAACTTGCCAGACGTGCATGGCATGTGGGATGGCGGCTTGCCTGGAACGGACTATGCGGTTGAATTCAACGGGACAAGCACGGGCATAAACTGCGGATCAGGCGCAACCCTGGATGATATTCCCAGCGGGGCAGAGTTTACGGTTGACGCGTGGGTTCGGGCAGACAGTGATGCCAGCGCTTTTAATGGCGTTTTGGCTAAAGGGACAGTTTGGAGTCTTTCGTTTACAGATAGTGGAAGGATTCGCGGGCTGGTTCAATGCGCGGACACAAACGCGCAAAGTCAGATATGGCCGGATGCCTTCCCCCATGTAGACTCTTTTCATGATGGAAAGTGGCACCTTGTCACCCTATATTATGATGATACGGGGGATCGGAAAATCTATCTTGCCGTAGATGGCAAGTGGGCAGCAAGCTATACTACTCAAATTGCGGGCGTGGGTCTGTATGATGGGGACGCATCGGACGACCTTACCATCGGGCGCGTTAGTGGCTGGTTTTGGGAAGGCGCTATTACATGGGTAGAGATCAGCGACAATGATCGTCACAGCCATGGGACTGACTTTATTCCCCCACGTACAATCTATAATGATGGGAATACCATTGAAGCTTGGCTGATAGACGAAGGCACAGGCGCAACAGCGGCGGCACAAGTCACAAGCCCAGGGAACGATGGGACGATCACGGATGGGTCATGGTCAAGCATTTGGGAACAGGACGGAAGCCCAGTCATTCCGTACAGCCTGGAAGGGGACGGATCGGCAACGCTTGTCAACTGCGGATCGGCGGCTGATATTGACGACGTTCCCGATGGCGGCGCGTTTACAGCCGAAGGATGGTTTAGAATAGATTCGGAGCCACCCGCCGGAAGCGCTACGCTTTTCTATAAAGGGTTTGGATGGCTGATCTATATCAATTCAGGAGGGCTTTTCATCGGGGCTGTATATTACGATGATACGAGTGCAACAGCTCGCACGGCCCTTTCCTATACAGACAAGCGTTTTCACCACGTTGCTATCACATATGACGAAGGTGGCGATAGGAAGCTCTACCTTTGGGTAGACGGTGTTTTAGCGGATACCAGTGATGCATCTGTAGGAAATTATATATCTGATGCTTCCCACGACTTGCGGATATTTGGCGCTGGGGGAGGCTATTATCATGACGGCGCATGTGCTTGGGCGCGTCTTTCCGATTCCGTTCGCTACACGGACACCTTTGTCCCCCCAGATCGCCTAAACCCGCCAGCGGTGGACGGGAACACCCTTCGCCAGTTCAACTTCCGCGACGGCGCGGGTACAACCTTGACCGATGCGACAGGCACAGCCAACGGCACGATCACCTTTGGCGACGGATACTGGAACACAACCCCAGACATGGCAACCGACGAACCTGGGGCAAGGGTCTACAATGGCGGATACAATGTCGGCGTCGACGCGGCTGGGGAAGGGGTCTATATCGAACAGGCTGTGACCGCAGGGGATGATTACGTCGCCTTTCCTGTTCTGGCGATTGACCAGGACGGTCGGGCGCGACCCAGGGTCCGCATTCGGGACGTAACGGGCGCGGCGGACGTTGTGACATTCAACGGTCCTATGCTGTACGGGACGCATGCGGGCGCGAACAATCAGGCGACCCTACAGCCGACGTCCCCCCGATGGATCGCGGACGCGTTGATCGGCGCGACGGTCTACAATATCACGGATGGATCTTCAGCGACCATTACGGACAACAGCGAAGACGTTGTCACGGCGAACCTTGCGGGCGGAACGGACAATGACTGGGATACAAACGATGTGTTCCTGATTCGCTTTGACGAACCCTACTGCTTACACCCATGGGCGGAAACGTTTTGTTTCAAGGTTCCGGCGGGTTGCACGACCTTGCGGGTCTTTATCGAGAACATAAACGCAGAAGGCGTAATGCAGATCCACCAACTACAGGTTATGCCTAGCGTCTTGCCGAATGGCGACCATGAGAGCTTGCAAGGCGTCAACCCTGAGTTGATCACTGGATGGGCAAATGAAAGCCTTGATCCAGGCGATACGCAAGCCAGTACAGCGGGCGGCGGGATCATACACAGCGGATCGGAAGCGTTGGAATGGGCGGCTTCGGCAACAAACTTTGATCAAATGTCCTATTTTGTTTTGACTAGCAACGGGAAATTTTGGGCTTGGGGGGTTTGGGTATATGGGGATGGATCAGAGTCGCCACGAATGTTTGATCGCAACTGGGCACCGCAAGTATCTAACGCCGATGCAGACCTAGAAGGGGATAGGGCCGCATGGCAATTTCGGACCGAAGTAATGCGCGTTGTCGACGACGCAGGCTCAAAGATTCGCCTTACGGGAACAGGCGCGGGTCCAGTTTATTCCGACGATGTGTTTGCCATTCTCATGGATTCCATCACCCTGACCGTCACCCCCGCATCTGAAGCCAACAGCGCGGAAGATACAGGCTTGCGGGTTGACGGGCGCGACGATTGTCAACAGCCGATCCCAGCCGGATATTTTGCCCCGTCCTTTGGTTTGGTTATGTTCAACTGGACCCCGCGGCATGATGACAGCGATATAATCGACTGGGGGAACGCGACCCCGCATGTGTTCTGGGCGGCGGGTCCGGTTGCGAATTACATTCGGCTGTACTGGACCGCGGCGGACAACCTTCGGCTTGAAGTCCAGGTCGGCGGAATCGCATCTTCGGCGGACTGGGCGACAGGCGGCGGCGCGATTGTCGCGGGGACAACCTATACCGTCCGGGTCTTTTACACTGGGGTTTCAATATATCTTTATGTCGACGGCGTTTTGAGGATCACGGTTTCCCCGGCGGCTGGGATCGACTTTACGGGCGATATCCCCCAGGGCATGTTCTGGGGATCGAACGCAACCCCAGCCCAGCATGTCGACGCAACGTTCGCGCGACCATAGGAGAATATCATGGCGGACTATGTCAAAAAGTACAGGCTTTCCCGATCGCCGACGGCGCGGAACGACGGTTCTGGGCATGTCGACCATGACATTTACGCGATCGCGGCGGTTCAGGGGTCCGACGAATGGTTTATCATTCCCGGGCGGCACAAAACGATCAGCATTCCGGCGGCGGATCTGTCCGCGGCGCTGGCTTCGGGGACGAATCCCCAGAAGGTCCAGGCATACAAAAACCTTTTGGCGGCAAACCTGAATACGATTCCCGAACCGATTACTGGCTGGGGACTGAATGAACTTGAAATGCTTCTGGACAATAACGACGCGGCTTCGGCGGCGGCGGCTGAAGCAGACGCGTTCATTCAGACGGTCGCGGGATCGTATCCTGTCGATTTCAATATGTAAGGGGTTGTCATGTCTGATTACTGTTCAACAGCCGAAGTCAAAAATCAGATCGAAAAGGAAGGCGCAGACGCGGACGTCGCGATCGCAAAGCTTGTAACAGCGGCTTCCCGGACGATCGACGGCTTTTGTAATCGTCCCGACAACTATTTTCTGGCGGCTGAAGCGACGAAATACTATTTCGGGACCGGACAGCCATGGTTACGGGTCGACGAATGCGTTTCGATTTCGGCGGTTTACCTGAAAGACGCCATGACCGATACGACGTATGAAACCCTGTCGAACCCGTCAACCCCCTGGGCTGGGGACGGCGATTATTTCCCGGGAAACGGGGATCATAGGCGACCCCAGCTAAAGACCCCTTATAACCTTCTGTTCCTGGATCCGAATGGAGACTATTCGATCTGGACAAAGGGGGACATAAAGTTCAGGCTGTTTACTGTCAAGCTGACCGCGGACTTTGGCGGTTATGCGGCGGTCCCGGCGGACATAAAGGAAGCCGCGATTATGCAGACGGCGCGTTGGTGGAAGCGGCTTCAGGGGGGAATGGCGGATTCGCTGGCTTCGATCGAACTGGGACAGCCGACGTTTCTTCAGGAACTGGATCCCGACGTGAAAATGATCCTGATCCTGGGTCGACATGTGAACCCGGCGATATAATGTCCGGCGTCGACGTCGAAGTAAAGGGGTTGAAAGAAACCCAGAAGAAGCTTGAACAGGTCGCGCGCGACTTGGGCGGCGCGGGTCAAGTTCCAGGACGTCAATTACAGTCCGCGGTCGCGCGGTCCATGCTATATGTCGAAGGGAAGGCAAAGAAGAAGGTCCCGGTCGATCGCGGGCGGCTTCGCGCAAGTATCACGCCTAAAGTCGAACAGCCGAACCATACAACGATCCGCGGCATTGTTGGATCAAATGTGAAATATGCCCCATATCAGGAATTCGGGACCCGTCCATTCTGGCCCCCATGGGAACCGATTTATAGATGGGCGCTTCGCGTTGTCCAGGGGGACCGGAAGGCGGCGGGCGCGTTGGCATACAAGGCGCGGCTGTCGATCGCGAAACGCGGAATCAAGGCAAAGAAATACTTTCAGGAAGCGTTCGACGAAAGTCAAGCCCGGATCAAACGTGAAATCGATCGGGCTGTCAAGGCGATTACGTCAAGGTAAGGGGACATGGCGCTAACGATCGGACAGGCGGTTACAGCGGTTCACGACGCGTTCGTCGGCTTGACGGTTGGCGGCGATCCCTTTTACCTTCAGGATTACGACGAACTGAAGGAAGGGATCCATGACCTTCCGACGATCCAGTTTTACCCCGAAACGCTTGAAGTTGATTCGCGGACAGAAACCGATACCCATACGCTGAACAAGTCGGTCCGGGTCCATAGGTTAGTTGTCCGCATGGACGTTTACGCGGACAGGCGGAATCATCTTGACGAAAACATGGAACGGCTTGTCGACGTCTGGGACGCTGTAGAAGACGAACTGGAAACGGAAGCGGGCTGTCCGGCATTCGGCGTCGAAACGATTCGAAGCGTACACTGGACATGCGAACGGGTCATTTTCGATTACACCAACACTTCCCCAGCGACCGAATACGCGGGGATCCGATACGAACTAGAACTGGAAATCTTCTAAATGGACGAACTTTATATCGTTCTGAAGAACCTGGATTACAAAGGCGGGATCGTCCCAAAGGGAACGGTCATGTTCCTGGACCTTCCCCGGGAAAACCTGGACATTCTTGTCAACGTCGGCGCGATATCGCCCTTTGGGACCCCACCTTTTGACGTTCTTCCAGGTTGGCGATATCGGGCGAAGCGGCTGAAGAGAAACGGAATCACGGTTACAACGTTCCTTTATCGGAACGATCAGGACTTGGCGCATGCGCTGTCCCTACCGACGGGACTTGTTCGGCGTTGGCGGCGCGAACTAAAGACGGCTTTAGGCGTTGATCCAGACATTTCCCCCAGGGGAAAATCTGGATGATGTAATCAAGATTCGGGTCCGGCGGACCCATAGGAGCAAAGGAAAATGCAGACAAGCGAAGCTGTAGCGTTGGGTTGTGGAAAGCTGGAAATTGACGTCGGTTGTAACGGCGCCTGGGTCGACATTTCCGGTTCTTCGACGTCCCTGGACCCGATTTCCCAGGATCGCATGACAGGGGAAGCGTACACCCTGGACGGCATGCGACCGATCATTCGCGGCGGAAAGAAACAGCCTTTTGAAGCCGTTGTGACGATCGTATATACGGAAGTCGCGGGCGAAGCCTGGGAAACCATCGAAGACGCATGGGACGCGGCAACATGCACCCCCATGGTTTGCTTGCGTTGGTCCCCGAAGGGCGGCGCGGTTGGGGAAAAGCAGTATCGGATCCCGAACGGGGTCCTTTCTCAGATCACGTTTCCCAACATGGACGCGTCCGCGGGCGGACCGATCGCGGCGGGCTTTGTTGTCCGCGCGGGTTACGTCGAACCGACGGTCATTTCTAGCTAGTAGAAAGGCGTTACAATGCCAAAAAGAAAGCAGACGGTCCAGGCATGGACCCGGGAAGCCCAGGGCGCTGATTCATGGGTCGAATTTATCCCTGTCACAGTTGAAGAAAGCCTGGGGCTTGTCCCGAATTCCATGCGATCGGAAGACGAAACGCGGCTTGACGAACTTCGAAATCGCGTTTTGCGCTGGAACTGGGTCGACGTCGAAGGGAATCCCCTTCCCCAACCGGAAGAGGATCCCGACGTCTGGAATTCATGTACAGCCGCGGAACTGGCGATTCTGTCGCGGATCGTCCTGGGCATGCCAACAGCGGACGAACTAAAAAACTGAAGGGCCGTTTCTGGGACTTTATGAATCGCCCAGACGTTCATGAACCCCCGGCGGAATGGCTTTTGTTGTCATTCTGTCGGTTATACCCAGGAACGACCCCTGATCAGATCCGAAAGGAAGCCTGGGAACCCGTATCCATGCATGCGCGAATGGCGAACTGGGAAGCGGAATTTCAAGAATTCCGAAGGAAATTGAATGCCAGAACGTAATCGCGTTCAAGTCGACATTGTCGTCAAAACCGAAGGCGGAAAGATCGTCGCTGAACTAAGCGACACAATGGGCGACGTCGGCGAACAATTTGAAAAGGTCGCGGAAAAGGGATCGAAATTCCAGTCCGCCATGGATAGCATAACGCGCGGCGTCTTTGAACGCGCGGGGCAAATGGCGACGGAATTCGTCATGCAGATCCCCAAAATGACCGCGGAACTATTCAAGCTGGGAACGCAAAGCGAAGCGACAGCCCTTCGATTCGAACGGTTCGCGGGCGGCGCGGACCGGGCGGAAATGTTCCTTCAGGCGTTCCAGAACGCGACGGACGGAACCGTTTCGCGCATGGCTTCCATGCAAGGCGCGTCGAAGCTGTTACAAATGGGGCTTGTCGAAACGTCCGACGAAATGGGGACGGTCGCGGCGATCACGACAAAGCTGGGCGATCAAACCATGTCCGCGGGCGACCGGATCGGGGACTTTGCGGCGCTGTTGGCGAATCAGTCGATCCCCCGGCTTGACAACTTTGGGATTTCGTCGGGTCGCGTTCGTGCGCGGATCGAAGAGCTTCAGGCGTCGATCGAAGGATTGTCCCGGGAAGAAGCGTTCAAGATCGCCGTGATCGAAGAAGGAAACAAGGCCCTTCAGATCCTGGGCGATACAACGGATACCGCGGCGGTCAAAATGGACAAGCTAAAAGCCGCGACCGAAGACGCAAAAGAAGGGCTGGGGCTTCTGCTTCTGGGCGTTGTCGAAAATACAGGCGGGGTTGACGATCTGGCGGCGCGGATCCGGAACATTCCGACGGCGCTTCAGCAAGTCGTTATCATGGCGGGCGCGACCTATGACGGTTTGGCGGCGCTGAACAAGCTGAAGAACCCGTTCGAAGCGTTCAATAATAGCATGAAACGCGGCGCGGCGTCCATGGTTGACTGGAACCATGAAAGCGAACTGTCCCGTTATCGTCAATATCACTTGAACGAAGCGGTCGAAGACGGCGCGAAGGAAATTCAGCGTATTTCGTACATGGCTGAAGACGCTTCCGTTTCACATGGGGACTATGCGCGATCAGCCGAAGATATCGAAAAGGCGATCGAACGCGCGACCCCGGCGGTCGAAGACTTTAGGAAAGCCCAGGAAGACGCAAAGGCGGAAATCGAACGCGTAAACGCCATGATGCAAAGACAAGCTGAAGCGGCGTTCGGGTTGGCCCAGGAATGGCATGGGTTCGAAGAAGATCGGACAAAAACAGCCGAAGACTTTGCTGAAGAACGGGAAGAAATCGAAGCCGCATATCTTGAACAGGTCGCGACCCTTCAGGAAAGGGGAAAGACAACCTACTATCGGATCGACGAAGACGCAAAGCGGCGTCAACTTGCCATAACAGAAGCCCGGATCCAGGAAGCCCTAGAACAGCAAGCGGAATTCAACGAAGAAACGTCGACCCTGGATCGGCTTCGCATGGAAGAACGAATCGCGAATCTTCAGGGCGAAGCCCAGGAACAGCGTTCGATCTTAGAACGATCCTATGACGGCATGGTCGCGGTCGCTGGGGAAAATACGGACAAGCTGATCGCTGAAGCCCAGCGGGATCGGGACGAATCGATCGCGGCGTTGGAAGAGAAAGCCGCGGCGCAAGAAAAGATCCAGCGCGAAAACTTTGGGCGCATGCTGTTGGATACAGCGACCCGGTTCGCCGAAATGCGCGGAATCCCAGCCGAAGAAACGCTTCGCATGCAAACGGAAATCAGCAAACAATATGGGCTGATCGACGAAAAGACGGCTGACAGCGCGAATCAGTGGATTACGGCGCTTGACAAGTGGGCGGACGGCGCAACGGTCGATCTGGGAAAGGTCGCGGAACGGCTGGGCGGCTTTGGCGATACAATGGATACGGAAACCGAAGACTGGGAATCTCAGCTTGAAGAGTTTTCGACGAACGCGCGCGGCGAATTCCAGGACTATGAAGCTTCGATCGGATCCGCGGTCGGGAAGACGGCAACCCTTCGGGACGCGATCAATGAACTACAGTCGAAAGAAATCACGATCACAACCCGGATCCAGGAAATAAAGGAAGTCGTTTCCGATTATTCCCCGGGCGCGACCATTCCGGACATTTCAGCCCAGCATGGGTTCGCTGGCATTGTCGGACCGGGCTTCGGCGGTCCGATTCGGATTACAGCGGGCGAAGGGAATCAGCCGGAACGGGTAACAGTTCAGCCCGTCAACAATTACACCATGAACGTATCGACCCGGGCGACGTCCCCGGCGGTTCAACAGGACTTCCGGATTATGGAAGCTTTAGGGCGAAGGGCATAAAGCATGGGATACTGGAAGATCGTCGTTCCCGAAGAAGGGTTCAACAAAGTTTTGTCCCCCAGCGCGGAAACGGGGAACATTCCGACGGAATACGCGACCTATAACGGCGCGGTTTCGGTTACAAGATATGCGCTTGACAGCTTTTTGGGCTTTCAGTGTTACAGCGTCAATACGAACGGCGCGAATCAGGGGATCAACCTGGACCTTGACACTTTGGCAAACGCGATCCACTATGTCACGTTTGCCCTAAAGAACCCCCCGGGGTCCCCAGGCGTTCAAGTAAGCCTGGACGCGGCGAACTGGCATATTCCCGACGTGATCTATACGGGCTTTGACGGGGACTGGCATATATACGGGACCCAGATCCCGGCGGCGCAAGCGAACGCAAGCGTCGATCTTTACATTCGGACAACTGTCGGCGGAAACATTTACTGGTATGTCGATCGGGTTCAGGTTGAAGAATCCGAATACTGGACAACGTACATGGACGGCGATCAGCCGGGTTGTGAATGGGAAGGCTTTGCCCATGCCAGTGTAACGCGGCGATCGGCGCTGTCCAGGGCTGGGGGACGGGTCCGGGACTTGGCGGACGTTTACCATTTCGATATCGAATCCATGGACGGCGCTGGGCTTCCCCCGACAGAATTCCGATCTTTCGAATATGCGCTTTCCCCGGGTGGGGACGTTTCCCAGGTCCGCGATACCATGCGACCCTTGACTTTGACGGGCGTCCTGGAAGACCCCGCGTCCTGGAACAGCCTGGAAGACTTGCGATCGGCGCGAAGGGACTTGATCGAAGTTCTGAAGGGCGATTCGCTTCCCTTGAACCTGGGACGTCCCCAGCCTGTTCGCTTATGGTACACTGAAGGATCGGATTATCCCCCGCGTTACATCGATCTTCATTACGAAGAAGGGCTTCGGTTGGCTGTCCATGGGACCTTCCCTTGTTCGGAAGTTTTGGCGCTTCGCTTTCTGGCTGAAGATCCCTACTTTTACGAAATCAAAGACTTTGCGCGATCGTTGCAGACAAGGGATACACTGGCAAATACACGGCTTGTTTACGGGCGGATCAAAGACAATGAAATTTGGTCGAACCTGGGTCCCCCGAATGCCGCGGGGACCTATACTTCGATCAATGCGATCATCTTTGGTCCGGACGGGAAGCTTTACGTTGGGGGGAACTTTACGACCTTTGACAATATAGCGGGCGCGGATTACTTATGCCGATACGACTTTGAAGCCGCGACATGGGAACTTGTCGGTCCTGGGGGAAGTGTAAACGGGATCGTTGACGCTTTGGCGCTGGGTCCCGATGGAATAATCTATATCGGCGGACAGTTCACAAACCTGGGCGGCGGAACAGGGGACAGCTTTTCAAGCTATAATCCGGTTACGAATACCTTCAGCAACGTTGGCGATATTACGGGCGCGGCGGTCGCGACCATGACAACTGTAAACGATATCGCGTTCGATACGAACGGCGATATATGGATCGTCGGGAACTTTTTGAATGTCGGCGCAAGTCCGGCGGCGGACTATATCGCGCGATACGACTATTCTGCGGGCGGCTGGGGGACCCCCCTGGGGGCAGCCCCGGCAACCGCGACCATGTATTCGGTTATAGTCGACGCGGATCGTTATGTCTGGGTTGGCGGATCGGCGGCGAATATCGGCGGGCTGGGCGCGAACGGGAACTATATCGCAAAGATATATCAGGGTGTTGTATATCAGGCGGTCCCGTCCGGCGCTAACAACGTCGTGAATGCGTTGGAACTGGCGGACGATCAGTCCGTTTATGTCGGCGGCAACTTTACGACTTTGGGCGGAAATACAAGCTGTAATTACATCGGGCGCGTCTTCGCTGGGCAAGCGTTCGATCTGGATCTGGGCATGGGCGCGCGCGTTTGGAATATCCACAAAGCCCCAGACGGGACCATGTACGTTTCCGGCATATTTTCGACCGCGGGATCGTTGACGGTTGATCGGATCGCGGCATGGAATGGGTTCGCATGGGTCCAGGTTCCTGTTTACAGCGGCGCGGGGACAGTATATGAAATCGTGGCTGGGAATCCGGATCCGACAACTGAACGGCGATATGATCTATTTGTGGGCGGAACACAAACGGGGACCGTTTATACTGGCGGGCGGACGGCGTTTAGCTATCCTGGGGATCAGGCGGCAAAGCCCCAGTTCCGATATTACGATCCGTCCGCGGTCGCGGATCTTTACGTCTTCCGGAACGAAACGTTGGGAACGGATCTGTTCATGAATTACGGCGTCCGGGACGGCGAAGACTTTCGAATTGATCTTCGACCCGGGAAAGTGTTGGTCTATAGCACCTTTGGCGGGCGGCAACCCGGCGCGATTCTTCCGGGAAGCGATATTGAAGAGTTCCGGGTTATCCCCGGGACGAACATAATCAGCATGTTCACCCCGGAAGCGACGGGCGCGGGCTTTATCAGCATGCCGATTCGTTATGGAAGTGTTGACTAAATGGGAATCGAAGTCCGTATCTATGATGACAAGGGAAGCCCCTTATATCACCCCCGGGACCTTCTTCGTTTCGAAGCCGTCCGGACGCTGGGGGACGTCGGCGGCTGTCGGCTGACCCTTCCGGACGGGAAATACAAGATCGGCGATTTCCGGCGCGACATGCTTATTGTTTTCACGTATGAACTAAGCGGGTTTGGAACGACATGGGCTTTTCTTTTGCGCGAACTGGGACG
>Ga0180438_10000786_pt1 | contig 57995 bp, 49 predicted proteins | sample SS_ome_12_FD_132455 | JGI IMG/M metagenome (GOLD analysis project Ga0180438, IMG submission 132455) | Hypersaline lake sediment archaeal communities from the Salton Sea, California, USA - SS_3_D_2 metaG | ecosystem: Environmental > Aquatic > Non-marine Saline and Alkaline > Hypersaline >... | reverse complement strand
TAACACCGTTCATCGTCCAGTACTCATGCAGTTCCTTTTGGCCGCTACTGGGGTTGTCGTACATATTGAGGATGTTATCCTCGATGGTGCTGGCGCCGCCGTCGTTAAAATCAAACCGCATATGGAACGGCGTGTACCACTCGTAGCCGCGAGCGGTCCTGCCGGAAATATCGTACTGATACTCCCACTGGCCGCCGCCGAGACTGGTGACGAACACTTCAATCTTCAGACCGTCGCCCTCGCCCACCATCGGGGTTGCCTGCACCGTCGCGGCAAGAGCCGAAACTGCCAATACTGCCATTATCATCGCTAGTTTCTTCATCCTGCTACTCCTTCCTCAAATGTTTGAAGTGCCCGTTTTTTCGGACTCTCCAAGCGCGGCCCGGAAACGACACCGTACCCCGGTCGGCACGAGTCGTTTCAGAGGCCTTGCCTAATTCTCAACTTGTTCCGCTCCTGACATGCACAAAAACCTCGCCACCTGGGGTCTCTTGGCAACGGCCCACTCCGAGTCGCTACAGCTCCAAGCACACCTCCGGTGACGCACCAAACCCTTACAAAGGGTTCCTTAACATCCCGAACATACCACTTTCCCGAGCGACGTTCAAGGACATTTTCCATGAAAACTCTTTTTTTTGGGGGGGCGTAGCGACCCACGGCTGGGCAAGGCCCGTGCGTGATGGCGTAGTCCTGTTAACGGCTTGTCTGGCAGGGAGATGCGGCACTGCATGGGCTCGCGGCTTGATGCGATCCCGCTCAGCGAACGGCCCTGGAGGCCTCCGGCGAGCCCGGAGGGGCCCGCCCCGGCCACGAAAAAGGCTCTTCGCCGGGCGCCCGCCACAGAAAAACAGGCGACAGCCAGACCGGCCGTCGCCTGTTTGTCATTTAAGACTACCCGCCGAATCCTGCAGTTATAACAGAATCCCAGCAGTTACTACCTTCTCCGACGAATCAGTGCCGCCAGACCGCCCAAGCCAAGCAGGGCCATTGTCGCCGGTTCGGGGATCGGGCTGGAGGCGACGAAACCGAAGTACGTGCCCAGAATCGTCAGGTCGACGGTGTCGACGGTCGTATCGCAGTTGGCGTTGCCCTGGCTCCAGCTCGTGCCGACGCCGAAGTATGTGCCGAGGATCGTCAGGTCGACCGTGTCGATCTTGCCGTCCAGGTTGAAATCGCCGTACTCCGTGCCGACGCCGACTGTCGTCTCGACCAGGTCATGGATCAGGATGTCCATGTCGGCGCTGTCGGCATCGCCGTCGTCGTCGAGGTCGTACCGCTCAAAGCCGGGCGGCAGGGGTATGCCGTCGCCGGTCATGTTGGCACAGAGCGCGTTGATGTCGTCGACGTCGACGTCGCCGTCGCCGTCGAAATCGCCCGGGTCGGCGAAGGAACCGAAGTTTCCGAGGATGGGATAGACGCCGTAGGTGTTCTGCGTGACGTCGTTCGTGCCGTCATGGTCGAAATCCACGCCGAGGCCCGGCACGTAGTCGGGGTGGTCGAGCCAGACGCTCTCTCCCCAAACGATACCTATGGGGGAGTCGTTGGGGGAGGACCACTCCAGCGAGGGCAGTTTCTCGCTGCTGACGATTCGGACGGTGAACAACAACCCGGCGTTATGGTCAAAGTAGTTGCGGGTGTTCATCACCTGCAGCAGGTCTTGGCCAAGCACGCTTCCCCACAGCCAGGTGTCGCCCGCGTCCTTGCCGTCGACCAACGTGGTATGGTAAACCTGCTGGGACCAAGCATATTCGCTTGGCGCGTGCCAAGTGTTGAGCATTGACCAATTGTATGCGGTCAGTTCCCACTCATCGGAGCCGACCATCCCGATGGAAGGAGGTGCTTGGTCGTTTACGTAGACCCTGTTGGCGGCGTACCAATCCCAAAACTGCATTACGAGGTTCTGCGTGCCCCAGTACCAGGTGGCGCCGTAGTCAATGTTGGTCATGTTTTCGTACATCGTCTCCGGGCCCCATATGCCGTAGCGCCAGGTGCCGCCGCCGTTGGTGTAGAAATCGACGATATACTCCCAATCTCCTTCCACCGTCATTGCGGGGTCAACTGCAAGCTCGGCGTACGTGCCGTTGGCCTGAACCTTGGCGGGGTCATAGACAGCCGAGGCATGGGATGCGAAAATCGACCCCCAAGCCAGAGCAGCCAGCATTGCCAGACCAGACAACTTTCTCGTTGTTCTCATCCTCACTTCTCCTTGTGAAAGCGATTGTTCATTGCCCCTGCGTTGCAAGAGCCACGGCGCCCCGAGCGCAACACATCTTCCGGGTGACCACTGGACTATTTTACGGCCAATATCACGTTCTTTGCAAGAACTTACGCCGAGAATGTGCTGTAAACTTGCGGTTTCAGGTTGGCCGGTCATTGCCTCAAGGCGCATTTGCCGGTACAAGATCGCCTGATGAGTGAGCCTTCGCAGACACACCAACCCTCTCGCGCCCACACAGACCACCTCCGCGGACGAGTGGCAGCCCTGCTGGCGGGCAGCTCGTCTCTCGGCATGGCGCCCATCTGCGCACGCTGGGGAGTCAGGCTTGGCGGAATGGGGCCTGTCGCCGTGGGCTTCTGGCGGCTGCTGTTGTCGCTGCCGCTGATGTTCGCCTGGGTGCTGGCTACCCGTCGGCAACGCAGGCTCAGGCGGGCCGGTGAGATGCGCCTGGACAAGCTGGCCGTCCTCATGGCCGCCGCCGGCGGTATGTGCTTCGGCGTGGACATCGCGCTGTTTCACCTGGCGGTCGACAAGACCACGGCCGTAAACGCCACGCTGATGTCCAACTGTGCGCCCATCTTCGTCGCCTTCGCCGCTTGGACAATCTTCCGCGAGCGGTTCAACTGGGTGTTCGTCGTGGGGCTGGCGCTCACGCTCGCGGGCGTAGCTGCGCTGGCTTCGGCTGAGAACATGACGCAACGCGCCAGCCAGGCCTCCACTCACTCGCATTCGCTGGTGGGCGATACGCTGGCGCTGGTCAGCGCGATCTTCTACGCCGGCTATCAGTTGTGTATTAAGCGGGCCAGGCGCACGATGGCAACGGCCACGACCATGGCGATATCGGCTTCAGCCAGCTCCGTCGTGCTCATCGTCGCCTCCGTCTTGCTGGGTGAACGTGTTGCCCCCACCGCCGCTGTCGGCTGGGCCATCATCATTGCCCTGGCGACGTTCGTACAGGTCGGCGGACAGTGCGTGATCGTCTGGGCCATGGGCCGGCTGCCCGTGAGCTTCTCGTCGGTCGGCCTGCTCTTCCAGCCGGTTGTAGTCGCCGCACTCGGCTGGATGCTGCTTGGGGAAACGCTCGGCCCCTTCCACGCCGCCGGAGCAGCCGCCGTGCTGACCGGGATATACCTGGCAAGACTGGGCTCAGCCAACGCAGTCGCAGTGTCTGGGGAGCCAGAGCTGCCCGCCAACTCGCAGTCACCGGCCGAAGTTGCTTCAGATTGACAAGGAGCTACCTGCCCAGGTCGTCGCAGCGGTCGTAGAACTCTTTGAGTACCGGGTGAACTTCCGTGTCGGCCTTCACCGCCCGGATGAAATCCACCAGCGCTCCCACCTGAAGGTCGCGCAGCTTTTCGCCCTTTTCACGCGTCGCCGCCGTCGCGTCCCCGGCGTAGTGGTCCGGGTAGTCGCTGTACCAGTCCGCCACCATGTCCCCGGGGCGGAGGTGGGCAAACCGATTCGTCGGCGCCGTCTTTCGTCCCTTGAGGGTTTCCATCTTCACAAGCTCCGGGTAGTTGGCCAGAGTGATGGAAGTCTCGCACTCGCAGGCGTGCCCGTGGATGTCGGTCTCCAGCGTCGCCTGCCACTCCTTCAACCGCTGCTTGGTGGGGTGGAAGTGGTTGTGCATATACAAAGCATACGGCCGCCGCTGGGCCAGTTGCGCCTGGCAGATGTAATTCAGCATCGCCCAGTTCCCGCCATGTGCGTTGTACACGATGATCTTTCTGAACCCGTTGCGGCCTATCTCGTCGAACACCGCCATCAGCACTTCCATCGCCATCGTCGCTGGCAGCGCGATTGTGCCCGGGAACGGCCGGGACTCATGCGTCTGCCCGAAGTAGTAGGGCGGGAAGACGACGACCGGTTCCTGCTCAGCCGCCAGGCAGCACAGTGTACGCCCGTTCATGTAGTCCGTCCCCAGCGGCAGGTGGTCGAAGTGCTTTTCCAGCGATCCGACAGCCATGATGCACACCCCGCCGGTGTCCTTGACCGCCTTGGCGAAATCCGGCGCGGTCAGCTCTTCCCATTTCATCGCGGGCTCCTTTGCCTCTTGGGCGAATCTTCAGCGATGTGCATTGTGGCTTAACTGGGTTGCTATCGCAAGCACGGCCGCCAAGTGGCGCACGGATCATGCTGTCTCTGTTCTCATGGAAAACACATGACCTCCGGACCCGCCGTCGATAGAATCACCTGCTTGCTTCGCCCAGACTGCGGGCGGTGTCCACCAGTCGGGCGAGTGGCCCTTGTCTAATAGGAATCGCATGCATATATCATCCAACGACCGCGACATCCTTCGCCGCCTGGCCGGTGAGCTGGCCGAAATCGCCGCATTGCCGGGCCACAGCGAGAAAGCCGAGCTCTGGCGCCGGCTCAATCAGCTCGAATCCCCCGTCCGCCCGCTCGTCTACATCAACGAAATCTGCTGGGACGAAATGAACGTCGACGACGAACTAACCTGCACCTGCCGGGACGACTGGGCCCGCGCGATCGAATCGAGCATGCGGATGCAGTTGTACCAGTGGCGGCGCCTGCCCGGGGACATGATCGTCCCGAACTTCATCGCCAGCCACAAGGTCTACAGCTCCACGTCCATGGGCCTGGAAGCCCAGGTCGACCTCGCCGACAGCGACAGTTCGGTGGGCGTGGTCAGCAGGCACTTCCGCCCGCAGATCACCAAACCCCAGGACATCGAGAAAATCAAAACCCCCGTCGTCACCGCCGACCCCGACGCCACCGAGCGAAACTACCACGCGATGTGCGACCTCTTCGGCGATATCATGCCCGTACGATTGCAGGGCAGGGTGCAGCACTGGTATGCCCCGTGGGACTACCTGATCACCGCCTGGGGCGTCCAGGAAGCCCTGATCGACATGGTCGACCGCCCCGACATGGTCAACGCCTTTATCGAGCGCGTGGTCGATTGCAACCTCGCCTTCATGGATCAGCTCGACGAGCTCAACCTCCTGGCCCTGAACAACACCTGCAACCGCGTCGGCTCAGGCGGCTACGGCTACACCGACGAACTGCCCGGTGAGCCCTACGACCCTGACCACGTCCATCTGCACAACCAGTGGGGCTGCGCGACCGCCCAGATATTCTCGGAAATCTCTCCCGAAATGCACTGGGAGTTCGCCCTGCGGCACGAAATGCGAATCCTCCAGCGCTTCGGCCTGACCTACTACGGCTGCTGCGAACCACTCGACATAAAGATGGACATCCTCAGGCGGATCCCCAACCTCCGCAAGATCTCCATGAGCCCCTGGGTGGACCCCGCCCGCGGCGCCGAACGCGTCGGCCGGGACTACGTCTACTCACATAAGCCAAACCCCGCTATCCTCGCCGAAAACCGCTGGCGGCCCGACCAGGCCCGCGCTGAACTCCGCGATGTGCTGGAAAAAACACGAGGCTGCAACGTTGAGATCATCCTTAAAGACATCTCCACTGTCCGCCGCCAGCCCCAGCGGCTCTGGCAGTGGGCAGGAATCGCAATGGAAGAAACCCAGCGAATCGGCGGCTGAACCAACAATACCGCCCGATTCTCGCCCTGTCCTCCGCCGCTATCCAAAATAACGGGCGAGCCCGTCGGACTCGCCCGTCGCACACAGATTATAGATTGATATCGGCCGGATCTTACGCTCTAACCGGCAGGCGCGGGGGAGCACTCCTTCTTCTTGCAGCAGCACTTCATAATGCAGCGGACTAAAGCAAACACACCGGCAACGCCGACCACGATGTAGATGATCCGTTCCAAAAGCGACATCTCATCCTGGACTTCGACTGCCTCTGTTTCAGCTACAACCAAATCGGCCTCTTCCACCACATCTTCGGGCGCCGCCAAATCTTCGACGACGGTGGTTTCGACTTCCTTCTCGCCGACGATCGCGTCACAAATCTCTTCCACGAAGTTGAAGTCGAATGCGCCGATCCAGCCCCAGTTCACCGCGCCAACAAAGATCAGCAAAAACGCCAAACAATCCAGTACTTTCATGTCACGTCTCCTTCCATATCTTGGGCGATTGCTGCGGTCCGGTTCACCACTCACAGAAATGATCCAGGTCCGCTGCAGCGCCGTCCGTTGCTGCTGCTATTGGCCTTGACAACATTAGTGAACCTCAACGGGCCGCCCGTGTCCAGTTGTTTCTCAGCCGCCGCAATTAATTTTCGCAGTCGGCGCAACCGGCCTTCATGAACTCATCGCACATTGCTTGCACGGCCTGGTCGCTGTGGCCGGCCGCCCTGCGGTCGCCGTAGTAGCCCGCTATGAATCCCCCTTCCGCCCGGGCCAGGTGCCCGATCATCTTCCGCACGTACGCGCGAATCTCCTCTGTGTTGCCCCGCGCCATCGTCCGCTGAATATCCACAGGGCACCAGAAAGTCATCCGTCCGCCCCACTGGCGCCCCAGTCGCTCCAGGCCCATGTTCTCCTGCTGGTCCATCTGTATCACGTCCAGCCCCGCCTCGATCAGGTCATCCAGGATGGCCGTTATCTCCCCACAACTGTGCAGCAGTGTCAGCATCCCCGCCTCGTGTGCGGCCCCGTATACGCGCGCGTACGCGGGCCTCCAAATCTCCCGGAACTTGGCGGGGTCGATCATCAAACGATCCTGCAGGCCCCAGTCATCGCAGAAGAAAAACCCGTCACAGCCCGCGTCGGCGTAACGCTGGACGGCGTGAAGATTCATGTCCACCAGTATGTCAATCAGCCGACGAAGCTCCTCTGGGTGTTCATATATGTCCGTCCACGCCCCCTCTAGCCCCCGCAGGAAGTGCACCCGCTCGTAAAGCGATACCCCGCCGCCCATCAGGAACTTGTCGCCCGCATCCCGGCGAGCGCCTTCCAGCCGGGCCCAACGGGCGTCGTCGCGAATGTCGGGAACCGTCAACTTATCGAAATCATCCCAGTCCTTAAGCGCCGGCTCTTTCACCTCCCCCAGGCTGGAGACCCCTATGTTAACCCACACCGATCCCCACTCGTCGGTGGCCGGGCCCTTTGACGCGTCAGGCCGGCCGTCAACCGTCGGATCCATGCCTGTCCAGGTTATATCCGTCCCGTAAGGGTCCGGCAGCGTCCGCGGAATGCGACAGGGGGTTTCAAATCTGATCGCCGCGGCCATGTTCTCTCTGGGCGTCATGTGTATGTCCTATCTGTTCGCTGTTGTGCCGGGCTCGGTCTGCCTACATAGGCTGGGAAACCAGCGACCTCATGCATCCACCACCGGGCACTACTTTAGCATTGTCGCCCGAAAGAGCGGCAACATATTTCACCGCACGACGAACCTGCAAAAATGGGCCAGCAAGCGGTGGGCGAGCCCAAACGACTTGCAGCTGCCCGCGTAATAATCGACAATCCCTGGAAACGCCGAACCGAAAGCTGGTTTTGCACCTTGTCGGCCATGCCGGTCGCTCGGCTGGTGGTTCGCAGCGGGAAGGACCGCGATGACTGAGTTGGAGTTCTTCGGGGCCGCGCAGACTGTTACAGGCTCCATGCACGTGCTTCATTTGGACGATGGCCCCGTCCTGCTGGATTGTGGAATGTTCCAGGGACGACGTCAATGGGCCAAGGATCTCAACCAAAAGTTCCCCATTGCACCCGGCGATGTCCGCGCCGTGCTCCTGTCGCACGCACACATCGACCACAGCGGAAAGCTGCCCCTCCTGACCGCAAATGGCTCCGGGGCGCCTATATACACCGTGGGAGCTACGGTCGACCTCTGCGACGCCATGCTGGCTGACTCCGGCCACATACAGGAGGAAGACGCACGATACTGGAATGAAAAACGCGCCGCCGGCCCCAAAGAGTTCATCGAGCCCCTCTACACTGTCGAAGACGCCGCCAACACACAGCGATTCTTCCACGGCGTGCAATATGGCCAGCCCGTCCCCTTCGCCGACAGATGCGCCGCGACTTTCATCGAGGCCGGACACATCCTCGGCTCGGCCTGCGTCGTGATCGAAATAAACCGAAGCCGCAAGATCCGCATTCTCTACACCGGCGACCTCGGCCGATTCAATATGCCGATTCTCCGCGACCCCACCAACCCGCTGCCGGATGTGGACTACTTGATAACCGAAAGCACATACGGCAATCGCCGGCACGACAATCCCTTGGCCATGAAGGAGGCCTTGGCGCGAATCGTCACCGATACGCGGCGCGCAGGCGGAAAGGTCATCATCCCTGCCTTCAGCGTCGGGCGAACGCAGCACCTGGTGTACTTCCTCTCCCAGGCTATTGGCGAGGGACTCCTGGATCCGCTGCCCATCTACGTCGACAGCCCGTTGTCCGTCCGCGTCACCGGCATCTTCAAACGCCACCCAGAATGCTACGATTCCACCGCCAGAGACTTTTGGCGACAGCAGGGCGAAATATTCGGCCGAGGCTTAGTCAGCAACATCACCGAGGTCGAGCAGTCCAAGTCCCTCAACCGCACCGACCAGCCGTGCGTCATAATCTCAGCCTCTGGCATGTGCGAGGCCGGGCGCATCCTGCACCACCTCAAGAACAACATCGAGGACGAGCGGAATGCCGTCGTCATCGTCGGCTTCCAGGCCCAGCACACACTAGGCAGGCGGATCGTCGAACGACGCGACGAACTGAAGATATTCGGTCGGCTCTACAAACTGCTGGCCCGCGTCGAAGTGCTCAACGGCTTCTCCGCCCACGCCGACGCCGACGACCTCGCCCGCCTGCTTCGCCCCCTTGCACCCAAACTCAAGGCCGCTTTCGTCGTCCACGGCGAAGACGGACAACTCGGCGCTACCGCCGATATCCTAGCCGATGCAGGCTGCCGCGCCGTCCACGCGCCCAAGCCCGGTGAGAAGTTCCGGTTGCAATAGCCGCCCCGTCGCGGCCCAGGGAGACATATTATGACCACAGGCGAAAAGATGCGATTCCGGCGGTTCGGGCGGTCGGTGCACCTGCAGATAGACACCGCCGAAGACTGCCTCACCGCCCTGGACCTGGACGAGGCCCTGTGGGTCGCAAGCGGCGCACCGGTGGCGACGGTAAATTGCGACGCGACTTTTCTGCACTTGGTCGACAGCGACCATGACGGGAGAATCCTCTGCTGGGAACTCGCCGATGCCATCCGCTGGGCCACCTGCGTCCTCACCGACCACGGCGGAATCGATGCCTGCAGCGATTCCCTGTCCCCCTCAGCCGTCAACGCCGACTGCCCCGACGGGGCCCGCATCGGCTCTGCCATCCGCAAGATGCTCCTCCGCCTCGGCCGGCCTGACGATCAGGCTGTCGCTCTCCAGGAGGTCCGACAGTTCAAGGCTGAAGTCCAAACAATGCCCGTCAGCGCCGTCGGCGTGGTCCTGCCAAAGGCAGCCGAGGACACCAACCTGCGCCATTTCCTTGCCGATATTATCGCTTCAACGGGTGGCGCGCCGCATCCATGCGGCCAGCCGGGCGTCGACGCCGCGAACCTCGATGCCTTTCTCGCTGCCGCCCGCGCCTGTCTGGACTGGCTGGCCAAAGACCGCCCGACCAATACTCCCAGCGACATCTGCCCACTGGCCGACAGGTCCGCCGAAGCCTACGAAATCTATGCATCGCTGCGCGGCAAGATCGAGCAGTATTTCGCCCAATGTCAGGCCGCAGCGCTCGACGGCCGCCTGACATCGCGCATGGGGCTTACCGCCGAGGAACTCACCGCCCTCGACATGGACGACCCCGCCGCCATCGTCCGCATGCTCGCTGATGCGCCGATCGCCCGCGTCCGCCCGGACGGGCTCCTGCATTACGACGGACCGGTTAACCCCTACGACGCGGGCCGCCTAGCTGCCTTCCGACGCCTCGTAGCCCGGCCCATCCTCGCCGAGGATTCCCCCACGCTCTCTCCGGACCAGTTCCGCCGCATACAGCAGACCTTCACCCCGCGCGACGTCTGGCTGGCAGAAAGGCCCGCCGAGGCCCTCCTCGCCCTCGGAGCCGAAAAGCTCACCGCCTACCTCGACGAACGCTACGCCGCCGAAGCCCGCCGGCTCATAGCAGCCAGCAGCCAGACCTTCCTGGAACTGGATAACATATGCATCGCCGAGAAGGCTATCCTCTACCAGGCCAATATCCTCAACTTTGTAAACAACTTCGTCAGCTTCCCACACTTTTACGACCCGCACCGGCGGGCCATGTTTGAGATGGGTTCGCTCATCATGGACGGCCGGCGGTTCAACCTCGCCGTCCGCGTGACAGACCGCCCCGAGCACGCCAGAGTCGCCGCCAGCTCAGCCATGTTCCTGATGTACGTGGAGGTTATCCCACCGGCGGGTCAGCCGAAGTACGAAGTCGCCGTGCCCGTCACCTCCGGCAACAAGGGCAACCTCTGCGTCGGCAAGAGGGGGCTTTTCTGCGATCTTGCCGGCCGCGAGTGCGACGCAAGAATTGTGGAAATAATCGAAAACCCCATCAGTCTCACCGAAGCCTTTGTCGCCCCGTTCGTGAGGATAGGCAGGCTGCTGTCAGGCAAGATAGAGTCCATAACCACCTCCGCCGAGAAGAAGCTCGACGCACAGGTCTCCTCCGCGACCAGCCAGGTTGCCCCCGCACAGCCCACCGCCGCTCCCAACAAGCTGGCTGCCGGGGGCATGCTCATGGGCGCGGGCGTGGCCGCTGCGGCCATCGGCTCCGCCCTGGCGTACATCACAAAGACTCTCTCCCAGACCTCCTGGATCACGATGCTGATAACCGTCCTGGTGGCCGTGGCAGCCGTGCTCGTGCCGACCACCATCGTCGCCATGTTCAAGCTCCGCAGGCGAGACCTCAGCGCGATCCTGGAAGGCTCCGGCTGGGCGATTAATGCCCGCATGCGCCTGACCCGCAGGCAGGGACGAGTCTTCACCCGCAGGCCCCGCCTGCCGATCGGCGCCGCCCTCATCGGTAGCCGTCGCAAGCGCCGCATCGCAATCGCCGCCGTCGTGCTGATAATTCTGGCTCTGGCCGGCTGGCTCATCGTCGACCGCTTCGTCATCAACCGCGCCAGGCCCGCTCCCGCGGCCGCACCTCAGCTAACCGGCGACGACGATACCTCAGCCCAACAGCACGATCTCACCCCTCAACTTCCCACCGATCAGCCTCCAGGCGACACCAACGACCAACCCACCCCCGCCGAAGCCAACGGAGACTAGCGTTCCGTCCCTCTATTTCGCTTCTAGGCCTCTGACGGCTCTTCGAACACCTTCGCCCTCAAGTCCAGTAGCCGGTCCAAGCTTCGCGTTGCTGCAGTTACTTCGTCCGGACTGAGAAGGATTACCTTGTCGCGGAAAGGATAGTCACGAATTGTCTCCAAGATTTCGTCCTGAGAACTTGGTACAGCCACGACGACGAGACGCAAAGACCATTGGTGGACCTGTTGAAAACGATAAATCAAGTCGGGTACGCTTCCGCCAACTTGGACCTCAATAGCTACCCATGTGAGATTGGCGATTCCCCAAGCCACATCGAGCGTCTTGCGCTTTGATTTAAAAGCTCGTCGATCTGGCCGAAGATCATTGACCTTAGGCTTCCAAAGGGTCTCAAAACCAAACGCTCGCCCGATCTTTTCAAGAGCGCGCGCCACAAGGTCGTGATCTACCTTCACCGGCGCGACTGTGCCCCTCGACATGACCTTCTTCTTCCGTCCTTGGCGGGGAACGTAGAGCATTCCGTCCCGGCTGGCGCGCAGCCTTTGACGGCCTCTTGCTGTTATGCTCCAGACTCCGCGCGTAGAAGCGTCGATCTCGCCATTGCTGACGAGCTTCATGCGCACCCACTGGATGCGATTTGTCCATTGCGGGTTGCCGGCAGGAAGGATACGTCGCAAGTCTTCCGCAGTGATGTCCGGGAAATATGAAGTCACACGAGGGTATAGGTCCCTTGGTCGTGCGGAACCGCCAGCCTTCTCTATCTCCTCCAGCAGGGGTATCTCAATATCGGCTTGCCTAGGCAGCGTCATTCGTCAGCCCTTTTTGCGAGAAGTGGCCTGACAAAGACTATACCTGTGACCGGGCTAGTCTGCAAGCGCGTCGAGTGGGCAACTTGTTGCCCACGCACTGCCATTCCGCGGGCAAGACCTCGCTGCGCGAGAACTTGCCCACCCTACGCGTTACTGCATTCGACAATCGGCAATCGTCAATCCGGGTAGTTCCCCTCCCGCCGCCACACATCCAGTATCAGCTCATACCGCTCGAGCGACAACCCGGTGTATACACAGTTGCTCGTTGAGAACACGTATCCCCCGCCCGGCATGCCGTGTTTGAGGCAGTACCGCGCCGACTCGATCACCTCCTCATCCGTGCCCGTCTGCAGCAGACCGCAGTTTACGTTGCCGATCAGGCACACCTTGTCACCAACCAGTCGCTTGACTTCCGCGATGTCTACGTGCCCCTGCGGGTCCAGGCTGTGCAGCGCGTGAGGCCGCGCAGACACCAGCGAATCCAGGATCGGCATGATATTGCCGTCCGTGTGCTTGATGGTGTAGAACCCCATCTGGCGATACGCGGCGATCACCTCCGTAAGATACGGCGTGACGAACTCGTCGAACATCGCCGGCGAAAGAAACGGCCCGTCGTTGAAGCAGTAGTCCGCGCACATCGCGAACCCGTCCAGCGCGCCGTGCCTCGCGTACGCCTCAGCCGCCTTTACTGCCCCCTCGACGTTCCGCTCGCAGTTGTCCTTCACGCTCTGCGGTCGCTCTGCCAGCTCGATGGCGAATTCCATCATGTAGTCGCCGCCTGGCAGAGAGAGTGTCGGGTCGCCATGAATCAGCAGCAGGAACTCCTCACCCGATATCTCGCGAATCTTCTCCAGTATTCGGCGCGTCTCCTCGCCGTGGTCCCGCCAACCCATAGCCCCGTGGAACATTATCCCCGCGTGTTCATACTTGCGGGCGCAGTCCACGTACAACCGGGCGATGTCCATCCGGTGACACTCGCGCTCGGTCTCGGACATCTGGTCCCACTGGTGATACGCCCGCTGCTCGGGGTGAACCTTGCCCAGCGCCTCCATCGTCAGGTAGAAAACCAGCTCCCAGTGCGGAACCCGCCCCGGCGGCTGCCTGCCCTCCAGGGCCATGATGAACTTCTCACGCGGCGTCATGATCGCTCCTCATCGTACCGTCGTCTTGCCCAGACCATTGCACAAACTGCTCACCAGAACATAATGTGACTGTCCGCAAACGCAAGGGGCGATGCCGCCCGATCGGCGACACGCCGCCGGCCCGACGCCCCAACGGTCAACGATGATCGCAATCGCAGCCATTTCTGTTCTGTTCGGTAGGCCCATGCTTCTGCTCGCGCTGTCGGCATCCGCTGTCCCGCTGCTGACAGCCGCATGGGGCAGGCGGCGCGGCAAGCAGGCCCCCGCCTGGGCGGTGACGATTCAATGTCTGGCTGTCGCGATGCTTGCCCTCGCCCTCACCGCACCGCGGCTGACCGGCGTCGGGCGGTCCAGGCTGCCCTGGCTGGCGCTTAGCGATGTCTCAGCCTCGACGCGAGTACAAAGCGACACGCCGCTGGTCCTGCCCGAAGGCACACCCGTGGCCCACCTGGACTTTGCCGCCGATCTCGCTCAGGCCGGCAGCGTCAGCGACAAGACCGCGACGAACCTCGCCGGCCCGCTGCGACTCGCCGCCGCCGGCATCGCCGACCGGCGGTTCGCCGGTGTCGTCATCCGCACCGATGGGCAGTTCACCGACGACGACTGGCAGGCGGCTGCTCGATCGCTGCACCAGGCCGGCGGCCCAGTGGCGATCGTCCCCCTGGACTCGCCGCCCCGCGACGCGCGCCTGGTCGATTTCACCGCCAGCCGGGCCGGCGACGACACCGTCGCACTGAGCGTTACCACTTCCGCCAACTCCCCCGGCCGGCGAACCCTTACCGTCCGGCGCGACTCTCCCGCCCCCCAAATCCTGCTGACCCGTCCGCTGGAACTTCTGCCCGGCGACGTGATGACCATTCGCCTGGACGATCATGTGGCCCCCGCCAGCTCAGCCGGGTACACCGCTCAGCTTTCCGCCGGCGATAAGTTCCCCGAGAACGATGAAATTTTGACAATGATCCTGCCCCGCTCGCAACGGGTGCTGTACATCTGGCAAGGCGCCGCGCTTCTGTCGCTTGCAGGTCACACGGAACTCCCTGTGGACTCACTGGCGCCCGCCGACGCCCCTCAAACAGAAGTCGGTCTGGCCGACTACGCTGCCGTTATCCTGATCGACCCAGCCGGAGACCTTCTAGTCCCCGCCCAGCGCGAAGCGATCGCCCGTTACGTCAGGTCCGGCGGCGGGCTTGTTCTAGTGGGCTCGGGCCCCCGCTCCTCGCCCGCGGACCGCGACGACCCGCTTAACCAGGTCGCCGCCCTCATCGCTAACGCCTACGAGCGCACCCCGCTCGCCGTCACGGTCGTACTCGATGCCTCCGGCTCGATGGCCCAGCCCGTCCAGGGCCAGACGCCGTTTCTACGGGCCTCCCAGGCCGTCCTCGCCCTCCGCCGATACCTCACCCCCCAGGATTCCCTCCAGGTGATTACCTTCTCCGAAGAGCCTCTTGTCACCTACGACAGCAACGACGGCCCCGCAGACTTCTCCCTCCTCGACCAGGCCCTCCGCCGAGTCGAGCCGGCCGGGCCTACCCACGCCGGACCCGCGCTGACCTTGGCTGCCGCCCAATCGCCCCAGCCCCGCAGGCGCCGCCTTATCATCCTCGTCAGCGACCTCATGACCCAGCCGTTTGACCAATCCGCAGCCGCCCATGCCGTCAGACACGCCAACGCCTCACTCGCCGTCGTCGCCATTGGCTCAGCCAGCCAGGACCCCGGCGCCGCCCTCCTGGCGGCCCTCGCTGCCGCCGTCGATGCGCCGCTTGTCCGACTCCAGCCCGACGCCGACCTTTCGAAGCTCGCCGAACTCTTCGGCCGCTTCATCAGGCGAAACCGCGGCAGCGACATCCGCCGTGACGCTTTCGGGCCACTTGACCTTTCATCGCTGCCGGGCGCTGCCGGCCTCGCGCTGCCGCCGCCCGACGCCTACATCCCCTCCGCCGCCAACGGCCCGGATGTCGAGGTCTACGCCGAAATCGACGGAGATCCGATACTCGCCCTGCGAAGGGCGGGCCTCGGTAGATCCGCCTCCCTCGCACTGCCACTGGCGGGGGAGGACAACCTCCCCTTCCGGCAGTCACCCCGCGCCGCCGAGCTGCTGACGCTGCTGGTCGACTGGTCGCTTCGCCCCGCTGGCGACCCGCGTTTCATCGGCCAGGTTACGCAGGACCAAGGCCAAATCCTCCTTGCGATAGATGCAGCCGAGCAGGGCGTGCCTATCAACGGCCTGGAACTCACTGCCGCCATGCTCGCCCCCTCCGGTGAGCGTATTACCCGCCCGATGCAGCAAGTGGCGCCGGGGGGATATGAATTGCGCCTGCCGGCTGCCCGACAGGCGACCTCCCTCCAGGTCGCCCGCGCCGATGGAACTGTTATCTGGCGGCAGGCAGTGGTCGCCCGGTGCCCTCGAGAGTTCGACGCCATCGGTCCGGCCTGGCATAACCTGCGGCTGCTGGCGCAGCTCACCGCCGGGAGGCTGGCGGCCCCCGGCCAGGTCGTGCTCAGCGAACAACTCCTCCCCCGCGATGAAGTCTCCCTCTCCCCGGCCTTGCTGACGGCCGGCCTGGCCCTGATGCTTATCGAGTGGGCCGCCGCTCGCCCGCGGAGAGCCGCCGCCTGACCGCCCCACGACCCGCTAGCGGAGCTTTTCCAACAGCTCCAGCCCGACTCCCAGGAACTGTGCGACCTCGCGCGTCCGCACTACGCGGGCGCTGTATATCACGATCCGCTGCCTGTCCCGCCGCCGCTCGCTGGCAAACCCCGGAAGCTTCAGTTCCACCGTCACCGTGGAGTTCAACTCAGGAGCCCAATCGGAGCTGACAATTATGTAAACGCCGCATTCGGACATATCGGAGGTCCGTCCTCGGGCGAGCACGTAACCGTCGTTGTCGAAGATAGCTATGGGGTGAACAGCAGGGGCGCGTCGACTTCTTCTTCTTTCGGCTACTCGTGTGGACATGTCAGACCTCCTCGCATCCTCGTCCACCGAAAACATAGGATTCGATCCACCCCCGTGCATCCTTGTCTCCACCGAAAACTTCGCCCACCATATTCCACCAGCTGGTAGCCGGGCGCCGTTTACCTACCGCCTGCCTGCCGGTAGGCACGGCAGGTAGGTGCCCACGCTCGCCTGGGCATGAAGAGCGGTACACGCCGAACAGAATGTTTACCGTGCGCTGATGTTCTTTGATGGCACGCCCTAAAGGCGAGCGCCTAGCGCCGCCATCGGCAGTGTCCAAACGACCGGCCGACTGACGCTGACATCTTAAGTGATCGTTGAACCACACCGCCCGCCTGGCCGATTCATGACCGACCCGTGCTACAGGACCGCACACTTCCGATCGCGCGACGAACTGGCTAGGACCGCCCGCCCACTAGCAAGCCGGGCCGGCCAGGCAAAGGCCTGCCGCGAGGCCACGGGCGCCCAACAAATAGCCGAGGGCGGCCGGGGGTTGCCCGACCGCCCTGGCACGGACGCACGGTCTCGCCGGCCGGGCTGGGTCAGCCCGGCTGCCGCGCGTCACGTTCGCCGGCCGGCACCCCGACCGCTCGGTTTCGTGGGCCGCTTCTTGCCAGCGCGGCAAGGTCCTGTAACATCGTTATTCACATCGCGCAAAATCGACTGGACCAGCTCCTGCTGCCATCCGGTGAGCGTAGCCAGCATTTGCAGGCGGTTCTTCACGCTCAGCTGACGCAGAGTGTGTTTTTTCGCCATAGCCTGGTTTTCTCTTGCAGAGCCCGCGGTATTGCGTATAATATTTCGCTCAGCTTTACTTGTATGCCGAATAATATCCGCGTAGGCGAATAGTCGCAAGATAAAAATACGCGGATGCGAATTATTTTTATGGGTCCTTCCTGGAAGGAAGATATTTGCTCGCGGATAGCCCAGGTACGCCTGGAGGTGGCCGGTCCGCGCGGTAAGGCTCGCTTTGCAAAGCAGTTAGGCATCTCCCCAAGCACCTACGACTACTACGAGTCATCCCGCGTTCCGCCGGCGGACGTGCTTGTTCGGATTGCGGAGGTGGCCGGTGTGGATATCGGTTGGCTGCTGACGGGTTCGGCCGAGCCGGGGGGGGGCCAGGCGGCGATTCACCCGGTAGTCCGGAGAGCAGCAGGAGTCATGGCTCGCAGCCCGGAGGCGGCTGCCCCGCTTGCGGCGTTCATTGAGTTGCTGGCTGAGGTGGAAAGGACGTTCCCGTCCTCGGATACGGAGGGCAGATTGGTGTCGGAGGAAGGTGCGGTGGTCTCGGATACGGGCGCAGGTGAGGTGCCCATAGCATCCGTCGGAGACAGTAGTTATATCGCGGGGGAGTCCGCCCCTAGTGACGCCCCCGAGCAGGCCGGAGAGCTAGCCGCTAAGCGGCAGTGGGTGCCGATTCTCGGCCGAAGCGCCGCCGGCGTGCCCCAGTTTTGGGGCAGCGATGACCGGACGGCTGGGCTAACCACGCTGGCCGAACTGGTTGTGCGCCACGCGGAGCGATCGGGGCAACAGATTCAGCCAGCGATGCTGAGCGACGGGGCGGCGGATCATCCGACGCAAGTTATTAGTCTACGGAGGGTTGCGGCTGACGAGATTCCGGAGTACGTCTGTGCCGGTTCGATCAAGGCTGACTACCCCGATGCGTTCGCCGTGCGGATTGACGGGAACTCCATGTCGCCTGAAATCGCCCATGGGGATTTGGTGATACTAAGTCCGTCGGCGCCCGCGATCGACGGGCGGGCGGCGGTGGTTCAACTAGTTGACCAGATCGGCGTTACGTGCAAGCTATTCCGGCGGCAGGGGGATACGGTACACCTGGTGCCGATCAACGAGGAACTGGGGGCGATCTCCGTGCGGGGGAGCGATGTGGTGTGGGCGCTGCGTGTGCTGGCTCGCGTTCGGCCCGGGACTGGACCGGTCAAGGCGTAACTATCCTCGCCCGACCTTGCCGAAACTTGCCAGAGCTTGCCGGCCGTTGCCAATGGCTGCCGGTGGCTGCCGGCTGGGACCAGCTGTAGCTGCGTGTGGCCGGGTGTTGCCGGAGTGGACGGTGAAATTTCTTTGCCTGCCATTGCCTGCCTTGCCGCATCGGTGTTGCCTTGCGGCCTTGGCCGAGCTTGCCGGGCCGGCTGACTTTGCCACGCTGGCCCGTCTTGCGGCGGCGGCCAACTTTGTCGCAGTCGCGGCCTTTGCCTCATTGGCCCGGCTTGCCAGTGGGCGGGGCGGCCCCGGTGAGGTCGTCGCGGGACCGGGAGGACCCGGTGCGGTGCGTGAGAATGCGTCGGCGTTGCAGATCGGTCATAAATCAGCCGGGCCGTCGGCGGTGGCCAACAGTGGGGCAAGATGTCAGCGTTAGCTGGTCGCTCGTCAGGGGTGTCGATGGCGGCGCCGGCCGGTCGCTCTACCAACTCGCCATGGCAAATCGTTCCAACAATCCGCGTGCGTAGCAAAGCTACGCACCCTACCAACTCGAACAAGCCATGGCAGGTCAGTCGAATAGTCCGCGTGCGTAGCAAAGCTACGCACCCCACTGTTGCGATGTCTTGTTCCGCGTAAACGACTGTTCATGCCCACGCCTACCAACTCCGATAATCCCGTGGGCAACAAGCCTGCCTGTCCTGCCTACCGGCAGGCAGGGGGAGGCAGGAAGATGGCGCCCGACAATTCCTGTAGTGTGTCAGTGTGGGCATATTCCTCATTTGAAGACATCGGGTAGTTCATGGGGCACACCGATGATAATCGGTTACTCCTCCTGCGGCACAATTGGCGGAGGAGGGGGTATGGGGACGACTATGTCATCTCCGGTGGCGCCCCGCCAGGTCCTATCCTGCCCCTTGCTGGCAACCGCTACGAGTTTTTCATCTTCCACAATCAGCACAATAGGCTCACCCCAGGAGTCCAGCAACTGTCCTTTCTCAAAGTACTGATTCCATGGAGGCCCCAGCTCAACCGCCGGGAAGCCCCAAAACCTTGCTACCCATTCAGCAAGCTCGGGGATTGTTGTCGGCGCCGGTTCATTCATATAAGCCTTGACCATCCATATGTCGTAGGCCATCGCACGAAGGTTTACAAGTGTGTCGCTTCGGGCGCGAGTCGTCCCACTGCTGTTACACGCGGAGAATACTGCTGCCGACAGGATGAAAACCAGAAAAACGATGCTGTTCCTGTGGTGCGTAAGCATTAGCATGCTCCTCATCGAAATACATTAGGTAGAGCGTACTGGGGACCAAACTGCTGAATACCGTCCACTGTTTGGCCACCAAAGGGAACTGGGTCGCATACAAATTTTACACACTTCTTCTTGACAGCTTCCCTTGCATTGTAGAAGTCGGCGATCTCTTGGCAATGATACTTCAGGCCCAAGAAAGTCTCGGCATCAGCAATATTGCCTTCATTAAGCTCGTAGTCAAACCAAAACGGGACAACTACTATTATACCTCCTGAGTTAGGAGAAGCGCCTGGGACAATGCGGCCGATACCATCCCAAGTGGAAGTCCAGAACGCACCTGGGTTGGCCCAGTTTCCGGTCCCATTTTCCCAAGCCTTTAGGTGGTACTCAAATGCCGTCAATTTAAATGCCGCGTGGTGGCCGACCATAACTTCAACGGCCTTTGCCAGGCCTTCATCTCGACTAACAGAAAGCTTTAGATGCAAATCTACATAGGCGTGGACGGACTCGTGAAGAAATCCGGCGTACAAATCACTATCTCGCTTGATATTCATTCGGTGCCTGCCGCGATCCCACTGCCCTCCCGTGTTGCGCGGAAGCTTCGTCACTAGGTTTATCGGGTCTCGGTTCGTCCTGGACCACCAGGTCTGTAACGCCAACCTCAGCTTGCTCAGAGTTGGGCCAATACCGGTCAGTTTCTGGTCATTTGCCTGATAGAACTCATATATCTCATACCTACGGTTAATGCTGTTTAATTTTTCTAGAACAAGCGAAAGACCAGAGGGATAGGGGTTGATGATGCCGAGCCCGGGGGGGTACGGCGGCAGTTCATCGTAGAGCCCATATGGTGACGACGTGATAAACTCAAGAATGCTGTTGCTCGCGGTGTCGTCAATTCCTGGGGGATTGGTCAAGAGCAAATTCGGGTCCTGTAGACCGAACGGGTCCACAGCCACAGTCGGCCTGGAGCGGACGTACTGGTAGAGGTTTAGGCCGTCGGGGTAGGCGATGGGGTCGCGGGAGAGCCAGCAGCCGAGGAGGGGGTGATAGTGGCGGTTTCGGGCGTAGTAGAGGCCGACGGGCTCGTATCGATAGCCGGCGAAGAGGATAGTGTTGAAGACGTCCCCCCCCATTTTTGACGACCAGTTGCTGTTGAGCCACTTGATGCGGCCGTAGGGACCTGCCTGCCTCCGGCAGGTAGGCAGGTCGTACTGGTAGCGTTCGACGACGTCGCCGTCGGCCTTATCCACCAGGCCTGTGACGTTGAAGTTGGCATCCGTAAGGTAGTAAAGGACGCTGTCATTGGCATCAGCATAGTCGCCGTCGGGATATAAAGTCCCGGCGCCGTCGGTGTCGAAGTCGAAGAAGCGGATGATCGGAGAATCGATGTAGCGGAGGCATTAGAGGGCAGCGTTGGCAGGTCGCTCGTTTGGGCCGTGCCGATGGCGGCGTAGGCCACTCGCTCTCGAACAAGCCATGGCAGGTCAGTCGAATAGTCCGCGTGCGTAGCAGAGCTACGCACCCTACCAGCTGATGGGCTTCCTGCCGCAATGCGCGCGATCTGTCCTGGGGCGTCATGGTCTGCCTACCCGACAGTTGGTGGGATGCGTAGCTTTGCCGCGCTGAAGCTGCGAAGGACAAGCTGCTACGCACGCTGTGATTTGAGTGTACCTAACTATCACAATCGCAGGCGCTGGGCAAGTCGGCTGGCCTGGGCGTTGTTTGCCTGTCGCTCCTTTGCCGCCCGGGAGGGTCATTCGCTGAACTTTTCGGAGGTGAAGAGGTAGACGGTGACGTTCGGGTCGCGCCAGGCGTCTGGGGGCAAGTGGGCCTTGGATGTACAGCAGTATGAGAGGAACTCCTCGGCGTCCCAGCCCTGGTCGGTGGCGACCTCCGGGAGGAAGCAGCCGCTGCGTGAGCCGGCGACGATGTATATGCCGTCGACGCCGACACGGAGATCCTCCGGCTGGTCGGTTTCGGTGAGAGGTGAGAGGACGGAGACCTCTACGTCGAGGTTGGGCAGCTCGGCGGCGGTTATGGGGTCGTTGAAGAATCGCGGGTCCTCACACGCCGCGGCGGAGGCCATCCGAACGATCATCTCGCCCAGAGGGTGGGTGGGTTCGAACGTTCCGATGCAGCCGCGCAGGCGACGGCGGTTGGTGAGTGTGACGAAGCAGCCGCGTTTTTCGCCGAGGACGCCCTCCATCGCGGCGGGCTGGGGCAGGGGCTGATCTTGCACGGCAGCGGCGACGGCCTGGCGTGCGAGAGTGACAAGTTGTGTACGGTCTTCTTGACTAAGTGCCATCTCGCACCTTGCTTTCCCGGCTGGCTGTGAGTTGTCGCAGGCTATCTTAGCGTAACAGCAGCAGCATTGCCCGCCCTAATGTAACATCTTAATGACCAACGCCCCACCGACGAGCAGTGCGGCGAAAAGCAGCGCAAGCCAATTGAAGTACTTATCGATGAAGGGTGTGATCTTCGGGCCGAATATCTTCATGAGCCCGGCTACCAGGAAGAACCTGGCGCCTCGGCTTGTGGTGGCGGCGATGAAGAACATTGCGAAAAAGAAAGCCGGGTGGCCGGACTTCGGCCCGAGCATGCCGGCGACGATGTTGAAGACTTTGAAGGGCAGGGGTGTGAAACCGGCGGCGAAAACGATGAAGAAGTTCCACTTTTCAAAGAGTGCGGTGACCCGGCGGAAGTTTTCTGGTGTGAGCCCGGCCCAAGCGAACCAGTCGAAGGCGTATGGCTCGACGAGGTCCCAAGCGAGTGAGCCGATGAGGTAGGCGACGACGGCGCCGGCAACAGAGGCGATGGTGCAGTTTAGTGCGTGGCGGAGGGCATGGCGGCGGTTGCTGAGGGCCATGGGTATGAGAAGCACGTCGGGGGGCACGGGGAAGATGATGCTTTCGGCGAAGGAGAGTGTGAACAGGGCGACTGCGGCTGAGGGCTTATAGGCCCAGGCGAGTGTCCAGTCGTAGAGGTGTCGATGCAGGTGCCACCAGGCGACCTTGCGGTGTGGGCCTATTCTGGCGCCGCAGTGGGGGCAGAACTCGGCGTCGGCTGAGACGGCCATTTCACAGCGTGGGCAGGCGGTTGATTGTGCGGACTCGGCGGGGGCGGTGGGACCGGCGGCGGTTTGTTGTTCACACATGGTGCCCAGCAGTAAACCGTGGGGTTAATGGGATGTCAAACGTGCATTTGCAGCGAGATGGGCCGCGGGAGGGATTCGCCTTCAGGTGGGAATGGGCGGGTGGATTTACTAGAATATCGCTTGTGAGCGGATCGACGGACAAGGTGCTGGTAGCGATGAGCGGCGGGGTGGACTCTGCCGTGGCGGCAGGGCTGCTGCTGGAGGAGGGGTACGACGTCACGGGGGTGTTCCTGTGCCTCAAGCATGCCAGTGTTGAGCAAGGCGGCGCAGGCGAGGAGGGAAGCGACGCAGAGCCGGCGCGGGCGCGCGGGTGCTGCTCGCCGCAGGATGCAGCCGACGCACAGCGCGTGGCGGAGACGCTGGGAATAGAGCTGATATCGCTGCCGGTAGCGACGGCGTTCGAGCCTATCATCAAACAGTTTGTCAGCGAGTACGCCAATGGGCGAACGCCGAACCCGTGCGTTTTGTGCAATTCGGTGATTAAGTTCGGGCGGCTGTTCGACCTGGCGGACTCTCTTGGGGCCCGATACGTGGCCAGCGGACATTACGCGCGGATTGTCTGTCGGGACGGCATGGCGGGGATCGCGCGGGCGAGGTGCCGGGGGAAGGATCAGTCCTATGCGCTTTTCGGGGTGGTGAGAAGGCGGATCGAGCGGATGCTGCTGCCGATAGGCGAGCTTGGCAGCAAGGGCGACACACGGGCACTTGCGGGGCAGATGGGACTTGCGGTGCACGACAAGGCGGACAGTCAGGAAGTGTGCTTCGTGCCGGATAACGACTACACGTTGCTGCTGGCCAGGAGAGTACCGGAAGCGCTGCGAGGGGGAGAGGTGGTAAACTCAGCGGGCGAAGTGCTGGGCATGCATGACGGGTACGCGCGGTTCACGGTGGGCCAGCGGCGTGGGGTGGGGGTGGCGGCGGGCGTGCCGATGTACGTGACGGACATAGACCCGGAGAGTGCTCGGGTGACGATAGGCCCGCGCGAGGCGGTCATGCGCGACCACCTGCGAGCGGGAGGGGTTAACTGGCAGGCGGATGTCGGGGAGCGGTTCAGCGCGACGGTGCAGATCCGCTACAATCATGAGGGCGTGAGGGGCGTTGTTCGCAGGACGGGACCTGACAGCTTTAAGGTGGCGTTCGAAGAGGCTGTGCTGGCAATAACGCCCGGGCAGGCGGCAGTGGTTTACGACGGTGAGCAGATGCTGGGCGGTGGTTGGATCGAAAGCGATACCTGAGGGGAACACCTTAGGCGCATATAAGATAATACGCTGGAAAAGGACAATTTTTTGTCTATTTCGGCCGTATTTGGTTTGGGGACATTGACGCGCGGCCCAGCGGGCGATGACAATGGAGCGGTTGGTGTTCGGCGGGCGGCTAGCGAAGGAGTGTTTCTGCTCGTCGGCTGGGTTAAGATTGTGGCCAGGCTTGTTCGCTGTGGTGTACACGTCTGGAATACGTGTTGGGCGTGGGCGCGAGCCTTCAGGGATTAAGTGTCACCGCATATTGCGGGCCACTGTGTGTCGCGGAGGCTTGCAGAGACTATCATCAATGGGAGTGCAAGTATGCCGACAGGAAAAGTGAAGTGGTTCAACAGTGCGAAAGGGTATGGCTTTATCACGACGGAAGACGGCAAAGAGGCGTTCGTTCACTACAGCGACATCGGAGGGGAAGGCTTCAGGATGCTTGAAGAAGGCGACGATGTCGTGTTCGATCTTGCAGATGGGCCGAAGGGCTCGAAGGCTCTGAACGTTCAGAAGCGGGCAGTGTCGTAGAGTTCGGGCGACTTCAGGTTGGGGGCAAGAAGTTTTGCCGTGCTTTCCTGCAAAGCGAGAGGGGTTGGGTCGCTTTTATAACCGGGGGCATGGGCGATTTGACAAGTCGATAAAGGCAAGTTCGTCGCTGTCGGTGTCCAGCACTGCCACGGAGGGCCTGGAGGGTTTACGAGGGCGCCACAGCGCACCGGGGCAGATTATTCGCACGGTTCGGTCGCGCTCGTCGCGGCGCCGGTGGGTGTGCCCGTGGCAGAGGTAGGGGAACTGCCAGCCGGCGATGAGCTCTGCGAGCAGCTCTTGTTGATGTCCGTGCGCGGCGACGAGGTGCCGGCCGTCGCCCAAAGGCACTTCGATAAACAGAGGGTGAAAGTGAATGCCGGCGTGATGGGCGTGGAGGGGCAGGTCGGTATAGTGGCGATCCATGTTGCCGGCGACAAGATACGCGTCCATAGGCGAGTGGGCGAGGGCTTCGACCGAAGAGCGATTCGAGATATCCCCGCAGTGGACGATGACGTGACAGCCGTGGTCGGCGAAGGTTTTCATCGCGACGGCGAGCCGGTCTGCCTTGCCGTGGGAGTCGGAGACTATGCCTATCCTCATCGTCCCGGGTCGTCCAAGGTGGGGCTGGGCCTGGTGGTGCGAGCCTGGTTTTCCGCGCCTGGCAGGCGGTAGCGATTGGTTTGCGGGTCCAACCGAAGGGTTTGTAGGTTCTCGTTGAGCCAGGCATCGAGCTGGTCCCACTGGTCGTAGTTGACACGATCTTCGTAGGTGTCCACGCGTTGCGGATAGTCGACCGAGCCAATGATGAGGCCGACGGCGAGTGATGAGTACTCAGTCTTGTAGGGGATTGGAGCGTCAGGCCCGCGAGCGTTGTTTATTTTTCGCGCCAGGGCCGCCAGGTACGACCGGTCGGTCGGGGGATAGTCCTTCAGGACCTGGGAGCCGATGAGCATGATATCGCGGTCGTACATGCGGAACCTGTCGGAGGCGGTAAGGGCAGCGGCAAAGCGGTCGGAAAGTTGCTGGTTCTCGGCGGGATCGATGGGCATGGCCAGCATAGACCACACCAACCGCCTAGAGGCACTGTCGCGTTGAGGGGAAGGGGGTTCGAATGCAGCGTAATCGCTCTCCAGTTTCGCCATGTACCTTCCGAGCTCCACGGCGAAGGACTTGGGACCTGTGACTTCGTTTGAGGGCTGGGCGCAACCCAGCAGCGCGCCGGTCAGCAGAATCAGTGGCAGTGACGCTCTCATTTGGCAGACTCCTTAGCGAAGCGGTATCCGGACAAGCGGCATTTTAGCGAAATCGCCGGCGGATTAAACAGAGAACTGGTTTATTACGGCTCGACCCTCACTGTTTCTGCGGGGCGAGAATTGCTCGCAGAATGTTCAGGTCATCGGCGGTGGTTATCTTGATGTTTCGCGGGTCGCCGGGCACGATGGTGACAAGCCGGCCTGTCGCGCGGACGAGCTCGGCATCATCGTCGGCGTCGTGGCCGAGGTCGTAGGCCCGCAGCAAGATGTCGGTAGCAAACACCTGCGGAGTCTGCGCCAGCCACAGGTTGCTGCGGTCGAGGTCATCCAGAATGGTAAGCTCCGGGGAAGCCCTTTTTACGGCGCCGCTTACAGGCGAGGCGAGTATGGCTGCGCCGGACCGCTCGGCCGCGGCGAATACGGCATCTATTGACTGGGGGGTAGCGGCGGGCCTGACGGCGTCGTGCACGCAGACGAGCGAGGCCTTTTCGCTGACGGCGGCGAGTGCATTGCGGACGGACTGGGAACGAGTATCGCCACCGGTGATGAGCGAGACGTTGAGGCGTCGGAGCTGGCCGGCGAAGTCAGCCTCGATCCTGTCGCGGTCGATGCGGGAGGCGACCAGGAGTATCTCAAGGACATCGTTGCGCTGAGCGAACAGATCGACGGAACGGAGGAAGACCGCCCGGTCGCCGATGAGCTCGAATATCTTGTTACGGTCGCCGCCGAAACGTCGCCCAGCCCCCGCGGCCGCTATGATCACCGAAACTTTCGCCATGCTCTTACCTGCCAACTGGCGGGGGCATCGTAACTTTCCGGGATGTTCGTGGCAATGCCGCAATATGCGAAGAGGGCGGAATCCGCTTTACAGGCAGAGGCGGGCCAGCTATCATTTCGGCTTTCCACAAAGTGCAGTTAAGGTGATATGCATCCGTCCGATGGCATAGCCAATAGTGACCCGGCTGCCCCGACATGCCCTGTTGAGTGCCGAGGGTGCTCTCCCGACACCCACGGCGTACACTCACCCGGCGCGCTGACGGGGTGGCGATTTGGCGCGGGGGCAGCGGGCGTTTTCCTTATTCCTTTGGCGGTGGGCACGATCGGTGCTATTGCAGCCGGAGGGGATCGGCAGCTTATCGGGTGCGTGGTAGGCCTGATTTGCGGGGCAATCGCAGTGTGGACGAGCGCACGATTGCTGGCGAAGCGGCCGAGGAGCGCAAATGGCCAGAGCGACTACTGACATCCGCGGGCATGGCAAGTTCGCGGGCGGGATTCATCCCGACGAAGCCAAGGCCCTGTCAGCGGACATGCCGATAAGGGCGTTTCCTGCGCCGAAGAAAGTGGCTTTGCCGGTGCTGCAGCACGTTGGCGCTGCCTGCAAGCCGATCGAGGGAATGGACAAACCTAAGAAGAAAGTTTCCCTGGGGGATGTAGTAGCGGACAGCGAGGCGTTTGTTTCAGCGCCAATTCACGCGAGCATCTCGGGCACAACGGCGATGGCATCGGTAACGACATTACCCAACGGCAGACACGTCCGGACGATTGTCATTAACGCCGGGGAGGAGGATCAGCTCGTCGGGGAGGCGGTGATTGAAGACGTTCTGGGCGGGGAATGGCCAACTGAAGGTCTAGACCGGTTTTCTGCCGAGCAGATCACCAGTGCCGTCCGGGCGGGGGGCATAGTTGGGCTGGGCGGGGCGGCGTTCCCGACGCACGTAAAGCTCACCCGCAACGAAGCCAAGCCTATCGACACGCTGCTGGTCAACGGGTGTGAGTGCGAACCTTATTTGACGTCTGACTACAGACTGATGCTGGAGCGCCCGGGGCCGGTTATATCCGGGGCGCTTCTGGCCGGGAGGGCGGTGGGAGCGGAAAGCGTCATCGTGGTCGTCGAAGACAATAAACCCATGGCGGTGGAAGCCCTGCAAAGGGCGGCCCGCGGGACAGGCATTCAGATTGTGTCGGTGCACACAAAGTATCCGATGGGTGGGGAGAAGCAGACGGTTCTGGCCGTTCTGGATCGGGTGGTGCCAACGGGGGGGCTCCCACTGGACGTTGGCGTGGTGGTGGTAAACGTAGGCACGTCTGCGGCGATCGCGCGTGCAGTGCTGCGGGGCAAGGGGCTGACTCACAGGGCCATCAGCGTTACGGGCGCGGGGATCGTGCATCCGCGGAACCTTCTAGCGCCGCTGGGGGTGAGCTACGGCGAGTTGATTGAGCACTGCGGCGGGCTAACGGACTCGGCTGCACGGATCGTTGCGGGCGGCCCGATGATGGGCTTCGCGCTGGCCGACCTTGACACACCGGTGACCAAGGGCACAAGCGGCGTGGTGGCCCTGACTTGGGATGACCTGCAGGCGGCAGAGGAAACCCATTGCATTCGATGCGGAGCGTGCGTCGACGTGTGTCCGGTTAAGCTGGTTCCCACGAAGATCGCTCTTGCCGCTCGCCACAAGGACTGGGAACTTGCCCGCAAGTACCACATGGCGGCGTGCATGGAATGTGGGTGCTGTGCTTACACATGTCCCGCGCAGATTCCTCTGGTGCAGTTGATTCGGATGGGCAAGGTACAGATGGCGAGGGAATAGGCGCCGGCGCAAGCGGACGGCCGTGAAGAAAGAGAATTCATGACGGACGAAAAGGAAAGGTTGCAGGCCGGGCAGGCGGATGCGGCGGCGGATGATTCGTCCGGTGCGACGGGTCCGCCGACGCACATCGCCCCCTCGCCGCACGTCAGGGACCGGTCTCGATTCACGCGCGGGATGATGCTGGACGTGCTGATAGCCCTGGCGCCACTGATGGTGGTATCGCTGCTGGTTTTTCGGCAGTACGCCATTTACGTAACGGTTCTCTGCGTATGCGGGTGCATGGCTACCGAAGCGGTCTTCACATTTCTTCGGCGCAAGCCGCTGAGCGTGCTGGACTGTTCGGCGGTAGTGACGGGGGTGATCCTGGCGATGTCGTTACCGTGGAACTGCCCATGGTACGTGGCGGTGATCGCAGCGGCGGCTGCGGTGGCGCTGGGCAAGATGATATTCGGCGGATTGGGGCAGAATCTGTTCAATCCCGCCATGGTCGGCCGGGCATTCGTGATGATCTGCTTTGCGAGCAGCATGTCCGCATCAGCCTACGTTGACAAGGAAGGCAAGCTCGACAAAGCGTGGTTGACCGGGGCCACGCCGATGTCGGCGGTCAAGACCGCGGAGGGTGCGGAAGGCAGCGAACAGGCCGAGCAGTCGGCTCCGGCAGGGGCGACGCTGTTTAATTTGTTCATCGGGAAGGTCAACGGTTCGTTGGGGGAGACAAGTGCGCTTGCGTGCCTGATCGGCGGAGCATACCTGGTGCTTCGTCGGACGGCGGCCTGGCAGATTCCACTGGGAGTGATATTGTCGGTGGTGGTAATAGCGGGCATAGCACAGCTTGCGGGCGCCGAGGTGGGGTTGCTGTATCATCTGTTCGGCGGAGCGCTGCTATTTGGTGCGTTTTACATAGCCACGGACCCGACATCCAGCCCGCTGACGCCGGTCGGCCGACTGATATTCGGCTTGGGCGTGGGCGGGTTGGTAATGTTGCTTCGCTTGGCAAGCAGCTATCCTGAAGGCGTGATGTTCGCGGTTTTGCTGATGAACGCCGTTGTTCCGCTGATCAATCGCTGGACGATTCCCACCCCGGTAGGCGGCCCGGTGCCGAAGCAGGGCGAGGGAAGGTGAAGGTAGTATGAAGGACTCCTATATAGGACAGGCGTGGCTGGTGCTGTTACTGGCGCTTGCATTCGGCGGGATGCTGGCGGGCGTTCAGGCGTCGCTGAGCGGGCGGATAGAAGAGAATAAGCGCCGGGAGACATATGATCAGATTCCATCGCTGGTGGTCATTCGCGACCGGCGGACGGGGAAGGTAGCGACCCGGGCTGACGCAGCCAAGACAGTCGAGGTTGTCACAGACCAGGGGAAGGTCGCCTATCATGCGTTTTCATCTTATGGCAAGCCCGTTGGATGGGTCATAAAGGGGGCCGGGCAGGGCTTCGCCGACAGGATTGAGCTGCTGGTGGGGCTGAACGATGACGCCACGAAGATACTTGGGATGTACGTTCTGGATCAGAAGGAGACGCCGGCTTTGGGCGACAAGATACGCGGGGAGGATTTTCGTGACCGATTCCGCGACAGATTCACGAAAGAGCCGCTGGTGGCCAGACCGGTGGTGACGGACGCGTCGGCCGGGAACAAGATTCAAGCGGTGGTGGGCGCGACGATTTCGTCACGATCGGTATGCGACATCGTCAACGCGGCGGTGGCTGATTTCAAACCTTGGCTGGCTGCTTACCAAGCCAAAGGGGCAGACGAGCGGCCCGGCGGGGAAGAGGACTAATCATGGCGCAAGACGGGCCTACTGGCCTTGAGCGATTCATAAACGGCATCCTGCCGGAGAACCCGGTGTATCGTCAGGTGCTTGGGATGTGTCCGACGCTGGCGGTTACGGGCAACATGAAAGCGGCGATGACGATGTCGGCGGCAGTGGCGTTCGTTCTGATCTGCGCGAACATTATGACCAGTTTGATAAGGGATCTGCTGAGGCCGCACCTTCGGATACTGGTTTTCACGCTGACGATAGCGGCGTTCGTTACGGTGGCCGACCGGGCGCTGGCGGCGTATCTGCCGGAGATGAGCAAGGAGCTTGGCCCTTACGTGCCGCTGATCATAGTGAACTGCATTATCATTTGCCGGTGCGAGGTGTGCGCGTCGAAGCAGAGGGTGCTGATAGCAGCGTCGGACGCTATGGGCCAGTCGATGGGCTTCGCATTGGCGCTGGCGAGCATCGCGACAATTCGGGAAATCCTTGGGACAGGCGCCTGGTTCGGGGTGCCGGTGATGGGGACGTGGTGGCCGGAGTGGGGCATCATGGTGTTGCCGCCCGGGGCGTTCATAACGTTGGGGGCGCTATTGGGTGTGGCGAACTGGCTTGGAACCATGCGTAGCGGCAAGGCCGCGACGGGGGAGAAGTGAGGTCGAGATGACACTGGCGAGCGAACTGGTATTGATAGCGGTAGGTGCGGCGGTTATCAACAACTTCGTTCTGCACTACTTCGTCGGGATATGTCCGTTCATAGGGGTATCCCGGCGTGTGGACATGGCGTTCGGGATGGGCTGTGCGGTGACGTTCGTGATATCCGTAGCGGCCTTGTTGAGCTGGACATTCACATTTTACATACTCCGGCCGGGCGCGCCGCTTACTAGTTGGGCGGTGCGGAGCGTCACTGGCAAAGCGGATGCGACGCTGGACCTGAGCATTCTGAATTACATCGTTTACATTTTCGTGATTGCTTCTTCGGTGCAATTGGTGGAGATGTACGTGCGGAAGTTCTTTCCGAGGCTGTACAAGTCGTTCGGGGTATTTCTGCCGCTGATCACGACGAACTGCGCTATTCTGTTTGCGTGCCTTGAGATCATGAAGCACGTATCTGTCGGGGCGGGCGGCGGGGCGTGGGGCGCAGGAGGCGGGGCGGCATGGGGTCTGGCGCAGGCAATGACGTTGGCGATAGCCGGCGGGCTGGGCTTTACGATAGCGATTGTGATAATGGCGGGGATTCGCGAGGAGCTGGACCACTGCGACCTTCCGGAGGCACTTAAGGGGCCGGGCATAACGCTGCTGATTGCGGGGATACTGGCGCTTGCGTTCATGGGCTTTTCGGGGGTGGACAAGACTCTGTCCGGCCTCATGGGAGGCGCACAATGACGACGGCGTTGATGATCATTCTGGCAGGGGCGGTGATGCTTATTCTGGCAGCTTTCATGGGGCATGTGCTGGGGTGGGCGAGCAAAACATTCCACGTGGAGACGGACCCGCGAATAGAGCAAGTGAACCTTGCGCTTCCCGGCGCCAATTGCGGCGGGTGCGGGTATGTCGGTTGCCTGGAGTACGCCGAGGCGGTGGTGGCGGCCAGTGAGGCGGTGGACAAGTGCACGGTAGGCGGGGCGAGCGTGGCCAAAGAGATAGCGGACATTCTGGGCGTGGCGGTTGGGCAGTCCTGGCCGTTTAGGCCGGCCGTTCACTGCGGGGCGAATTTCGCCAGCCGGCTCAAGCGGAGCGACTATCGCGGCGAAAAGACGTGCGCATCGGCAAACATAGTCAGCGGCATCCAGGGCTGCACATACGGCTGCACGGGATTGGGCGACTGCGAGCGGTCTTGCAGGTTCGACGCGATCCACGTGGTTGACGGGCTTTCGACGGTGGATTACGAGAAGTGCGTCGGCTGCGGGGCGTGCGCGAAGGTGTGCCCGCGAAACATCATCTCCATGGTGCCGTTCAAGGCCGAGCGCATGCTGGTGGTGGCCTGTGCGAATCAGGACTTCGGCAGGGAAGTCAAGAACGTCTGCAAGGTGGGCTGCCTGGGGTGCAAGGCGTGCGCACGGGCGAGCGACCTATTCTCGTTCAAGGACGGCAACATCCCGATCATCGACTATGACAAGTATGATCCCAGCGCGATGGAGGGCGCGGAGGTGGCGCTTGCGAAGTGCCCGATGAAGCGGCTGATGATGATCGGCAAGCCAACGGACAAGGACCTGGAGGCGGTCGCCGACCGGAAGAAGCCGAAGGTTGTCACCGCGGACTTCAAAACAACGGTGGACGACACTGAGTGGCTTGGCTGACGCCATGCTCCCGCGGCGTAAGTGGAGAGGGACTGAGCGAATTGCTAGTCCCACATTGAGCGGACCTTCCTGAGGCGGTTCTTTCCCCGGTGGCCGAATATTACGCCGATAGCGGTGCAGATTACTATCGGCGGGGGCACAGTGTGGTAGGGCAGTTGGCGCTGGAACCTGGCGTATTCGGCGCGGTCTTCGGCGGTCATTGGCGCGACGGCGGGGACTTGATCGGTGGGCTCTTGTGCGGCGTGGTGGCGGTCATTTGCGGCAGAGGCTGGCGGCGTTTCGTCGGTGACTTGTTGTCCGGCGCTTGTATCCGTTGTTTCCCCATCGTCGGCGTCTGGTTGCTGCAGTCCGGTGGCGGCCTGTTCCCGAAGATCAATGGTCGCCATCAACTGGGCGCTCATGCCGCCGTATATCGCCATGCCGGCGAGTATTCCCAGCAGCAGCCCACGGATGAAGCCCTGACGGACACTGTTGTATCGGGCGGCGATAAGGACCATCATAAGGGACGTCATGCCGATGGATATTCTCGGCCCGTGGACGGGGTTGTCCAACGTCAGGGCGGGGAAGTACCCGACGATGTAGATTCCCACGCCCTGCAGGACAGCCACAGCGAGGCTGTTGCGTCTTTTCTTTACTCTTTGCCTGGCCATATCTGGTTGTCTGCGTCGCTGGCCCAGTGGCGTTCCATGAAGCCTTCGGTCGTCACAAAGCTATATTTTTGGGTTGTGCCGATGACCAGCATGGCCTCAACGCCCTCGGGCAAGAGGGCCAGTCCGTCGGGGCCCCGCACGCTCAGGGCCGTCGCCCAGGCGTCGGCGATGGTGGCAGTCGGGGCAAGCACTGTTACTGACGGGCTAGTCTCCGCAGGCCAACCTGTGCGAGGATCGATGATGTGGCTGTACCGCTTACCGCCGATAGTCACGTTTCGCCGATAGTTGCCGCTCGTGCAGACCGCGCCCTCATCCATTTTGAACGTGCCAATAAAACCCTCCCCGAAGGGGTTGTCGACGGTGAAGGTCCACTGCTGCCCGTCGGGTTTCTGCCCGAAGAAGCGGACATCGCCGCCCACGTCGATTACCCCCGCCGAGCATCCGGCCTGTTTCATGGCGTCGGCGGCCTGGTCGATGCCGTATCCCTTGGCGATTCCTCCCAGGTCGACGGTGACGGAATCGGTAAGTCTGACGGCGGCGTTTTGGCGGAGCTCGATGTGGTTCCAGCCGCACATTGCCCTGACGGGCTGGACCTGCTGGTCGGAAGGGGGCTCTTTTGCGCCGTCGGCGTCCTTCCACAGCTTTATCAGAGGCCCGACAGTGACGTCGAACGCGCCGTCGGAATCGGCGGTGAATTTCCTGGCTGTCCGCAGCAGATCCATCAGCTCCGGGGACAGCTCAGTCGGCTCCCCGGGCGTGGAGGCGTTGAAGATGGACAGCTCCGAGAATTCCAGATGCGCGCTCATCATCGCTTCGATGCGCCGCAGGGCGAGCTCTGCGTTCTTGACGCCCTGGCGAGGGATATCCAAGCTGCTGTAGGGGACAAGGGCGGTCAGGTTGGTTTCAGTGCCCATTATGCCCACGGGGCTGTCGTGATAGACGGATATCTGCGGGCCGCATGAAGGAAAGACAAACACCCGCAGCAGCAGTGCGCACACAAGGGACGCAAGCACAATTACGGCAGGTATGAGCCGTCTGGCGCCGCTGGTCATCTTGCGTACTCCGCGCGCACTGTCGAATGAAGTCCGCCGCGCGGCGTGAATGTGCCGGTAACGGTCATTCTGCGGGGGGCAAGAGCGGCGACGAGGTCGTCGAGTATGCGGTTGACCAGGTCTTCGTAGAACACGCCTTCGTTGCGGAAACCCTGAAGGTAGAATTTGAGGCTTTTGAGTTCAACGCAGAGCTTGTCGGCGACGTATTCTATTTCGATGGTGCCGAAGTCCGGCTGGTGTGTCCTGGGGCAGACGGAGGTGAACTCCGGCGCGACGTGCTTGATGACGTAGTCTCGCGCGGGGTGGGGGTTCTCGAATGTGTCAAGCTTTGCTGCCATCATTCATGTGCTCCGGAAAACAAGGGGTTGAACAGGCCGGGCGCCGGCAATTGGCCGGTCCGTTCCGATAGGATACCCCGATTGCAGGAAAAGAAAAAGGCGTGTAAGGTGTCGGCATGTCCAAGAATCGGAAGAAACCGGCCGTGGTCCTGCTGTCCGGCGGGCTGGACTCGGCGACGACGCTGGCAATGGCGGTCGAGGCTGGATACGCCTGTCATGCGGTGAGTTTCGACTACAGGCAGCGGCACCGTTTGGAGTTGGAGGCGGCTTGGCGGGTGGCAGGGGCGTGCGGGGCCGTTGAGCATCGCGTGGTGAAGCTGGACCTCTCGGCCGAGGCGGGCTTTGGACACAGCGCGCTTACGGACGATATTCCCGTGCCCAAGGACCGGGCCGACGCGGGCGGCGTGCCGGTTACATACGTGCCGGCGCGGAACACGATTTTCCTGTCGATAGCCCTTGGCTACGCGGAAGTCATCGGCTCGTCGGACATATTCATCGGCGTCAACGCAATAGACTACAGCGGCTATCCGGATTGCAGACCTGAGTTCATTGCGGCCTTCGAGCGGATGGCGAACCTCGCAACGGCTGCGGCGACGGGAGGCAGGCACATTACGATTCACGCCCCGCTGGCGGGCATGACCAAAGGACAGATCATTCGCACGGGGCTTGCGCTAGGTGTGGATTACGGGCTGACGCACAGTTGCTATGATCCTTCGCCGACGGGTCTAGCGTGCGGTCATTGCGATTCATGCAGGCTGAGGCTGGCCGGTTTTGCCGAGGCCGGCGCGACGGACCCATTGGCTTATCAGCCGGTTTGAGATTCATCGGGCGTGGAGTTTTCCTCGGCGTTTTGATCGGCAGGTTCATCTTTGGGAGGCATGCAGGTGTCGGAGGGCGTGCAGGTGCTTTGGCGGCACCCGCAGCCGGAATTGCCGGTCATGCGTCGGGAGAGCAGGAGAATGCTTAGCGTGACGGCGCCTGCGACGATCAGCAGGACTATTACCTGTTCCAGGGACATTATTGACTCCAGTGGACGCGGGTGTGCGCAAAGAGGGCTCAGCCACTTGTCCTGCGGACGGTGACCGAATGCGCCATGCCGCGTCCGAGCACGAGGCGGGTCTCCTTGACAGATATTATGAACGGGCCGGGCTGTCCCTTGGTGATTATTCTGAAACGAACTCCGGGCGTCAGACCCATTTCGGCAAGACGATGCTGAAGCCGTCTTCCCCCGGCAATGGCGGCAAGCTCTAAAGTTTCTCCCGCAGGGGCGATCTCCAGAGGGATGATGGGGTGATCATCGGCGGTGGGTGTGTTTTTATCGGCCTGGGTCATATTGTGCACAAACTCACTGACTTCATCATTGTACGGTCTGGGCTAGAGATTCGATGGTGGCTAGGCCCTGCTGGTCGGCCTTCAACAAGTACCAACTGGCCAGGACGACTAGGGCGGGTTCGTATCGTTCAGGTCGGGCGACGATTTCGTTCAGCCGGGTTACGGCGTCGCGGTCGCCGAATTTTCCGAGCGTTAGGGCTGCGTCGCCGGAGAGCTCCGGGTATGGACTGGTCAACAGCGGGCGCATGAGATCGCAAACGGCGGGGTTGACGGACTTCAAGACGCCGGCAGCGGTCGCTCGCACGAGTGCGTTGTACCTTTGGCTGAGTATTTCCTTGAGTGCAGCGAGGGCTTCGTCGGAGCCGTGATTTGCCAGGAGGGTTGCGGCGCGGGCAGCCTGGAAGTGTCCCAGTTCCATCAAGTTGGCTTCTGCGCGGACGGACCGGAGGTAGCTGATAAGGGCCGGCACATACAGACCGGCGTTGGCGCTGCCGGCGGCGATGTCCCTGGCGGCCTGGTCCAGCACGTAGGCGACGATTACGGGGTGTCGCAGGTCCATTGCGGCGCGAGTGACGTCGGCTGCGTCGCTTGCTCCGCCGAGGCGAGACAGCTCGAACTGCGAAAGTGCGGCGATCGCCTCGTCATCGGAGTCTACGAATCTCGCCAGTTGTCTTGGGGCGTCGCTGCGGGAAGCAAGGATTTTCAGCAGTTGGACCTTGACGGGCATCTGCTGGGTGTTTCGTATGGCATCAGCGAGTTGGTCAGTCACCTCGTCAGATGTGGCCGACAGCGCCCGCCAAGCCTGTATTTTCATGGCGGAGGAGATGTTCATTGCCAACACGTCCCGCGCGACGTCGGCAGCGGGGGCGATGTGAAACTCCTCGATCTGACCGAGCAACAGGCCCACAACCTCAGGCGAGGTGTTGTTGGTGTCCAGGCCGGCCACAAATTCTCTCAAGTGGGGTAGCTGGCGAGAATCCCCCGAGGCGAGCAAGATCAGTCGGGCGACAGCTGCAATGTTCTTGTCGTTGGAACCAGTGAGCCTCTCGAGGGCGCCTACGGCGGCGGCGAAGTTGTCCTTGTGCACAAGGGCTCGGGCAGCGATGAGTTGGACGTTTTCGTCCGGGATGTCCAGAGCTTCCACGAGCTGGCCGAGGGGGATGGCGTCCAGGGCCAGCAGTTGTGCTATTGCTTCGGCCCGGACGGCCATAGCGGGGTCGGAGTCGAGGCGTTCTAGAAGAGCTGGGGCGGCGTCGGCGTCGGCGAGCTCGGCTATGGAGGAGGTGGCGAAGAGCCTTACGCGCTTGTCGCTGCTGCGGGTGAGGGCGACGAAGAGAGGCAGCAGTTCCTTATCGCCGGTGGTCCGAAGGGACATCATGACGATGGGCGACATTTCGGGGTCGGCCATCACGTTATGCAGATAGGCTGAAGCTGCGGCAGTGTCCTGGCCGGCTGCGCCGGCAGCAAGAACGGCGATAAGCAGTATTGTTATGAGCGGCCTTGGCATTGTCCTAGTAAACGGCATCTCGAGCGCGGCTGATTGCCTGTTGCAGAGCGATAGTTTAACCGCAATGCGGGTTAGAAAGCCATCTTTCATGGCGGCTGGATGAGGTCAGGGCGGCACGGCGGAGCTTTTGTAGTTGGCCTGATCGGGCTGGCGGACGTGCTCCGTGAGCATTTCGATGATCCTGTTAGGGGTGAGGGATCCGGCCTCGCCGGCTGCCGGATCGCCACGTGAGGTAAACGATAACCGTCAGCTAACATTGCAGCGGTTGAAGGCGTCTTCCAGGGCTGCAATGGGGTCGCCGACAGGGGTGAACTCATGGGCTACATAGCCATCATAGTCGGTGCGGGCGATGGCGCGGCAGATGGCGGTGTAGTTGAGCTCCTGGGAGTCGTCGATTTCGTTTCTGCCGGGGTTGCCGGCTGTGTGGAAGTGCCCCAGCCATTGGATATTGTCGCGGATGGTTCGGATGAGGTCGCCTTCCATGATGGCCATGTGGTAGATGTCGTATAGGATCTTCACGCGGGGGCTGTTTACACGGCGGACGACCTCGACGGCCCAGGCGGTGCGGTCGCACTGGTAGCCGATGTGATTGACCTTGCTGTTGAGCAGTTCCAGGTTGAGGGTGACGCCTTTGTTCTCGGCGTGTGGTGCGGCGGCGGCAAGCGTTTCGGCTGTGTCGATGATTCCCTGCTGGTCGGAGTGGCCTTCGCGGCGGTTGCCGCAGATGCAGATCAGGCCCGGGACGTCGTGCTCTGCGGCTAGGTCGATGCACTTTATCATGGTTTCGACGGCCTGGTCGCGTACGGCGGGGTCGTTAAGGGCAGGTCCGGTGCCGATGAAGCTGGTCATCCGCAGACCGAGCTTGCGGGCATAGTCGCACTGGGCGGACAGGTCGTCGGCGCCCCAGACCTCTATGCCGGCGTAGCCGATGTCGGCGGCGGCGTCGGCGACCTGCTGGAAGGTCATTCCCCTGGACATGAAAGTTGGGGCACTCACGGATTGCTTGATTCGCATGCGGGGGCCCTTCATTGACTGCTGCGGCGTCGGCGGCGTCTTGACGGTCATGATTGTACCGGCGGGCGCCGAGTTGTCGAGAGCGAGGATGAGTTGCCGCGGCAGGCTGCGGGGTTTCCTGAAGGCGTTTCACGGCCTTGCCGTTGTGTGTTGTAACTGATACTGTTCCGTCATGCCTGTCCGGCTTGTGTTTCGGGAGACTCTTCAGCATGTTTCTCTTTCGCATACTAAGGCAATGCCTGTCACTGCCTCCACTATGGTTGGGGCAGCTTCTTATGATGTTTAAGCTTCGTCTATGCGTTCCGTTTCTTCGTGCGGCATGGGCTATTAGCGGGAGTGGGAGCCAAGCGCGCCTGGCTATCGCCACTGCTCGACTTTACAGCGGGCTCGAGGCTGGAATGCTATTGGCGATGAGAGCGGTCAAGCGGCGCCCTTGCCCGGAAACTATGGTGTGGGCAGGTCTGATGGGGCTGGAGAGCGGGGACCTGGAACTGGCTCGCCAGATGCTTGACCAAGTGCGACAGCTCGGCGGCGATCCTTTCGGAGAGACGGAGTGGCTTGCGATGCAAATTGCCTACCGCGACCCGGAGCAACGGGTGCCGGATCTGGCCAGGGAGCTTGAGGGTCGGCGCGACCTGTCACCCGTAGTCAGCCAAAAGGTTCAGCTGGAATTGATGTGGGCCGCTCTACGAGAGGGCGACGGGAATGAAGCCCGTCGTCGAGCTGAATATCTTTTGAAGGTTGACGATGTGCCGGACGCACACATGGGACTTTGGGCACTGGCGACAATGGACGGAAACGAACGGGCCGCCAAAGCCCAATATGAGCGGGCACGGTTGCCGAAGGCTCGAAAGATGTACATGGAAGCTTACTGCAGGACCTTGATGAGAGACTTTGAGGGGGCTGGCCGTCTGCAGGCGCAACTGCAGGAACTGGACCCCTCGCTTGCCGAATCAACCAAGCGATGGCTGAAGGAGGAGGGGTGAGCATGCTTTCCCTGATGGATCCTCTGTTGGCATTGGTATTTCTTCCGGCACTAATTATAGGGATTTCTGTCCACGAGTTCGCCCATGCCTTGGCCGCCAGCCTTCTTGGCGATGACTTCCCGCGCCGCCAGGGCCGTGTCAGTCTTAACCCCCTGCGGCATTTGTCGCCGTTGGGAACGCTGGTTATCTTCCTGCTGCCCATCGGGTGGGGCCGCCCGGTCGAGGTGAACCTCTATAACTTTCGCCGCCCGAAGCTTGACTACCTGCTGACATCTCTCGCCGGTCCATTGGGCAACATAGTTTTGGCTGGACTGCTCATGTTGCTGATGCTTCTGACCCGTCATTCCTTCTTGTTAGGAAACCAGCTGGGCGACGCTTTAATGCAGTTAGGCCACTCGGCTATTAGGGTTGTCGCTCTCATTAACGTCATACTGGCGGGGTTCAACCTTCTACCTATTCCTCCACTGGATGGTTCAAAGATCTGGCCATGCCTAATTCCCGGAGCGAGACCCACTTCCGGAAAGAAGCTGACGTGGGTGTTTGTGGCGGTTCTGTTGACAATGGTCTGGACTGGTCGGGTGAGGGCAATCATCAACCCCGTAATAGAGACGGTGAGCTCCATCCTACCGGAGTCAGATGCCGATCGGGCAGAATCGCTTGGTCAGCAGGCGGACGGCGCCCTGTTGCTCAAGCAGTATGATCTCGCAGAACGACTTTCCGACGAGCAGTTGGCCATTCACCAGTCGCCAGAGGCATACTGCACACGTGCACTTGCTCGTGGGTGGCTTGGCAATTGGGAGGGAGCGCTCGACGACATGAATCGTGCGATTTCCCTGCAGCCACTCTTGGCTGAATACTATGAGTATCGCGCCGACACGCTGGAGGCAGTAGGGCAGGAAGCCGAAGCCGCCAAGGATCGTGATAAGGCCTTGATGCTTCTTGAGATTGGTGACCAATCCCCTTGACCAAGGAAACACTGGTCTTGCTGGGCTTCCGCGGCAAGGGTCGTATCCCGCCGGCTGATGACACACGGCTGGGCGAATCGCCTTACCCACCCAGTTCGACGCAGCGGCGGCGGTAGTGGAGGTAGTTTTCCAGCGGCACTTCCTCCGGCACGCCGTGGTCGCAGGTGGGGATATAGCCGCCGCGCTTTCGCATGGGCGGCAGAATCCGCTCGACCATTTCGTCGATGTCGGCCTTGGTTTTGGCGAGAATTCGCTTGTCGATTCCGCCGGTCATGACAAGGTCGGGGTATCGTCGGCCGATCTTGACGACGTCGCAGCCGGAGGCGACCTCGAAGGGGCTCATGACGTCCACGCCGATGGCGTCGCGGTAGATATCGATGACAGCCTCGGCGTGGCCGTCGGTGTCGATCTGTACATAGAGGCGGCGGGAGCGGTCAATCTGGCGGGATTTGACGTTGGCGATGAGCTGCTGGTAGTAGGGCAACAGGAACTCGCGCATCATTTCCGGGGAGCACAGGGCGCCGGTGTTGTAGCAGATGTCCTCAGCGAGGAATATCTCATCGAAGGTCACGTGCTGCTGGGCGCGGGCGGTGAGGGCGTCGGCGAGGGCGAGCCACGTCTGCATGCAGTCGTGGATGACGAGCGGCATGTCGTACCAGGCGTACATAAGGTCGACCGGGCCTATCAGGCTGCGGAGGTACATGTAGCCGCCGACAATGAGCTGGCGGATCATCATGCCCTCTCCCGCGGCGCGGATGGCGGCGGCGATGTTCTGGTCGAAGTTTTCCCACCTCTTTGGCGAATCGGGGTCCATTCGCCACTTGCAGTTTTCCTGCCAGGAGGCCATATCCTTGACGGGGTGGTCGACGTACTCGGGCATGAAGCCGTTTCGCCGCCCCTTGAACACGAGCACGCGCCTGCCTGCCCAATCCTGGATGAGCTCGTGCTCGCCTCGGGCCTCGATGACCTTGCTCTCGAATGCGGGTTCGAAAGCGGCTTCACACCAGCCCAGGCCGTAGAAGTCGAACGTGCCGGCCGGGTCGTAGTCGAAGACTTCGTCGAAGTTGGCATTGCGGTCGAGCCCCTGTTCGTACCATCTTTCAAGGCAGTAGTATCCGAACTCGCGGCGGACCAGGCGGGCGCCGGGCGTGATGGCGTAGGTATCCCGAAGATTTCGCGCAGCTGGGTTCATGTTTTCGCGCGGGACCGCGGCGTGGATGCCGTCGGCGGGGGTAGATTCGGGGGGCATCACTGCGTTCCTCTCTGTGGGGGCGCGGCGTGGTCAGTGCATACTCGCCAGCATCAGCGAAGCTGTGGTGAAGTAGACAATTATGCCCATCACGTCCATCATGGACGCGATAAAGGGGCCTGAGGTGACCGCTGGGTCCAGCCCGATTTTCTTGAAGAAGAAGGGCAGCATAGCGCCGATGACGTTTGCGAGGGTGACGGCGATCGTGATCGCAATGGCGACGGAGATGGCGATGTTGTTGACGTTGGCGGCTTCGGTTCCGTGCAGCAACGGGCCGAAGAAATGAGCAGCGACGAATCCCAGCCCGGCCAGAACGACGCCCATGGTCAATCCTCTGAGAAGTTCTTTCAACAGGACGCGTGTCCAGTCCTTTAGCACAACTTCCCGGACGGCCAGTCCTCGGAGCATGAGCCCGGCCACTTGCGAGCCCGTGTTTCCGGCAGGTGAGTTGATAAGGGGCACGAAGATTACCAGGGCTGCGAAAAGTGGCACGACCTGGTAGGTGGTTAGGGCCACCGTAGTGAGGGTCTGAGCCATCAGCAGCATTATCAGCCAGGGCAGCCGTCTGACGAGCATCGTTCCGAAGCCGGTGGAGAAGTAGCTGTATTCCAGAGGTCCCATGCCGGTCATTTTCTGGAAGTCCTCGGTGGTCTCCTCCTCGACGACGTCAAGAATGTCGTCCACGGTGACGATGCCCACCAGCGTTTCACGGCTGTCGATGACCGGGAGGGCAAACGCGTCGTACTTTCTGACTATTTCGACGGCAGATTCCTGGTCGTCAGTCGCCTGAAGGGCGGTCAGTTGGGGCTCCATTATGTCGGCGACCACCTGATCCGGCTGGGCGAGGACTAGCTGCTCGAGGCTGAGCTCACCGCGGAGCTTCCAGTGGTCCCCGACGACGAAGATGACGTTGAGAGTTTCTTTCTCGCCGCCGACCTGTCGGATGTGGTCGAAGACCTGACGGACGGTCCAATCTGCCTTTACGGCGACATACTCAGGCGTCATGAGTCGGCCGATGCTGTCTTCGGGGTAGCCTAAGAGGCGTTGAGCGATTTCTCGCTGATCTCCGCGGAGAGTGTTGATAAGCTCGCGCGCGACCTCGCCGGGCAGTTCCTCCAGCAGTTCGGTGCGTTCGTCGGGGGCCATGTCGTTTAAGATGGCGGCCAGGCGTTCGGAAGACATCAGCGAGACGAGCTTCTCCCGCTGTTCGCTTTCCATATTGCCCAGGGTTTCTGCGGCGAGGTCTCGCGGCAGGAGGCGGAAGACGACGGCGACGTCCTCTCCCTGCATCTGGCTGAGCAGATCAGCCAAGTCATGGGTTTCGATATCGGCGGCGCAGGCCTTGACAGCGGCGTAATCGCCGGCCTGGATAAGGCGCTGGAGCTCTTCGCGGAGATCCTTAGCCGGGATGTTGGATACTTGGGTCATGGTCGTACATCAATGCGCAGAATCAGATCGCGTGCATTGTGTCGATGCGCCGCCATTAAGTCAATGATGGGTCGATGTTAGGCGTTGGATTTAGATAGCCGATTGAGATCCGGCGCAGTATACTTTATTGTTTCGGGCGCGCGGAAGGTCGCCTCTGCCTGTATGGCAGGGGAGGAAAGTCCGAGCACCGCTGAACCGCGGTGGTGGGTAACACCCACCGTCCTGGCTGGTGACGGCCGGGATAGGGACAGTGCCACAGAGAATATACCGCCCTCCGAAGCCTCGGCGACGGAGGGTAAGGGTGAAAAGGTGCGGTAAGAGCGCACCGCGGCCGGCGTGAGCCGGTCGGCACGGCAAACCCCACCGGGTGCAAGGCCAAGCAGCGACCATGGCGTGGTTCAGGCCGGCGTCGCGGGTAGGCCGCTTCCCGAGCGATTGGGAGAGCTCGTCCGCGAGGGCGAGTCCAGACAAATGGCCTTCGCCGCCGATCGGCCCGGCCCAGCCGGCCGGCGGAACAGAACTCGGCTTACAGCGCGTCCGATCGGGCCTATTCTGCGTCAGAGCCTTGCAACACCAAAGACAGACGTTACACTATGCGGTTCTGATGCACACCCGGTTTGGGTGGTTGCGGAGCGTAGCTCAGCTTGGCTAGAGCGCTGCGTTCGGGACGCAGAGGTCGCTGGTTCAAATCCAGTCGCTCCGATGTTACGAGCAAGATCCCGCCGGGACTCCGACGGGATCTTGCATTTACGGGCCGTTCAAGATTCGGCAAGCTGCCTTCCGAGTTTGAACCTTTGGCCGGCATCACTACCGAACGGATAATCGCCTTCGGTCAGAGGCGGTCACCGATCCGCAGGAACGGCCGGCAATTCCGTTCAGACAATTGCGAGCCACATTCGAGATTTCTGTTTGTTTGCTTGGACTGGGGAAGTTGGTATAATTATCTGCGTCTGGAGAGGACATACTTAGGATTTGAAGGGCGCCTGTCTCACCTGGCGGGTAAGGACACCTCGAGGCCTCTATAGCGCCCTTGTACTTCTGTTGCTCATTTTGCCCGGTGCTTGTGCCGTTGGTGGCTCCGGAAAACCACAGTTTATGTCATACGCGGGAATGATGTGCCGCGGGACCTTGACGGCGACGAACAGGAAATGGCGGTGAACGAAGAAAAACCAGCAACATCTCCTACAAGGCGAGGGCGGGACAAACTACGTTCGCTTCGGGATGGTGTTAGGGCGTCAACGGCGGTAACAGTGCGAGCAAAGGCGAAGGAGAGCGATTCGTGATCAATCTTATCGCCAATCGTGATAGCCAGGCGGATGAGTTCTCGTGGCCGAGCGAGCGTCGCTGTGACGCAGACCAGGCCGCCTTGCTGCTGCGTTGCAGCAAGTTACGGGATGCGTCCTTGTGGAACAGGTGGCGGAAGGCGAATCCGGATGAGGAGATTTGGCTGCAGGGCGCGGACCTCGCCGGGGCGCACCTGGAGTACATGTGGCTACACGGCGCTCACCTGGAGGGGGCGTCGCTTAACGGAGCACGCCTGAAGCACGCGTGGCTGCGCGGTGCCCATCTCAGAGGGGCAAAGTTGCAGCAGGCTTGGCTTCTGTGGGCCTGTCTGCGCGGGGTCTGGGCCGAAAGGGCGGACCTCAGTGAAGCACGCCTTGAATGGTCTGACATGAGCGAGGCCCACCTCGAACGAGCGGGGTTCAACGAAGCCCACCTCGAATGGGCGGATCTCAGCGAAGCCCACCTCGAAGAGGCGAGTTTTCGCGGGGCGCATCTGGAAAGGGCGATTCTGCTGGGGGCTTATCTGAAAGGGGCGCACCTTCGCGAGGCCCATCTCCACCGAGCAATCCTTGCAGGGGCGCGACTGGCAGGTGCGGACTTGACGGGCGCTCACCTGGAAATGGCGAATCTGCATGCTGCCGACCTGGCGGGGGCGCGACTGCTGGGAGTGCATCTGGAAGGGACAGACCTCAGCGGAGGATGCCTCCGGGGCGCGTATGTGCGGGAGGCACGGATGGATGGCGCCAGGCTGCACGGGGTCAATCTGGAAGGGGCGAAGCTGCACGGGGTATGCCTGGAAGCAGCGTGCTTCAGTGCTGCGATCGTGGACGATGAGACGCTTCTGGACGACAAGTGCACGGTGGACGACAAGACCGATTTCACGGGTGTCGGCCTGGGGCGATGCCGCATGACTCCGGCACTGAGGCGAGCTCTGGAGGACAACGTCCGCCGCAGAAGACGGCTGACCGACGCCCATCATCCGGGATGGCGAAGGCCCTTCAGGCAGTTTGTAAGGGCGTTCTGGCAGATTTGAATCCCCGGCGGCTCTCCGGATCGGCAGAATCAGCTCTTACGTCACCAGATGGCCATGGTTGTCGGCATATCGTTGCTGTCTCCGGTGTCTTTCTCGGCATTGGAGTTAAGGCTCAGCCAGGGGACAGAAGTTGCGGCATGCCCCAATAGCCATAAACGCTTAAGCCTTTCCTATAGCGGCTGTTACATGCGATAGTCGGCAATGGCTGTCACATCCCGCGGATAAGGGTTTATGGAGAGCTGAGGGAAGATGAATAAAAGAGGCATAAGATTGCCTTCTTATATATCGCAGGCTTGTCCGAATCGAGATATGCCCTTATACTAAAGACGTTGATTCAGCGGAGCTTAGCAGGCACACCTGAACAGGGAGAAGCTTCTTTTCCAAGAGGTAACCTCGATGAGAGCGCATGTTCCGTGTTATGTAGCGGTCGTATCGGTTGGTATGGCGCTGTTGTTCGGTCCGGCGGCGTCGGCTAGCCTTATTGAAAACCACAGCATCACAGTGAACGACAGCGGCTCGAACTTCGTCGCGGGGGCTTGGGGCGAATTCTCATTGCCGCAATTTGACGATTGGGGAGGGACGCGAATCCTTGAGGCGGTGACGCTTCGGGTAAGGGCGGACTTTTTCGGAGGCAGCAACTCCCTGGACAGCGAGTCGTTGTTTGCGGGCACTGCGAGCGTAATGATTGGTTCGGGTCTGTTCGTTGACGCGCCGCTTTCGCTGAGTGTGAGTTTGGTTCAGCCGAGTGAGTCCAGCGGAGACATGGCGGTGACGGCCGACGACGAGGCGGGGTTCCCGGACTTTGTCGACGCCGGCGGCGGTGACGACTGCGTTTCGGTGGCGGGCCAGGATGTGACCGATGTCCAATCGATCGCCCTGACCAATCCGCCGGACGACCTAAGCGCGTACATAGGCAGCGGGACGATCACGATTTCGTTCAGCAGTTCGATCACATCGATGGCATCGGCCACGGTAGGCCCGACGTGGGCCTACGTGGATGCGCCGACCTTCTGCTTTGATGCAGAGATAATCTACACCTACGTGCCGGAGCCGGGCACGATGAGTGTATTGGCTCTTGGGGGATTAGCGATAGTGAGGCACAGGCAAAAGTAGGCGCAGCTGGGAGGCACCTACTGGGCGGGCGGCGGCCCCTTCGGGGTCATCGCCCGCTTTTGGTCTGGCGAGGGATTTGAGATGGTAGATAGGTTGATAATATGACTTTTATTAGTATATACTTGTTAGCGGACCTTGGGGCGTTGCCCCCCATCAGTAACAGCGAATCTGAGGAAAACTCATGAGTTCCCTGTTGTTCAGGCGTAAGACAATATCCCTGTGTGTTACTGTAGTGCTTGCATGCGCGGTATTATCCACCAGTTCGCAGGACGGGAGCAGCTGGGCTGCGTCAGCGTCCGACGGCACGAATTTGGCAAGAAGGGCGAGCTACGAGATCCGGCCTGTCCCGAGCCAGCAATATCCTGATTCGGGTGGGGTCACACTGAATGACGGCGAACGAGCATCGTCTAAGCAATTGGGCGCTGGCTGGGTGGGTTTCGACCAGGGCCAGCCGGAGATAACATTCGATTTTGGCAGATTACGTCGTATAGATCGCATCGAGGCGAGCTTTCTGTCCTCTCCGGGCTCGGGCGTCAACCTGCCGGATTCCGTTAAGATGTTGACATCACTGGATGGAGAGGAGTGGCTTTCACGCGGGCAGCTTGTGCCCACTGTGGGTCAGGAATCAACGTATGCCCTGGACACGTCAGGTGTGCGGGCCCGCTATGCAAGGCTTGTAATCGAGCGGACGAGCTGGCTGCTGATCGACGAGGTTACGATTGTCGGCACAGACCGCCCTGACGCTGCGCCATATCGGCCGATCAGAAACATCCTAGTTGTCACCAGCGAAGTCAACGGATACGACGAGAATCGCTCCAGGTTGGTGAACTTGCTGGAAGGGATGGGCTTGCCGTTTGACGTTATCCAGCATGACAGCATCGCGGTCACTGATTTGTACCGCTATCAGCTGGTCATTGTGGCGGCTGCGTCGGCGCGGCAGCTTGACTTAGATGCCGCCGGCGAGAGGCAGATTATCGAGGCCCTTGCCAATGGGGTCAACTTTCTGTGGATCGGTTCGGGCATTTGGGGGACGTTTAAGACCACAGACCTGCCTGAGGCGTTCGGCCTGAGGTATATCGAGCAGGACTGGAACACGGAGATGGGCATAACGGAGGCCTACTTCACCGGCCTGGATGGTAAGGATGATAAGCTAACCGTGCAAAAAGAGATAGTCTGCCGTGTCGAGGCGATAGCTGCGGAAACCGAGCAAGCCTACTCGGATGCGGATGACAACGAGCTGGCGATGCCTTTCATCACGCGATACCAGGCGAACGAGCAGAGCGGAGTGGGCATTTACATATCCTTGCCGATACTGGACTATTGGAAGACTGACGAGCTGCCGGATACGTACGCCCGCGCCGAAGTGATCTTCAAGTACATTCGAGAACTAACTGGGGAGGGAACAGTCGGCAAGCATTCGACGGTGGATGCCCACGAAGGGGTATATTTCCTTCGCCTGGAGGACCACACGCCCGGCGGCAAGGACATGGGGCACAGCAAGCGCCTATGGTTCGTGCGCTTCGCCCACTTGGTTGAAATGGCGCGAGAGAACGGCGTGCCCCTGAACATTGCTCTGGTGTCGAAGTACGCTCATCCGTACTACAAAGAGTATCACGACTGGATGGACGACGAGTTGGGCATCAACATCGTACGGCGGTATACGCATGAGGCGTTGGCGAACGGGGGGATTCTGATTGTTCACGGCTACAAGCATCAGAACGGCACGGGCAGAGATGATTTCAGCGGCGATGATTGGGAGATGTGGGATGAGGACCGCAAGCGATTCCTGCCTTTCGATGAGCAGAGGCAAATCACCGACAGCGCATTTGCTGAAGTAGCCGAGAAATGGCAAGTAACGCCGAAGATATGGGAGACCCCGCACTACATAGGCAACCCAGATACTTACCGCGCTGCCATGGAGAGCGGCTTCAAGTACTGTGTAGAGTCGGACACGAAGCTGTTTCCTAACCGCGATGGCTTCCTGAACGACATGGCGGGGAATCTTTTGAACATCCCGGAGACCGGTTTCGACTATCCTGATGAGGGAGAGGACATAAAGGAACAGGCGATAATAAAGCAGAAGTACATATTTCCACGACTCATGCGGATGAACGGCATATTCCAGATGTTCTTTCATAATGATTCAGTGAACCAGTACACAGCCTTGGAGAACATGCTCGTGACAACGAAGCATTTCGATGTCTGGCAGCCGAACATCGAGCAATATGCCGCTTTCTGGGAAGATCGCGAAAAGGTGGAGATAGACGCGCGGATTGACCCGATGAACAAGCAGATTCTGGCCGACGTGACCGGCGCCTTTGAGGGGTTTACCTTATCTGTGCGTCTGCCCGATGGATCGGCCCTGCGAGACGTAACGATCGATGGTGTGCCTACAGAGGTGGTCTCCAGGCAGCTTGATGGGATATGGTACGTCTACCCGGTGCTCCCGGGATCCTCATGGAACCGGGTCATCGTTCGCTACCAGGGCGGCGACTAATAATGAAGTTACCGGAGAGGCAGGTCCGGCGGGCTTGGCTAAGGGGCTGAGCTACCTGAGACCTCAAGCAGTTTTTCTCTGAGATATTTCCGGTAAGCTTCGTAAAGTTCAGTCTGTCGCTCCCCAGCCGAGGGCCTCATGTCCTCGAAGTAGCTGAAGACAATGAGCTTTGTGCCCAGTCGCCCCAAAGCTTCCAACTGGTCTCTGACGCGCTCAAAATCGGCCGGCTCTGAGTCGTATTCTCTATTGTCGATCGGCGGCCCGGCGGTCTGGGTGAATATCTCCGCCAGCAACCAAACGTCGCCGACGAACTCCTTCTTGCGAAGAGAGGCCAGAGCGTCGGCAAAGGGCAGGATGTTGTTCCATTCCGTTCGGCCGGAGAGACCCGCCCCATCCTGGAAGATGAGAACGTCGACTCCGGAGTCTTCCATGAACATCTTGTACCACTTGGTGAACTGTCTGATGCTGCTCAGGTCGTGGTTGGTGTAACCCGAAGCTATCACGGTCTTGAGTGGATCAAGCCTATTGAGATAGCCTGTCAACTCCTTGTAGAAGGTGAGAACATACAACTGCTGGTCCTTGCTGAAGAACAGGTCGCACACTTCGTGCGGGATGTACCAACCATAGAACGACTTGTACTGCTTTACCCTGGGGTATATCCATCCCGCGACGCGCTTGTTTCGCAGCAATTCCTCCCCCATGAAGCGCATAGTGATATTGTCAGTATTCCACCAGGCATGGCGCAGCGACAGGCCCACGTAGACGGCAATTCCTCCAGCCTCATCCGCGGCCGCGACTATACGTTCCACCAGGCACATACCGTCGCCGTCAGGGCCGCAGAAGTCCTCATCGTCGTGCTCAGACCATTGAATGATAATCGTATCGAAACCGATGTGCTTGAGATTAAGCATCTCCTGAGCCCATCGGTTGGAAGACCAATTGCAGTGACCGCTGGCAGGCTGGATAAACGTGCCCTCAAACCCATCGCCTGTATAAAACCATTCATCAACCAGTGATGCTGGATTATGCCCGCTGCCATCGCCGTTCGATAATCCTTCGACGGATGAGTCTTCGACGACGGTCGTATCTGTCTGCCAATGTTCATATCGGCCTGCCCCGCCCTGTGAAACCAGATCACAGCCTGCCAGGGCGACAGATACCGCGCAGATCAGCCCCAGGACGGGGAAACAACGATACTCCCGCAAAGAAATTCGGCTGAGCGTTATGAAACCAATAACGCTCATCGGTCGTACAAGTCGTCTACACGCGACGCTCAATGGGAGGGCTCCAAGGCAATTTATGTCAAAAGCTCAGTGTGACAATTAGTATGAAACCGGGTAGTACACCCATTCTTCCCGCAACGGCCCAACCCCGGCCGGCGAGGCCGCCCACATGTCTTTTTTAAGCATTGGCAGATAGGTGTAGAAACTGGGTGTTATCGAACCAATGACTTCGATCTCGTCGATCAGCACCCACTGGCTGCGATCGATCTGGATCTTGAGATATCGCGCCCGCAGGCCGTCCAATTCAAACCCAAACTCTTCGGGACCTGCTTCTGTGGCGGACAGAATGCCACCGAAGAACCATCGCTCACCATCCAAAGAGAACATGAGTCTTACGGCTTGGGGCAAATTGACGCCCGACTCGGCTTGCGAAAGGAAGCTCGCCCTGATGCGGGTGATCTTGCAGATGCTCTCCAGGTCCAGCGTGATGGTAGGCTGTCCGCTGTCGAAACCAACCCATCCTTCGTGCAGGTTGTCGGGCGAAGCTCGTTTGCCGTCGGTCAGAACAAGGGTATTTGAGTAGTCCTCGCTGGGCTGAGGCTGGACCACAAATGCCAGCCCTGCCGCAAGGTTACCGCTGACGACCGGCACTATGGGGTTCAAAGCAGGCGCTATCGATCCGAAGATCTGGATTTCATCCAGGAAGGTCCAGTTATCTCCGCTGATGGTCAGCCGCATGTAGCGGACCCGAAGGTCGGAGGTTTTGCGGACAAACAAGGAGGGGTCATCCTGCGATGGAGTCAACATGCCGTTTGAGACCCATCGGCGACCATCCTGAGAGACCATCAACTCCACCGAATTCGGAAGAGAAACGCCATATTCGGCATAGGACAAGAAGCTCGCCTCGATGCGGTCAATCTTGCAGACAGTCTGCAAGTCGAACGTAACGGCGTTCTGTTCGTCGTCGAAACCAACCCAGCCACTTTGCAAGTCCTCAGCATCGGCAAACTTGCCGTCAGTCAGCGATATGCCGTCGACGTCGGGGTAATCTTTACCGGGCGGAATATCGAAGCGATAAGGCAGGCCCAGCGCCAGGTTGCCTGTCAGCACCGGAGGCGACCCAGACCCTGCGATCGAGCCGAGCACCTGTACTTCGTCGACTAGCATCCAGCTATCATTGACGCGACCCAGGGCAAGCCGAACGTATCGCGCGCGCAGCCCCGGAGTTTCGACCCGGAACTTGGTGGGCCCTTTTTCCGACGGGTTGAGCGTACCGGAGAAAATCCAACGCTGACCGTCCTGAGAGACCAGAAGTTCAACTGACTTGGGCGGCTCGACGCCGAACTCCGGACGAGAGAGGCAGCTTACCGTGACGCTGTCTATGTTGCATACTGCCTCCAGGTCCAGCGTGATCGTCGGCTCGTCCCGATTGAACCCCACCCAGCCTTGGCTCATGTCGTCGGCTGACGCGAATATACCATCAGTCAGGGACTTGCCCTCAGCGTCCGGGTATTGCTGGTCGGGGACAGGCAGCAGGTCATAACCCAGCCCCTCTGCCAAGTTCTGGTTTTCGGCACAACCTGCAACGATCAGTAATACGGCGCACAGCGCCACGGAGTGCCATAATCTTTTAAAGAATATACGAAACACGGCGAATTCTCCTAATAATAAAGGAATCCGGTTAAGTCGCAGGCAACGACTTCAGTTCTCATTTCTGCAAGCGGCAAGTATAACATATATGTATCGGCTATTGTGCTGGTTTTTCGAGGCCATTCTACGGGATCGCCCTACGGCCTCAAAGACGATTCTGCCTACCTCCGGTCGAGGCCAGCGGGAGCGGGCAGGCCCCACAATAGTCTTATCGATATATTTCCAGTCTTAGTTTAGCTACGGGAGCGGTCAACCGGCGGTTCGGTCGGGGCCTCAATGGTGCGGCGGGTCTTAGCCCAGTGTCCGGTGTGCTGTCTGGCCATATACTTCCACAGAGCGACCAGACGCGGCTGAGCTTGCAGGAGTATCAGCCATGGCATGACCAAGATGAATTGTAGCGTAAGCAGTCGCAAGGCCCACTTGCCCTGCCGCGTTGGACAGTACTTGTTGAGCATTCTGGCGCCGCGGCCGAAGAAGTCCCATACGAACACCGATCCGATGAGCAGGACGACCATGAACCACCCGACCGAAGGCGGCATAACGGATGCCCAACCCATTGCCAAAGCAATCCACCCCAGGACGGGAAGCCCGATGTCATAGCCGCTCTTTAACGCCGCGTAGAGAACTTTCGCATGCAGGTAGACCTTTGTGTGCCATGGCAGGCGCGACTTTCGGATCATAGGCAGCAGTTGGAAGTGTCCCATCGCCCAACGTTCGCGCTGGCGGAGGTACACTTTGCGGTCGGGTGGTGTCTGTTCCACCTCGTAGCATGACAGCCAGGCTGGGGTAATCCCGCTATGCAGGAACACCCGCATGCCGAGTTCGGCGTCTTCCACCAACGCCATTTCGTTCCAGCCGTTAATTTCGATCATCAACCGGCTGTCGATGAAATAGTTCGTCCCGGCCAGGAACCGCATGGTTTTGCGCTTGCTCAGCAACTGATGCGACAGTGTCGACAGGTGGTAAATTGACAGTTCGATGCCCGCCGCCTTGCCGACCAAATCCACGTCCGAGAAGTTGGACACCTGGAACACCGGGCCCTGCATCAGCCGTTCCCCGTTTGCCAACACCTGATAGGCCACTTCGCGCAGCACCTCCGTGTGCAGCCTGCCGTCGGCGTCCAACACGCCGATCATGTCTGTCTGGGCGAGCCGCGAATCGTCTCGCACCTGCTGGAGCGCGTAGTTCAGCGCTCTGCCCTTGGTGGATTTCGCGTAGGTTTTCCTGTCGTCACCGAAATGCCCGCCATACCATTCCGGCACATCAACGACGTAAAGGAACGGCCTATCGGGGTCCGTGTTGAGTCCTTCAGCCATCTGTGCGGCGATGGCGCGAGTCGTTTCCGGCACATCGTCGTGAAGCTCTCGTTCGTCGGTTATCACCATCACGGCATACCGGTCATGCGGATAGTCCAGCCTTGCCAGGCGGTTTATTGTGTTAGTGATGACGGCCGATTCATTTCGGGCAGGTACAAGAATAAGGATGAACGGTAACGGTCGGCCAAGCTTATCTGCCATCGCGCTGATCACATCTAGTGCGGGCCTGGGCTGATCGATCTGCTTGCACAGTGTCCACCGCGCACGAAGATAGGTGTTTATGGACTGAATTACCCCAAGGGCGAACAGACCGATCAGGCCCCCGACGATCCAGAACTTCCATCTCTCTGCGCCGCCGTAATCGGCGGGTTGATTCGCCAACACATCTCCCGTGACAACAAGTACTACTGTCAAGAAAGCCGGCACCATCCGGCCGATGGCGCTGCTGGGCCACGCGAAGTTACGGGGATGTCTGCCAGCGCAACGAGCCGTGTCGCTGACATCGGCAGCAGGGACCCAATGTTTTTCTTGGACAATGGGCTTGTCGTTCACGACTTGCTCGCGAGCGCCTTGGTAACGTGCTGCTGGGGTTGGTTGGCCTCAGCGATGTAGTTGCCCGAAGCCAACGCAGGCGCGCGATTGACGTTTAGTGCACGTCTTTCGTCCAGGCGCGTATTGAGCAGGGCCTCAACTATCCTCTGTGAGGCCTTTCCGTCGCCGTAAAGGTCATGATGCTGCGCCATCGCCTCGTGCGCTGACCGGTCCGTCAGTATCTTCTTGGCTTCAGATACTATCCGCAACGGCGATGTGCCAACTAATTTAACTGAGCCGGCACTGACACCTTCAGGTCTTTCTGTGGTATCGCGAATTACCAACACAGGCACGCCCAGCGCGGGTGCTTCTTCCTGAATACCGCCAGAATCGGTCAGGATCAGTGAGGATCGCCTCATGAGCTGGACAAGCGACAAATAGTCCAGTGGATCGAGAAGCGTAATGTTCGCAGCGGTACCGAGGATATTGTGCACCGGTTCCTGCACGTTGGGGTTCAGATGCACCGGATAAACGAAGTGAACACCGTCGCCGGCAAAATGCCCCGCCAGGTCGCGCACGGCCGTGCAAAGGCGGCGGAAGGGCTCGCCGAAGCTCTCTCGCCGGTGGGCCGTCACCAGCACCAGGCGCTTGTCAGTCGGTATACCGGCCAGCGGACCGGAGTGCCAGTCGTAGGGCATTTGTGCGGCAAGGTACAAGGCATCGATGACGGTGTTACCCGTGACGAGGATGCGATCGTCGCAATAACCTTCGTTCAGGAGGGTCTGTCGGCTGAGCGTCGTCGGTGCGAACATAAGCTCCGCAACGGCATCGGCCGTCAGGCGGTTGAGCTCTTCGGGGAACGGTCTGTAGCGATCGCCGGTTCTCAGACCGGCCTCAACGTGACCGACGGCCACGCGATGATAGTAGGCGACCAGGGAAGCCACCAGCACCGTCGTAGTGTCGCCCTGGACGAGCACCCAATCCGGCTTCAGCGCATCCATCAGCGGATCAAGCGCGTCAAACAGACGAGCCGTCAGGCCCGCCAATGTCTGGTTGGGTTGCATCACGCCCAGATTGATATCCGGCTTTATATCGAAGAGCTCACAGACCTGTTCAACCATCTGGCCATGCTGCCCTGTGGAGCACACAAGAGATCTGATCTTATCGTCGTGTCGCTGCAGTTCTCGGATGACAGGCGCCATCTTGATTGCTTCTGGCCGTGTCCCAAAGATTGTCAATACAGTCAACATATCGCCCTCTCTTGAAAAGTGGCGTCTCAAAACATTGTAGACACAAACGGTCGCATTCATGGCGTTCGGTCGCGCATATACCGCCGACCGAACAGGTCAGTAACCTCTAACGTAGGCCCTCACACTGCGCCCAAGAACGACCGAAGTTGTCGGCGCGGGCCACCAAAGCTCCGGGTTAAAAGGCAAAACAGAGATATGGCGTCCTGTCGATCGCTGCGGACAAACTGGACGGGACCTCCGTGGAGGGAACTGCAGAAAGTGAGACGGGCTGCAGCTACGGGCATGTTGGCCCGCCGCAGCCCTATTGGTGCGCGGACATAAGATCGTCCGCGATGTCTCATAAGTCACGCACTGGGCGTGTTCAACTCGCATTGTCTCCACCGCGTCCGCCTCCAAAGGCCTTTATTTTCGACATGACTCGCCCCAGCCATGCAGACGCAACCACTAACAAGCCCCGTTACGAAATGCCTCCTGCGAAGTATAACTCAGGGCGTATTCGCAGGGCCCTCCGGGGTTTTATACCAGTATAGCACGAAATTGGAATTCGACAAGGACCTTTCGCCGCGAAATACGCCAAAAAAAAACACATACACAATCAGCCAGTCTGGACTATGCCCTGTCGGCGATAACTGGTCGGTTCACCTGCCGGACTTTAACAGCTGCGACTTGCCACAAACTTACTGGCTCAAGTCCCCCACACGAGGAATCAGAACTAATGCCAGGGGTGCCTCGAAGAGATCAAAAAACGAGAAGGGACTGGCGCAGAAGCATTTATTTTACAAGAACTTAACTGCGGGAGGTTATCCGGGCCGTTGTCTTGACGCAGCGCTGTGGAAATTGTCTGCGGCGTCCACGGGGGCCGGGGATCATGCGCGGTGGCGCATGCTCGTAAGCCTTTATCTAGGCCATAGATACGGGATGATTCGCTGGTGCTGACTCGACACGCCCGACCAGATAGAAGAAAAAGGGGCAAGCCCGTGGGCTTGCCCCTTTCGACATGCTGATTTAGAACACCAAACCCATGCTAGAAGAACACTTGCATCCTGATCCCAACGACCAACGCATCACTGACGCCATGGACGGCGCCCGGGTCGAAGATGTATTGGAGCGACGGCGAAAGGTTGAGCCAAGGTGTAATCTGAGCATTGTAGTACAGCTCGATGATCGACTCGTGATCCTTGTTGGTGCCCGAGTCGCTGTCGAGCTTGCCAACGGCGTAGCCAAGGCCGAGCACGTCATAATCGCGCCTCGGAATCAAACCTTGGTATTGAGCACCGATGCTGTAGAAGGCCTTGATTGCGTTGACATCGCTGTGAGCAAAGCCATAGCGGGCGAACATGCCCAGGCCCTGACTGTCCTTGGCATAGACGTTCTCTTTGAAGACGAGCTGGTCAAAGCTCAGGTAGAAACCCACATCATCGCGCTTGACGCCTTGGCCGTTCAGTTTGGGCTTGTCTTGCGGGTCGTACCAGAAGCCGACGCGATAGGCGCCGGGCATCTTGCCGTTGGGGGAATCGACCACAGGCGCTATGCCGGTTTCGAAGATCGCAAAGAAGTAATCCTCGTCGTGGAATGCAGTGTTGGTGCCCATTTCACGAACGTCCGCCTGGGCGTCAACCACGGCAGCCGCCACGAAGAACCGTTCGATCGGCTCGGCATAAGCCGACACACCCAGCCCGTTTTCCGGGAAGGGGATCGTCGGGTTGTTGACGAACGCCGCATTCATGAACTGACTGGTCTCATCAAAGGCATAAGCGTTCTGGTCGAATGCCACTGAACAGTTATGGCACTCATAGCCGCTTGTCAGGTCCATCTTACCGACGCGGAAGCGGTACCTGTTGTCGAAGAAGCCCTGCTCGTACCAGAATTCCGAGACGTAGATTACCTCGTCTTCACGAAAAGCGTTGGCGTTTACGTTGCCGACAACGCTGCCGATAGAGGATGGATCCAGTCCCGCAGACCAGCTACCTTCGACCAGCATGTAGATGAGGCCGTCCCTGAGACCCAGAATCTTCTCAAGGTCGAGCTCCGTATACAAATCATAGTTGCCGGTCCACCGGCCGGAGTGACGGTGCGTCGCAAGCCCGCCCTGCAGGTTTATCTGGTAGATCTGAGTATGTGCCAAGCTTATGAGGATGCCCTCGTCTTGGAGCTTGGTGCCGAAACCGAACCAGTCGTCCGTCATGGTTTCGGTGCCATACTTGGCTTTGAGGTAGCGGAAGGTCTCCTCGAACGGCTGGAGATCCTCCTCATCCTCATCGCCTTCCTGGACTACTGCCTGATCTGCGGCAGTCGCTTCCTCATCTTCGCCAAGCGTGCCGCTCCGGAGGGCTGCGGTCCTCTGAGCAGCCGTTTCCGCGGCGGCGCCTTCGGTCTGTGCCAGCAAGATCAGGGGCGGGCCTTCACCTTCAGCGCCAAATGAGTTGCCGGCAAAGGCCATTAACATTGCCAGAACAATTGTCGTCAGCAACGTGGTCTTAGTCATCATCAACATGCTCCTTCATTAGGTTGCCCATAACGGACATTCGCAAGACAAGGCACTTTCCCAAGGCCCGCTGCTGCTCTGGGCCTTGAACAAAATACGCCAGGCTTAGCCAAGTCGATGCACGCGAACCCCTCGTCCGTGACATAACAAATACTGGTGGCTCGCGAACAAATGCGGTGCACAAACCTGATGTTGTACGTCACCTGCTCATCCCGTGTTACAACGCCGGGATAAACTGGGGTTACAGTTGAAGAGAATGGTATTGATATCGGGTCAACTCCTGCAAGAACTTTTTTTCTTTTTTTTGCCTTTTCCCCGGTATGGCGCTTCGGCGCCGTTGAGCTTGGTCTGCCGGCCCGGCCTTTTCGGCTGGACCAACCAATATCGCCGGCACAATATCCGCGCGCCGCACGCACGAGACGAAAAGACATGGACGGCGGAATTCTTGCTGGCTGCTTTAGTGCACCGGCAATATAATTGAAGTCGTCGCAGGTCTGGGATCGCACTGCTGTCCCTGGCCTGGGTAGAGAGAGAAAATCACCAAAGCAAGTTGAGGCCCGGCGGGAAGAACTGCGTGCGTGAGGATCTTTGCGCCGCGCAAAGCAGCTCCTGGCACTGGTTAATTGCAATCGGGCCGTGATAACCTGCCGAAGCAACATAGCTCGTGGGGCAGCAGGACTCTCATAAGACATGGACCTTGATGACATTCTGTCCGATCTGATAGATCGCGGAAGTGGCGGCGGGTGTATGTTGGTGGAGTTATTTCGTCGCGGCCGCGAGATGGGGGGGAGTCTGTCGCTGATATGTTCGGCTGTGAGGGGTGTGGAG
>Ga0180438_10000784_pt1 | contig 58019 bp, 52 predicted proteins | sample SS_ome_12_FD_132455 | JGI IMG/M metagenome (GOLD analysis project Ga0180438, IMG submission 132455) | Hypersaline lake sediment archaeal communities from the Salton Sea, California, USA - SS_3_D_2 metaG | ecosystem: Environmental > Aquatic > Non-marine Saline and Alkaline > Hypersaline >... | reverse complement strand
TAGTTGCCGGCGCACCTCCTGGTTTTCGTAACTTCCTCAAGGGGTCTGGCGCAGCCCTTGGGGTATTGAACGCCGTTGTGCCAAGACTATTTCATTGAGGGACCTGATATGGACCTGTACGATCAGATCAAAGAAGCGGTGGACCAGATTATCGCCAAGTACAAGGAGATGGCCGTCGACGGACTGACCATCATCGAGATCCTGAAGCTGGCCTACGGGGCTGTGGCGACGCTGGTTCAGTTGGTGCAGGGGTACGAGGATTACACCGGCGAGCAGAAGAAGGAGGCCGTGCTGAAGGCCCTGGAACGAGTGTTCGACGAAGTGATCTCCCCGATCGACATCAAGCGTATCCCCAACATCATCGAGCCGATCATCGACAAGGGGCTCAAGGAGTTGGTGCTGACGCTTGCTGATCCGCTGATCGACCAGCTCGTGAACATCTTCAACAAGACCGGCTGGAGCAAAGACGGCGCACCGGCAGTTGATGTGTTCTAGCAACGACCATTCCATGTTTGTTTGTTCAACACTCTAGGAGAAGCGAAGATGAGATTCCTGACAGTTCTTACGGCGGTGGCTTTGCTTGCCACTGCTGCCACCACGGCGGAGACCCCGAACACTGGTGACGAGAAGGCCGCTGCCACGGTGAAGAGCGACAACATCGTAGTCGCTCCCACCGGTACGCGGATCTCCGCGATCGACGTTACCAACAAAGCTGACGGCATGTACTGGTACTCCATGAAAGACGGACGGATCGTGGGCACAGGCCCTTTGGATCTTCATGGCGGCGACGATCCCCCGGTGCCTCCTCCCCCGGACGACTTGACGGAACGTGGGAAAGAGATCCGGAACGCAGCTTTGTTAGTACAAGGAGACCCGAATCGAGCAGAGACGGCGAAATACCTTGCCGAGTTGTGGAGACAAATCTCGAACAACATCAAGGACGACAAGATCAACGGAGAGGAAGCGGCCCGGTTCGCGGTGAAGTACGGGACGGACATGCTGCTGAACCAGAGGAACGTAGCGCAGAACTGGGAGTCAGTAAGAGAAGTGCTGACGGAACAGTGGACCGATGTGTTCCAACGGGGAGGCAAAGACGAGGACTACGCGAAGCTCTTAGACGAGGCGGCGGCTGGCTTGGACGCATCCGTACCAGAAGGTCAACCTGAGATCGACCTGGCCACCATCTTGAAGATCATCGAACTGATCCTTGAACTGATCGACAGATTCAAAGTTGATCAGCCGGCCGCGGTGGTGCCGGGCGAAGTGCCGGCAGACGGTGCTGCGATGCCGACACCTGACACTAACGGAAGCACGACGCAAGTAGACGTGTTCCACATCGTTGTTTAACCACAGTTAGCACAAGGAGGTCATCCTGTGCCTGATGTACCAACCTTCTTACAGAAGACAATACCGGAGGACAACGTCGTCGACTTGATGTTTGCAAAGGGCACTCCCGCGCAAATGACATCGTTGGAGGCGTTGTACGATCCCGCTACGAAACTCATCCTTTGCTTCTCGGCCGACGACGAGGAGAGCCCTGACTGGGCGCGTAAGGCCGGGAAGTACCTGGATGATCAGTTCACGTCACCAGATAACGGCGAGGGACCACACACCAAGCTGTTCGGCGACGTGATACCGAAGCTGTACGATGACGGTGCCGGCAAGGTCAACATGAACTGCCGGCATGCGTTGGAGTTCTGGAAGGAACACAACCAGGGGCTTGCTCCGTACAAGAAGTCCCAGGGCTACGGATCTTGCGTTGACGCCTCGTGTGCCGAGCACGAGGATGCTTTGTTCGGCTATCGGGCTGCTCATCCGGAGTTTCTACGTGAGCGCAACCAGAAGCGAGAGATATGGAAGTACTCCGCGGCCTGGTACAAATACGCGAACAGAGGATATTGTTCAGACGGGTGGAATGGCTCGGGCTGTGCCTCTGTTGCCTACAAAATCGGCGCTGCGTTCACGATCAAGTACGAAGTCGGAGGCAACTCGGTCTCGTTCGAGGATGAGAACAAGAACGAACGGATCGTAGCACGAGAGTGGTGCCGACGTGGTGTGCCCGACTGGTTGGCGGAGTACACCCAGGAGCATCACGCTTATGAAGACGGAGCGATCACCAGGTTCCAAGGCGGTCGTAGCGAGCTTCGCAGGTTGTTTGCCAACGGTGGTGTGATTCACACGTCGGGCCGAAGAACGAGCGGCGGGTCCAAACCGTTCTCGATTGGCTCGGTGGGTCCTCACATGCAGTCTGGCGTTGGTTGTGACGATAGCGATGACTTCCGTCGCTTCTGTGAGAGTACGATTGGAGTTCGGCCGCGCGATGACGACTTCCCCGTCGTTATGAACCAGACTTGGGGAGGTGGCTGGCGTGGTGAGTGTGCCGACAGGTACTGGCCATTCGGTACGGACCTGGAAGGGAAGATTTGGTCCTGGTACGACTTCAAGAACGCGATGGCTTCTGGCCGGCTTAGCTTTTCCATGCTCAGCATGTTTGACGACGGCTGGGGATGGGGACCGAAACCGGAAGGGGCATGGGTCTGGTGGGCCTCGGACGTTCTGAACCGGTTGTCATGTGACTACGGCTGGCTGCCGTGGGTCACCGGCTTCCCGACAGACGACCCGGTCCCGCCACCTCCTGGCGATCACCCACCAATCCACGACTTCCTCTACATCGAGGACGACATCGTTGAAGGTGAAGTCAGGTTGGAGCTGCCGGACAAGATGTACAAGTACGTCTGCATCCCGCAGCAAGATCCGGAGAACCCGAATCGTAAGAGCTTCGCATTGAAGGCGAAGCCTGACCTGTAAAGGAGGCGTATCGTAGTCAGCTCTCGTGGGCGAGGGCTACGGCCTTGTACACACTGCTCGTCCACGGGAGTAGAAGGCGGGGCGGGGGTCGATTGCTGCGGCCCCCGCCCCAGGCTGGGACATGTCTGATAATCAGCTACTCGGAGTCATCCGCAAGCTCGTCTCGTGGGGCGTCGATCCTTCTATGATCGCACGCCCTACTGGTGTTTCTAGGCGTGACTTTCTCAAAGCCTGCGGCATCACTGGTGTCTCAGTTGCTGCGGGAGGTCTACTCATCCCGAAGAAGAAAGGGATCGTCACTCCCAAGTTTCCAGCGGACACACCTGAGTTGACACACTGGGACATGGACCTGACCAAGTACATAGGCGTCGATCCGTCCAGCGGTGAGTCCACGACAGAGGTCGGCCTGGTTACTTCCAAAGAGGAGATGGAAGAGGCTTTTGGTGAACCTTCGCTCAGTGAGGCAGAGTCAAAGCTCCTCAACAAATCTCTGTTCGAGATGCTGGCATCGAGCGATCCGGTAGCGGAAAAAGAGGCTATTGATGCCGTCAACGACTTCACCAGGACGAAGCTGAAAGAGGACGGCTTCTTCCGGAAGATCATGCCTCCGATCAAGATCCCGGACGACGAGCTTGCTGATCTACAGACCGAAATGGCTAAGCACAAGGACGCGGCGGATGCGGCAGCTTTTGCAGCCATGTCCATCCCGTTCCAGTCGATTCCCCAGGGACATGTGGACCTGAACGAAGCCCAGGCCGGGGGGATTACCAAAGAGTCTGTCAAGGACGCTCTTGCTCTTCTGCCGCAGACTTCTCAGAATGTATCTGGTACAGTATTTGTGAGTACACCACATTCCCAGGACAACGAGCTACAGAAACTGTTCGCCCAAGGCGGAATGAAGCATGAACCGTCGAACAGCCATTGGTCAAATGATCAGCCTGCTCACCAGCATCCTACTGCCGAGCAGTTGGATCGGTTCTTGCACGGCCTCGGCATCAGACGTCGCAGGCGAGCTATCTCGCGGCGGTAAATGGACTGTCACACTCAAAAAGGACTTGGTCAAGGAAGACAAGGTGTACGCTTTTTCTGACCCCAAGTTCATTGGCAAGAGTTACTGTCTGGAGGATTGCACGTGGGTGTAGCAGCATTGGTTGGTGGTACTGACGTGATCCACTTTGGACCGCGTAACCATCCAGACCGAGACAAGTACTGGGCGGAGCGTGGTATCATTCACCACGAGAACACAGTCACTGGTGCATACCAGACGATGTCCGTGAGGAAGTTTCTACAGCGGTTGGTTGCCGTCAACGACATGATCGGTAACTCGACTGCTGAGTTAGCGGCCAGCGGGTTTGCCCACCACGACGAGATCAAGCGGCAGCAGAAGTTCGTCGAGGACGGTGCAGCGTTGGCCCACAAGGCAAAAGAACAAGGCATGCCGTCAAGCGCTGAGGCCAGACGTGAGGCGAAGCGCCGTCGACCTAAGTCGGTCGTGGTGGCAAAAGGGAAATACGCTTTCTAAGGAGAAGGCAAGGATGCAAGCGCGCGATGCTTTCAAGGTAGGGTTCCTCTCCAGGTGCGTCGAAGACGGTTTATCCCTGGAAGAGGCTCATGAACGGGTCAAGGTGGCGATGGATAAGCTCGCTGGTTTGACTGATCTGCCTGGCAAGATAGTCGACCTCGCGAAACCCGTACTCAGCACAGGGCTTGCTTACGGTATTCCTGCTGCGATCGCAGCGCCGCCAATCCTCGGTGGGTTGGCAGGGTATGGTGCGTCCAAGTTGACCGACGTGGACGACACCGACGTGGACGAGATCAAGAAGCAGGAAGTGATCGACGAGTACAAGAGACAAATCGCCAAGCTGGATCGGGACAAACGCATTAGAGCCTTCCGGGATCGCAGACAACAGACCGGCAGGGTCTTCATGTAGTTAGGGTTCTATGTCGAGCCTGATCAAGTTTACGAACAGAACCGATGGCAATGGACGCGGTAAGGTATTCTGGGGACGAGCAGATCGAGATGGTTTGCCGTTTCGTGGTGCCGCCGCCCCTACGTACACCGAGGACGAGTTCCAGGACAGGGTTGTCCGGGTCGCCGATCCAAAGAACGGGACGTTCGATACGGGCAATGAGGAACAGAACAAGCAGTACCTGGCAGTGCTGGACGGCATTGCGAACGGTTGGTTTCAGTTGATTCACATTGATCGCTGGCGCGAAGAAGGGAATATCCACCACACAGTTTACGTCGAGTGGTTGGAGTACTTCCTGGAGGACGGCTCACGGGCACCAGCACTTCACATCGGAGAACTGAGCTATGGACAGCAAAAAGGCGCGGGACCTGCTGGATAAGATCCAACAAGAGAAGACAGCCGCTGGTACGATTGCTGATGCAGCCACGGCCGCTTCTCATCAAGCTCTGCGTGGTGATGCGCTCAAGGACATCCGCAACGTGGCTTTGCTTGCTGCCGGCGTCGGTGGCGCAGCTCGCGGTGGGTACGGATTACTCAACCTCATCCGTCGCAACTTGAGGAAGCCAAAGCCAGTCCAGGTCACGGCTGACATGCCCTTGCCGTTCGCTATGGGCGACGAAGAAGAAGAGAAGGTTGCCTTCATCAAAGACCTCGTCGACCGAGTCAAGAGTAGCCCGATCACCGACAAGGCCAGCCTGCCGTACTACTACCCTGGGATGATGTTAGGAGGATTAGCTGCCGGCGCTGGAGGTTGGGCTGCGATCGACAAGATACTTGATGCCAGACGTAAAGCGGCCATGAAGGATGAAGTGGCCGAACAGAAGAAGAAGTTCGAGACGGCCTTGATCGGTTCCTACGACAAACCGTTCGACGCCAAGCAGGCCAGCGACGAAGCACTGGTCAAGCTCGCTGCGGATCTCGATGCGTTGTTCGACCAGCTCCAAGAGAAGAGGGCCACCATCGGCGATCTTACAGGACAGGCAGCGGGGATGTACGGCATGTACGCGATCCCGGCCAGCTTGATAGCCGGCTATGCTGCCTACTCCATGGGTAAGAAGCGACAACGCAAGGCCGTCCTGAAGAAGGCCCTGAAGAAACGAAACCTGAGACGTTTCACTCAACAACCACCTCCGGTCTATGCCACTCCTGTGCCGGCAGAGGAGGAAGAAGGCCCAATCCAGCAGTGAGGTGAGTGATGGCGTTACCAAGTCCGAACCTGCTGGATACTCCTACGTCACCTACGTCGTTGGTTCCGCCGAAGGTGCCTCAGTCCGCGCCCGTCCAGCCGGTACAAGAGGATGAGAAACGCGAGTTCGGCGACATTGCCGCTACCAGGCGAAACATCTACGACCGGGTCCTACAAGCAGCTCAGACTGCCGAGCCAGTATCAAACCAAACGCACACGCTTCGCCTGGCCAACGTCAAGTATGCTGACCCTGAGCAGTACAGCATTGCTGACCAGAAGAAAGCTATCCTGGGCGGCAGGAGTCAAGGTCGTCGTGTGCGTGGCACGTGGGAGTTGGTCGACAACGCTACTGGCGGTGTGGTTGACTCTCGTAACCAAGTCATCTTCTCCGTGCCGTACATGACCAGTCATGGCACTTACGTTCACAACGGGAGTGAGTACTCTCTACGCAATCAGCAGCGTCTACGTCCCGGTATCTTTGCACGTCGAAAGAACAATGGAGAACTAGAAGCTCATGCGAACATCCTCCCAGGCAAGGGCGTTTCTCATCGCTACTATCTCGATCCAGAGCGTGGCGTATTTCGGATGTCTGTTGGACAAGCCCAACTCCCACTACTTCCGCTCCTCAAAGCGATGGGGGCCACCCCGAAGCAACTTCGTGAAGCGTGGGGGCCGGAAATCTACGCGGCGAATCAGGCCAAAGATGAGGCATCCGCGCTCGCGAAGATCGAGGCTAGGTTTCTAAGGAAGAGCGACATAGAAGGGTTGGAGGACCTCAGTAAGAAGCGTGAGTTGCTAGTGAAACGATTTGCTGAGATGGAGCTGGACCCGGAGGTCACAAAGCGAACGCTCGGCTACGCACACAAGGGGATGACTCTCGATGCGATACTGGATACTACAAGCAAGCTGTTGGCTATATCTAATGGCGAGAAGGAGTACGCGCTGGCTGATGGGAGTCGGTATAAGGCCGAAGTCGATGACCGGGACGGACTACCGTACCAGCAGTTCCTCGGCCCCGAAGACCTATTCGCCGAAAGGATCGCCAGGGACCATGGACATCTCCGGAAGCAGTTGCTTTTCAAAGCAACCGCAAAAGGGAACCTTGCATCAGTTCCGTCCTCGGCGCTCAAGCAACAGGTGGAACAGGCACTACTAGGTTCCGGCCTCGGCCAGGCTCTTGAAGAGATCAACCCGTCAGAGATCCTTGATAAGCAGTACGGCATCAGCCGGCTCGGTGAGGGCGGTATTCCGAACAACGACGCTGTGCCTGACGAGGCGAGAGACGTCCAACCGTCTCACTTTGGTTTCATGGACCCGCTGCGTACCCCGGAGTCCGCACGTGCCGGCGTGGATCTCTACATGGCCAGAGGAGCCCGGAAAGGCCGTGACGGTAAAATCTATTCCAAGTTCCGCGACATGAAGGGACAGGAGGTCTGGAAGACTCCCCAGGAAGCCGCGGATATGACGATCGCGTTTCCTGGCGCTATGCGGAGCAAGAGCAAGCGTGTACTGGCGATGCGTAACGGCCGTGAGAAGTGGGTGCCTCGCGACGAAGTCGACCTTGAACTAGGACGCATGGAGGACGGCTTCAGCCCGTTGGCCAACATGGTTCCGTTGATGAGCCAGGTCAAAGGCCAGCGTGCAGTCATGGCCAGCCGGATGTACACCCAGGCTGTTCCCTTGGTGAAAGGTGAGGCTCCTTTGGTGCAGGCCGCGATGCCTGACACTCAAGGAGGTAGGAGCTACGAGGAGGAGTATGCTAAGAGCATGGGAGCTTTACGTGCCGACAAGGCTGGCACGTGCATGGGTGTTACTCCGGAAGGTATCAGAGTCAAATACGACGACGGCACTGAGGACACCGTCGAGGTCTACGACAACTACCCGTTCAACCGGAAGACCTACCTACATCAAACACCAGTGGTCAAGCCTGGTGATCGTTTCGATGCGGGGGCATTGCTTGCCAGGTCGAACTACACAGACGACCAAGGCACGACAGCGTTGGGCGCTAACCTCCGCACTGCATACATTCCCTGGCAAGGGAAGAACTTCGAGGATGCCGTCGTCATCTCTGAGTCGGCCGCTCGCGAAGCCCTCGCTTCCGAGCACATGTACCAGAACGAACTGGACGTCGACGACAGGGTGAAGACTGGATTGAAAGACTATGTCGGATTGTTCCCAGGACGGTTCAAGAAAGACACACTGAAGAAGCTGGACGATCGAGGAATCATTAAGCCTGGCACGACTGTTGAAAAAGGTGACCCGTTGATCCTGGCAGCTCGGCAGCGTGAGACCTCGCACAACAAAGTCCACAAGAAAGGACAAGCTGGTTATGCTGACGCAACCGTTACATGGGACCATCACGACCCTGGGATCGTTACCGACGTGGTCGACGGCAAGAAAGGGCCTGTCGTCGTCGTTAAGTCGAAAAGTACGATGCAGGTCGGGGATAAGCTGTCAGGGCGGTACGGAGACAAGGGCGTTGTCTCCGCAATCATTCCTGATGCGCAAATGCCACATGACAGTCAAGGTCGTGCCTTCCAAGTCCTCCTCAGCCCACTAGGAGTCCAGACACGTACCAATCCTGCTCAGAAGGTCGAGCTTGCGTTGGGCAAGCTGGCCGAACTCGAAGGTAAGCCTCAGAAGGTCGAGGACTGGGGCGACTTCGATTACACGGAGTGGGCCTACGAGAAGTTACGTAAGGCTGGTCTGTCTCCAGACGAAGAGATTGTCGATCCAACCTCCGATCGGAAGATCAAGGACGTATCGACCGGCAACCGCTTCTTCATGAAGCTGCATCATACGGCCGAGGCGAAGGGCCAGGCTCGCGGCGGCGGCGCTTACACGATGGAAGATGCACCTGCCAAGGGTGGGCCATCAGGCTCCAAGCGAGTTGCCTTGCTTGATGCTAACGCTCTGCTGTCTCACGGAGCCACTGAGACGCTAAGAGACGTGGGAGCGATCCGGGGCCAGCGTAACGAAGACATGTGGATGCAGTTCATGCAGGGGTATAACCCTCAGGCTCCACGTGTGCCAACGGCCTACACAAAGTTCGTCAACCAGTTGCGTGCTTCCGGTATCAACGTCGTACGCAGCGGCACCCAGACGAACATCATGGCCATGACCGACAAGGACGTCGACAGGCTGTGCGAAGGTCGAGAGGTCAGCAGTGGTGAAGGCGTCGACTGGAACCGCGGCCTGGCTCCTATCAAGGGCGGTCTGTTCGATAAGAAGCTCACTGGCGGACACAACGGTAAGCGTTGGTGTGCCGTCAAGTTCGCTGAGCCGATGCCTAATCCGGTCATGGAGGAACCAATCCGTCACGTGCTCGGACTGACGCAGAAGCAGTTGGAAAGCACCATCAGTGGTGAGCACAACCTGCCGAAGTTCGGTACTGGTCCCCAAGCGATCTCCAAAGCCCTATCGGCCGTCAACGTCGACAAGGAGATCGCGCTTGCTCGGGCCAAGATGACACAAGGCTCCAAGACGGAGCGTGACAAGGCCGTTCGCAGGTTGGGCTACTTGAAGAGCGCCCAGAAGCTGAAGATCCATCCTGGTGATTGGGTCCTCAAGAGAGCCCCGGTGTTGCCGCCAGCGTTCCGGCCTGTCTCGATGATGGGCAAGGACATGCCGTTGGTCTCAGATCCGAACTTCCTCTACAAGGAGCTGATGGAGGCCAATAGCAACCTGGCTTCGATGACCAAGGAAGTCGGCGAGGACAACGTCGGCCCGGAGCGTCTTGCTGTCTACAAGGCGTTCAAAGGCGTCACTGGCTTGGGAGATCCGATCAGCCAGAAGAGTCGAGACAAGGGAGTCCGTGGACTTCTCAAAAGTGTTTTTGGAAACTCGCCGAAGTGGGGAACCGTGCAGCGTAAGCTGATCTCCACGACCGTCGACAACGTGGGTCGTGCGGTGATCACACCCAACCCGGACTTTGACATGGACACGGTTGGGATTCCAGAGACGAAGGCGTTCGACGTCTACGGTAAGTTCGTAGCACGCCGGCTGCGTCGACGTGGAATGAAGTTGTCGACAGCGCTGCGGCACATCAAGGACCAGGATGAGACCGCACGTGAAGCTCTGATGGAGGAGATGGACGAGAGGCCGGTATTCATCAACCGTGCTCCGGTGCTTCACAAGTATGGTGTCATGGCGTTCAAGCCGAAGATCGTCAAGGGAGACACGATGCAGGTATCTCCGTTGATCGTGAAGGGATTCAACGCTGACTTCGACGGCGACGCAATGAACTTCCACGTGCCGTCCAGTGAGGAGGCTGTGGACGAGGCCCTCGACCGCATGCTTCCCTCAAAGTCACTCATCAGCCCGGCAGACTTCAAGACGCCGATGCACATGCCGAGCCAGGACTATGTTGGTGGCTTGTACTACGCCACGAAAGGTAAGAGCAAACGACCGAAGAAAATCTTCAACACAATGGCGGATGCTCGTAAGGCGCTGGCTCGCGGCGAGATCAACATGAACGACCAGATAGAGGTTTTGGAGGCATGAAGCAAGAGACTTTCAAGGATCTAAGGCGTGCGATCCGTAACATGACGCCTCCTCACCGCGAGAGATTGCCTCACCCTAAACTGTTCGACTTGATCGAGCAAGGCAAGGCTGGTGCATCTATTTTGTACCCCGCATGGAATCTGCTTTACTACTCGTGCATGTGTACTTTGGAGCGTGAGGACGAGAACATCATCGTCGAAACTGGAACCAACCTCGGAAGCTCGACGATTGTTCTTGCACAGACTCTGGTCGAGACTGGCTTCAAGGGTCACGTGTTCACGTTCGAGTTGCAACCAGAGAGGGCGGCGGTTGCCAGGGAGCGCTTTAAGGAGTTCGGAGTCGACAAGCTGATAACGTCCACCGTTGGTAGCAGTGTCGACATGATGCCAGGCGTGTTAGGTAAGCGTCCGGTTCGATTTGTCTTTTTGGACTCGAACCACGGACAGGAGCACGTGCTCGGTGAGGTGAAGATTGTTCATCCTCTGGTGGTTGCTGCCAAAGGTAAGATATACTTCGACAACACGCTTGTGAGAGGCGTCGATCAAGCGTTGAGGACGCTCAGACATAGATACGGTAACTCCGGTTTCGTAGAGTTTCGCAACTGCTCATCAAATCCTCCAGGTAATGTGATCTGGGAACCTGTACCTCGTACCGAGTTGACGCCTCCTACGCACCCGAAGAAGAAGTAGAATGTTCGATTACAAGCAACACGTCGGTGAACACAACCTCTATCCTGCATACCGCGGCATCAAGATGCAGCAGAACGCGGGTGTGTTCGATCCATTGGCGCAACTGATTGTCGAACTGAAACCGACAGTGATCGTCGAGATTGGAACGGGCCGTGGAGGTCTGACGCTGTTCTTGAATGACGTACGAGATGCTTCAACCAAGCTCGTCTCTTACGATAACAGCGACGAGAGAGTGGTTGATATGACGAAAGCGAGACTGGACTTCCGGGTTCGTGACGTGTTTGACCAGGCCACGATGCGGGAGATAGCAGAGTTCATCTCGAAAGGTCATCCCTGTTTGTTGTTGTGCGATGGAGGCGACAAGGCTCGCGAGGTCAACACATTCAGCACGTTGTTGAAGCCTGGTGATGTCATCATGGCTCACGACTATGCGCATTTGAAGACGCAACAGGTGACTATCAGGAAGGACAGGTCGCACCGTTGCGAGGTTTGGTACGAGCAGATCCAGCAGACCGTTGAGGGTCTAGGTATGATCCCTCTTCATGCAGACGAGTTTGCACAAGTAGCTTGGGCGTGTTTCAGGATGCCGTGATGGTGCAAGTCGACGTAATCGTAGTATCTTGTCCGACGACGGAAGAGCGTCTGGAGTACTTACAGATGACGCTCGCGTCGTTGCGTAGGTACTTGAACCCTGCCGGCACGCGACGTTGGTTGTGTAGTGGTGAAGCGGACGGCGTGGCCCCTGAGCTGTTGAAGCGCTGGACTGGTATCTGTGCTCACGAGAACTTCGCGACCGTGTGTCACCAAGGTAAGCGGAACCTCGGTTCTCACATGAACTGGATCTACGACCAGCACGTGTCCCAGGCCAGGCTGCACTTCATCTGCCAGGAAGACATTGCATTGTGTGAGCCGTTGGACCTACGACCGGCAGTCGATCTAATGACAGCCGGCCTTGGTCGATACGTGCGTTTCTTCCTTCACGAGCATCCCACCTTTGCTGAGGACGAGGACGCACACTTCAACAGGATAACTGGCGGCACTGAGCACCTGTTCGGGTACGCCCAGTACTTGTCTGACCTGTCACTATTCAGGGAGCTTGGTCGCTTCAAGGTTGGAGGCGGCTCCGAGTTCGACATGAACAAGCGTTTCTTCGCAGAAAATGTACCTGTATGGGTGAAGAAAGGTGCCTCAAACCAGCAACCGTTCTTCCACATCGGCGAGCAGTCGGCGATGAAACACCGTTGTGGTTTTACTCCTCTCGATGAGGCCAGAGAGAGGATATTCGGTGAATGACTTGTTGCGGCAAGCAGCCGAGCGGCTACACTCTCCTGTGGAGATACACAAGGTCGCTGCGGCTATTCGCGGTTCCTCCGGGGCTCCTCCGGTGGTAGACTACTCAGAAACACCCAGCGAAAGGGAGTTCTCGATGACGACACAGTTTCAGACCGTAAATCCGGCACTACTTGGTTTGGCTCGGGACAGTGTGTCCAAGTTCGCGAAGGACGGGGGCCAGGAGAAACAAGGGTTTGTTATGGGCGGTGACCCAGCAATGGCCGGTGGCGATCCGATGGCTGGCGGTGCCCCTCCAGGTGGTGATCCGATGGCTGGCGGCGCTCCTCCTCCGGGCGGAGATCCGATGGCGGCTGGCGGCGCTCCTCCTCCGGGCGGAGATCCGATGGCTGGCGGTGGCGATCCAATGGCGGCATTGCAGCCGATGATCCAGCAGGCCGTTCAGCAGGCCATGGCTTCTCAAGGTGGTGGTGCCGGTGGTGCTCCTGGTGAAGCCGCGATCAAGCCCAAGATCGACATCAACATCGAGGTCATGCAGATGAAGAAGCTGCTGGCCAAGTTGTGTGATGCGATGGGAGTTCAGATTCCGGCCGCTGACATGGTGGCTACCCCGGAGGACTTGACGCAGATGGCTCAAGGCGGTCCAGGTATGGCCGCGTCTACTCCGGACACGGGTGGCGGCGCTGGTGGTTCAGCGATCAGTCCGATCGAGCCCATGCAGGCGGCGAGTCCAGAGCTGGCGATGGGAGGTGGTGAGAAGCCAGCTTCCGATGGACATATCGAGCAGGGAAGTGCGTTTGACAGCCCGTCGTTGCAGCAAGTAACGAACAGGGCACAAGCTATCCTTGCTATTCGACGACGTAGGGCCGGATGATCCTGAAGATTCTTCCTAAGGGCATTATGGGTGCCCAACCTATCGTGATGGAGGCGTCTCTCGTTCTGGTTGAACTAGACGACGGGACGCCGGTGATGATATCAGGTGAGTACGGTCCAGAGGGTGCAGTGAAGTCGTCTCATGCCGGTGAGACCGACTTCAACAAGACGTTACGTGACTTAGGTATTGACCGGGTGGTGATCTGTGACAGTGTGGTCCTGCCTCCGCCGCCTCCTGGTGCCAGAATCATAGCAGGGCCAAGACCCGAAGGAGTTCAACGTGGGTAAGAAACGAGCACAGGTATCCCAACAAGATCAACCAATCCGTGGCACGGATCACATCTACGGTTCGGGGCAGACATCAGCTATCCCGCGTACCCGCGCCGACAGTCCAAAGACCATACGTCCAGGTATCACGCCGGCAGCCGTCGCACCGAAGGGAGCGAATCGAGATCCTTCGGTGCTTCAATCGTCTGACAAATACTACGCCAACCAGGAAGGGAAGACTCCAGTGCCAGCACCGTTCGTCATGAAGGAAGCCGACGCGGCCGTGGCGGAGGGAGGCAGCAGAGTCCTACCAGTGGCTCATGGTCAGTCGACGCACCTGGTCACGATCGAGAACGAGGCTGACATCAAGAAGGGCATGCAGGAAGCCGTGCAGGCTCTTCAGGCCGGCGTTGGCACCGTACGGGTATTGCTTCACAACAAGGACTGGGCGGCAGCAGCGAGGACGCAAATCGAATACGCCGTGACGCGCGAAGAGATCACCGAGGACCAGGGACGCGATGTTCATTACGGTGTAAGGCCCCAGCACATGGACGTCAACGTAGTCGACGACGTGGTGACGAAGGCGGCAGAACCTTCTGAAGAAGAGGAGCCAGCCTCGGACGCCGTACAGCAGGACCCAGCCGACTTGATGGCCGAGGCCGAGGAAGCCGACGAAGAGGACGACGGCCCTGAAGTGGACGAGATGCTCGATCAGTTGTCGCAACCCAAAGCAGAGGAGCCTGCCGCGGAAGAAGACGATTCCGACGAGGAACCTGCGGAAGAAGACGATTCCGAGGAAGAACCCGTGGAAGAGGACGATTCCGAGGAAGAACCGGAGATTCCAGAGGAAACCGCGGATTCCAGCGAAGAAGACGACGCCGAGCCGGACGATACGGACGTCTTCGAGGAAGACGAGGAGAGTGGTGACGCGGAGGACGAATCAACCAAGGACGAGTAGTCCATGGCGATCAACCCATTAGATCCTTTCTCGACTGATAAGTATTACGAGCCAACCAAAAAGAAACTGACCACAAGTAAGGAAGGAGCCACGCAGTACCGTCCACGGTTTGACGACCTGGACGATCCTGATGAGTGGGTCGACTTGGTGGCGGATCAGCTTCGGTCGGGGAAGGTGGTAGAGGTGCAGGTCGCTAAAGACGAATACGGAGACTTTGCAGAGGACGAACTTGAGGCCATGCTCGACGATCTGGTCGACGAAGGCAAACTGAATCCTCAACATCGCGATAATGTTAGGTTCGTTTGATTCCTTTGGAGGATTCAGCTATGCGTTTGTGGCACCTCAAGAGATGGCTCACGGTACTGCCTCGGTTGTTCCGTGGGTTGATGTGGCCCCGCAAGGGGACGTACCCAGAGTACGATGCTCTGTTGAAGAAAGTCAGGGAGACAGGCAAGGGAATGTTGATCGGATGGGACCGAGGCAACTACGCCTACGAGATCCCAGACGGGAAGGAACGAAAAACTGTTCAGTTTGCCGGCAAGTCACCTGTGACGTCGAGCTACGGTATCAACTACCAAGACCAGTACAGATCGGCTGACCAGTCGGCGCTTGCATAGTGGGATCAGGATGATCAAAGGCACAATGGGCCAGCTCCTCATCAACGAGGTGCTGCCAGAAGAACTTCGCGACTACAACCGTGTGCTCGACAAGAAGGGCATGACGGATCTGTTACGCGAAGTCGCTGAGAAACATCCGGACAGATACAAGGAAGTATCTGCCAGGATGCTCCAGGTCGGTCGCGATAGCTCCCAAGAATCGGGAGGCATGTCGTTCAGTATCCGACATCTACGCAAGTCCAAGGCCGGAGTCGACACCAATCGACGTGTTCGAGCGCAACTGGACCGGATCTTGGAACGAGACGACCTGGACGATGATCAACGACGCGACCTTATCGTTCGCGCTGCCGGCCGCGAGATGAAGCCTCAACAGGAGGCCATACTTCAAGAAGCCTTAGACACGAACAATCCGCTCGGCCAGCAGGTCTTGTCCGGATCTCGTGGCAACAAGATGAACCTGGCGAGCTTACTGGGTTCTGATCTGCTCTACTCGGATCACCACGATCGTCCGGTGCCGATTCCGGTCATGCACAGCTACTCGGAAGGTCTTACGCCGGCCGAGTACTGGGCAGGTGCGTATGGGGCTCGCAAGGGTATCACGGCAACGAAGTTTGCCACGGCGGATGCGGGCTTCCTTTCTAAGCAACTCAACCAGGTTGCTCACCGTCTCGTTGTCGAGGATGACGACTACGAAGATGAGGAGCAGCGGAATATCCTTCGCGGTATGCCTGTCGACACGGACGACATGGACAACGAGGGAGCATTACTGGCACATGACATTGGCCCATACAAGCGCAACACGCATCTTTCTCCAAAGGTGCTCAAACATCTCAAGCGGCTGGGGCATGATCGCATCCTCATCCGATCTCCATCAGTCGGGGGCGCACCTGGTGGTGGTGTATACGCCAGAGACGTTGGAGTCCGGGAGCGAGGCAACCTCCCAGGACGCGGAGAGATGGTTGGGCTCCAAGCAGTTCAAGCTCTGTCAGAGCCTCTCAGTCAAGGCCAACTATCCGCCAAGCATAGCGGTGGTGTCGCTGGAGAAGAGAAGGCCGTGGGAGGTTTCCAGTCAATCAATCAACTGGTCCAAGTTCCAAAAACATTCAAAGGCGGAGCCGCTCACGCCACCCTCGACGGTACGGTCCAGAGGATCGAGAAAGCGCCGGCAGGGGGTCAGTACGTCACTGTTAATGGCGAACAACATTACGTCGGTCGCGGTTTCGAGCTTAAAGTCAAGAAGGGCGACAAGATCGAGGCGGGAGACGTACTCAGTGAGGGCATACCAAACCCGCAGAAGATAGTTCAGTACAAGGGAGTGGGTGAAGGCAGAAGGTACTTTGCTCAAACCATGCGTCAGGCCATGCAGGATGCAGGCATCAAAGCCAACCGTCGCAACATCGAGTTGCTCGGTCGAGGCTTGATCAACCACGTCCGGGTGACCGAAGAGTATGGCGACTGGGTGCCGGACGATGTGATTCCGTACGCATCACTGGAGCACAGGTACAAGCCCCGTGAGGATCATGAGGTAATGCCGGCGAAGCGTGCTCTTGGTATGTACCTGGAGAGGCCCATCCTTCACTACTCGATTGGTACTCAAGTCAAGCCGTCCATGCTCAAGGAGCTGAAGCAGTTCGGCGTAAACGATCTGACCGTGCACAAGAATCCTCCGCCGTTTCAGTCAGAGATGGTTCGAGGTATGTACTCGCTTCAGCATGACCCGGACTGGATGACGAGGTTCTACGGGTCTGGACTGAAGAAGGGCCTACTGAAGGGCGTACATCGTGGAGCAACCAGTGAGGAACGCGGGACGAGCTTCGTTCCGAGCCTCGCAAGGTCGGTCGACTTCGGTCGGCAACCCAACAGCTACATCAAACAGCCAGAGCCTGGCAAGCCAATACAACCTGAGTTGGGCAAGCCAGAGGAGAAGGACCCACAGCAAGGTAAACCGAAACCAAGTTGGTTTGGCGGTTCTTTCTCACCAGGAGGATTTGCAAGCTCGCCTCCGATACCGAAGGCTGCGTCCTGTACGTTTGGTGAGTTCATCAAGACGGCCGTCGAAGAACCTTCCGTGCCGAAACCTTCAGGACAGAAGCAAGGTAGGAGGCTCGATTTCGGTCAAGGTGGACCTAGCTTTGCTCCTGGTCGTCAAGCTACGCCAAGCATGTTTGATTCGCCGATGGGTCAGCAGATGGCTCCGCAACTCATCGGTGCGTTCAACCAATCTATGCCGGGTATTGGCGGCGTCATGGGTCTTGGAATGACTCTCAACGCTGATGCCTTCAACACGTTGACGAGTGGGCAGCGCTACAACGTGCCGCAGCGTTACGGTGCTGGTGGTTATCAGGCTCCGTCCATGGGCGGCTTCGGTGGTATGTTCGGTGGCGGCGGTCCTGGTGCAGGACCAGGTGCTAGTGGTTTGGGAGGAGGTTACGGTGCTGGAGGTTTCGTGCCTGGAGGACAAGGCACTCATCAGCCGACAGGTACTGGTAAAGTTCCGGACACAACACAGACAGACGCTGCCGAGCCTGGTTTTTGGGGTAAGGCGCTCGGGCAAGCCAGTGAAGCTATGGACGCGCTGTACTGGGGACGTTATTTCAGACCTAACGCCGGCATCGGAAGGTTGTTGTCAGGTGAATCGACTCGTCCAGGAGAAGAGGGACAAATAACGAGCGGTTGGGACCTTGTATCTCGTGATTGGTTCGGGCCTGCCCAGGCCGCTTCAAGAGGTTTGAGTCCTTACGTTGGTAGGGGTATGTCAGCATTGTGGCGTCTACCGGCTCAAGGGCTTGGTCACTTGCCTGGAGTCAGGGGCACTGCTACTGGTGAATGGCTGCGAGGTGTAAAGACGTTTGCCCCTGCTAACGCTGCTGCTGCGAAACCGATGCCGGCCTGGTATCGAGCGGCTGGGGAAACTTTTCGGAAAACCTTTCCTCGTGTCAACGAGTTCATCCACGGACAGCCGAGCACAGGCACGGGTAGGTTCCTACAGAAGATCCCTGGCGTGCGTCAGGGTCTTGGGATGCCTCCAGCGCCGACTCCTGTTGTGAAGCCACCTCCGTTGCCGACTACAGCTACGGTTGTCGACGATACGGCTGCGGCTGCGGCAGGAGCTGTCAAACCTCCTCCGATCCCTGGCACGGCTGCGGCAAGTACTGCTGATGAGGCGGCTGTGGCTGCGGCTAACGTAGCTGATGAAGCGGCTGTGGCTGCGGCTAACGTAGCTGATGAAGGTGTCGCTGCAATGTCCAAGCTGTCGCCAGGTACTCAGCAGTTGTTGACGACTGCCGACGATGCCGCGTTGGCTGCTGACGATGCTGCCGCACTGGCTGCGAAGCTGTCCCAGAACATCGGACAGACCGACGAGATCGTCCAGATTGCTACGAAGAGCGGCAAGATCATGACGTTCCTTCGAGGTGCTGGTGGTGTCTTACGTGTGGTCGGTAAGGCGGCTGGACCAATCGGGTATGTCATCGACGCAGGTATTACCGGGCATCGCGTACTCAAAGGTGAGAGTAAGGAATACGCCGACGAGACGGCCCAAGAGATGCGGGACATCCTGTCCGGTAAGTGGGGCTGGTGGACGCCGCTCGGTGTTGCTGGTATCGTTTTTAGTCCATCGAGGAACATCAACCTAATCGTCCAAGGTGGAAAACAAGCCATCGAGACAGCCTATGAGGTAGGTAAGACCACTGGTGAGACCTATCAGATGGGCGACAAGATGATGCAGGCTCACCAGGAGAATCCCAACCAACGGTACAACCCACTACAACAGGACGATAGGGAATACCAGACATTCGATGATGTGTGGGAAGGCGTCAAGGAGAACCCGTATAACCTGTTCGCGGCCGACGTGGATCAGATCACCGAGTTCGCCAACGTGAAGGGTCAAGCCAGGGCCGTTAAGCGACAGGCCAGGCAAACCGAACAACAGGTGAAGCAAGTTCAACTCGGCCGACTTGCGGAGTTGAGAGCCAGACAGGCAGCCGGCGAGGAGCTTACCGCAGGCGAGCTGCAAGATATAGAAAGGCTCGTTGCTCGTGACAAAATGACTGATTACGAGCGTCTGAATGAAGGTAAGGGTTTGATACAACGCGCCCAAGAGGATATTCTGTTAGAAAGGCCGGCACTCATTGGCGCTGAGAAGTGGCATATTCCTGGTTTGGGGTGGGAAGTCAAACGCTTTGCGACGCCTGGAGAGATATGGCGTGGGGAGTTCAGTTTGAACCCGTTCAACAAACGAGGAGCTGATTCTTTCCCGCTGATTGGTGGGTTCGGACCCGAGTTGTACGCACATTGCAGTGGAAGTTGAGCTTGACAGGCCATATAATCGCCGAATGACACAAGGGAGGGTACTAACATGGACGTGATCGCCGAGTTAGGGCGTCAAGCTGCGATTCAGTCTTCAGGCTCCATGGAAAAAGTCGCGATCAACTGGGCCAAGGGCGCTCAGTTCGCCAAGAACATACTCGCCAGCCCGTTTACAAAGCAGGTTGGAGGGGCTCGCAAGTTTGCGCCAGGTAGAACGGCTGCTACGTTGGGTGGCTTGGCCGCTGGCGGTTACGGAACCTACGGAGGCGTTGAAGGGGTCCGAACGGCTCGTGGTGCTTACGACGCGCCAACAAAGACGAACGGCGTCAATGACTACTCGGACACGTCCGGGTGGCGTCGCGCTGGGAGACAGGCAGGTACTCGAAGCACGTTCATGGACTTGATCAAGAATCCGGGCCGTACGATCTCGGAAGGGCTCGGCTACGGGAAGGAAGGTCCCCAGTACCAGTATGGTAAGGCTGAGCCTGGTGCTGTACTTCGTGAGTATGTTGACCCACGTACCGGTGAGAGGAAGGTTGTCCATGGTCCTTCGGTCCAGAAGAGAACGTGGCGTCCTGACGTCCAAAAGAAACGTACGGATGCTGCCTCGATGCTGACTGCAATGCAGAAAGCCCACGGCGGCGAAGTGTTCCAGGGCATGGATCTCCCCTCGTCACTAGGACAAAGAGCTTCCAGACTGGCCTATCCACGACTGGCACAGCCAGGTGCGGTGAGGAACAAATACGACATTTACAACTACGGCGCTGGGTTCTGACATGTTGGCCGACGATCACAAGGCTAAGGTCCAGGCACGGGCAGACGAGTACGAGAAGGACCCGTCGCTCGTAAGGAGAATCTTGGAGCAGTCAGCGGCTGCGGCACTGAGCGGCGAGTTACAAGACACACTCGCGGCGGCAAGAGAAAAATGGCCAGACGATCATCCGGAGGTGAGAGCCCTGGATGCGATGGTTCCCTGACGAAGAACAAGGACAAGGACAAGAGACATGGACGTAACCGTTGCAGGTGTCTCGTTTGAGAAGCAGGCAGGTTTCCAGGATATCGGTTCGTACTGGACGTCCAACGCTTGCTTCGACGACATCTTGGGCTTTCTGCGTGCGCAGAAGCACGACGGCTTCTTCAAGTTTGCCAGTAGCGAGGGCGGTAACGAACAAGGGTTCGAGCAAGCCTTCTCCAGCCTGGCCTATGCCTACCTGAAGGACAAAGCGCCGCGACTGCTTGACTTCATGGTCGGCTTCCAGCTAGTCGAACGTAACGACGACAACACGAAGGCGATGGGCGTCTTCGGTTTTCGCGTTGGTGACCAGTGGCTCTACGCGCCGGTGTTCTTCCTGAACGGCGACCTCAAAGGTCATGAGCTGCTGTACATCAAGAAGCAAGATTCCTTCGTCCCCATGAAGGAGAACTGGGTCAACTACCTGATGTCCCGGAAACCTCATGTGTTGGGCGAAGGATCGGACAAGGACACATTCCAGTTGGGCGGCTACATGCCCGACGTCCAAAACTTATCTATCAGCCCGGCCGTGGGAATCGGTAAACGAGGTTGTGACACTTGGGCTCAGCCAGCTCTGCCGTTGATCGCGGCATTGGCTACCAAGTCTGCTCGGAGTCTTTACTCGACAGCGAAACCAGGGACCAAACTGGCTTTCGACATGGTGACGCAGCGACCACTGCCTGCGGCTCTGGCAGAGCTGGCTTCCAAGTTTGACCTCGACGGGATCATGCCGCGGAATCCGGTACTTCTAAAAAGTGCTTTTGAAATCTCCAAGCGGTATCCGTCGATCAAGCGAGGGTTCGATCAGTTCTACGGTTCCGACTGTTTCAGTCGTTGGGGTATGGGCGTGAAGGCCGCACTGCTACGTCAGCAGAGCAACCTCATACCGATGATGCCGAAGACCGCCGCCGATACGCCGCTCGTTTACGCCGGCCCGACATCGTTGATCCCTGAGACGCCGCTGCCGGATCACCCAACGAAGTCCGGAGCGTTGCAGGTCTACGTCTACGAGCAAGTCTCCATCACGCGAAACGGGGAGAAGCTCGACGAGTCCGGCGAGGACCAACTGACGCAGGATGACCGTGCCGAGCTACAGAACAACGGCTACCTGGTCAAGGACGAGCGCAAGGGCGAGGAAATCAGCAAGGCGTACGATACCCAGGTCGAGCAGAGACTGACCAACCCACACGAGACCGGGATCTGGGAAGTCTTGGAGAAGCCTGGCACGTTCGGTCGTATGTTGGTCGTGTCCAACCCACACACCAACCGTTGCAAGGAGAACTTTTGCACGTTGGTTCGTCTGTCCGATAGCGGGAAGAAAGCCTGGCTCAACAGCCACCGTACGAACATCTGGGCCACCAAGGTTGAAAGCCGCGACGAGTTTGAGAGCTGGTTTGAGGGATTGGGTGATCGCGACTCCTTGAAGAAAGACGGGATCTACATTGCCATCGGTAAGGACGGTAGTGGAACCACGCCGTTCAAGGTCCGTGAGTCCTACGGCGATGGGCAGTACAAAGTCGACTTCAAGGACAGTTGCTATGGTGACAACGGTCGCCCTGAGTGTCTGCCGCCGATCGCCAGGTCGGACTACGATGGTCCTTACATCAGCACGTACGACGCTCAGATGTTCGTCGACGCGGAAGGTGCCAAAGGAACCAAACTCCGTGCCTTGTCCGGCGAACTTCGCATCCCCGGCACGTTCAAGTTCTTGGAGATCAAGCCCCCGCCCAAGCCGAAGAAGCCCAAGGGCGGACTGCTAATGCCTTGCTGCGACGAGTCTCCTTACGAACCGGACAGTGGTTCCGAGGACAAGATTATCAATCCCGGACGTATTGAGGATCTTCAGTTGCTGTTCACCGAGAAGACAGCCCGGATGAAGATTTTCGACGATCACAACGAGGTGATCGTTTCGTCGCCGCTCGGTCAGCACCGTATGCCGAAGTTCGCTGCGGCGCTGAGCCTGGTGCACGACCACGGATTCACGAAGCACGCGGCCGACTGCATGATGAGACAAGCCGCTGCGTCGGGACAGAAGGTGTTTCGTGTTCGCTACGCTCCTGGGTTCGGCGACAAAGCTCACCTAACCAAGCAAGCGTTCGCGAACATTAGTAGCCTTGCCGGTGGTCCAAACGCGCCTGCCATGCCTCCGCCCGAGATCGCGATGGAGATGCTCGGACAGCGGAACGCGGTACGTGCCCAGTACCCCGACGAACAACACATGATGGTGCCGGAGCTGGACTCGTCCATGCAGGACATGGGTCAGCACGACATCTGGCAGAACTACACGGCCGAAGACTTCCAGAACATCATGGGGCAAGCCCAGCAGGCGTCCCAGGAAGGTCAGAAGGAAGTCTTTGACACGGCCATGATCGGCGGCATGCTCAAAGCCGTCCGTCAGGACAGCCTGGTCGATCGCTACCTGGGCGATTTGATGAAGGCCCTCGACAAGCTAGGCCGTATCCTCTTCATGTTCTACTGGCATCAAGAGGAGTTCGAGGACCGTTACGGGAGGCAGGATCTTCCTGAACTTGAAGACTCACTTCGCAATGCCTTCGAGGTGCTTGGTGACGTGGTTCTCTTCCTGAAGGAGAAGACCGTCGAAACGGATTTCGAGGGTGGCGGCGAAATCGACATCGAAGAAGCTGCGAGGAACTAACATGTCCGGAGCTTACACACGAGAACTGTCTTTCGCCGCCACGGGTGGCGAGAAGAAGTGCGTCGTGCTTCCAGCGCACCCACGTGGTGTGTTGGAGAAGCTGTTCATCAAACAAACGGGCGGCACTGGAGTCGCTTATGATTTCAAGGTTCTCGATCGCAAGGGAGCTTGCGAGACCGAGATCGACTTGCACGTCAGCGGTGGGGGTGTTGCAGCCTCGGCCGACAACGGCGGCAAGGCCCAGTTCGAGACCGATGCCGCCCATAACCGACAGGTCGGCGACCGAGTCTACATCAAAGGCACTGGTCAGGCCACGTACGACGGTGCCTACCACGAGATCATCAGCATCGAGTCGACCACCGAGTTCACGACGGACACCGCGCACGCCGCGGTCGTGAGCGCCGGCTACTGGCAAACCGAACCACTCGACGAATATCCCATCCTCGACCCGGACATCCACGAGGTGTACTCCGGGAGCGAGGTGGCTGATGCTACACACAAAGGGACTGGCCTCGGTAAGGACTACACGAACCGAGACAACCAGGATCTCACGGCACGTAAGAGAGCCCAGGCGTTGTACCTGGAGTTCGATCCGGACGGCTCCGGAGCCCAGACATGGGTTGTGTCGGTCACAACGACTTCTGATCACATGGTATGATGGACCTCACTGTATCTGAAAACTACGATCCCCTTCGCGACGACCCGTTCTTGCCTCCGAGCTGGAGGTTTCAGCGTGTCTTGGAGATGATCTCCAAAGATCCTGTTGGTAGGCCGACAAAGCACGATGACGAGTTCATCAAGGAGTGTCGGGCTTTCATGATGCGCTGGCGTAAAGGGGACAACGAGCGTTTCAAGCTGAAGCATGAAAAACCTGGCATGTACACCGCGTTCTGTATCTGGGACAGGGTCGATACGGACCCGGAGTTCCAGTTCATGATCGAGGCCAGGCTGCTCGCCAATCAGTCGTATCGTTACATTGCCAATGCGATGAAGATGTCGCCGGCCGCGGCCCAGTGGTACGACAGGATCTTCTTCAATGTGACGCCGTTCTTGACCAACATGGATTGGGTCCTGAAGCACGTCCTGCTTCCTGCCTCGGATCGCTTTGCCGAGGAAGAGGAGAAGGACGGCCCTACGGTGTTCAAGACGCCGATCGTGGTTCGTCCTCACCTCGACATGACACTGAAGTACTTCTCGTACTACGGCGGGCCGATCATGTGCGACTATATGATCGCCGGCTTCAGGTTGGGAACGAAGTGCAACAGTCAGGACGACATCGGAGAATGGATCGACGAGGCGTTTGGACTCATGGCACGGAGAAGGTCGCTTCAGGCTGGCCAAGAGTTCGACATCAACAAATACAACGTCATGGAGTTGTTCGCGACGCATCTCCGTATCATGGAGATTTCCCGCAGTAGCGACGCCCAGGAAGACAAACACTCTACCATCGAGAAGCATATTCACGGTATGATGGGTGCCATCCCCTGGACCGTTGGTAAAGATGCTCGCGAAGTGTTCCAAGGCACGGCTATCGGGGAAGCCGACGAGATGGCGGCGGAGTTGAACGCAGAAGAACTGATGCTTATCGGAGCCGGACAGAAGTTGCCGGTGATGGATGAGCTACCGGATTTGACCATCCACACCCGCGAGAACCTGGAGGGCAAGGATGCGAACGCTAAGCCCAAGTGAAGAACAGAACCTGTTGGCGGCTGTGAAGACGGCCGTCGACTACGTGGACAACCAGGACATGACGCCTAATGAGGCGTTGATCAAGGTTGCCAGAGACGACAGCCTCACGCCGGGATTCGTGCGCGCTGCGGTAAGCGCCTACAACAACGGTCGACAGGTAGCTCAGTTTCGGGCCAACGAATCAGTGCTGGACAAGCTGGCTGGCTTCCCACTCGCGGATTACGACGAGATCCACAAGGAAATCTGGGGTGGTAGCGAAAAAGCGGCCATGGACCATTACCAAGTTCACCAACAGGTGTCGCCGGAGTATTCGCTACCTCCGTCGTTCATTCCTGATCGGGGACGCGAGAAGCTCGCCGGGGTTGACCTGACGGGTTTGCTCGGTGCGACGGAGCCCCACGTCCCCGATCAGGAACATCAAGCACTGCTGGACAAGCACGCCTCCGACAAACGGATGCGTACGGCCTATCATGCTTACCGGGACGCTTGTCGCCGTTTTGAGGACGTACGTACCAAGTGCGCGAACGCTCGCGACCTGGTGACGATCCGCGTCAAGGCCCTGGAGAACTACTTCAAGAAGTTCGCCATGGACCGGTTGCCGTTCGAGGTGGTTGACGACGCTGTCCTGACCTACCACGGATCAGACGGCCGAGCGTTGATGAATCTCTTGGCCCAGAGCTTTCCCAACGAGAAGAGAGCTGCGGATAGCCGAGTCTTTTGGGATAAGCCATTGGACCCGGACCAGGCACCGTTCTGCTATGTGAGGGACTGCATCGGGGCTGCGAAGCAAGTCGGCGTCTTGAAGAAGGCGTTGGACGAGGCACAGGAGGATGTCAAAGTTGCCCAGGAGGCCCTCCGCCCTTTCTCGCTGACCCCCCAGCCCCAGCTAGGAATCCCCTCAGCCTCATTGCTGCCGGGGACTGAGAAGCAGGCTTTCGGGTTGATGGGGGGAGCCGCAGTTGGTGCAGGAACGAGGACGTTGTTGGACAAGGCACTGGGACCAGGTGGGAAGAAAGACGCCGTCGAGAAAGCCTGGCTGGACCTTGAAGATCCAAATCACGAGAACGAGTTGCGACGCATCCGGGCGCAGGCCATGCTTAGCAGCATGATGTCCGACCCGGAGAATCCGATTTCAGGATACGAACCAGACGAAGTGTTGTCAGCTTATAACGAGCTGGCACAGATAGCGCCGAGAGCGGCCGGGCAGCCGGCAGCGTTGCAGCCACTCTTGGCGAAGCGGTTAGCAGGGAACGTGGAGCCCTTTGAGGTTCAGGAGATCACGAACCTTGAAAAAGGACTTCGCGAGTCGAAGGAACCGACACCTACAAACACGAACATACTCAAAGATGCACCCCAGTCCATCCTTGGTTAATGCGTCACTTGATGACGCCATTATGGCTCTGGCCATACGCTCAGTCGCTATTGCGAACGGGGCTCCTCGTATATCGAAGGAGGCCATGGACAAGACTGCGTTCCTCCAGGATGCAGGTAAGAACATCAAGACCTGGTGGAAAGGTCTCGATCCGACCATGCAGAAGACCATGATGGGTGCAGGCGTCGGTGGTGCACTGGGTCTCGGTTCCAGCATGTTCAAGGACAAGGAAGACCGTCAGCCCTGGCACAGCGCGTTGATGGGTGGTCTGGCTGGTGGTGCGATCGGCGGCGGCATCGGTCTTGCCCAGAAGGCCAGAGGCAATCTTCCCACGTCGGCCGGTGGCGCGACGGCCGACAAAACTACGTTCACGCATCCCAAGACGGGCAAGGTTTACAGGTTCAAGCCTGGTACGCCACCTGAAGTCATGGCACGGATGGCTGAGATGGATCACAGTCAACGTGGTATTCAAGGTCCTGGCATGCGGGCACTGGAGGCAACTGGGAAGGTCATCGGTGAAGGCGTGATGAGCCCGGAAGGTGCAGCAGTAGGTACTGGTGCTGCCGGCATCGGCATAGGCAAAGCCTTGGCTACGAAGGAGACGCCATACGCTAACAGGTGGGCGGAGAAGCTCCGGCAGTTCGCAAAGAAACCGTTTAGTGCGTTCGGAGGTTTGTCCGCGGCCGAGTCAACCAACCCTGAGCATCTTCGCAAAGGCATCATGAGAGCCGACGAATCATTCTACAAGAAGCACGGCATCATCGGTGAGGAGCCAATCTCCGAGGTATCCAAGTCCAGAAGCAAGAGTTACCCGGCCGCTGATCCAAGCGACGCCAATATCACCAGGTCTTCAAGCACCAGGACAGGTACACGAAAGTGGAACCACGGTCAGGTGCTGAGTGAACTCGTCGACCCGGCCAACAAAAAACTATTGGACGCTGCGGCAAGAGGCGACAGAATCGCTATCGCCCAGCTTGGACGCCGAGGTATCACACCAGACATGCTTGCAGCGTTGAAACAGGTTGGTGTTGATAGTGAAGTCGGTGCCAGCTTGTTGAAGAGACTGAACCCGAACCACGTCCACGGTGTACGTAGGTCGCTTCTCGGTGCCATTGGCGAGCGGTTCGGTATAAAGGCTCTTGGTCCGAAGCACATTACCAGAGGGACATTGAGAAGCAGAATCGGTCGAGGTGGCAAGTACGGTCTTGCTCTTGGCGGTTTGGCTCTTGGAACAAACTACCTCAAGAACGTGTTGAGGCGGAGTGGTGAGTCCAGTGACCTCGAAAAGCTAATCCAACAACACGCACAGCAAGTGGCCAAGCCGTAGCAGGGAAGCCAGAAGATGTCGATGATCAAATACGTCAGTCCGGCAGGTTGGGATTGGGACCGTCCAGTCGCCATCCCGTTGAAGGTATCAAGCAGAGGCTTGATCGGTCAGGACCGCCGCGACTTCGTCAAGACAGCCGGCCACGTGTTTCTCCCGGAGATGGACAAGATCAAGTTCGCCTCCGACGAGATCCCCGTACATTTGATTGCGTTGGGTGCCAACGAGTTCTACGGCATCAACCGCAACGGTGATGGCTTCCCGAAGAAAGCCTGCGAAACATATCATCCGACGTTCGTCAAGTTTGCCAGGTTCTTCCGTAACCACAAGAACAAGCCTGAGAAAGGCAACCCACACTTCGGTATCATCAAGGCATCTGCCTGGAACGAGCCGATGAAGCGGGTTGAGCTTCTTGTGGCACTCAACGGCGAGAAGAGTGCATGCGACCGTAATGGTGGTTTGCTCGCCGACGTAGAGATGGAGAAGCTGGCAAGAGGTGAAGACCTGCCGGTCTCCATGGCCTGCCGCGTACCCTTCGACATCTGCACGTTCTGTGGTAACCAGGCCAAGACCCGCGACAACTACTGCACGGCCATGATGTGCAAAGCCGGTGGCTGCAAAGACAACATCACTCGCGTTGTCAAGGTTGCCGGCGACATGCACCATCTTGGCGTGCTGAATACGCTCCCAACGTGGTTCGATATGAGCCGGGTATTCCGCCCAGCCGATCGGATCGCCTGGGGCGCTAACGCGGACTACCTTACCAAGGCAGCCGCTGACCAAGGCGTCTTCGAGATTGCAGACTCGATCAAGATGGCCGCGGATGCTACGCCACCGTTGGCAGTCATCCTGTATTCGGATGGTCTGCCGGGAGCTTGGAGCCAGCGAATCATCGGGCAGGTCAAGTTGGCCTACGCCCTGGCCAAGCTAGAGCCCCAGGAGATGTCGGGCAACGGAGAGATTTACCGTGCGTTCCGACAAGAACCATTTGAGGTCGACAAGCTCGGGGAACTGGGCACTGAGAAGTGTGCCCAGGCCCTCGGAGCACTAGCCGATCGTAAGATTGTCCTGCATTTGCGGGATTTCGCCCGTTTGGCAGGAAAAAATGAGCACGCAAAAGTTGCGGCGGATCTGCTACCAGGCGTTTACCAGAGAATGGTGGACGACGACAGCCTGGAAAGGGCAGTGGAACAGAACCCGTTCCCACTGTCGGACAAGCAGGCGAGCGACAAGCACCGCGGCCTTGCAAGTCTCAATGTATCAGGTTTTTCCTTGGAAAAAGACGCTGTTCGCAATCGGAGCATGCTTTCAGCGGCTAGGTTTGAGGATGCTCCAGTTCCAAAAAGTACTTTTGAGAAGAGTGCCTCGGACAACGCTGAAGCAGAGCAACTGGCTCGTCAGTATGCGGTCTACAAGCTAGACGCTCTGGAGAGAATAGCACGTTCAGACACTGATTTCCCGTTGACAGCAAGGTTCAGTGTACGTCAGAATCACGTAATCTAAGGTCAAGACCAAAAGGCCAAGTTACCTGATGCTGCAAGGCGGCACGGGATCTAGCAAGATCAAGACTAAGACCAAGACCGCAAAGGAGTGCTCGAATGACCACCCTGACTGCTCAAGAGTCGATGGGCACCATCGACAGTTTCATTCAGGAGGTTGGAGCCACCGAGAAGGCAGCCGCCGATAAAAGCGCGGAGGCCCACACCGAGCCCGGTAGCCAGGGTGGCGCAACTTCACATCCAGTCAAAGACGTCGACGATCGCACCGAGGTCGCCAAAGAGGGCGAACGCTCCAGCGAGAACGAGTCGGACGTCAAGGAAGATCAAGGCACACCTGGGGTTGACAGCACGCCCGAAGCCAAAGCAGGCGCGGACGGTGGTGCGGTACAGACTCCGGGAAGCGCGGCCGACGATCACCTCCAGATCGGCACGAATACACAGCCGACCGGCGAGGACCCCTCCAACGAGACCAACTCGGCCAAGTCCGGGAAGGAAGATCCCGGTTCATCTCATCCGGCCCGCACGGACAATGACCAGCTCGACGGTCACAAGTACAGCGCGGACCAACTGGAGCAGATGGACCTTGGACAACTGGCCAAGATCGCCGCGGACATCGGGAACGACCTGTGTGCTGCGATTGCCGTCGAAACGCCGGAAGGTACTGCTGGCAAGCAGGCCGCAGACGGTGGTACTATCACAACGCCGGGCGCTGGCAAGCAAGCCGCAGACGCCGGTGTTGACCCCGCACTTGCACATCAGGCCGGCTGGGAACTGGCAGGTCTGTTGACGGGTGACTTCGACAAGGCAGCGGCTGACTCTCTTGTTCAGTCCACTCTGGAAGAAACCATCAAGGTCGCCGCTGACGATGCGGATCGCTGCATCAGGTTCCTTAACTCCTACCAGGAGGGTTTGGCACAGCAGGCGAAGACCGCGGAAGATCCGGCAGCCATGATGGGTGCGCCTCCAGGCGGCGGCATGCCGATGGGTGAAGAACCACCTCCGGAAGGCGGCGGCGAGGAAGAGATGATGGCCGCGCTGGGTGGTGGTGAACCTCCGGCCGAAGAAGGCATGCTCCCGGAAGAAGGTGGTCTCGGTGGTGAGGAAGTGGACCCCGAAGCCATGGAGCTTGCACAAGTCCTTGAAGAGCTTGGCGTCTCACCCGAGGAACTCGAAGCTGCGATGGCAGCCGAAGAGGGCGGCGGGATGGAAGCCGGTGGCGGTGAAGGTATGGAAGTCGAGGCCCGCGACAGAGGGCAGCGACAGAAGACCGCAGCCGTCAAGCAAGGAAACACCCACGCAGGTGTCCACGACTACATCAGGGAGTTGATCGCCCGGTCACGTCGCGCTGGCTAGTTTTCTCGACGTTGCCAGACGTTTTGGCTAGGGCATCAGATACGAAAAGGGAGTTCAGGAAATGAACCAGAACATTGCCACGAAAGCCCTGAACGCAGTCACGGTGTATTCCGTTCTCACGAAGCGGGCACTGGACGAGCTTCAGGTTCACCGGACTTCGCAGGAGAAAGCCGCTTCCGTACGCGACGCCACCCTCGAAGCCCTCGTGAAAGCAGGTTGCGTCAGTGAAGAGCAGCGCACTGCCGCAGAAGCCATGCTGGCCTCGCCCGCCGAGGCTCTTGGCTTGCTCAAGAGCGCTGCCGAAAAGATTGGCGAGATGCAGGCGCAACTCGTCAAGCATGCGTCGGATCTCGGTGAAGGTGTCGATCCCTCCGTTGTCGGCGGTAACAGCCCTGCGGATTACGACAGCCTGAACGATGGCTATGTCGGCCGGAAGACTTCCGAGAAGAAGGCGTCCGATGAGGCCATCCTGAAGGTGCTACAACCACCTCAGTAGCTTCGCAGAGTTCTTTGTTCCCAAACGGCGGGAGACATTTCGCCACTAACTAGAAAACGATCATGGAGGACTGATCATGGCCGCTCCACGGCAAATGACGGCAAACACCTTGAACGCTCTCAAGGGTTGGCCGCAGCCTGCGGCAGTCGACTTCCACACCGAGTTCGATGACTCGATCCCGGCTGGAGAACTGCCTGTCCTGGCTGGCTCAGTTGTTCACATTAACGCGGCAGGCAAATACGCCCTCGGTGTCGGCACCGACAGCGTCATGCCGCTGTTTACTTTCAACAACTCCGACGACCCGGACGTCGTGAACGAAGGGGGCGACCCCGCGACGGAGAAGGGTGTTTGGGTTGCGATCAACCCGACCGGCCAAGCGATGGCCCTGGTCGCAGTTGGAGCGTACGAGCTGGTTTCGACCGCTTACGTTTCCGACACCTACGCTCCGAACGATCCGCTGACAAGCGACAAGTCGGGCGGTGCGGCTCCTGGCAAGCTCAAGAAGGGAACGCTGTACACCGACATGATCGTCGGTATCGTGTCCCGTGGTGTCGTCGACAACGGTTACGGTCACGACGCTGTTGCTTTCTGGCCATTCCCCGTTTTCCCGACTCCGTAGTCTGGGGTTCAACTTCAACAGTTACGTTCCTTTGACACGGAACTAGACATAATCACGGAGGTAAACTTCGATGACGACCGCAACGATGACTCAAGAGGAATCAAAACTCCTCAATGAGACGATCTTCGCGAAGTTGGACTCCCGTGATCCTGGTCTGGAGAAGCAGGCTATCGACGCCGTCAACGACTTCACCAGGACCAAGATGCGGGAAGACGGCTTCTTTCGACGTATCATGCCACCCATCCCGATCGGCAACGACGATCTGGATCGACAGGTGGACACGGACAAGCCGGTCAAGGTCGTGGACAAGGAACCGGAGAGCCCCGCGGCAATCTCGATTCCGTTCGCCACCCTGCCGACCAACCTGTACATCCGCGGTCCTCGCTACCGTGTCATGTTCGACCGTATCGTCACTCCTCGGTTCACGAAGGACGTCGACGAGCTGCGAACGTGGATCATGGACATCCGGCAGGTGTTGTCGGACAATGCGATCAAGGACATGTTGGCAGAGGAAGATGGCAAGTTCATTCGCGCCGTCAACTCCGCACTGGTTGGTGCCGGCCTGACCGTACCGACATCGGGCACCGTTCAGCACGAAGTGATCGCTGGCGGAATCACGCGGGACACCCTCTGGGACTCGCTGAAGATCATGCCCAACACGCCGTCGAACCTGGAGGTTCACTGCGTCCTGCTGAACAACATCACGATCAAAGAGATCGCCAAGTTCACCCACAACGAAATGGGCGGCGACATCTCGGCGGACATCATGCGTGATGGGTGGACGTTCCAGGAGTTCATGGGCATCAAGTTCATCATCACGATCAAGAAAGGCTTGGTCCCGACGAACACGATGTACCATTTTGCCGACCCGAAGTTCATCGGCAAAAGTTACGTTTTGGAAGACACAACGATGTACATAAGGCGGGAAGCCTACATGTTGGAGTTCTTCGCGTATGAGACGATGGGCGGGACTATCGGTCATACGAGTGGACTCTCGCGGGCTGACTTCCAGTAATCGTCGTTGGCGATACGGACGACTCGACTTGGCGGTCGGCTCGGCCTCACACCCGAGCCGGCCGTTGGCTAGACGATCAACACACAAAGGATTGAGACATGAGCGGCTTCAAGATGACGGGCACCGACCCCGATCCTAACGCCAGCGATTTCCAGCGGGCGGATCGAGACCCGGACCTGACAAGGCCAATCTGCGACGGTCCTCCGGATCAGGAGTCCAACGCAGACGCTCCTGCTGAATCGGGATCGACGACCCTCGGCAACATCCGGCCGTTCTATGCCGAAGACAACGTCGAGGAAATCGACCAAGATCCCGGTGACCAAGGCGCAACCACGCCGCCGCACTCGCCCAACTCGTGGGTAGGTGAAGACGACGCGGCCGGTATCTTCCGTAGTGCTGACCCGTATGCCCAGCAGGGCTTGCAGCGAGGGCACGACAGGGCGCACCTGGAACCACCTTCGTAGTGTTCGCACACTTGCCGGTGCCAAGCGAACCTTAGTTACACGAAAAATCGAACTGGAGATAAACGATGAGCGATCAAGCCCAGGCCACAGGCCAGGAGAAGCAGGCCGGGACCTTGCCGGACCCGGACAGCGCGTACGCTCACCTGTTTGACACCGTCCACTCCAACGTCTTCTTCGGTCGGCTTGCCAGCGCAGGTATCGAGCCGGCGAATGAGAAGGAGGCACAGGATCTCTTGATGCTTGCCGGCCGCTTGCGTGAGGCAGACGAGCATGAGAAGGTCGCCGGTGACAGCCGCTTCGGTGCTCCATTGGAAGCACTCGATAGCGTTCTGGGTGGCCCTGGCGGTATCGCAAAGCAGGCAGCGGACGCTGACGAAGCGTTGATGATCAAACAGGCCGCGGCGGAACTTGCCGACGACCCGACGATCTACAACTGCGTGTTGTCGCTGAAGGCGCAAGAAGCGGCGATCATCGCGGACCAAATGGGAGGCGGTCAGACGGGGTAACTCCTGTCGCCTGTCTTGGACTGACAACGTAACCTTTCACGGAGGATAGATCCGTGGCTACGATGGATACCACGTGCTTGTACAGCACGGTCAAGAACACCAGCGGAGGCAGCAAGCGATTCGGTTTCCTGCCGCCGCACGGTCGAGTACTGGCAGCGGACGAAGAGTTCACCGTGTTTGGTGACATTCGACAAGCAGTCTTTGGGGCTCGCGGCCCTGAGCGTTCCGTTGCTCGTCGCGACATCATGGCATTTGAGGCGGCGATGGGGAGGGGTGACATCCAGATTGTCCAAACGCCCTCGCCGATCCTCCAGGACCTGACCTTGGGCACCAGCAAGCAGCTCTCGTTGGACAACGGCTCGTTGGCCGTGGCCGACCCATGCTGGATGGACTCGGTCAGCGAGTAGTGAAACCCATTGCGGATTGCCACTAGGCATCTCCTATCACGTTGGAAGGCAGCTCGGCCGGATCGGGCTGCCTTTCTTCGTGCGCTTTGCTAGACTGGTAGCAACTCTAACCCAGGAGATGCCGTGGCTACTAAAAAGAAAGCCCCTCCTAAGAAGACGACCAAAAGGAAGAAGAAGGTCAACCCGAAGAAGAAATCGACCTTGTCCAAACAGGAAGAGCGAGAGGTCGTGAGCGAGACGGCACTGGCGGTTGCCACTGCCTCCAAAGTCACCTCGGAAGATTGTGCAGCCTACTCGATGATCATGTTCATGGGTATGGACTGCGATGAAGAATGGAGACAAAAGGGTTTGTTGGCGATGCAGAAGTTCGCCGAGTTCGGTTGGTGCATCTACAACGCGGTCGGTGGGTTACACGTCGACTGGGACGAGATGGGTGACACCGTCATGGCGAAGCTCAAGCAGATGACCGAGGGCAAGGAGAAGAAGAAATGACGGATCGACTGACCCCTTCCATCTACAAGGGACTGTATATCGGTGATGGTTTGGTAGGTGGAAGTTATCAGGATCAGAACTTCAAGACGATTGCGGACATGTTGGAGGTACTAACACCTCCAGAGCAAGGGTACGTGTGGGACGATGCACGTTCACCTGGTTTGGCCGTCGAGAAAGGGGCTTCTGCTCCTGACTTGATCGACTTCAAAGGCGATAGTGATGTGCAGTTGTACGGGTTTGATGGTGCGAATACTCGCGAGGTCTTGAAGACCACACTACAGTTGCCGCACGGTTACAAGGCTGGTACTGCTGTACGTCCACATATCCACTGGTGCCCGTCGACGGGTGACGCGGGAGGCGTCGTCTGGCAGATCAAGTATTCGTGGGCATCAGTAGGTACAGTGTTTCCCGATCTTACACTGGCTGTTGGGGTAGCTGATCCGGCCGAAGAGGCTTGGATGCACCAGATAAGAGGCTTCGACGAGATACCAGGTGACGAAAAGAAAGAGAGTAGCCAGTTAGTGATCGCAATCATACGTGATCCCTCGCACGGCAGTGATGATTATGGAGCCGATGCCGGATTCATCGAGTTCGACGTACATTTCCAACGTGAAAAGGATGGAACCGTTACAGAGTACCCAACGTAGCGGAGAATCTAAAAAGTGCTTTTGAGCATCTTCACCCCAACACATCATCCAACGTACCTTCATGAAACATTTTGCTCGGTCACCAGGCAGTCGTACGAAGACTGGGAGTGGGTTCTTGTTCCGAACGGCAAGAACGCCAAGATCCCGGATCACATTGCTGATCATCCAAAGGTCCGTATCATTGGTGGCGCTGAGAAGTTTCACAACATAGGTGCCATCAAGAAACACGCTTGCAGCGCCTGTCGAGGTGAGGCTTTCATTGAGCTGGATCATGACGATCTGTTGATGCCTGGCGACACATTGTCGACGATCGCTGAGAAGATCGACAAGGGAGCCGGCTTCGTCTACTCCGACGCTGCGGTGTTCCGTCCTAACAAGAATGAGACTGCGTTTGCTCCGCACACGTGGAGCAGTGAGTATGGATGGCAGAGCTACCCAGTCGACTTCTACGGCCGCACGTTCCGGGCAGCCAGGTGCTTCGAGTTATCCGCCAGGATGTTATCGGAAATCTACTACGCACCAGACCACGTCCGGGTGTGGAGCCGCAAAGCCTATGACAAGACAGGTGGTCACGATCCTAGAATGTCAGTAGGAGACGACCATGACCTGATGATCCGGACGTACCTGGAGAAGTTCCCGTTCATGCACACGGGTGGGTGCCACTACATGTACCGCCTTCATCAGACGAACACGGTCCACTCCAGGAACAAGAAGATCCAGCAGCAGGTCAGCTCCAATCGCCGCAAGTACACCTTCAGGTTGATGAAGGAGGAGGTCAGAAGAAGAAAGCTACGCACAGTCAACATGGAGCGCCTCTGGAAAGAAGGCTGGCGGTTCGAGAGGGACCTGAAAAACGGTGTAGGCCCGACAGACACCGTAGGTCTGATCATCTGTCACAACGTCCTACAGTGGTGTCCCAACGACAGAGTGGCTGAGTTCATGACCAGGTGTTACAACGCTCTTGTGCCTGGCGGCTACATGAGCATCCAGGTCCCATCGACTGATGCCCGAGCGGGATGGATGGATACTGCCTACAAGAGTCACTTCAATGCGTCGTCGTTCCATGCCTACTGTCGGAAGGGAATAGCCGAGTGGAACAGGGATATCCGTTGTCGTTTCCAGTACATCCAGGGCTTCAATGAATGGCCTTCGCACTTTCACAAGACACATGATTTGCAGTATGCTATTGTACATCTGGCGGCGCTAAAGGGTCAGCGTCATCCAGGGCCAGTATTCATCTGATCACGGAGGATTCCATGGCCGTTACTTCGTTACAAGACGTTCTTCCCGATCAGACATATAACGAGGATGGATGTCCTGTTCTACCGAAGCTCCAGCTCCACGAGGTCCAGCAGGGTCAAGATGCCCTGTTGAAGTGGAACATGAAGGACAGGCGGGGCAACACGATCGACTTATCTGATATGTGCCCGGACGAGAGCGCTGTCAGTGACGACGAGGGTGAAGACTTCGACGCTGTCAGTGATCCTGGTTGTGGGATCGAGTTGCGGGTCCGCGAGATGACCGGGAATAATCCGTCGACGCACTCGGTGCACACGGTCCAGGCCGAGGTGACTGACCCGGCTGTCGGCGAAGTCAAAGCAGCATCACTTCCGGACATCATCAGAACCGTTCCAGGTATCTACTGGGAGGAGTGGGCTATCATCGGACCTGAAGGTAACATGCTGTTCAGCAATCAGGTCATGTTGTGGGTCAACGAGGGTCTGTTTGGTTTGACGTCGGATCTTGCCAAACGCGGGCTCGGACCTCCGAGCATCAGTGAGATTCGTTTGTCAATCAGGGACAACTCTGGCGAGGACAACTTGCTGCTCGACGACGTCGAGTTTGATGCCGCAGAGATCGCGCAGGCAGTGTCCAGGCCGCTTGGTTTGTTCAATGAAGTCCCGCCACCGTTGCGTCCGCCGCGGGACACTACCAACTTTCCTTTCAGGGAGCACTGGCTCATCGGTATTCAAGCTCATCTGCTTTTGACGGCCGCTCACAACTTCCGTCGCAATCATCTTCCTTACAATGCTGGTGGGATTGCTGTTGACGACAAGAACAACGAGGCCGAGTATATGAGGGCCGGTAAGGATCTTCTCGAACAGTACCGGAACTGGGTCCAGCAGAAGAAAGTCGAGATCAACACAGCTCTATTCACCGGTTCGGTTGGTTCGTTGTACGGTGGATTGTTTCAATAGGCCAGGAGGCCACCATGCCGTCCCGATTGATAGCAACACCTCCGTTGCCCAGTGAGACGTGCTTCAACCCGTGCCCGTCGCAGTGCGAAAACGTCTTCGATCGAGTCCACGTGAGTTATCTGATTCGCGGTGGTACTCGCGTGATGTGGGATCTGCTGCCGGACTTCACAGATCCTTTGCCCCATACGTTCACTCTTCAAGTAGGGAGATCCGGGAACCCAAGCGCTGATGACTGGGAGGATGTTGGCCTTCCATCTGAGAACACCTTCTACGCCGTTGACGGTGACCAGCGTGTCTGGGGCAAGACCCAGTACACCCACTACCGGGTCAAGCTGGAGACGCCGAGCGGCACCTACTACTCGGAGCCGACAGACGGCATTGGTATCCTTGGTCGACGGGACTGGAGGATAGCCAGGGAGATCATCCGGAAAGAGAAACTTCGGAATCGTCTTGCCAGCAGTGAGGGTGTCTTACTGAAGCGGCGTGAACATGGTCCCAAGTGTACTCAGTGCGTGGACCTTCAGACCCAGGAAGTCAAAGACCCTGACTGTGAGAACTGCTTTGGGACCGGCTTTCAGTGTGGCTACTTCTACCCGATGGGTTGCGTCTGGGCTGACCTGTCTCCGAAGACCAGGCGGAAGCACCTCGACGACCAGGGCATGCGTGGTGTAGTGGCCGACATCGTCATGTCTGCCAGGATGCTCATGCTGCCGCTGATCCAGGAGTACGACGTCTGGGTCAACCTGAAGACCGACGACCGGTACTACATCCACTCGATCCAGCACATCGCCGAGATCCGGGGCGTTCCTTTGATCGCCAACGTGGAGCTGCGGCCGGCAGAGTACTCGGACGTGATCTATTCCATCGAGATCCCGCAGCAGGAGCAACTATAATGCCCCACATGCCGCGCAGGTACGCCTCGACGCTCGGGGTGAGTCCTGAGCTGTCTACGGTCCCCAGGCGTCCAAGATCCGTGGAATCGCGTCCCCCAGTCCCTTATCATGGGAGTTCAGAAGGTGAAGGACCGTTGTCGGATTACCACAAGCCTCCCCAGCAACGCCAAATGGAGAGGCTCTCGATACAAAGGTTCGAGGTAGACCCTGACCGGGTTTACCAGCAGTTATTTGGCATGGAAGCGGAAGTCGATGAGCACACCCGAGAACTGGTGCCAGCCCGATCAAAACCCTTCCCCGGAGCCAAATCCGGGTAGTTGCGGGCAGATTGGGTTCGGTTCGCTATGCGAACAAGGCTGGCAGCCCCTGCTGATTACCGGCATGTTGAGGGATATGATGGTCAGGCACTTCGCCGAGCCATTACGCCTCAAGTCGGACGACTTGCGCAGATATGTCTGGCGTGAGGACGAGAGAACTGGTATTCTTATCGAAAGCGTTTACAGGTGGCGTGGGGCCTTGGTCCAAAAGCGTCCGGCGCTCCTGATAAAGCGAAACGCCTACCGGAGTCAGAGGCACAGCATAAGTGACTTGGCAGGCAGAGACGAAAAGGGTAACGAATCATTCTCAGTGCTTTGGATCGGTTCGCATACCGTTTTCTGCATCCACGGTACGGGTGCAAGTACAGACATCTTGACCACTGAAGTGCAGAAGCACTTGACGCAGAACGCTCCAGCGGTACGAGAGTATCTGGGACTACGAAAGTTCGTTGTCACAGAAGTCGGCGCGATTAGCGAGGTAGAAGAATCCACGGAGAACTACGTTTCACCCATAACGATTGGGTGGGCCTACGAAGAACACTGGAAGCTACAAGTGGAAGCCTTGCCGATCCGAAGAATCCCACTTTCATTCCTTGTAGACGACGGGCCGCACGAGACGGCTGCACTGATTGAATACTGGTGTAGGCGAAGAAAGCAAGTGCCCTACAGGGATGTAAGACGACTGGGAACACATGGCCCTGGGATTTACGATCAGTACTAACACACATAGGTATGGAGGCCATCTAAGATGCCGACTTATGTACTACCTCAAGTCCAGGTTTTCCAGGACTTTCAGACTGTACCTCCCGTCGTTGCCAACCCGCTGAACGCACACATCAGTGGTGGCCACGCTTACCTCGTGCGCTTTGCCGAGGATGACGAGAAGGTGTTGGGACAGCTTGGTTACTACGATGACGCCGTCGACGCTGTGCACGACTGGCCGAATCGTCCTGCTGGTGCCATTGTCGACGAGGATTACACGAAGGTCTGGATCGAGGATGCGTTGCTGGAATACTTCACTGACCCAATCAGCGGTGGCTCGACGATCACCAAGCTGGCCGGGTACGGCAACCGCGTCACGTCCGACTCCGTGAACTTCAAGACGAATGGCATCTACGCGCGCAACTCCGCACTGTACGATCGAGACGTGCAGCTTGGAGACACGGTGCGCCTGCGTATTCAACCGACCGGTGGCGATCCGACGTACATGTGGACCTACGTGAAAGACATCGTTGGTGACGCCGTCGCCGCGGTTGTTGGGTCCGCCTCGACCGACGCCGAGAACCCGGATACGCAGGTCGAGGATGTCGCTGTCACGCAAACGGCCGGAGCTGAGAACTGTGTCACCTTGTCGGGCGACGCATCGGCTTACGACGGCCTGGAGGACGGCTACATCACGGAAACGTACACAATCCGCGTTCTGGCTTCTTCGATCGGTGGCGATCTGTCGACGGCGCGACTGCGCATCATCTCTGCCAGCGGCGAAGACGACGTGGATGAAGTGAACCCGCAAGACAGCGGTGTGCCGACTGCGATCGGTGCTCGCGGCTTGATGGTGACGTTCTCGGATGACGACACGGCAGCCTGCTCGGAATCGGCCGACAACGATTCGGTCAGCTACAACGACCTGATCGCCGGCCAGGAGTGGAACGTCGTGGTCAATCAGGCTTTCACCAAGCCGGTTCCGACCGAGGGTGGCAGCTACGACGACGAGAACAGCACGACCTACATCATCGAGGTCACGAACGGCGGTTTGTGGGCGGACAGCCCGGCCATCCGTGTCACGACGACCAACGGTATCGACCTGAGTGGTCCGACCACGGTCAGCGCGGCCGGTGCCGATGTCGCAGTGGGCTCGCAAGGCGTGACGGTCTCCTTCTCCGGCAACGGCCTGCGGAAGGGCGATCGCTACTACATCGAGGTCACCGGAAGTTCGGAAGGCCCCATGCGGACCCTCGAACTCGGTCACAGCATGCCGACTACTGTTGCGGATGGCAGCGAAGTCGGACTCGCGTTGTACATCCGCAAGCCTTCGCTCCAGGTCACCGAGAACCGAATCGGCTTCGCGCCGCAGGTCAACTGGGAGCAAAGTGATACCCAGATCACGGTCAAGAGCGGTATCATCGCGTACGACGAGACGTGGACCGACGAGGGCGTGCCCATGGCGCTTGACGTCAAGTCGGAAAGCTCCAAGGAATACGGCATGACGTACGTCGAGTACCGTGCCTGGCGGTCGGACCTGGCCTTCGAGGTCGGAACGATCGGTGACGTTGCCGAGCTGAACGATTTGATCGACGGTGCTCTGCACCCCGATAACCCGTTGAAGTGGGGCGTGTTCAAGGCGCTGTCCAACAGCAACGGTACGGAAGTGAAGTTCACGGCAGTTCACGACCCCGCTGATGCCGAAGAGTGGGTCGACATGCTGGAGCTGTTGCTCGGGCGAGACGATGTCTACGGGTTGACGCCTCTGACGCGGCTGCGTGTCGCTCAGGATCTGTTCGCGGCACACGTGGATAGCATGTCGGCTCCGGAGAACGGCTTGTGGCGTGTCGTCTGGCTCAGCCTGGAAGGCATCCCCGAGATCCCGATCATCAGTGCCGGTTCCACGGTGTCCGGTTACACCGAGGCAACGACCAGTGACGGTGAGGAGGCTCTGGCGACGTTCGAGGACGATTCTCTGTCCGCTGGAACGCAGTACACGATCATGCGTGTGCCTGCGGGTAACGCCGACTTCCTGGAGAACGACGTGCGTCCTGGTGACGTGGTGCGTGCCCTGTGGGTTGGCGACGGCTTCGGAAACTGGTCGTGGACCGAGTTCATCGTGGACGAGGTACAAGCGGAAGACCAGATCAGGCTGATGACGGGTCCCGCGGCTCCGCAGTCGGTGCCTGCCAAGATCGAGATTTGGCGGAACCTGACGGCGACCGAAGAGGCTCTGGAGATCGCACGCGACGCCGGCGCTTGGAACAACCGCCGAGTCCGCGCAGTCTGGCCGGACACGATCGAGTCCGGTGGCACGGTTCAGGAAGGCTACCACCTGGCAGCAGCGCTGGCGGGTCTGTCGTCCGGTATCCTGCCTCACCAGGGCATGACCCGTTTGGAAGTCGCCGGCTTCAGCGACGCGCCGCGTACGTACCGGAAGTTCAACCGGCCGCAGCTTGACAGCATGGCGGTGGCTGGCGTGTGGATCGTCACCCAGAACATGTTCGACGGTGAAATCTTCACTCGCCACGCGGTCACGACCGGTGACTACGAGGACGTCAACCAGCGTGAAGAAATGGTCACGCGGAACATCGACTCCGTGAGCTACCGCTTCAAGGACCACTTCGAGCCGTACATCGGTATCTCGAACGTGACTCCTTCGATGCAGGCGTTGCTGGAGTTCGAGGTTCGCCGATTGGTCGATCTGCTCAAGACGGAACGGTTCACGATCCAGCTTGGCGGTCAGCTCATCGAGGGCGAGATCGTCGAGTTACGGCCGCACTTGACCCTGCGGGACCGTTACGTGTTGACGCTGAATATCACGATTCCGTACCCGTTCAACAGCTTCGAGGTTCACCTCGTGGTGTAACAGGGACGCAGTCTTTCGGATGATTGGTTAGAACTAAAAAAGACTTCGAGAAGGAGTTCAAACGATGCCTTTTCCAGGCCCCATTTTTCAGCGTGAGGATACCGCGCTGGCCGGCGTGTTCACTTCCGACAAGGCGAAACTCGTGTTCGCAGGTACGGTGACCGGCGTGCTGGTGCAGGGTATCAACTTCACGTACTCGCAACAGGTGACCCGGTTGTACGAGGTCGGATCGAACGGCGGAACGGCTGCGGGCGGCGGCGAGCGCACCAACATGTACTACGTTGGTGGGCGGACCCAAGGCCAGATGCAGCTCAACCGCGTCGTCGGCCCCAACGCGACAATCAAGGCGTTGTACGAGCAGTACGGCAACGTCTGCAAGGCGTGTGACAACCCCTTGGAGCTGACGCTTCAGGAAACCAACTGCTGTGAATCCGGTGTCGCTGTCACTGGTGATCGGAACATCGAGTTGGTCTACACGCTGAAGTACTGCGTGCTGACTCAGATCGGTATCTCGCTTCAGGCCCAGGACATGATCATCAACGAGCAATCGCAGGTCATGTTCTCCGGCTTGGACCTCAAGTAACCGTTCAGGGTCGGTCGAAGTTTCAAAAAGTAGTTTTTAGGTGGCCGACCCGGTAGCCTGCCGGGTCGGCCTTTTTACCTTCGGGCCTTTGTAGCCCCCAAACACACCGAAAGGTGAGGCAAATGGTTACCCATGTGACCGGAGATACCGGCCACCATGGGGCGCACGCCCCTGGTATAGGTCAACCTAGAAAGGATTCTCAGGTCACCGATCTCGAAGAGGAACAACAGCATCGAGATCCACGCGGCCAGTATCACAAGTTCCACGAAGATCCCTATCAGACAGGCCAAGTGAACCAAGGCCGGTTCACGGAAGGCAATCATCTCGTCTTTGGGAAGATCACCCACGCGATACCGTACCTCAACTGGTATCGAGTCCAGATTGGTGAAGGCGGCACGGTCATGCCGTGTTGCATGCTCTCTGAGAGCAACTTCGTTCCAATCGGACCAAGAACGACTTCCCCGGTGGCACCTCACAACAACGTGATGGTGTTCATCCCTCCTGGTCTGCACTACGGCTTCATTGTCGGCGTCGTTCCGAACGCTATTGCTGACGGTTCGGTTGTAGTCCCTGACTGGGTACAACAAGGCGGTAACACGGGCCTCAAGCGAGAGAAGGCCCACATGACTCCGATCAAGATGTACCGCTCTGGAGGCGTCCAGGACTGGTCCAGCAACCGCCCTCTCGACGCAACGGCGATCGAGTGGGGCAAGATCACGGAGACAGGTTCGGCTATCTTCATTGACCCGTTCCAGGTCTTCATGCGAGTCAACGAAGCCTGTGGGTTGTTCCTGAACTACTGGGACAGCTACTGTCGCCTGGCCGGCATCCAGATGGATATTCAGACCTTCGCACGTCAGGTCATGTACCGGTGTGACGAAGGCGAGAACGTCAGCATCGACGGCAACATCATCTACCCGTGGGAAGCTGTCGGCTGTTACAAGGACAACACTGTCTACGCTCACGAGCAAGACAGCAAAGGAGTTCACTACGAACTACCTCGCGCCAAGTTCGACATACAAAAGGGCGACGAAGACATCCAGAGCATCGTTCGCTGTGTAGAGTACGGCGGCTACCTGGGCCAAGGCTGGCAGAGATTCGTCATGGCCCCGAAAGGTCAAGGCGGTACAAGACACTTCAAGGATCAAGATAGGGACTATGGACTGTTCCACGAGTCCATCGCCTTAGACGGTTCTTACATCCTTCGCTCGGCCAAGACCATCTGCATCGGTCATCGGGTCTTGATCCCGGTGCCGAACCGGATGAAGCTACCTGAGAATCAGAAGGACGGCGACGACTCGCGGGCCGGCAACTACAAGTTCAGCTCGAAGTTCGGCGGTGGTGATGACCACAAGGTAGGTGACATCGAGGTCACTGGCGAAGAGAAGCACATGCAACGCCTGGCCGGCGTGCTCGACATCCTAGCCTACCACTACAACTGGAAAGGCATCCATCCGTTCCACTATCACAAGGAGGACTACAAACTGTGGCAGGAGTCGGACCTTGACCCGTTTGACACTGCCCAGGATCACCTCGACTTCTCCAGCCTGGCGAGCAAAGACTTCATGAAGGACCCGACGCCTAAGAAGTTGCGGGTCGATCATCGTTATGGTGAGGTCGACTACTTCCAGCGTGAGTCGTTCGTCGTGTGGCACGAAGACGGTGGGATCTCGATCGGAGATGGTTACGGTGCTGCGATCGACATGTCCGGAGGGCAGCTTCGTCTGTCGGCACCTGGCGACGTGATGCTCTTGCCTGGTAAGCGTGCCGTGATGATGGGATGGGACTGCATCATCAGGTCGAAGAACTCGGTCGACATCTCTGCCAACGAGAAGGACGTCAGGATCAAGGCCGAGAAGAACTTGCAGATCATGGGAGGCAACTCCGGGTCTGGTGGTATCTTGATCCAGTCGAAGGCCAAGGGCTCCATCCAGGTCTACGAGAACAAGTACGGCGAGGAGGTTGTCTCCAACGGTATCATCCTGCTGGCCAAGCAAGGCGAGATCGGTACGCTCAGTGAGGACTTGTACCTGAGAACTGGTGGCGGTGTGATGAAGAACGGTAGCATCACCCTCGACTCGTCGAAGGGAGCCAAACCGATCGTCACCTACTCCAAGGCGGTGCACATCTTCAGTGAGAAGGCTGTCAACATTTGGCATCCGGCCAACAGCCACTGCTTTGCACCGAACTTCTCGAAGCTCGCCGGTTCGTGCATCATTGAGCGAAACGTGATCGCCGTCGACGGGAACATGGTGTGCTCGAAGAACATGGCTGCTCAGAAGAACATCGTGGCCGGCAAGAACCTGGCACACCGTCCTTCGCCGTTTGTTGGTTTTCACGAAGGGGCTTTGGATCTTAGCAGCATCTTTGCTGCGGCTAAGAAGGCGAGTGACGATCACATCGCCCTACGAGGCCCTGCCTGGAACGGGTTCCTCCAGAAACGATGGTACGACACCGTCAGCGCGGGACCACCTTCCATTCACAGACTGGGTAACGACACTCTCATCGAGTCTCTTGGGTTCTCCTATCGAGATCACCCGGACCATCAGATGCAGTACCGGACGGCGACGTTCCGGATGCCAGAGACGAGGTGGCAGCAGATAGTGCGTCACGGTCGAGGCGACGGCGGAGTTGGTTGGGTTGAGAAACCGGTTGTTTACCAAGGATACGACGGCTATCCGTGGCCTGGAAAGAAGAAGTGGAAGGAAGACCCTGTGCTCATGGGGTACAAAGAACATACAATCTATGATCAGCCAAAAGGACATAGCAAAGACCGTCCCGGACCTTACGAAGAACCGAAACTCGCAGGCTGGGACGACCAACTCGTAGCGGACGGCAACTACAAAACCATTCTCTGAGGAAGTACCCATGACAGACAAAAAAGACATCGACCTCACTCAGGTCCAGGTAGACGGTATGCCCAAGCCTCCGATGAAGCCAAAGAGGCCAGACCCTTCTGGTCAGCGCCCGATAAACGCTCCACCGCTTATGCCTGGGCAGGTGGTGAAGGTGGACGCTGCTGGCCCTTCGTTGACGCCTCAAGAGCTGGCCATGCTTCAAAAGACAGGATGGAAAGAAGGAGATCCGCTTCCGGACAACGTCGAGATGGCGAGAAGGATGGCGTTGGCAGACAACGAGGAGTTGGTGCCACCGGTCCCGCTCGATACTCCACCTCTTCAACCGACCGAGGCCGTTGACATCTCTCAGCTATCGCCAGAGCGGCAGGCCCAGGTGATGAACGCGGTCAATACCGGACAGACGACGCCGTCGATTCAACCTGGAGATATACCACCGGCCGCTGCTCCTCCTGCTCAGCTACCTCCGGACACAGCCAAGCTATTAAGCCAGCCGGCAGCGACGGCAGCACCAACACCGGCTCCAGCGCAGGCGACGCGGACGCCTATGAACGAGGCAGGGGCCGTCTCTGTGGCAAGCCAGGCCGTACCAGGCTGGACTGACCCTAACAACCCAGGCTACACGCCGACAGTTCCTAACCCACTGGCACAAGGTAATCCGGGTGTGGTCCCGCAAGTCGCTCCACCAGAAGCAGCTAACCAGCCTCCAATGGTCCCAGCTCAGGGGGCCGTCGAGATGAACATGCCTGCCCAGCCAGCAGCCCAGCCAGCCACTGCACCTCCAGTTGCAGAGCCGGTAATGGCCCAGCCAGATACAGCTCAGCCGGAGAAACCAACGACTCCGATTGCCGAGCCAGATGACATGGGTTTGGGTGACATGCTTCAAGAGTGTCCGCATTGCGGTTGGGATCTCTCGGCACCTGCAATCCCGGAGCCGAGCTACGGCGAGAAGCAGGCGTTCCTGCAATCCATCCTTGGTCAGAAGCCGTTCCTCAAGGACTATGTGTTGTTGGGTGGCGCTGTTCGTGCCAGGTTCAGGACATTGACGACACCGGAGATCGACACGGTGTTCAAGCAAGTCTTGTGGGAGCGTCAGCAAGGCATGATAGCTACGGTCGAGGACTACTGGGAGAAGATCAACAGGTATCGCTTGTACCTTCAACTGTCTCGTCTCGAAGGGAAGCAGCCTGAAGGGTTCCTGCACGATCTTCCGGACGGCTACACGCGAGAAGCTAATCCAGGTGCTGTATCGTTCTGGAAGTTCGAGTGCCCTCCAGAACAGACAGGTCTTCCGCTGATCGAGAACTGGCTCATTGCCAACGTCTTGAGGACGGAGAGCCTGCAACGTGTCATCAACAACCAGTGCAGTCAGTTTAATCGCCTGGTGGCGAGATTGGAGGCGCTGGTAGACAACTCGGATTTTTGGTCAAAGACCGCGGAGCAGTCCTAACGGTCAGGGCCGCGGTCAGAGGAGTGATCGACTACGGTAAGGCCAGGCTCGATGATCCTGACTGGTGGCGAAGACATTACATCCTGCTGTCAGGGTTGGCCAGGGAGGACGACTTCAAAATACAACGGTCCATATTCGATTTCCATCGTGCTTTGATGGGTAACTCTGGATTGACGGAGGATTCTTTCAAATCAGCACAAGATCACGCAAGGGACTCCTTCTACGACATCATAGGCAGCTTGAGACCGTGGGAGGGAGGTTCAGCGCAGGAAAGGAAGGCCAAGGAAGTTGAAGACCTGCGTTCAGCTTGGTTCGAGGCTTTCGGTGTTGATCCCAATGACAAGGAGTGGGAAGCCAAACAAGAAGCTCGCATTGCAGAGTTCAACAGGAAAGTGGAAGAAGACAGAGCCAACGCACCAGAGTCGGACATGGAACGTGTGTTGCGGAGAATGGCTGAGAAAGCTGAAGAGGCTAAGGTTCTGCGTCGTAGGTTAAGACGTCGTCGAATAACGCGGCAAGGAAGCAAACAGTGGTAGGTCAAGTACAAGATGGTGCCCTTCTAAGTCAGATCGCAGGTGGCTTTGCCCCTGTCGTGACCGGCCGCAGCGCTGTACCGATGACCGGTCTCGAAGGTATCCCTGGTATGAATCAGCCAGGGTTGCTCGGCATGATGATGCAGATGATGGTGGGGCCAAAGCTCCAGCAGATGATGGGCCGCTATGGGTACGCGCCGATGGGCCTCGGTCACGACATGAACGTCTACGACGTCATGCGTCGGCAGCAGTTCACCCAAGCACAACAGCAGGCAATGGCGATTGCCTCTGAATCGGACGAGGACAACTTCCTGCGTACCTTTCGAGGCTTGGCCGCTGTCACCGGAACTCCCTGGGGAACTCAGCAGCGGCGGGCTGCTCGACAGCTTGCCGAAACAGCCGGCAACTTCTCTCCCATGCTGGCTGAGATGTTCCCTGAGATGTTGGACCAGCTTGGAGGCATGCGGGGTTCAGCGACCTTGATGGCGAACCGGATGATGCTGGGAGGTCGTTACCGCCTCGACCCAGTCACCGGCCGCATGGGAATGACCGCCGAGACGGTAGGCCAGCAAGCCAGGTCCATCTACCGGGATCTGTACGAGAGTGGAGACCTCTCCGCCATGCGCGGCGTCACAGCCGGCCAGCTCGGCACGATGTACGACGAGTTGACCAGGCGAGGCATGATAGCGGCACCTCAGTCGCCGCTCAGAGAGCGGACGATGGACGCTGTCATGGAGTACGCTGTCCAGGATCGTGCCGGCCTGGAGAGGAGCGCCATCCAGCGCGGCGTAGCTCTACCTACCAATCTGGCGGATCTGTCGGCCGACGACCTGGACAAGCTACGCTTCGATCCGGCCGTTGAGGGCAAGCTGAGAGCCTTCGACTCCGAGAGGGTCAAGCGGTCGCTGAAGGCGTACATCGACGCCGTAGGGGCCGTCAAGGACATCTTCGGTGACATGGGCAGACCCAACGCCCCGATGTCCGAGCTGATCTCTGCTCTGGAGGCCCTCACCCAGGGGGGAGTAGGTCAGATCGACTCTGGCAAACTGAACATGATGGTCCGGAATACCCAGGAACTGGCTCGTCAGTCGGGTATGTCTATCGACCAGGCAATGGCCATACAGCAGCACGCGGCTGGCAGGGCAGAACAGCTAGGAATCAGCCCGTTGCACGCCATACAGGCCGCTCAGGGCTCTATGGCATGGGGATCTGCCTTCAGAGCCCAAGGAGGAGCCGCACAGCCTGCCTGGGGCCGTTTCAACGCCGATCAGATGCAGCAGCTAGACGCGAACCTCCGCGTCCAGGCGGCATCCTCGCAGGCTGCTAACCGATTGGCCGTCATGATGCGTCTGCGTGAGTCTGCTGGGGGGTTCGAGGAGGGCTCTACTGCTGAAGCGATGGCTCAAGCGGTCATGGCCGGAGAGACAGAGTTCCTGGACCCACAGACAGGCCAGATGCGGAGCACAAGGACCGCTCCGGGCGAGTTCGGAAGAATCATGGAGCAAGCCCGAGGTCGCGGAGGGACCGATCTGGGGATCACAGAGGGCATGCTCCACGAGATGATGCTCCAGACCCGGACCAACGAGCAGTACACGATGGAGCACGGCATACAGCACCAGGTACGCCGTCAGCAGGCCCAGGACGTCCAGGGATGGGTCGGAGCCCGGATGTCTGAAGCGATGGCCAACAGGCTCAGAGCGGCCGGTATGAGCCGTGAAGAGGCCGACACGCTGGCCAACAAGGCTTCCGTGCGTGTGGCCCAGCGTATCGCCAGCATGGGACAGACAGACTTCGCCGACGACCGCACCCGCACGACTGAGATGGCCAACATCATGCGGGAGGAGTTGAGCTTCGCTGGTGGAGCCCAGTTCATCCGGGATCAAGGTCTCGGTGATCAGTTCTTCCGCACTGGAGCAGAGTTCGCCTACGGTTACACGAACCGCGCAATCCGAGAAGGACGGATGCGAGGGTTTGGTAACATGCAGAACATGCAAGCGACCATGAACCCGGAGACCCTGTCCCAGGCGAACCGGAATCAGATGCAAGCGTCGTTCGCCGCAGAGACGGCCGCTGCCCTACAACCTCTCGGCCGAGGCACCATGTTGCAGCGTGCAGTCCAGTTCCTGCACGACGCCGGCCCGGACGCGGATCTACCACAACTCATCAGCCAGGCTATGGGAGGTGTAGCCACTCAAGACATTCAACAGTCGCTGCAACCACAACTCGTACGTGTAGGCAACATCCGGAACCGTTTGGACGCTCTACAGGAGCGGTACTCCAGAGCAGCGGACGGCCCTGAGAAGGCCCGGATCATGCGAGAGATCCAGGACCAGCAAGAGGTACTCAGGACCGAGGTGAATACGCTGGTCGACCAGGCTGGCCAGGTTGGGATCTACACTGAAGGCGACGACGTACTGAGCTTCGAGGACGCGGCCGGCGTAGTGGCATCGCTAGAAAACTTAGGTCTGGCTCGCCAGGATCTGGCAGGGTTGCAAGGCAACTTCGCGCAGAACGTGACCGAAGAGCAAATGGAAGCGGTCGTTGGCGAGCAGTTCAGGGACATGGGCGAAGCGGCGCTGGCGATGCGTGCTCGACGTTTACGTGAAGCTGAGGAAGTGTCGGACGAAGATATCGAACAGTTCCGAGAGCAGAACGCGGACATCGCTACAGATCAGCAGGCTCGTCAGACTCTTATCCAGATGCGTCAGGCGCGCATCGAGGAGGACTACGCTCGCGGTGAAGGTGAGTTCACTGAGGAGGGCGTTGCTGAGTTCCAGCGTACGGCCGAGATCACTGAAGAGGAAGCTGAGGGTGTGATCCTTGGTCGACGTCGTCAGGTAGCACTTGAACCGACGCAGACTGACATAGAAGAGTTTCTTGCCGAGGAAGGGACTGCTGCAACAACTTACGAGTATGCTCAAGAGACGTTGCGTGCTCGTGCCAGGGCTGAGCGGTTTGGAATCGACCGTGCTGAGATCGAAGAGGCAATGGATGCCATGCCGATCGAGGACCGTTCCGAGGCAGCCGCTACCAGTCAGGTCATAGGACGCAAGATTGCAGAGCGATACGAAGTCACAGATGCCGATCGCGATGATTACATTGCCAGGAACGTCGGCTCTGAGCAACTGACCCGAGAGCAACTGGACAGGGCGATCTTCGCGGAGAAACAAGAGGAGTCAGGTGAGCGTTGGGCTGAGTACTGGGACACTGACAGCGGTGCTGTGTTTCGGCAGTCCGTCGACGAGGCTTGGGAACAGATTGACGACGTGTCAACTCGCATGCTGATGTCGAAGCAGGCCATGCGGCATCTAGGTCCACAAGGTCTACAAGCGTTCAAAACCATTCGTCTCGACCAGCAAAGGCTGCGTGAGTTGGCAATGGATTATGCCGAAGGCGACATGGCTCGTCTGATGGCTGGCGACTTGACTGGAGTGAAGGACCCGGAGGTTGCTGCCAGGGTAGTTCAGGAGGCCATGGAGCTTGACACCAGGCTGCGTCAGACGTTCGGCGACGTGGCGCAGCAGCTTCAGGAGGTCAGGCCAACTCAGATCATGCGGACGACCGATCGTGAACGCCTGGTCGAGATGGCCGACGAGTTCACTGGTGGAGACATCGAGGAACTGCTGTCCGAAGGCTTCATGTTCGAGGACGTAGCTGATCCTGAGCAGCGTAACGAGTTGCTGCGAGAGTTTGCCAGCATCAGACAGCGTGCCAGGATCACGGCCGTCGAGGCGGAGAGAGATAGTCCAGAGCTTCGTCGTCTTGCCGGGCAATACACAGGCGGCGACGTCGAGCAGTTGTTGCTTGGTAACTTCGAGGCAGCAGATGATCCAGCAGTGCAAGCAACGATCGCTGCTGAACTGGGGATGGCCCGTGAACGCACACGAGACCGCTCCTGGGCTCAAGATCCGGACGCCACGGCCAGGCTGCTACTAGGTCTGCCGGCAGACGACAGCGGAGGTCCTCTCAGTAAAGAACAGCGGGCTCAGCTTACGCAGATGACCAGAGACGTCGCAGTTGCTGGTCAGTTGTCAGACCGTGACATCGAGATGATCGACGAGTTCCGTGACACCCACGAGGTGTTGGAAGATAGGGCAGCTAACCTGGGCGTCACCAAGGAGGAGCTGGACAGGTACTTGACCACTGGTGAAGGTCCAGCGGCTCAAGCTGCTATATTCACGGGACTGACTTCACAGCAGCAGTCCACTCTGTCGATGGCTGCGGAAACGTGGGGAGGACAGCAAGACAGGATCTCCCAGTTGGAAGGCTCACTGGATCGAGAGAAGAAGGCCCTCGCCGCGGCCGAGGCGGCAGATGATACAGCCGGCGTCCGCAGGGCAAAGCGAGAGATCCAACGCATTGAAGGTCAGATACAAACCTCACGTGCCTCTCAAAAGGAAGCAGTAGAGTCGGTAGGTGATATGTGGCAAGGCCGCGCGGCCTCGGCCGAGGCGATGCTGTCGCAACAGAGAGCGGCTGGGTTTGCTCCTACGACACCGGAGGGCGACGTCAAGGATATAGAGGGCTTTGCCAGAGGATGGGAAGGCTACCAGAAGAAGGCAGCCTCTCTGGCCGGAGCCATTGAAGCAGAGAAACGGGCCTTGTCCGATCTTGAACTCGCCGGCAAAGACGACGAGGCAGCAAAGAAGCGAGAACAGATCGCCAGAATGGAAGGCGACTTGGAGACGACCAGGACCAAACAGGCTGAGATGGCCGGGCTCACTCGCGATGAGCTTGATACGTTCCTAGAATCCGGTCTATCCCCGCGAGGTCGAGAGAAGATATTCGTGCCTCTCACTGAGCAAGAGACCCTGACGCTTGAGACTGCCAGAAAGGAGTGGAAAGGACACCAAGGTACGGTGGAGGGCCTACAAGGTACTCTCAGCGCCGAGCAGAAGAACCTAGATGACCTGAGAGGACAGCTTGCAAGAACCACTGACCCAGGTGAGAAGGCAAGAATCCAGAAGCGCATCGAGACCAAGGAACAAGACATCGCTAGGTACGGAGAGCGACTTACCGAGGCCAAGACAGCTCGCGACAAGTCACTCGAACCGATCGGCGAAGAGATGTGGCGTGGTCGGGCCAGTTCTGCCCAGGACTTGATGACGAAGCACGCCACTGGCGGCTTGATAACGCAAGCAGCACTGGAAGGACTTCGAGACGAGCACCAAAAGCAGGCGGAGCGTTACGCCGAACTGGAGGAACGTGCCGGCGAGATAGACATCGAAGGCGGCGCTGACGTCGAAACTCTGCTTCAGGGGCGTGACGTTTACACACGCAACGCAGAGATGAACGAACAGTTCATCGCCATGGAGAAGCAAAGCTCTACGGAGCTGATGCAGACGCTGTTCACTGAGATGGGGTTTGCCAAAGGTGAGTACAGTAAAGACGTCGCAGCTCTCGGCAGAATGGCCGACACCGAACATGGTAAGGCATTTGCCCGCCGCATGATCGCTACGACCGGTCAGATGGGTGATGCCGCTCGCCGCCGCAGAGAAGGTCTCGACGAGGAGATCAAAACGCTGGAAGGCAAGAGGAGCTTGTCAAAGACGGAACGAGCCAGGCTGAAGGTACTTCAGAGCCAGGCAACAGCTCTGAGAGGTAAGAAAGGTGCTGATCTTGCCGGCGAGCTGAGTGAGCAGTACATGGCGGTCAGGGACAACCCAGAGAAACTGAAGCAGTTCCGTAAGTCGATGGGCATGCAGGATGATGAGTTGTTCGAGGCTTTTGAGACGTCGGCCAAGTGGTACGAATCGCAGCTTGGCAGGTTGGACGACCTGAAGGGAGACAAGCGTGCCGAATACCTCGGTAAGAGTGTTGAGCATGCAAGTCGTCTGCAAAGCCTGGAGAGGGCGAACGCGATGACTGGTGAGGGACCGAGACAGTATATGACCCTCGACGGTACGTTGACGATCGTTGGAGATCAGGGTGACGTCAACGCCAGCGGTAAGACGAGGTAACGATGCCTACATTTTTCACAGGTGGAGCAGCCGGTCGTGTGGTACAGCTTGCAGACGACCACACGCAAGGCACTCTCAGGTTCGTGGACATCAAGTTCCCGGACCAGATCACTTTCACCGCACACAAGTCGATCATCACCAGGTTGACAGTGGCACACCAGTGCAACTACCAGTTTCTGCACACGGTGGGCAATGAAATCTACATCTACGTGTTTGGCGATCGCATAGGCCAGGTTACTATTTCTGGGATGTCGTTCACGGAGGCTTGTTGTGGGCCTACGAATCCTTTTTCAGGGAACGGTCACGGTTTCGAGGAGATCATGAAGTGGTACGAGGCTCACCGTGTAGCCGCGCAGCAGCAACCCATCGAAGTGATGATAGGTCAGACTGGCATCCAAGGGTTCGTGGTAGGTCTGAGCGGTGACGTAGTAGACCCGGCGACTCGATTGATGCAGTTCGGACTGACGATCATGGTGTTGCCAAAGAAGGGGAACTAGGTGTTTAACCACGCACGAACATTGCTTATGAACGTCGACGGGCCTAACTCACCAGGCGAAGACTACCTGGGCGAGGAACTTGTGCCCCGCACGTATCGTAAACTCGAACTACCACCGTAGCTGGATCATGTCCGAATGTTGCTCTTCGGTTCCGATCCGGATCGTGCCATGTTGAACTACCGCGCGAAGCAGTTCATGACGCTGCTGCATACTACCGAACTCGAACAGGCTGTTCTTGACCTCGACAGTAGGATCACGTACGACGCGGCAGATGAGAACCACCTCGTATCCGACGACGTGTTCTTGCCGGTCGTGACGCAGCACGGTGGTAGTGAGTCCGACGTCATGACGATCATCGGCGAGCAGATGACACCTGATCCGGTCGGGAGGTTGAGATACCATCTTGTCATTGACGTGTTGGCACCAGACACCGTGGAAGTGAAACGTCTGGTTCCAGTATTATCGAGTCACGTGTTCGATCTTGTGCTGACCAACCAACTGAGTCAGAAGATTGACCTGGTTGGTACTGGGTACAGCTTTTTCATCAATACAGATAGTCCCGGCGCGGCCTGGCAAGTGCGAGGCTACATGCGGCCGAGGTGGGACTTGGGTCAGCTCGCGGCGATGCTTGAGTATGCTGCGGAGCCGACGATGTTGTCCTTATTCGGGCTGACGAACGAAGAACCATGGAAGACCTTCAGAGAGCTTTGGTTTGATCACCCGGAGCTGCCGTACAGTCTAGGTGGATTATTGCTGGCGGTGATTTATCGGACAGAGGAGATAAGAACTGGCTCATAACGGAGGCGGAGCCGTGATTGACAAGGAAACCTTTCTGGATGCTTATGTAGAGGACGTCAAATGTGAACGCCTGACAGTCAGAAGATTCAAGTCGAGCATTACGATCGACTGCGAGACTTGGTTCGGGTACGGTGTTGTGGACGAAGATAACGAATACGTCGGTATATGTTTCTCCAAGGATCATCCTGGGACTGTCATGCGGCATGTCGTCAAACACAACGGTAACGGTAGATTTGAAGGCAAGTGTGTCTTCTACAACGGCAGAGTTGACCCGATACTTTGGATTCAAGTTGAGGAGTAATCTTGGCAGGCGACCAAGCCAGGCAGTGGGCCTACACAAAGCTCTCCGATGAGGGAACCCTCAAGCTGGAGATCGACGGGGAGGAGTACGAGGTGGTGCAGTACACGGCCTCATTCGCCCTGAACGAGATCCCCAAAGCTACTTGCATGGTGGCTGTCGGTCGCGATGCGCGAAGTATTGACGCTGCTAAGAAGGCCAAGATCCATGACACGGGAGCGAACCTTAGCCAGATGAAGAAGGCCAAGGTGACGTTCACTCCGAAGATGGAATGGGAACCGAAGCGTGGTGACCAGGCCAAGGAATGGACGGGGAGTGAGGTCATCTTCGAGGGATACTACGTCGGTCTGGCCTACCGCAAGATCAAGGACAGGGTCCAGGCTGTCATTCACCTGATCCACTGGCTTGTCGACCTGGGGTTCAGCTCCACTCTCGACAAGAACAATCACCCAACCAACCCGACGCACCTGGTAGCGCCGGCCTGTGTTCCTTCTGAGAAGACTGGCTTGACTGGTCCACCTGTCTACATCACGTTTCTGGTCGGCCGTGAGGCCATCAGGAACCTCGTCAAAGTGGATTTGTGGGAGGGCATGAAGACTTTGCTTTGCAGCCTCACGGACGCTGAGAAGCTACAGCTACCGGAGGGGGCAGAGTCTGGTGACGGCGACAGGAAGACTAACGAGCGAGCGAAGGAGGCGCTGAAACGAATCCAAGGCCCTTCGGGTGGCGGTTGCGACATGGCTTACGATTCGGATATGGGTGGACTTCCCTTGAAGTTCTATGACGCCGGGGTGCCGGCACTTTTTGAGTCGGTGTCCAACGCCGTAACTCAGCAGACGTTACACTCGTTCGCGCACACCACGTTTTGGGACGCCATTGTCGGCGTGTACGCCCCTCTCTTCAACATAGCAATAGTCCCGCAGGTGACCGTCGCTACCGTCATTGCCGACACACCTGCACTGGGAGGTAAACCTGAAGATCAGTATCGTTGGAAGAAGGTGATCAAACCTGGAGAGTACGATGCGTACGACCTGACCGCTATGATCACCAGACCGTTGTTTGGCGTCGGCGTGTACGGCGACTACGAGGCAGACACTGGGTACGACATTACAGAGCCTGGTAAGGGACAGACGGTCGAGTTCGGAGGACAGTACACGTCAAAGGCGCAAGAAGATGCAGACGGCATGTGGTTAGTGGTCAAATCCCCACCATGGTTGAAAGGAGTAACCAGGTCGAACGTCTACGTCGACAAGACATCAGGCGTTGGTGCTGGCGGTGTGTCTTACACAGCTACCACCCCTGGCGAGGGCAACGTAACTCCTACTGAGCAAACGCCTGGGGAGATGATGAGCGAAGTGCAGAAGATGTACCACAGATACGCCCACTCTGTGTACATTATGAACATGCTCCGTGGCCGCGGGGCCAGCATTTCGGGTAAACTACGGTTTGACATAGCGCCGGGCTCAATCATCAAGATCGAGGCCAACCAAGAGGTGTTTGCTGCCGGCGAGGACAAGCTCGCCACTGATTTGTACGGACACGTCGTCCGCGTGACCAACAACATCAACGCCGAGTCGAAGATCGCGAACACTACGTTCCAGTTGAACCACATTCGTACGGCAAAGGAGTTTGAGAACGACGACCGTACAAGAACAGAGGAGCACCCGTTGTTTGGGAAGGACGTCTACAAAGGCTCACCGCTCGTTAAGAACTGGGTTTTCGCATGACAACTGACTATCTGGAACCTGACTACCTGGAACCCTACGAGACCTGGCAGAAGGATCAGACGCCGGCCGGCAATGCTGCCATCCTCAAGGCTGTCGATCCTGTTCTCCAGAAAGGGATCAGAGCAAACGTCGGTGAGCCAAACCCGCTGGCAAACAGTCGGGCCAGGCAGATCGCTTTGAAAAGTCTACGCAGTTACGATCGCAGCCGGTCAAGGCTCCAGACCCATTTAATGAACAACTTACAGAGTCTGCGAAGGGCACAGCGCCAAGCCTCACAAGTCGTCCGCGCACCCGAGCAGGTGATCCTTCAGCAAAGTAAGTTACGAGAGATCGAGCAGGAGCTGCAAGACGAATACGGCCGCGAGCCAACAGACCTGGAGATAGCTGATCGAAGTGGCATGTCCCTGAGACGAATAGGTAAGGTCAGGTCCTGGCGACCAGGCATGGCAGAGGGCCAGGCCGAACAGGTAGATCCAAGCCTCTTGTCGGCGATGGGTGTTGGTCCTTCGCCGGAGGCGCAAGATGCTTGGGTGCAGTTGGTCTACGAGGAATCCTCGCCGATTGACAGAAAGATCATGGAGTACACGTTAGGGTTGAACGGCAGACCGAGAAAGTCAAACCAGGAGATCGCTCTGCTGTTGGGGCGATCGCCAGGTGCAATCAGTCAACGTAAGGTCAAGATCCAAGAGGCACTGGACCAGGAGCAAGACCTGAGTCCGTTCTTAGGGTGATGTATGGCTACTCCGGTGACTCCAACTCCCAAAGTGGAGATGGACCCCAACTTCGAGAAGCAGATCAACGCTCGGGCGTCCGACGCGAAGAAGGAGCACGAGAAGCTGGTCCTGACCGGCCAGGTTCCTTGGGACAAGCCCGAGGAATGGGACGGAGATCCGCACGACTGGGAGAAGATGAAGGACCCGTTCAAGCGTGAGAAGGCCAACGATCAGTTCGAGGAGGCTGTAAAGGACCCGGAGAGTCCTGGCACGTCGTCTGACTTGATCGCGGCGACGACCCAGATCGACTACCTGGCGGTCATGGAGCGTGCTTTCAGGGCTAGGCACACGATGAGTGCGTTCCAGTTTGCACGCCCAGTGAGTCATCACCTGACACGAAAGAGAGGACACGGCGACCCCAAAGGACCATTCAAGCAAGCGGTCCTGCAATACGTGAGAGGAACACTCGGACAAGGAAGTGGCGGATCGTGATGGTAACCCCAGCACCACCAGTCAGTGGCTACATCGGCCACACCGTCGACCACATAACACTCGACGACATGCAGCCGAGCAACGACGTCGAGCTTACACAGGCGCTTGTCAAGC
>Ga0180438_10000783_pt1 | contig 58022 bp, 50 predicted proteins | sample SS_ome_12_FD_132455 | JGI IMG/M metagenome (GOLD analysis project Ga0180438, IMG submission 132455) | Hypersaline lake sediment archaeal communities from the Salton Sea, California, USA - SS_3_D_2 metaG | ecosystem: Environmental > Aquatic > Non-marine Saline and Alkaline > Hypersaline >... | reverse complement strand
TGGCTGGGGATCGTTCTGCTGGCCAAGGCCCAGACCAGCGTGGCGCTGCTGGGCATCGGCATCATCATGCTCGGCGTGCAGCTGGCCCGAGTGGTGCTGAAGCTTCGCCTGGAGGTGTTCTGGTTCGTCGCCGGGCTGCTGTTTATCGTCGGTGCACTATGGCAGCTGGGCAATGCGCGTATCCCGCTGGTGCCCATCCTGCTGATCGCCGCCGGGGTGGCCCTGGTGCTGACCAGATTTTTACCGCGGCCGAAAAAGAAGTCAGAATAACCTCACGCCGGCCGGAATTCAACCCTCGCACATCGGGCCTGAGCCGCGAGTGTGCCGGGAGATATACGGGGCCCTCTCCGTCCGGGAGGGCCTTTTTCTTTCCGGATCATCCGGTCTTGGCGCTGTGTACAGACGATTGTTGCACGGTGGAGTCTGAACAGGAGGTGATCTGTGGACCACCGGGAATCCGTCGGCTATCGGAGTGTCCCATCGCCCTTCGGCTCCGTCCTGCTGGTCTGGCATCACACCGCCGGAGGGATCAGGATCCTTCGGATCGTTCTGCCCGGCGAGAAGAAAAAGCCCGGAGAGATCCTGGCCGGCGAGTTTCCCGGTGCCCGGCGCGCCGGCTCGAAAACGCCCCCGGCCATGAGTCGTCTGGCCGACAGGATCGACCGCTTTCTGCGGGGACGGCCGGTGAGGTTCTCCCTGGAGCCGCTCGATTTTGGGATCTGCACACCCTTTCAGCGTCGCGTCCTGCCGGCCGAGTTCCAGGTTCCCCGGGGCCGGGTCACCACCTATGGCCGTTTGGCCGCGCGTATACACGCCCCCGGGGCGGCCCGAGCTGTCGGCAATGCTTTGTCGCGCAACCCGTTTCCTCTGATCATCCCCTGTCATCGGTGCATCCGGGAAGACGGCCGCCTGGGAGGGTTCCGCGGCGGGCTGGCCATGAAGCGGGCCCTGCTGGAGATGGAGGGAGTGGGTTTTGACGGGCGCGGGCGGATCGAGCGGGAATTCATCCAATAGGTGGCTTCATTCTTTTCATTGAAACGAGATCGAGCGGTTGCGCTCTTCACGGCAGTCTTGTCCAAGGAGGTCGGGATGCGTTCGAAGGTTTGGATCGTCTGCTGTTCGATGATCCTCGTGGCCGGTTTGTCGGTTTCCGCCCGGGGACATGAGGATCCGATGGCCCATCTCACTCCTGCCGAGCGGCTGCTGGTCCAGGGCGATGAGGCCTTCCAGAGCAGGAATTATGCCCAGGCAGGCGAGATCTACAAGCTGGCCGTTCAGCAGGCCGAGGAGGAAGAGCATCAGCACGTTCTGGTGGAAGCCCTGGCGCAGGTGGCCCGCAGTTATCTGATCACGGACCGGAAGGAAGAAGGGCGGTCCTGGCTGGAAAGGGCGGAGAAGGCGGCTGCCCCGTCCGTTCCGCTGGGCTGGTCCCGTTATCTGGGCGTTCGCGGCCGGTTCGAGTGGCAGGATGAGGAGCTGGAGAAGGCCACGGCGACCTTCACCGAGATGTATAACTACTGTCTGGAGAAGGAGCTGCACAGCCGGGCGGTGGACGCGGCGCACATGGTTGCCATCACCGCCCCCCCGGAGGAGCAGATCGTGTGGGCCAGCAAGGGGATCTGGGCCGCCGAGAAGGGAAATATCGAGGAATGGCTGGGCCCCCTGTGGAACAACCTGGGCTGGACCTACGACGATCTGGGACGGTATCAGGAGTCCCTGGATGCGTTGCTCAAGGCCCGGGAATACCACTGGAAGCTGGGCGGAGAATTGAACAAGCTGATCGCCGACTGGTCGGTGGGGCACGCCTACCGTATGATCGGGGAGTACCAGACAGCAGCCCAGTGGATGCGCCCGGTGCTGGCCTGGTCGGAGCGGCTCTATGCCATCGAGCAGAGTCCCGACGCCGCCGAGTGGATCGGGCACAGCTGCCGGGAGCTGGGCGAGCTGGCCCTGCAGCGTGAGGATCTGCCGGGTGCTCTGGAGTCCCTCCGGCGGGCCCGGGAAAAGCTGCAGGAGGCCGGCATGCCGGAGTGGGATGCCGACGGATTCGCGGAGCTGTCCCGGCAGATAGAGGAGATCGCCGGACAGGTTCCCGGGCAGTAGCTGCAGCCGAGCCAGGGACTGCGGCCGGTCAATGTCCCCGGTCGGGGGCCGCCCTTTTGGGGCGGCCCTTTTTTTTGATCCGAGGGGGACGGCCAACAAAACCCTTGACGGCCCGGGGCCGATGTGCTACAATAAAAGAGAGGGCGCCTCAAGTACGGACACATCGGGAACTTTACGGTCGCCCCTTTTCCATACAGGACCATTCCTCAGCCCAAGGAGATCGTATGCTGGCCAGGCGTATCGCCCTTTTTGTCCTGATCCTGTTTCTGACGGCCGCCCGCGGTGCAGGCGCCGAACGGATCACCTTCACCATGACGGCCGGGCCGTACCGGATCGTGGAGACCGAGGAGGGCTTTCACCGCATCGAGATGTCCGGGTTCACCCTTCGAGGGGAACCGGGAGAACCTTCTTTGCCCCTGCGTGTCTATCACTTTGCCCTGCCTCCGGGTGCCGTGGTGCGGTCGGTGGAGATACTCGGCGAGCACGATGAGATCCTGGAGGGCGCCTATCGCATCGGACCGGCCCCCGGCGTCATTCCCCTGAATGCCGGCCAGGAGGCGGTGCGGACAAGCCGGCGGGACTGGCAGGCGGCCCATGATGCCGTCTACCGGTCCGACGAGATCCATCCGGCAGCGGCGGGATGGTCTCTGGGCACCGCCGGGGCGCGAAAATACACCCTTCTGCGGGTGGCCTTCTCCCCGTTCGCCTATCGACCGGCGACCGAGCGGCTGCTGTGGTGCCGGAGGGCCGAGGTGGTGGTCGAGTTCGATCGGCCCTGTCCGGGAACGGATCGCTACCGCCGGGTCGAGGAGATCCTGGCGGATCCGGCGCCGGACAGTGACCTGCTGTCGCTGCTGGACAATCCGGGACAGGCCCGGCCATGGTATCGCCGGCAGGAAGGCCGTGCAGCAGCCAAGTCCACCTATGACTACGTCATCATCACCACCTCCGGACTGCAGGGGTCGGTCACCGGCCTGGCCGAGTGGAAGGAGGAGCTGGGCCATACCGTCAACGTGGTGACCACCGACTGGATCTCCGGGCAGTACAGTGGCTCGGACCTGCCCGAGAAGATCCGCAACTTCCTGGTCGATACATACGCCGAATGGGGCATCGAATACGTCCTGCTGGCCGCCGACATCGACCTCATCCCGATGCGATACTGTTATCCCAGCGGTCACTCCAATGCCGTGCCGACCGACTACTATTACGCCGACCTGACCGGCGACTGGGACTCGGACGGGGATCACTATTACGGAGAGCCCGACCAGGACGCCATCGACCTGATGGCCGAGGTCTCGGTCGGCCGCATCCCTTACAGCAGCTCCGGCGCCCTGGGCGATATCTGCAGCAAGCTGGCAGCTACCGAGAGCGATACCGGCAGCTGGAAGGACAGCGCCCTGCTGCCCGGCGCCTTCATCAATTTCGCCAATGAGGACTGGTCCGGTTATTCGGGCACCGACGGTGCCTGGGCGGCCCAGCGGATGATCGAGGACGTCTTCGTCGGCTGGGACGTGACCACCCTGTACGAGAAATCGGGCCTGGCGCCCTCGGCCCTGACCTGCGATTTTCCCCTGACCGGCGCCAACGTGGTTTCCCAGTGGTCGGCCAACGATTTCGGCATCGTCGCCTGGGCCGCGCACGGCTCCGACGATGCCGCCTGGCGGAAATACTGGAACTGGGATGACGGCGATGGCGTGCCGGAATCCAACGAGATGGCCTGGTCGTCCTTCTTCGATGTTTCCGATGTCTCCTCCCTGGATGATACCCGCCCGGCCATCGTCTTCTGCGCCTCCTGCGAAAACGGCCACCCGGAGGTCGATCACCTGGCCCGGGAGCTGCTCGGCAACGGGTCCTGCGGAGCCGTCGCCGCCACCCGGGTCTCCTACGGCATCATCGGCTGGACCCAGAAGGATGACGGCGGGATCGAGTCGCTGTCCTATTATTTTCACGATCATCTGATCAACAAGGATCAGCCGGTCGGGGATGCGCTGTATAACTCCAAGTATTTTTGCTGGACCCATAACTGGCAGAACTATCAGAATATGTATGATTTCTGCCTGTACGGCGATCCGGCCCTGAGACGGGCCGGAATGGCGGCCACGCCGCAGGTGGCGGCCGCCGAGCCGGCGCCCAACGTTTATCTGGCGGATCCGGCCGGGGACCTGACCGTTGCCTTCGACCGCCCCATGGACCCGGCCACCCTGAATGACAGCACCCTGCGGGTCACCGGCGAACTGCGGGGGCGGTATCCCGGGGCGGTAAGCTATGATGCCGGCAGCATGACCGTCACCCTGGATCCGGCCGAGGATTTTCTGGCCGGGGAACGGGTCGATGTGCAGATCACCTCCGGCGCCGGCTCGGCGGCCGGGACCCCGGTCAGCGGCGGCTGGTTCTGGTCCTTCCGGACCCTGGCGCCCGGCGGCAGCGCCATCCTGGACAGCGTCGATCTGTTCGGCGCCGGGCTTGATCCCTCCGCCGTCTGCGCGGGGGATCTTGACCGCGACGGCGATGTCGACCTGGTCGTGGCCGGACTGAGCCTGGACCAGACCTCGGTATGGCTCAACGACGGCCTGGGCGGATTCACCCCGGACGGTGCTTACGGCACCGGTTCCGATCCTCGAGGTTTGACGGCCGGCGACTTCAACGGTGACGGATTTCTCGATCTGGCAACGGCCGATTCCAGCGATCATCAGGTCTCGGTGCTGCTCAACGATGGCGACGGCACCTTCGCCGCAGCCCAGTCCTATGCCACCAGCCAGCGCCCCCGGGACCTGACCGCCGCCGACCTGGACGGTGACGGGAATCCCGATCTGGCCGTGGCCGCCAGCCAGTACGATCGGGTCAGCGTGCTGCTCAACGATGGCGACGGTACCTTCACCCCGGCCGGCGATCTGGGGGTCGGCGGCCAACCCCGGGCCGTCGTCGCCGCAGATCTCAATGGCGACGGGCGCTGCGACCTGATCACCGCCAACTACGGATCCGATGATCTCTCGGTGCTGCTCAACGAGGGCGGCGGAGCGTTCGCAGCAGCGGTCAGCTATGCCGCCGGCGACGGCCCTCACGGCCTGTGCGCGGCCGATCTGAACGATGACGGCCGGGTGGATGCGGCCGTGGCCAACCGGAACTCCGGGGATGTCACCATTCTGCTCAACACCGGAACCGGCCTGCTGGCCGCCGACAGCGCCTATGCGGCGGGATCTCAGCCGCTGTGCGTGCGGGTGTCAGACCTGGACGGCGATGAGGACGGCGATCTGGTCGCGGCCTGCGCCGGGGACGATCAGGTCCGGGTCCTGATCAATCTTGGCGACGGCACCTTTCAGGCGGTCAGCGGCGTCCCTGCGGGCACCGCGCCGGTCTCCCTGTGCGCCGCCGATCTGGACGGCGACGGGGATCCCGACGTGGCCGCCGCCAACCGGGTCTCCGGGGATCTGACCATCCTGTCCAACATCGACGCCCTGAAGGTGACGGCCATCTCGCCGCCGCTCCACCAGCGCAGCGTGCCGGACGATGAGGATCCGGCCGTGTCCTTCAACAGCCCCCTGGATCCGGCCACGCTGAGCGATTCGGTCTTTATCGTCACCGGCGCCCAGTCCGGGAGGCATTTCGGACCGGTGACGGCCGGATCCGGCGATTCTGTGGCGATCTTCTCGCCCTCGGAGCCCTTTGCCGACGGGGAGATGGTCTCCGTCATGCTGACCTCGGGATTGAAGAGCCATATCGGCATCCCCATGAACGCTGGATACGGATGGTCCTTTTTCATCGCCGCCGGCGGGCAGGGACAGTTCGACCGGGACAGCAGCTGGGCGGCGGGCAACACCCCGCAGGGGATTGCCGCGGCCGACCTGGACGGCGACGGTCTGGTGGATCTGACCACGGCCAACTACCAGGCCAGCTCGGTGGGCGTCTTTTTCAATGACGGGAACGGAGGGTTTGTCCTCGACAGTCTCTACCGGGTGGATGACGGACCCGTCCGGGTCTGTCCTCTGGACCTGGAGGGCGATGGCGATCTGGATCTGGCCTCGGTGAACGCCTGGGATTACACCGTCAGCGTACTCCGCAACCAGGGGGGCGAATTTTCTCATGAAGCCGACTATCTGGTGGGAACCAGCCCCTACGACATGTGCGCCGCCGATCTGAACGGCGACGGCACCCCCGAGCTGATCACAGCCAACGCCGGCGACGACGACATCTCCATTCTGTTCAACGACGGATCCGGGGACCTCAGCCAGCAGACTCGTTATCCGGTGGGCGACGTGCCCTGGGGTGTGGCGGCTGGCGATACCGACGGCGATGGCGATCTCGACCTGCTGGTCTCCAACTGGATCGAGAAGACCTTCTCGGTCCTGGCCAACAAGGGCAACGGCATCTTCTCCGATCAGGTCAAATACCCGACAGAGAGCGAACCCAAAGCCCTGACGGTCGGCGAACTCGACGGTGACGGCCATCTCGACCTGGTCCTGGCCGGCCCCGAAGAAGGGATGATCATGGTCTCCCGGGGATCAGGCGATGGGACCTTCGCCGCTGACTCGGTCTACGGGGTGGCCGGCGAACCCTGCGGGCTGACGGTGGTCGATCTGGATGGTGACGGCGATCAGGATCTGGCCGTGACCAGAGCGGCGGACGACAGCGTCACCGTGATGACCAATGATGGTGGCGGGCGTTTTCAGCATCGCCAGACCTTCACCACGGGTGACCGGCCGATGGGCGTCTGCGGCCTGGAGGCCGATGGCGACCACGCCGTGGATCTGGCCGTGGTCTGTTACGACGATGATCTGCTCATCCTGCGGTACAATACGGCAACAGTCTGGCCTCCGGCTCCGGTCAACGATCTGATCGCCGCGCTGGGAGGCGATATTTTACGGCTGACCTGGTCGCCGGTGACGGTCGATCAGATGGGTCAACCCCTGGTGGTGGACCGCTATGTTATCTATCGTCACACAGATCCACATTTCGTTCCCGACCCCGGCGATTCGCTGGGCGGCACTGCGGATTGTTTCTATGACGACACCGGCGCGGCCCTGAAGAATCCGGGGGTGAATCACTATTATGTCGTGAAAGCGGTGGATGCGGCCGGAGGAAAATCGGCAGCCTCGGGGGCGGTCGGGGAATTCGATATGCCGCTGGAGTCGGCTGCGGGAAAAAAGGATTCCGGGTGGACGAAGCGATAGAGGGAATCTTTTGAGAGCAAGCGAAAGCCGGCCTCGGTGAGGCCGGCTTTTTTTGGCGAGACGGATGGTTCGGCGGCGGTGCCTGTGCGTCGGCGGTGAGCCGCGGTGCCTCCGCCGGGAGACGGGCGGCGCCTATGAATCACCGGGGTCGTTTTTTTAACGGTCCGTCTGGCCGTCCTCCTCGCCGGGATAATCCGGCATCATCTGATCGAATTCCCCCACCTCGGGAAAGGACTTCAGCCGGTCGAAGACCTCGCCCATCATCTCGTAGAGCCGCTTGCGGGTGGTGAACGACTCGCCCAGGACCACCAGGGTGGGCGTGTTGGAGGAGGCCCGCACCAGGCACCAGCTGTCATCGGCGAACTGCACCCGGACGCCGTTGATGGTCATCAGGCGGTCGATGGCCACCCCGGCAAGCGTGTGGCCCTGCCGGTGCTCCTCCTCGTACTGGGACTGCAACCTGGCCACCACATCGTATTTGACCGTGTCGTCGACGTGGGGCTGCATATTGGGCGTCTGATAGGACCGGGGCAACTCATCGAGCAGGCCGGACAGCGGTTTCTCCCCCTCGGAGAGCATGGCGGCGAAGAGCAGCCCGGCCAGGATGCCGTCATCGTATCCCCGCCCCCACGGCCGGCTGAAGAACATGTGCCCGGAGCGCTCGAACCCGGCGGTGGCTTTCTCCCGGCGTACCGCCGCTTTGATGTAGGAGTGGCCCGTCTTCTCCCAGATGACCTCGGCCCCCAGAGGCGCCACCATCTTCTCGAACAGATAGGTGGACTTGACGTCGATGACGAATCTGGGCTCCCGACCTTCCTTCCTGGCCTGAGGAATGAGATGCCGGGCCAGGAGCAGGCCGACCTTGTCGCTGAACACCTCCTCGCAGCGGTCGTCGACGATGCCCAGCCGGTCTCCGTCTCCGTCGATGCCTACCCCCAGGTCGGCTCCCGCCTGCCGCACCGCCTCTCCGATCGACTGCAGAAACTTGATATTCTCCGGATTGGGATTGTAGTTGGGGAAGTCCCAGTCCAGCTCGGTGTGCACCTCGACCACCTCGAAGCCGGCCCGCCGGAAGACCTCCGGGGCGAACAGGCCGGCCGTCCCGTTGCCGGTGTTGACCACCACCTTCAGCGGGCGCCTGGCTTTAACCCCTGAGACCAGGTCGTCGATGTAAGCCCGGCGGATGCCCTCCACCCGGTCGTATTTCCCGGCCCCGGTGCGGAACCGGCCGGATTCGACAATCTCCCGATACTCCTTAACTTCTTTTGGTTCAAAGGTCTTGGACAGCCCCTGGGCCAGCTTCACCCCGGTCCAGCCGTTCTCGTTGTGGCTGGCCGTGATCATCGCCCCGGCCGGGATGTCCAGATGGTGCTGGGCGAAGTACAGCGCCGGGGAAAGCAGCAGGCCGACGTCGATCACCTCCGCGCCGGTGGACATCAGCCCCAGGGCGAAGGCATTCTTGACGTTCTGGGAATAGAACCGGAAGTCATGGCCCACCACCACCCGGGGATCCTTCTCGAAACCGTCCAGATGGTCGAACAGCCAGGTCCCGAAGGCCTGTCCCAGGACGGTCAGGCCGGTGTAGTTCAGCTCCGGGGTGTCCGTCCCGGTCAGCCGCCAGCGGACGTCGTATTCCCGGAAGCCGGTCGGCTTGATCAGCGGTGTGTCGAAGAAATCGGCCGAGCCGGGGGCGATGCCGTCAGCGGAGATGCGGGTTTTGTTGCTCATTCGCAGGTCTCCTTTTCATAGTGCAGATGATGAGTTGCCTTGAAGATAGGGATGGTGATTTTGACCGGCAAGGGTTTTTTCGTTTTTGAAGAGGCGAATAAATATCTTGACAAAGAATTATAATTATGATAGAATGGCTTTGGTGGAATTGAATCTATTTATTCTGACAGTCCGGTCTTCCCTGTTCTTTTCCTCAAGGAGGGCAACATGAGAACAGCGTTTTTTGCAGTCCTGACGACAACCATGCTGCTGTCTGCGGCGGCGCTGGCCGATGTGCCCGGATTGATGAATTACCAGGGCGCGCTGACCGATGCTTACGGCGTCGCTTTGGACACCACCGTGTCCATGGCCTTTTCCATCCATACCGATTCAACCGGGGGGAGCCAGCTATGGAGTGAAACGCAGTCGTCGGTTATGGTCAATCACGGAGTCTTCAACGTTCTGCTGGGCAGAGTGAATCCTCTATCGGATGCCGTTTTCTCGGCGGCCTCCTGCTGGCTGCAGATACAGGTGGGGGGTGATCCTGTGCTGGCGCCGCGGCAGAGAATCGTCGCCGCGGGATATGCCTTCCGGGCCGCCGAGGCCGACACCGCCGATCATGTCCGGGGCGGAGGCAGCGGCAGCGACGGAGACTGGACGATTGTGGGCAGCGATATGTATTCCGCCGTGTCGGGCAATGTGGGCATCGGGACGACAAATCCGAACGTCAGGCTGTCTCTGGGGACGGATATCAATATACCGAAAATAGCGCTCTATGATGTGGTTGGTGACTTTTACGGGTTTGGAATTGCCGATGGCCGGATCACGATTCATACCAGCGACGTCGAACAGGTGGCCATCTCCAGCAGCGGCAATGTGGGCATGGGCACGTGGCTTCCCCTGAAGAAATTGCATCTGCTCAGGCAATACGAACCCGTCAGTCTTCGGCTCGAGGATTGGGGCCATATATACTATGACCTGACCGTCGACAGCCTGGCACTGAACATCGGCTCGGTCCTGGACAGCGACGTGCTGGTGTTGAAATCGGGCAACGTGGGCGTCGGCACGGCGGATCCGGATGCCAGACTGACTGTCGAGGGCCACTACGGTGGTTATGCCTTTGCCAAGATTAACCAGACCGGAACGCGTCAATATATGGGATTGCGATTGGACAGGAATGGTGCCGAAAAATGGCTCCTGGGGATGGATTCCGGGAGCGATAAACTTCTCTTCAGAAAAACAGCCAGCAGCAATGTGATGGTCATCGATACAGTGGGCAACGTGGGCATCGGCACCGCTCATCCGCAGCGCCGGTTACACATTTCAGGGGCCAACCCGAGAATCGTCATCGAGGCTGGCTCAAGCAATCCGGAGATCAACCTGCAGAATACCGGTGACCCCTCATCCGAGATCTGGTCTCTATACAAGGACAGCATCACCGATGACCTTCGCTTTTACCAGAACGGAAACAGGGTAACCTTTCAAACAACCACCGGCAACGTCGGCATCGGAACCACATCACCGGCACAGAGGCTCACTGTTCGAGGGAACATATTGATCGAGAGTATCGGCACGGGTGTGCCCGTCGTTGAGCTGGGCGAAGGGCTGGACTACGCCGAGGGCTTCGATGTGTCGAATGCTCAGCAGATCGGTCCCGGCTCCGTGCTGGTCATCGATTCCGATCATCCGGAAAAATTAACGATGTGTGACCAGCCCTATGATAGAAAAGTGGCCGGCATCGTCGCCGGTGCCCGGGGTCAGGGATCCGGGGTACGTCTGGGAACCGGCCGGTTCGACCATGATGTGGCCCTGGCCGGGCGGGTGCACTGCAATGTGGATACTCATTACGGAGAGATCTCCCCGGGAGATCTGTTGACCACCTCCCCCACGCCCGGATACGCCATGGTGGTCAAAGACTACCCCAGGGCGCAGGGTGCCATCCTGGGCAAAGCCATGCAGGGGCTGGGGAAAGATCAGAAGGGACAGATACTGGTGCTGGTGACTCTGCAGTGACCGGGAGGTGACCATCATGAAAAAGCATGCCATTGCGATCATGATCGCCTTCCTGGGGATCATCGGGACGATATCACCCGGTCAAACGCAGGTGGTCAGCAGGGATGATGCCCGGGCCCTGGCCGGCGGCTGGATCGATGTGATCATCCGGAACGAAGGCGGCTGGGGCGGTGCCGGGGCCGCTGAGGTGGCCGATGTGCAGGAGTTCAGGCGGGGAGACCGGGTTCTTGGCTACTTCTGTCGGGTGAGACCCGGCGGCTATATCGTTGTCTCCCAGCGCAGGGAGCTGGTGCCGGTGAAAGCCTACTCCGCGACCGGCGATCTGGATCCCTGGCTCGATGAGGGCATGGCCGATCTGATCAAGGGGGGCATGGAGCAGGTCCTGGATCATATCGAACACCAGCTCGGTCCGGTAGGAGACGTCCGGACGGAAGAGCTGGTTGCCATCATCGACGTCAACTACCAGCCGGCCTGGGAAGAGCTGGAGCGGGGCGGCTCGAAGATCAACTACCAGGCAGGCGATGTCCTGCTGACCTCCTCCTGGCACCAGGGCATTCCTTATAATCTGGACTGTCCGGGTCCTCCGCTTGGCGATGACTGTACAGCATCCTTTTGCTATGTGGGCTGCGTGGCGACCGCCGGCGCCCAGATCATGCGCTACTGGAACTGGCCGCCATACGGAGTGGACAGTCCATACGACGACGTCATTGCCTGGTGGAACATACCCGATACGCTGCACACAAACTCACCCGCAGCCCTCGTCGACGCCGTGGCCGAGCTGTGCCACGAGATCGGCATCGCGGTGGGGATGGATTACTGCGAGGGGGCATCTCATCCCTGTGCATCGGTGAGCGAAACAGAGGACATGATCGGTGTGTACGAGGATCACTACCATTACCACGACGACTGCAGTAAACGGAATCGCAACGATTACAGCGCGGTGGACTGGTTCGAGCTGATGAAGATCGATCTTAATATCAACCGGCCGATTCAGTACCGGGTGGAGAATCACTCCATCGTGGCCGACGGATGGATGGAAGTCGGCGGTGTCCCGATCCGGCAGGTTCACATGAACTATGGCTGGGACAATAATGCCACCACCTGGTATTCGCTGGATTCACTCTATCTGGGCGGGATCGACGAGGAATACATGCTCATCGGCATCTATCCGGCGCAGTCCATGCATAATATCATCGAGGATGGGACCTACCCCCCGGACTCATTTCCCTTCCGCTATTTTGATCGGGACATCACCGGCAATAACGCCACCTTCGAGAGCGGCCAGTATCTTCAGTTTATGCCCAATATCCGTTTGGAGTGCACCAGCACCACCGGAGGCTCCATTCGATTCTATGGATCGAGCTCTGATACCACCTATCTTTACACCAGAGGGAATGTATCCGATGGTGCGCGCCTCTATGGCGGCGCCATCAAGCTGAGCCGATATGGCGGTATGAAGTTCTATTAGAAGCAGCCGGAAGAGGCGGACATGAAAAAGTCACTGTTTATCATACTGATAGCATCCCTGGCGATGACGGCGTTCTTATCGCCGGCCCATGGAGAGACGATTGTCGCCAGCCAGGCCGAGCTGCTGCGCGGATATGACCAGAGCGATAGAGTGTATACCTGGGTGCAGATCGACAGCCTGATCTCCTATTTTCACCAGAGGAAGATCGGCGAGGCGACCGTGGAGAAGGACTTCATTCGCTATATCTTCAACGTCAACACCGGCCAGCTCGTCGAGCAGACCACACGTTGGCGGGAGGAATTGCCGGAACGGGTCAGCCCGGCGATCGCCAGAGAACAGGTGGAATATCTGGTTGAGGGCGTGGTGGACACCACCAGGCTGTACTTTCTATCTCCCGATACCGACGTCTATCCGATCACCCCCAGACCGACGGGCCCCTGCTGGATCGTGACCAGCCGCGACGGAGACAGGCTCATCATCACCATCTTCGACGCCATCACCGGTGAGAAGCTGGGCCACGGGATTCCACCTCCATCTGCAGGGCTCAGCCTGACCGGTCCGGGGGTGGACGATATCTATGACTGCTCCGAGCCCTGGACCGCCTGGTACGAGAATGCGCGAGACTGGTTTGAGACCTTCGGCTATCCGACGACGGCCCTGGAATACCCCAGGACCGCCACGATTCAGAGCTATATTCAGAGCGATGAGATGGCCGTGTTCTATGAGCAGGCCCATGGGGGGAGTTGGGATTTTCGAAATTGGTGCCCCGAATATACCACCGCGGGCGACATAGAGACGTGGCTTGACGGATTTGCCAGCGTGCCGTTCGCCTTTATCGGCAGCTGCAACGGGCTGTGCGACACCACCGATGATCATCTCTCCTACGAATTCAGAAAGGGTTCGAGCAAAGGAGCCGTCACGGTCGGATATTGCGGCATGGCCGGTCCCAGCTGTGGGTTGCCGTGTTATGAGTACTCGGTAGACTGGCAAAACACCATGTTCAACTGGATGGCCAATGGGAATACCGTATTAACTGGATTTAATCAAGCCAACTTGGCCTATCCCACCTGTGCCAGTGGCAACTGTATGCGAATCGCCGGAGACACCAGCGTGCGATTGGTGTCGCCGTTGATCCGCAGCCTGTGCGGCGACGTCTATGACGGAGACCTGGGGCCGCTGACCTGGAGACCCTGCCGGGACTACTACATCCGCTGCTGGCTCACCGTGCCGGGCGGGGAAACCCTGACCATCGATCCCCATGTCGGCGTCGCATTTATGAATAGCTCCAAGATCACTTCCCATGGCACCTTGAATGCCAACGGCTCGACAGCTCAGATCAGGTTCTATGCGGACGGGGATACCTCTAAGGGTATGGAGTTCACCGGCCAGATTCGGGTCCGGAATGGGGGGCAGATAAAGATCTATGAATAAAGATTGAGATGATACTATATGCGGATGAACGGGATCGAGCTATCGGGAGCAGAGCGGGCTGCGAAAGCCCGGAGCTGCCGGAGGGAAAACCCGGCTGCCGAATCAACGGAAACAATGACTGAGATCGGCCGGACCAGGTGCCTCTATCGACCGATCCCGGCTGTATCAAAAGACCCTCCCGGATGCCCGGGAGGGTCTTTCTTGTCGATACCCGAGGACGGGAAAAAGCCTCTTTACCGCAGCAAGATGATTTTGCGGGTCTGGATCGAGTTGGCAAAGCTCAGGCGGACAAAATAGACCCCGCTGGCCGCCTCCCCGGCGTCCCACCGGACCTGATGTTCGCCCGCCCGAAGAGATCCGTCGGCCAGCGTGGCCACCTCCTGACCCAGGATGTTGTAAACTTTCAGCAGAACGTCTCCGCGATGCGGCAGGTGAAAGGAGATCGTGGTCGTCTCGTTGAAGGGATTGGGATACGGCGGTCGCAGGGCGAACGATACGATGGGACGGCCGGTTTTCTCCCCGACGGCCGAGGGGAACTCCGTGATCTGAGCCGTGTAGACCCCGTTGCCATGCGTGGCCACGGCCACCATGCCGTCCGATTGGCGGACGTCAATCATGTCGATGACCACATTGCCGATGGTGGAGGCGCCCTCCTGGGTCCAGATGGTATTGTGCCCGTCCAGGCTCGAGGAGGAGAACAGACCGACGCTGGTGCCCGCAAAGTAGACCGGTCTGTTCTCCTCATGGAGGATCGAGACCCAGCGGATCGACGGCCCGCTTCCGCTGCCATCGGGGTGTTCCTCCAGATTCCCGCTGACCGGCGTCCAGCTCTCACCGCCGTCCTGAGATGCGTAGATGCTGATGACGCCGTAATTGGGAAAGGCGACGATCACCCTGTCGACATCTTCAGGATCGACGGCGATGCAGTGGATGTAGGGACAATACGGGTAGTAGGGGAAGTTCTGACCGGTGATCTCGACCGGCACCGGCTGTCCCTGATGCGGGTCGTCCAGCTTGAACAGACGGCCGTCCTGAGAACCGTAATACAATCTTCTGGGCTCTGCCGGGGACATCCCCAGCGCCGAGGTGTAGGCATCTTTCACGCTGTCCAGGCGAGTCCAGTTCACATCGGTGGGTTCCGGCGGAAACACCTCGGGGATAGCGGTCAGATCGGAGTTGCGCCACATCTGGGTCCGCCAGGGCAGATACATGATTGTATCATCGTGAGCATCGAGGAGAAACGGGGGCAACCAGAGAGAGCCCCCGGCGATCGACGCCGGAGTGATCTCCGTCCAGTGGTGATCCCCGCCGGGAAAAGTATGCCGCCATATGGTGAAGGTCCCCGCCTGGCTGGTGTAGAAATATTCACCGCCGTCGCTGATCGCCGAACAGCCGCCGTCGGTGGAGCCCCTGAATATCGACGTCCAGGGGACGGAGGGGTCCGGAGAATGGGTGAAAAGCCATGAGTTGTCCTGGGTTCCTCCCAGGACGGTGGGGCTGCCCGGGGTGCCGTGATCCAGAGTGATGGTGTAGAATTGGGCGGTCAGGTAGCCGTTGTTCAGCGATTCCCAGGCGATGTGGTACTCGCCGGATGACGGATTGAGCAGGGGCTCGGCCATGTTGTCGCCGGTCCGGAACAGTCCGCCGTCATTTCCCACGATCATGGCGTTGGGATCCGAGGGATAGAAGACGATGGAATGCTGGTCCACATGGAAATCGCTATACCCGCCGATCAGTTCGAAGGACTGTCCCCCGTCGGTGCTCCGGAAAAGCCCGATGGTTCCCAGAAACAGCGTTTCTGTATCGTCAGGCTTGACGTACAGGATGAGCATGTTTCCACCATAGGTGGTCATCTCTCCGCCATAGGGTAAGCCCGCGGAGAGGTCCGTCCAGCCGGCGCCCGGTTCGTATTTTCTGAGCTGCTGTTTCCAGTGGGCCACCTCGGTCAGACAATAGAGCACCTCCTCATCGGACGGCGCCAGGGCGATGACGGTCCGGGTGGTCGTATCCGGCCAATCAGGGGGTGAGATGTTCTCCCAGGTCTCTCCATCGCCGGATCGGTAGATGCCGCTGGCCGGTCCCTTGCCTCCCACCGCGGCATAGACCGTTTCTGTGCTGCTCAGGGCGATATCGGTGCTGGGGTACTCAGCCCCGAAATCCAGGACATGCTCCCAGGAGTCCCCGCCGTCGAGGCTCCGGAACAGCCCGGTGGAGGTGGCGGCGTAAACGCCATCGGTGCCGAAGGTGGCCAGCTTCCAGATGAAATCGAACGGATCGGTGGCCGCGGGCGTTCCCGAGACCGTGGAGGTCAGCGTCTGCCAGCTCTCTCCGCCGTCCACGGATTTGAAGATGCCGTCGCCCCGATAGAACGTTCCGGTGCCGCCCGGACCGGAGGCGCTGCCGGCGCTTCCCGATGACCATTCGCCCGTTCCGTAGTACCAGATGTTCTCTCTGCCGGAGGATGTGTTCTGGGTGATGCAGGAGACGCTGTGCAGTTGATCCGCTGCCGTGGTCTTTCTCCAGGAAGCGCCGCCGTCGGTCGATTTCCACATGCCGCTGGACACGCAACCGGCCAGGATGGTGTTCTCATCGGTCACATCCAGGGCCAGCGCTTTTGTCCGGCCGCCGATGTTGACGGGCCCCCGGGACTGCCATTGCGCGTCGCCAAGGAGTTTTTCTCCAGTCCTTCTGCTGGCCAGATTGTTGACCAAATGCAATTGCCGAATGCCGATATCTCCGGGGATCATGTTGGTCCGCGGATCCCGGAGGAGTTGCCAGCGGTACTGGGACCGGGCTCGGGGATTTTCCTCCGTGCCTTCTGCAGCCTGAGAGCGGATGCGGCCCGGTTTTTGTGATGAACCCGGACCTTTCGTCCGGAAATAAGAGATGCCCAAAAGACCCATGACCAGGATGATCCCGATGACCATGACCAAGCCCAGCCGTTTCATGCTCATCATCCCCTTCAAGGAAAAGGTGTCAAGAGCGCTCCCGGGGCGTTCGACGCTTCACTAAAAAAGGGGCAAAGTGTTCTTTGCCCCCTGAAATACGTTCCTGTCTCGTCTCTGGATTGTCCCGCCAGGCATTACGGTCTCTTTTCGAGAATATACCCGAGCAGTTTATACACCAGCCGGGCAGTCGCAAAATCGGAGGCCACCTGGCCGGGTATGGGGGCCAGCTCGACCACGTCGAAACCGACCACGTTCTTCTCGGCGGCCACCCGGCCAAGCAGATCGAGAGTCTGCCGCCAGGACAGCCCGCCGGGCACCGGCGTACCCACCGCCGGCAGGATCCCGGGATCCAGCCCGTCCAGATCGACCGTCACGTAGACCTCACTGGCCAGCTCCCCGACGACCCGGTCGATCCAGTGAGGATCCTCACGGATCTGGTGGGCGAAAAAGATCCTCCGATCCTCGGCCGCGGCGAAGTCCATCTCCTCGCGCGACAGACTGCGGATGCCCACCCCGACCGTGGGGCAGAGCTCGCCCACCCGGCGCATCACCGAGGCGTGGCCCCATTTGGTGCGGTGATAGCTGTCCCTCAGATCGGCGTGGGCGTCGATCTGCAGGACGCACAGGCCGAGGTGTTTTTCCTGATGGGCCTGAACCGAGCCGACGGTAACCGAGTGCTCGCCGCCCAGCACGGCCAGGAACTTATCCTGATTGAGATAGCGGCGGCAGCGCTCCCGGATCTCCTGGATCATCCCCTGGGGACTGCTCAGATTCGGCCAGACCGGCGGGGCCGTGTGGATGCCCGCCAGAAAAGGCTCGGCGTCCAGCTCCTCATCATAGATCTCCAGGTGGGCGGAGGCGTCGATGATGGCCGCCGGCCCGAACCGTGTGCCGGGCCGGTAGCTGACCGTGCCCTCGTAGGGCACCGGCAGGATCACGGCCCGAGATGTCTCCAGGGGCGAGTCGATGCCTAAAAAGGCGCCAGGCACAGCGGCCTCATCGCTGATCTTTTTGGATTCGGTCTTTCTCCCGCTGTCCTCTTCGCGTGTATCCTTCTCGCTCATGTCTGCCCCCGATTCCTTTGCGCCCCGGTGGCCCGCTCCCCCAGCCAGTCGGCCAGGGCCGAGGCCAGCAGTGGCAGGGCGATGGTGGCGTCGCAGTGTACCGAGACCTTGCGGGCGCCGGACGATATCTTTCCCCACGACTGGGCCTCGGAGAAGGTGCATCCGGACAGGCCGCCCCAGTGAGGTGCATCCGCGGTGATCTGCACGGCATAACGGTGGCCGGAGACCTCGTCGCCGCGCAGCGCGGCGGTCACCTCGGTCTGCTGGATGAAGTTCTTTGGCGTCCCCCCGCCGACGTAGATAACCCCGGTGGAGGAGGCCGCGGCGGCCAGATCGGCCGTCTCCCGCACATCGGCGACGACATCGAACTGCACCGCCGGAGGCTGATCCGGATCGCCCACGGCCAGGGCGATGGCGATGGCGATGGAGGAATCCCCGATGGCCGGACAGTAGACCGGCACCTTGGCCCTGGCCGCGGCCGTGAGAATGCCCTCCTCGTCCGACTCCTCCGACAGCCGCTCTCCCAGCAGGCGGAGAAACTCGCGCGTCGTATAGGGATTTTCTCCTGGCAGCCCGGCGGCGAACTCGCTGATAAAGCGGTCGGTCTGCTGGAATTCAAGATCGCTGGCGAAGGTGTCGTAGATGCGGTCCACCTGATGTGACCGCAGCTCCTCGTCGTCGGCGGCCGCCGAACCCTGGAAATGCTTCCTTCCCAGGATCTCGTGGCAATCATGGAACAGATTGGCGCCGGTGGAGACCAGGCAGTCGATGAGGCCGTTCTGCAGCAGGAAGACGATCACCTTGCGCATCCCGGCGGGGACCATGGCCCCGGCCAGGCCGAAGAAGATGTAGGCCCGATCCTCGACCATCTGTTTCCAGATGGAGAAGGCCGTTCCCAGGTTTCTGCCCTGGAAAGAGGTTTTGGCCATTCGCTCGAGCAGCTGGCGGGCGTTCAGAGAGCCGTCCACCCGAAAGGGATCGACCGGCGTATCGAGAAATGAATGTGACATGGTTTCTGGTTCCGTCTGTGGATCCGGCCGAGCCGGGGCCGGCCGGAAGGAGCCCGGCGGAGCAAAGTTCGGCCGATCATGGTGTAAGTATCCGGCTGAATGAGGTCCGGCCGGGCATCGTGGGCCGCTTGTTTTACAGGATCAGGATAGCCGCTGCCAATACGGTCGTCCACAGGCCTTCCTTATTGCCCACGGCCGACTGGGTGATGTTAGTGGTGCGGACGATCTGTCCGCTGATCTTCCAGAGCTCCTTTTTTTCATCGTAACTGCTGTCGGGATCGAATTCGACCCCCAGGGTGTAAGCCAGCATGCTGGCGGCCAGGTCCTCGGCGTAATCTCCGGAAACGCTCTCTTTCTGTCCGAATCCGTGGTGCTCCGAGAGGTAACCATAGTTTTCCCGGTCCTTGGGCAGCGCCACGCCGATGGAGGCCGCCAGAAGGCGGTGGGGTTCGTTGGTGGCATCCTGACTGAGCACACAGTGAATGATCTGTCCCGGGGAGAGCAGTCCAAGACCCGCCCTTCTGGAGACCAGCTGGCAGTTCGGCGGCACGATGCTGGAAACCTTGACCAGGTTGTACTCGGCGATGCCGGCGCTGCGCAGGGCCAGCTCGAAGCTGGACAGCTTTTCTTTGTGGCGCCCAACGCCTTTAGTGAGAAAGAGTTTTCTGGGTATCCAGGGCCTGGTGGCGGAAGCCTGATCCTTTTTGGTCAATGTCCTTGGCTCCTCTCGAAGGTATTCTGCGTACAGGTGATTTTTTCATGGCGATGGTCTCAATAGTCATACTGGGGTGGACTCTCCTGCTGGACGCCCTCCTCCTCCTCGAAGTCTCCGGTCTTGTCCTCCATGCCGGTGGTGTCGGACATGGCCGCTCCCGTGGTGGCCGGTTCCTCCTCTTGGGCCGTATTCTGCTGCATGGCTTCCTCTTCCTCCTTGCAGCCGAGACACCCAAAAATGGCCATGGTCAGAAAGAGAACACACAGGATCCATACCAGACATCGCCTGGTCATCGATATCATCTCCTTTGTTTGACACGCAGCGCCGGTCCGTCCGACGGTCTCGGTCCAGCCGCCGCGAGGTTGGAGGATCGTTATGGTTTATTCCAGGATGGCCATGATGTCATCGGCGTCGATGAACAGAAATTCCTCATCATCGACGGTCATCTCGGTCCCTGAGTACTTGCCGAACAACACCTTTTGACCTTTTTTGACCTCCAGGGGGATTCTTTTCCCGTTCTTATCCACGCGTCCCGGGCCGACGGCGATGACCTGGCCCTGCTGCGGTTTTTCCTTGGCCGTATCGGGAATGATGATACCGCCCACCTTTTGTTCCGGCTCTTCCAGTCGGCGAATGAGAACCTTGTCACCGAGAGGTTTCATCTTCGATTTCATCGGCACACCTCCCTGTCATCATCAAGAGAAATGGACTGGATTTTTCTTCCTCCACAGAGGGAAAAAGATAACCACAGTTGCCAGGCGGGGCAAGAAAAAAGTGCTCGGCGGGGGCACGGTGGCTTTTTCATTTGACAAGCAGGACTCATAGATGTATTCTTTTGGATGGAACAATGCCTTCCTATCCTTCGTATGGATCAGAGGGGCGGGGATTGCACGGGAGCGAGGGATCCGACGATACCGCCTGAGGGAGGAACCGAGATGAGATATTGCAGTCACGCAGCACGGATGATTGCGGCGACGATCCTGGTCCAGATAGGCGCCATGGCCGGGAGTGGATTCGGACAGGTCGGCCTTTCGGAAAAGGCGGCCTTCGCCGGCCTGACAGCGCCGGGAATGACGGCATGGGGAACGATGTCGCCGGGGGTCCGGAATCAGCTGATCATCGATTCCCAGGAAGGCCGCCGCGGACGGGTGGAGAGCGGCTTGAGCATGCACTACAACCGGGTGGACGGCCTCTATGTCCAGCTGGGTCTGGACACCGACTGGAAGCGGCCGGCCCTGCTGCGTTTCTTCGCTCGCGGGGGATATGCCTTCAAGGGAGAAGCCTGGCGCTATGAGGTCGGCCTGGAGCGCTGGATTCCGCTGGGGCCGGCCCGTTTGACCCTGGGCGTGCACAACTATGATCTGACCCACAGCGAAGACGAGTGGCTGCTGCCCATGGTGGAGAACAGCGCAGCGGCCTTTTTCTTCCGCGAGGATTTCATGGATTATTACCGCCTCACCGGGACCAGTTTTCATATCGATACCGAGCTGTACCGGCGCCTGACCGTGGAACTGGCCTATCTGCTGGATGAGCACGAATCCCTGAAACGGACCACCAGCTGGAGCCTGTTCGGAGGCGATAAAAAGTTCCGGGACAATCCGCCGGTGATGGAAGAAAAGGTCTACAGTCTGCTGATTCGCCTGGGGTACGATACCCGCGATGATTTTATGGAGCCGGCCGGCGGTTTTCTGGTCGAGGCCGTCTATGAGAAGGCAGGTGGCGGATTGGGCGGGGATCTCGATTTCGAGCGCCTCCTGGTGGATGCCCGCAGATACCTCTACCTGACCCGACACGAGAACATCGACCTGCGATTTCGAATGGGCACATCCGCAGGAGACCTGCCGGTCCAGATGGCCTTCGATCTCGGAGGACTGGGATCCCTGAGGGGATATAAGCATAAGGAATTTAAGGATTTCAACCGGATGATGCTGGGCAACCTGGAGTACCGCATCGGCATCGGCCGGGTCTCATCGGGCTGGATGGAAGACTATCAGGTGATTCCCTTCTATGATTTCGGGCTGGTCTGGTCCAGCCATGATACCGGGTCGCTGACCGCGGGATTCGATCAGGTCCGGGCCGATCGGGTCAAGACCGGCGTCGGCATCGGCTTCTCCACCGGGGCTGACGATCGCCTGCGCATCAATCTGGCCCGTCGGTTGGACGATCACGACGAACCGCTGACGGTCACCGTGCGCATTCACAGGATCTTTTAAGAGGAGCGAATATGCCCACCACGGTGGCCGCGGTTCCGTGCCCGACCTATGACCATGCCGTGGTCAAAAAAGCGGTGGCGCGGGCCTTCGAGCTGATCGGCGGCCTGGACGCGGTCGTCAAAGAGGGAGACCGCGTTCTGATCAAGCCCAACCTGCTCACGGCGCGGACCCCGGATCGGGCCACCACCACCCACCCCGAGGTGGTGGCCGCGGTCGTCGAGCTTGTTCAGGCAGCCGGCGGCCGGCCCGTGATCGGAGACAGTCCCGGATCGACCCGCGGCCACATCGAGCGGGTCTGGTCGGAGACCGGTCTGCAGCAGGTTTCCGAACGCACCGGGGCGCCGCTGCTCAACTTCGAGGCCAGCGGTTCGCAGCGTTTCTCGCGAAATGGAGGAGTATATTATATCGCCCGGGCGGCCCTGGACGCCGACCTGATCGTCAACCTGCCCAAGATCAAGACCCACAGCCTGACGCTGTTCACCGGGGCGGTAAAGAACATGTTCGGGGTGGTGCCCGGCTTTCGCAAGCGAGAGACGCACCTGGAGCATCCCAAGGCGGAGGCCTTCTGCCGGGCCCTGGTGGATATCTTTTCGCTGGCCGTGCCCCGGGTGACGCTGATGGATGCGGTCGAGGGCATGGATGGGGATGGGCCGGCGGCGGGGCGGAAGAGAGCAGTCGGGCTGCTGCTGGCCGGAGAGGACGCCGTGGCCGTGGATGCGGTTGCTGCCATGATCGTAGGCCTGGGGCCGGAGAAGATACTCACCTGCCGGCTGGCCGCCGAGCGGGGTCTGGGGACGGCCGATCCGGCGCAGATAGAGGTGGTCGGCGACAATCCCGGGGAGATGGTCGTCGAGCCTTTCCAGAAGCCGCGGTCCGACCTCACCCGGCTGGTGCCCACCCCCCTGGTGCATCTGCTGCGGCGATTCATCTACACCCGGCCGCGGATTATCGCCGGTCGCTGCACCAACTGCAACACCTGTGTGCGGCATTGCCCCACCGGCGCCCTGATCGCCGACCGGCCGACGCCCCGGTTCGAACCCGGCAAGTGCATCAGCTGCCTGTGCTGCCACGAGCTGTGCCCGGAGTCGGCCATCGAACTGAAGTGGAGCCTGATGGCCCGGATGGTGCCCTGATCGGAGGGAGAGTTGCTGCGGCGGTGCAAAAATCCTCCGGCGGGGCATCTGGCCCCCGAATCGATGAATACCTCTTGACTTCACAGAAAAAAGCCTATAAATTATAAGGCTAGTAAATTTTAGCCATTTGAGGGGGAGGGTTAGTCCTAACTGGTAAGGCAGCGGACTTGAAATCCGCCGGGCTTCGGCCCATGGGGGTTCGAATCCCTCACCCTCCGCTTTCCAGGGCGGCGCGATCGACTGTCGACAATCTGTAATCCTCAATTTTTAATATTTTCGTGTTGGAGAGGTGGCCGAGCTGGCTGAAGGCGGCACCCTGCTAAGGTGTTGTGGGTCTTAAGCCCACCGAGGGTTCGAATCCCTCCCTCTCCGCTTCTTTATTCAGTCTCGCCGCTCCAGACACCGACTCCAGGAGTCCGTATGGTTTACGAAATTCGACGAGTCAATATCTGGTCGGTGATGAAGGTGGCCTTCGTCATCTTCGCCATCCTGGGCCTGATCATCGGGATCTTCTACTTCATCTTCTTCATGTTCATGGGGCAGGTGATGGAGATGGCCACGCCCGACGAATTCGGCGGCATGACCGGATTCTTCAGCGGATTTCTGGGCCTCTTTGCCATTGTCTTTCTGGCCATCTTCTATGCCGTGTTCGGCTCCCTGATGACGGCCCTGTTCGCCGGGATCTACAATCTCATGGCCCGGGGTTTCGGCGGCGTCGAGGTGCATCTGGAGGCGAAAACACCTTCGAGCCGGACGAGGACAGGTTCTCTCCCGCCGGCCGCACAGGTGCCGCCCGACTTCGGACCGCCGGCTGCCCCGCCAGAGGGTCCGCCGCCGACGGCGCCTCCGGGGATGGAGTGAGGCGGGCATGGCGGAGAAGGTTCGCACCCGCATCGCCCCCTCGCCGACCGGCGATCCCCACGTGGGGACCGCCTATCAGGCGTTGTTCAATTACGCCTTTGCCCGGGGACAGGGCGGGTCGTTCGTCCTGCGCATCGAGGATACCGACCAGGCCCGGTCCACGGTTGCCTATGAGCAGGCCATCGTCCGTTCTTTGAAATGGTTGGGTCTTCAGTGGGATGAGGGTCCCGATATCGGCGGCCTCCACGCCCCTTACCGGCAGAGCGAACGCCTGGAGATCTATCGCCGGCATGTCGACCGTCTGATCGCCGAGGGTCACGCCTATCGCTGTTTCTGCGACCGGGAGCGGTTGCAGAGCATCCGGTCGCGGCAGGGCGCCGAAACCGGCTATGACCGCCACTGCCGGCAGATCCCGGCGGAGGAGTCCGAGAGACGGGCTGCCGCCGGCGAGCCCTTTGTGGTCCGGATGAAGGTGCCCCTGGAGGGGGAGTGCCGCTTCGACGATCTGCTGCGCGGCCAGATCCGCAAGGAATGGGCCCTGGTGGACGATCAGGTGATCCTCAAGTCCGACGGGTTTCCCACCTATCACCTGGCCGTGGTGGTCGATGATCACCTGATGGGCATCACCCATGTCATCCGCGGCGAGGAGTGGATCAATTCTGTGCCCAAGCACGTCCGGCTCTATGAGTACCTGGGATGGGAGCTGCCCGTCTTCTGTCACCTGCCGCTGCTCAGAAACAAGGACAAGTCCAAGCTCTCCAAGCGGAAGAACCCCACCTCCATCGAATACTATCGCCGGGCCGGTTTTCTGCCGCAGGCGCTGCTCAACTATCTCGGGCTGATGGGCTGGGCCATGCCCGACGGGGAGGAGAAGTTCTCCCTGGAGCAGATGAGCCGGCAGCTCGAGCTGGAACGGATCTCTCTGGGGGGACCGGTCTTTGACATCGACAAGCTGCGCTGGCTCAACGGCCGCTACATCAGGGAAGATTATGATCCGGCGGCCCTGCAGGCCGAGCTGGAGCGGTGGGCTCTGAACCGGGAACACATCGGCCGCATCGTACCACTGGTCCAGCCCCGCCTGGAAACGCTGGCCGACTGGGGCCGGTTGACCGATGCCTTCTTCGCCGATGAGGTTCCGGTGGACGCCGGGGATCTGCAGATCAAGGGAAAAAACCCCTCGGAAGTGGCCGGCATTTTGCAGATGCTCATCTGGGAGCTGGAGGGCTTGAAGGAGTTCACCGCCGAGGGCCTGGAGGCGCTCTTTCGCCGGCTGGCCGACAGGCTGGGCCTCAAGCTGCGCGCTCTGACAGCGCCCTGCTTCGTGGCCCTCAGCGGCCGCTCGGTGTGGACGCCCCTGTTCGGCTCCATGGAGATCCTGGGATCCGACATGGTCCGGATGCGTCTGCGCCGGGCCGTCGATCTGCTCGGCGGGCTGAGCCGGAAACAGCGGGAGGCTCTGGAGAAAGAATATCGTTCCCTGACTCATGAGGGGGCGGTCGATCGAGTCGGCGGCGCGGAGAGGGATCGGGTGGGCGGCGACAGAAAGAACCAGGCTGCCGACGGAACAGAGAGTCAGGAGCCCTGATGGCACAGGAACCAGAAACGAATTCTGCGGAAGCCCTGGAGCAGAAGGATTTTCTCCGCACCGCCGTGGTCGAGGATAACAGCGCCGGACGATTCGACGGCCGGGTGCACACCCGCTTTCCGCCGGAGCCCAACGGCTACCTGCACATCGGGCACGCCAAGGCGATCAGCATCGATTTCGGCATCGCCGAGGAATTCGGCGGCAAGTGCAATCTACGCATGGATGACAGCAATCCGACCAGGGAGAGCATGGAGTTCGTGGAGGCCATCGCCGAGGACATCCACTGGCTGGGCTACGACTGGGAAGACCGCCTGTTCTTCGCCTCCGATTACTATGAGCAGCTCTACCAGTGGGCCGTGGAGCTGATCAGAAAGGGTAAGGCCTACGTCGATGATCTGGACGCCGAGCAGATCCGCCAGTACCGCGGCACGTTGACCGAGCCGGGCAGGGAAAGCCCTTACCGCGGCCGGTCGGTGGAGGAGAACCTGGATCTGTTCCAGCGGATGAGACAAGGGGAGTTTCCCGACGGCAGCCGGGTGCTGCGGGCCAGGATCGATATGGCTTCCAGCAACCTCAACCTGCGCGATCCGGTGATGTACCGCATCCTGCACGCGCATCATTACCGCACCGGCGACCGGTGGTGTATCTATCCGACGTACGATTACACCCACGGGCAGTCGGACTCCATCGAGGGCATCACCCATTCGATGTGCGACCTGGATTTCGAGAATCACCGCCCTCTGTACGACTGGTTCCTGGAACAGCTGGAGATCCACCATCCCCGGCAGATCGAGTTCGCCCGGCTGAACATCAGCCACACGGTGCTCAGCAAGCGGCTGCTCCGCCAGCTGGTGGAGGAGGGATTGGTCAGCGGATGGGACGATCCCCGCATGCCCACCCTGCGGGGGCTGCGCCGGCGGGGATACACCCCGGAGGCCATTCGCGATTTCCTGGACCGCATCGGGGTGGCCAAGCGGGACAGCATGGTCGATATCGCCCTGCTCGAGCATTGTCTCCGGGAGCATCTGAACAGGAGCGCGCAGCGGGTGATGACTGTGCTCGAGCCCCTCAGGGTGGTCATCGAGAACTATCCCCAGGGGCAGGTCGAGCAGCTGGAGGCGGTCAATAACCCCGAGGATGAATCGGCCGGAACCCGGCAGGTCCCCTTCTCCCGGGAGATTTATATCGAGAGGAAGGATTTTCGCGAGGAACCGCCGAAGAAATTCTTCCGCCTGGCGCCGGGCCGGGAGGTGCGCCTGAAGCACGCTTATTATATCACCTGCGACCGGGCGGTCAGGGATCCTCACAGCGGCCAGGTGGTCGAGCTGCGCTGTCGCTACGATCCCGATTCCCGCGGCGGCTGGACCGAGGACGGCCGCAAGGTCAGGGGCACCCTGCACTGGGTCTCGGCCGAACAGGCCATCGACGCCGAGGTGCGGCTGTACGATCATCTGTTCACCAGGGAAAATCCTCTCGATGTGGACGAGGGCGAGGATTTCAAGACCTCTCTTAACCCCGATTCGCTGAAGATCCTGAAAGGCTGCAAGCTGGAGCCCGGTCTGGCCCGGGCCCGTCCCGGCGACCGTTTTCAGTTTCTCCGACAGGGGTACTTCACCGTCGACACCGACTCCGCCGAGGAGCGCCCGGTCTTCAACCGGACCGTTTCCCTGCGGGACACCTGGGCAAAGATCCAGAAGAGCGGCGGCGATTGACCGGCCCTCTGCTGCCCGATCCCGAAAACGATATATTTTTGAATTTTCAGTTTGCAATTTGATATGTTCATTTTGATATTTGAAATACTGTGTTCACTGGGGTGTCGTCCAACGGCAGGACACATGACTCTGGATCATGGTATCGGGGTTCGAATCCCTGCACCCCAGCCAATCGGCGCTATCGTCTAGGGGTCTAGGACACCGCCCTCTCAAGGCGGAGACACGGGTTCGATTCCCGTTAGCGCCATCGAAGCGCGCCCATAGCTCAACTGGATAGAGTACCTGACTACGGATCAGGGGGTTGGGGGTTCGACTCCTCCTGGGCGCGCCATTTTTTATCGGGGAGCGGGGTTCGTGACCGAGGACGAACGGTGGATGCGGCTGGCACTGGCCGAAGCGGAGAAGGCCTACCAGGAAGATGAGGTGCCGGTTGGCGCCGTGGTGGTTCAGGGTGGCCGCATCATCGGACGGGGTCACAACCGCACCGAGCATCTCCAGGATCCGACCGCTCATGCCGAGATCCTGGCCATCGGAGCGGCCGCCTCGGCCCTGAGTTCATGGCGGCTCGAGGGTGCCAGCATCTATGTCACCGTCGAGCCCTGTTCCATGTGCGCCGGCGCGCTGGTGCTGGCCCGGGTGAAGCGGCTGGTCTTCGGGGTCAGGGATCCCAAAGCCGGTGCCTGCGGCTCGGTCCTCGATATCGCTCACAATGATCGTCTGAACCACCGCGTCGAGGTCATCGAGGGGGTTCTGGCCGATGAGGCCTCCGGGCTGCTGCGGGAATTTTTCCGACGTCTGCGGCGACGGGGATCGGAGGAGGGCGGAAGCCGAAATTGACATCATAACGGAGAGGTGCCGGAGCCTGGTTTATCGGGGCGGTCTCGAAAACCGTTGTATCCTCTGGATACCGGGGGTTCGAATCCCTCCCTCTCCGCTTTTAAAAAACTGTGAAGACCCGCGCGGAGAGATGACCGAGTTGGTTGAAGGTGCACGACTGGAAATCGTGTGAGGGGCCAAAAGTTCCTCCGAGGGTTCGAATCCCTCTCTCTCCGCCATTTTTTTACTCCGCAGAGGCAGCTCTGAATATGTCCAAATCGGTCGTCATCGTAGACGATGAACCGGATATCGTGGAGCTGGTGGCCCTGCACCTGGAGAAAGCCGGGTTCAGGGCGGAGAAATTTCTCGAGGGCGAGAGCTTCATCGATGCCATCGAGGAGGGTCTCCGACCCGATCTGATCATTCTCGATCTGATGCTGCCCGACCGGGACGGATTCGAGATCTGTAAAGATCTCAAAAGGGACGAGGAGACCGCCGCCATCCCCATCATCATGCTGACCGCCCGGGGAGACGAGACGGATAAGATTCTGGGACTGGAGCTCGGGGCCGACGATTATGTCACCAAGCCCTTCTCCCCCAAAGAGCTGGCGGCTCGCGTCAAGGCCGTGCTGCGCCGTCGCGAGGACGGGACCGTCTCCAAGCGCATCAAGATCGATGACCTGCTGGTCATCGATATCGAGCGGCATACGGTCACCGTCGAGAATCAGACCGTCGGCCTGACCCCCACGGAGTTCCGCATCCTGCAGCTGTTGGCCACCCGGGTCGGCTGGGTCTATTCCCGGGATCAGATCCTGGAATATCTCTGGGGTCAGGAGAAGATGGTGGTGGACCGCACCGTCGATGTGCACATCAAGAACCTGCGGGACAAACTGGGTCAGGCGGCCGGCCTGGTCAAGAACGTCCGCGGGATGGGCTACAAATTGGAGAGATAACCGCCTCGGCCGGCGGTCTGTTCAGAGGACAATCCGCACAGCCGTCCGCCGGCCGGATTGTTCCAGCGGGCTGAAACATCTGTGGAGAAAAAGCAAAGGCTCGGAGCGATACCCAGCGCTCCGAGCCTTTTTTTCGGAGGGTCTTTCATGTTACGGGCATTAATTCTGCGCGGTGGTGATCCACCCCTGGGCCCAGTTGTTGGCTGGATCGACGCCGCCGATGAAGTCCACGTTGTCGAAGAAGCCGTCCGCGGGGGGCGCCTTGTGCGAATGGGTCAGGGCCTGTCCCTGCGGGCGGAAGTCCGGGCTGGAGGTATTGTAGGGAGAGACCAGAGGGTTCTGGCTGGTGGTGGTGTTGTTGGACATGGTCGTCATGCAGAAACTCATCTCATCGAAGCCGTCGTCGTCGGTGCAGAAATGTTCGGCGTTGGCGTAAAACAGACAGTTGTCCATGACCAGGTCGCCGTTGGCGATGTTGTCGAAGGTCTGCTGATGGTCGATGTCCAGGCCGTACTCGCCGAAGCCCATGATGATGCCGTTGTACAGATGACCCTTGGTGCCCTCGCGCAGCAGCATGCCGATGTCGCTCTCCGGGCCGTTGGGGTCGCCGATCAGGGTGAAATTGTAGATGGCGGGATCGGAATACGGCTCGGCGGTGTTGTCCTCACCGTTGTTGTCGCACTCGAAGCCCTGGTCGGCGTCGTCGCCGTACTGCTGGGCGACGATGTACTGGGCTTTGCCCTGCCAGCCGTCGGTCCAGTCGAAGCAGTCGTCGGCGATGCCGGTCAGCACCACGTACTTGATATTGCAGGTGCCGCCGAAGAACTCCACGCCGTCATCCTTGTTCATATGGACCTGCACGTATTCCACCGTCGTGCCGTCGCCCACGCCCTGGAAGGCGATGCCGTTGAGCTCGTTATCCGGGCTGATCTCCCTGCCGGCGAACTCCACGCGGACGTAGCGCAGGACGCCGGAATTATCATGCGGGTTGCTGCCGCCGTAGTAGCCGGTGCCGCCCTCGCCGTAGGCCTCGTCCCCGGTGTTCAACGGCGCGTTGCCGTTGATGATCAGACCGCCCCAGTCACCGCGGCTGCGTTGTCCGGGCTCCTTGTCGCTGGTCATGATGATGGGCGCGTCCGCGGTGCCCTCGGCTATGATCTTGGAGTTGCGGGTGATCACCAGCATGCCCTTGGTGGCCGATTCACCGTAGATGGTCACACCCGGCTCGATGGTCAGCACCGTCTCGTTCACGTCGTCGCCCACGAACACGCCGCCGCGGAGCAGATACTCGTTGCCGGCGGTCATGGTCATGTCCTCGGTGATCGTCCCCGAGAGGGTGATGATCTCCTCCGGTCCGGGCCCGGTGGGCTCGGTGTTCTCATCGTCGGAGCAGCCCGCGATCAGGCCGGCCAGCAGAGAACAGATCAGTAAAATACCGAATGTCTTCAGGACCTTCATGGTCACCTCCTAAAAATCCCTGAGTGAATGAAAGGACAGACAGATCAAAACGAGGTTGTGCTTTTAAATGGCATCACCCTCCTTTTCTTTACGGGTTCGTATCGTTTTACAGCGAGTAGGACATGCCCAGAGAGAAGGATCGTCCCTTGCGGTAGAAGCGCTGTTTCTTATCGCCCTGTGTGAAACGCACCTCAGGATCCAGCAGGTTGCCGGCCGCAAGCTTCATCTGAACACCCTTCCAGACCGGTTGGGACAGGACCAGGTCCAGCTTATGGAAAGGTTCCTCGTAGATATCCGGTGTGCCGGCGATGCCCACCTCGGCGATCCGGGGACCGAAGACATTGTACATGGCCGACAGCCCGGAGCCGATCCGGGGAAGTTTGTATTCCAGTATCAGATTGACCACATAGGGAGATTGTCCCTGGAGAGCCCGTTCCTTGGTCGTCTCCAGCCCTCTGGGATACAGCTCGACGTTCGACCGGATCAGGGCCACGTTGCCGGTCATGGTCAAGTCCGACAGCGCAGGGCTTAGCAGGTCAAGCTGCTTGCGCAGCTCGAACTCGAGTCCGTAGGTGTAGGCGTTCTTGGCATTCTGCCAGGAGGTGGTCAGCTCCGTGGCGTTCAGCAGGGTCTGCTCGATGGGATCGTTGAAGTACTTGTATAAGAGAGCGATAGAGATGTTTTCGCCCAGGCCCGGGTACCATTCCCAGCGCAGATCGCAGTTGAGGATGCGGGCCCGCTTCAGCTCCGGATTTCCGACCACGGCGTGCCCGCCGACATCGGTGAACTCGAACTGGGACAGCTCCCGGAAACTGGGCCGGGAGACGGTCCGGGAGAGCCCCAGGCGGAGATTGCTGTCCTGGTGCAGCTTATAGGTCAGGTTCAGCGAGGGAAGCAGATCGGTGGTCCTGACCTGTCCGATGATCGGGCTGGCGGTGGGATTGAACAGGTCGAAGGTGGTCACCTCCTGATCGGAATGCTCCAGACGCACCCCGGCAACCAGCCGCGTCCTGGCCGACAGGGGCATGTCAACCATGGCATAGCCGGCCCCGACGGTCTGGTTGGCCTCATAGTTGTCCGTCGCCCGGGTGTCCTCCTCCAGCTGGAAGCCGTCGTCGTGGATGTTCTCCGGCGAGAAGATCAGCTCCGGCTCCTGGTAGATATTGACCTGATTGAAGTCCTGCGGCTTGAACCGGAAACGGCGGGAATCGAACTCCCGGTCCTTGCGCACCAGACCGGTGCCCATCTTGAGTTTGGCCGGGAGGGAATTCCACTGCTGAAAGGGCGCTTCCCAGTTCAGGCTGATATCGAGATTGCGGTCGCTGAGATCGCTGAAGAATCGGCTGCCGCTGTTGCTTTCGTCCGCCAGACGGTATGAGTTCAGGCCGATGTCGGATTCATACAGGGTCTCGCGGGTATCCGGCTCCGAGCGGGTGGCCAGCGAGAGGGTCGAGCGCCAGTCGAGCTTGGACCGCAGAAACGGAAGCTGATGGTCGCCGGACAGCTCGGTGGAGATCAGCGATCGCTCCACCCATCGCAACCGGGTGGCGATCTCATCGAGGTTGTGATCCCGGTTGGGGAACATGCCGTAGGTGCGCACCTCGTTGTCGGCGGTCCGGGTATAGGTGGTCTTCAGGCTCATCTTGTGCTCGGGGGAGATCTTATAGCTGGTGTTGAACACCCCGCCCCACAGAACGTTCATCTCCGAGACCTTGAAATCCTGGTAGTGGTGGCGGGATTCCAGGCCCTGGGCGCCGTTGATATAGTACAGCCGCTCCTCCTCGTGGAAGGAATAGCCGTTCTTGTAGGTCAGTGAGGCGATGATGCCCAGGGGCCGCCCCAGGAAGGTCGTCTGGTTTCCCGTCGCGATGCTGTAACTCTGGTTGACGGGAGCTTTTTTCATCCGCGGGCTCCATACATTGCGGAAGGATTCGCCGAAGCGCTCGATCTGTTCGGCGGTGAACCCGCCTCCGAACTGGCCGCCCTCGACGATCTTCTGAGAAGTCGAGGCTTCTTTCACCTCTTCGGGAAGATCCCGTGTGCCGTCGTCGATACCCAGAAAATCGATCTGACCGCCCCGATAGGTCTGGAAATCCTGGAATGTGGTTTGGGTGTTGAACCCATAGGAGGTGCTGAACTTGGCGATCAGGCTCTCGGTGAACTCTTTGGTGGTCAGCTGAATACAGCCGCCGGCGAAATCTCCGGGCAGGCTGGGCAGGAAGGATTTGGTGATCACGATGTTGGACAGCAGGTTCGAGGGAAAGATGTCGAACGGCACACTGCGCTTGTCCGGCTCCGGACTTGGCAGAGAGGAGCCGTTCAGACGGGTGTTGCTGTATCGTTCGCTCAGGCCGCGGACGAAGACGTGTTTGTCGTTGACCACCGACAGGCCGGTGACCCTTTTGAGCACGTCCGAGGCCCGCGAATCGGGGGACCGGGAGATCTGTTCTTCGGAGACGCCGGAACTGATCACCGCCGACTTCTTCTGGCTGTTCAGCAGGGCGCTGACCGTGGACTGAACCCGGGCGGCCTCGACCACGATGGGGTCCATCTGGATGGCCTCCGGGGTCAGCGAGAAGTCCAGCCTGGTGATATCTCCGGATATGACCACCACATCGGTGACGGTGAGATCGGCATAGCTGAGCATCCGGGCGGTGATCCGGTAGGTCCCTGCAGCCGCCCCGTAGATTGTGTAGTATCCGTCAAGGTCGGTGGCCGCTCCACCGGCGCCGTCATTCAGAATGACGTTGACGAAGGGCAGCGGCTCGCCGGTCTCCGAGTCGACGACTTGGCCTGAGATACTTCCATAATCTGCAGCTGCCGCGGTGGAGGCCGCAGCGCAGAGCACGATGATCGAGAGGCAGGCGACAAAAAGACATTTTGGCATAGATCCCCCTTATGAAGGTTATTGCAGAAATGTCAGATTATTGTGTTAACCTGGTATGAAGTTTTTGTTAAAAACCGGTTAATTATCGCTAATCGTGTTGCGAAATGTTTCATTTCCGAGTACATTTCATTGTGAGAGCGACCGGGCAGCATGGCGGTCATAAGGAATGAAAAGAACAAGGGGCAGTAGAGGAATGTAAAGGAAGAATTGAAGTCCCGATGTAGCGGGCCAATGTGACAGGGGGGCTTGTGGGCTTCAGATCAGAGACAAGAGTGATGACGAGAAGAGCTTTTCATGTGTTGACACTTGTGATATTTCTCTATTTGTTTCTGGTCAGCATCCGGCTCTTGGGAATCGGATTCAAGATGTTCGGCGGAGGTTTTGCCGCGCAGCTCATCGCCACCACTTCGAATCCATTTGTCGGGCTCTTCATCGGTATCCTGGCCACCAGTTTGGTGCAGAGTTCCTCGACCACCACGTGCACCGTGGTGGGATTCGTAGCTTCGGGTCTTCTCTCCATTCAAAATGCCGTGCCCATCATCATGGGGGCCAACATCGGGACGACGGTGACCAGCACGTTCGTCTCCCTGGGTCATATCACGCGACGGGAGGAATTTCGCCGAGCCATGGCCGCGGCCACGGTTCATGATTTCTTCAATGTTCTGGCCGTGATGATCCTGTTTCCTATCGAACTGGCCACGGGTGTCTTGCAGCATCTGGCCCAGGGGCTTTCAGAAATTCTGGTTGGTAAAGAAGGTCTGGCTTTCGCCAGTCCGGTGAAAAGAATTGTGGCTCCGGCTGCCGAACAGGTCGTATCTCTGGCCGTCAGGTTGACACCCCGGCATGCTGCGTTTATGGTAGCCGTCTTCGCGGTGTTTTTACTCATCGTGTCTCTATTTTATATCGTCAAACGGACCAAGAAATTGGCTCTCAGCCGTGCCGAGGCGATCCTGGACAGATTGATCGGGAAAAGTGGTATCGCAGCCATTGCTTTGGGATGCTGTGTGACTGCCGTGATACAGAGCAGCTCGGTGACCACCTCCCTGATGGTGCCGCTCGCCGGGGCCGGGATTGCACGTCTGGACCAGATCTTTCCCATCACTCTGGGAGCCAATATCGGTACGACCGTCACGGCTCTGCTGGCCTCTTTGGCCGGAGACGCAGCGGGATTGACCATCGCACTTGTCCATTTATTTTTCAACGTTTTCGGAATCCTGTTGGTTTACCCATTTCGTCCGATACGGAGGGTTCCCATGGCGATGGCCACAAGACTTGCCAATGCCGCGGCCCGTTCGAAACGATATGCGGTGTTGTTCATCATCGGCATGTTTTATGTGGTTCCTCTGTTTCTGATCTTTTTCAGCAGATTGTTCTAGTTCCGGGGGGTGCTCCATGTTCAAGAAACTACTCGATGCGCTCAAAAAAAGGCCCCTTCTCGATCAAATGATCGCCGAGATGGAACAGATGTTGGCCGAAGCAGTTCATATGTACCGACCTTCTGCGGAGGTTTTAACAGGGAAACGTCCGCTGACCAGGGAAACGCATCGAATGATCTATGAGATCGACCGAAAGATCAACCAGCTCCAGAGGAGGATTCGAAAACAGCTCGTGGAACATCTTATTGTCGCTCCGGGCACGGATGTTCCTATCTGTTTGATTCTCATGAGCATCACCAAGGATGCGGAACGAGTCGGCGATCTCTGCAAAAATCTCCTCGAGGTGGCCGAGGATTTGGGCGGGCCGCTGGATGAGGGGAAGTACTGGGACCAATTCAGCCGTATTTTAAGGGAGGTGGAGGGGCTCTTTCAGCCGACTGTTGAGGCCTTTAGAAAATCGGATAAACAGCTTGGGCACGACGCCCTGGAGAAAAGCAGACATTTAGCCAAAAGGTGTGATGCCGTCATCGAGGAACTCCTGCGGGATGATCTTTCATGTCGAAAGGCCGTTCTGTATACTTTGTTGGCCCGCCACCTGAAAAGGATCTGTTCACACCTGTCCAACATCTCCTCCAGCGTAGTGATGCCTTTGCACAAGCTGGATTACTTCGATGAAAAGTGGGGCGACACATACTAGAATCGTCCGGGAGCTGCTGAGAGATATGAAGAAAACGATCTTCGTTAAAATATTTCTCGGGTATTTTGTCATCATCCTGATCATCACAGCGCTGATGTTCCTTTTTTCCTTCCGGGTCATCAAAGCGCATTACACCGATACCCTGCGGACCGACCTTGTTCGTCTAGGCACCTCGCTTCAGGCCAGGATCGTGCAGCACATCGATGAAGGTCAGATCACTCGGTTACAGGAACTTGTGAGAACACTGGGAGAGGAGACGCAGACGCGTTTCACCGTTATATATCCGGATGGCAGGGTGGTGGCGGATTCGGAGGAAGACCCCGATCTTATGGAAAATCACCGGACCAGACCGGAAATCATACGGGCGATCAAGGGACACGTAGGATCTTCAATTCGTCTGAGCACGACGGTCGAGGAGGAGATGCTCTATGTGGCCATGCCTCTGGAGAAAGATGGCCAAAACCTGGGTGTTATTAGAATGAGTCTGTTCCTCAAAGACATCAATTCTCTTCTCAACAGACTAAAAAAAGAGATGGCTGTTATCGCGGCCGTCTTGCTGGGTATTTCTCTGATCGCGACCGCTTTGCTGGCGCGCAGTCTCTCGCGGCCGGTAAGGCAGTTGGGTGCTGCTGCCAGCAGAGTGGCATCGGGGGATTACTCCGCCCGGGTGTTTCTCAAGAGGCGTGACGAGCTCAAAGACCTGGCGGATAGTTTTAATTATATGACCGATCAGATCAAGACCGCATTCGACGAGCTGTCCCGGCAGAAGGAGGAGCTCAACAGCATCATCTCCTCGCTGCAGGAGGGCCTGATCGTCCTCGATAAGGAGGGCAAGATCGTCCTCAACAACCGGAGCTTCCAGTCCATCATCGACGAACCGAGATCAACCGGACGATATTACTGGGAGGTCATCCGGGAGCCGCAATTCGGGGAGTGGATCGATCGGATCACCGCCCAGCGGCGCAACATCATTGAGGAGATCCAACTGGGAGAGAAGATCTTTCTGTGCAGCGCCGCCTTTGTGGAATCCCGCGAGGGCGTGGTGGTGATCTTCCATGATATCACCAGGATGAAGAACCTGGACAAGATCAAGAAGGATTTCGTGGTCAATATCTCCCATGAGCTGCGCACCCCCCTGACCGCCATCAAGGGATTCGCCGAGACGCTCGAGGAGGAGGAGAAAGATCAGGATCACCTGAGATATCTGGACATCATCAAGCGGCATACCGACCGGCTCATCCGCATCGTCAACGATCTCCTGCTGCTCTCCGAGCTGGAGGAGCGGGGTGATATTCTGGAGATCGAACCGGTCGATGTGCACAGGCTGATCGAGAATATCATGCGCATGTTCGAGCAGCGCCTGCAGAAGAAGGGCCTCTCCGCCCGGGTCGAGACCGAAGGCACCGTTCCTCTGCTGTCGGCCGATCCGTATCGTCTGGAACAGCTGTTCATCAACCTGATCGACAATGCCATCAAGTACACTGAGAAGGGCGGGGTCACCGTCCAGCTGACGGGATTCCAGCAGGGCGCCCGGGTAAAGATCCAGGACACCGGCATCGGTATCTCCAAGGAGCACCTGACAAGGATCTTCGAGCGGTTTTACGTCACCGACAAGTCCCATTCCAAACGACTGGGGGGCACCGGCCTGGGTCTGTCCATCGTCAAGCGCATCGTTCTGCTGCATAACGGCGATATCTCCGCGGACAGCCAGCCCGGCCGGGGCACGACCTTTACCATCACGCTGCCGCAGCGGCAGAGCTGAGGCCGGCGGCGGCATCCGACCCTTTTAATGAAAATTAACGGTTCCTTTATACATCGTTAACAATATCCAGGTATCTTCACTGTGACAGCGCATCGAGGAGGGTTCGATGAAACAGATGTGTTTCAAGGTTCTGATGACGGCGGTCCTGTCGGCCTTCTGCCTCGCTCCCCTGGCAGCGGACGAAGTCGAGTTTCTCGGGGCCGGGGCGACCTTTCCCTATCCCTACTATTCGAAGATTTTCGATGCCTATTATCTGCAGACCGGGGTGAAGATCAACTATCAGGCCATCGGGTCCGGCGGAGGCATCCTCCAGCTGCTCAACAAGACGGTCGACTTCGGCGGCACGGATGCCTTCATGAACGATGAAGAGCTGGCCAAAGCGACCGGCCCGATCCTCCACCTGCCCACCTGTCTGGGCGCCGTGGTGGTGATCTATGATCTGCCCGGCGAACCGGCACTGCGGCTGACGGCTCAGGTCATCGCCGATATCTTTATGGGCAGGATCACCAAATGGAATGATCCGGCCCTGGCGCAGATCAATCCAGACCTCCACCTGCCGGATCTGAATATCGTCGTGGTCCACCGTTCCGATGGCAGCGGAACCACCTTCATCTTCAGCGACTATCTGAGCAAGGTGAGCCCCGGTTGGGAGAAAACGGTTGGCCGGGGAAAATCTCTGAACTGGCCGGCCGGATTGGGGGCCAAGGGGAATCCGGGAGTGGCCGGTCTGGTCAAGCAGCTGCCCGGCTCCATCGGATACGTGGAGCTGGTCTATGCCGAGCAGAACGATATGGCCGTGGCGGCGGTCGAGAACCGGGCCGGCGCCTACATTCAGCCGAGCATCGCATCGGTCAGCCTGGCCGCGGATATCGAACTGCCGGATGATGCCCGCGTGTCCATCACCGACACCGACGCCCCGGAAGGATATCCCATCAGCGGTTTCACCTGGCTGATCTTCTATCAGGAACAGAGCTACGGCGGAAGGTCGGAACAGCAGGCCAGGGGGCTGGTCGATCTGATGTGGTGGGTGATCCACGAGGGGCAGCAGTATGCCGAGGATCTGCAGTATGCCCCTCTGCCGGAGCAGGCTCGGGGTATCTGTGAGGACATCCTCGGGAGCGTTGTCTATCAGGGACAGAGGATCTACCCTTGAAAGGATACATGGAGGATCGCATGGATGCACTGGCGGAATCACCGAAGGTCACCAGACGGGATGACCTGATGGTGTTGGCCGGCAAAATCGAGGATCTCGATGACGAGATGCAGACAGCCATTGAGGAAGGCAATTTCGAGAAGGCCCGCCGGCTGGCCGATGAGCAGGAGCGGCTGCTGGAACATCTGATGCTCTTGCAGAAGCGATATTAGATTCGGTGCACGAGGACGGTCTCGGAGAGAGGAATATCTTTCAGAAAGCCGGCTTTTCCGTCGAGACCATTTTCAACCCACCGACGACCCTCTCAGCAAGGGCTGACCACCCGTTTGAGAGGGTCGACGCTTTGGAGGCGGGCTTCCCGGCCCGTCCTGTGTGAGACCGGGGGAACGATATGCACAGCAGATCCGAGTCCACGTTTCGAGCCGGGCTGAATCTGGCGGCCATCGCCATGGTGGTGCTCCTGCTGGCCATCTTCGTCACCCTGCTGGTGAATTCCCTGCCCTCGCTGAGAGAGATGGGCTGGAAGTTTCTCTACGGGAAGACCTGGGATCCGGTCTCGGGAACCTTCGGATCTCTGCCCTTTCTGGTGGGCACCCTGCTGACCTCCTTTCTGGCCCTGCTTATTTCTTTGCCTTTTTCCCTGTCGATCGCTATATTTTTGGGGGAATATCTGAAGGGCGGGTTCTTCTCCTCCCTGATGCGCAATGCCATCGAGCTGCTGGCCGGGATTCCCTCGGTGATCTACGGTTTCTGGGGCTTGTTCGTGCTGGTGCCGCTGATCAGAGGCCTGGAGATGAAGCTGGGCATCACCCCCTACGGGGTGGGCATCTTCGCCGCCGCGGTGATTCTTTCCATCATGGTCATCCCCTTCTCTGCCTCGATCGCCCGGGAGGTGATCAGCCTGGTGCCGGCCGACCTCAAGGAGGCGGCCTATTCGTTGGGCGCTACCCGCCTGGAGGTGGTCTGGAAGGTTATTCTGCCCTATGCCCGATCAGGCATCTTCGCCGGGATCCTGCTAGCCCTGGGGCGGGCTCTGGGGGAGACCATGGCCGTGACCATGGTCATCGGCAATGCCAATTTTCTGCCCGGGAGCCTATTCAGTCCGTCGAACACCATGGCCAGTGTCATCGCCAACGAGTTCACCGAGGCGACCGAGACGTTGTATCTGTCCAGCCTGGTGGAGATCGGGCTGCTGCTGCTGCTGGTGACCACCATCGTCAACATCATCGGCAAGTACATCATCCGCAAACAGACCGTGGAGGTGTAGGTGAACCGGGTAGGGGTAACCGGACGGGTGATCAAGGACTACTCCTTTCGGAGCGTGGTCATCGTTCTGTGTCTGCTGTCCATCCTGCCGCTGCTGTTGATCCTCATCTATATCATCAAGCAGGGCATCTCCTCGGTCAACTGGGGGTTTCTCACCCGGCTCCCCAGGCCGGTCGGGGAAGCGGGCGGCGGGATCTCCAACGCGCTGGTCGGCACGGTCCTGCTGATCATCATCGCCTGTCTGTTTTCGGTCCCGGTGGGGATCTTCGCCGGAGTGTACCTGTCGGAATACCGCCGGGGACGGCTGGCTTATCTGGTCCGGCTGTCGGTGGAGGTCCTGCAGGGAACGCCCTCGATCGTCATCGGTATCATCGCCTATCTGTGGATCGTCATGCGCATGGGCTCCTTTTCGGCCTTCTCCGGCGGTATCGCCCTGGGCATCATGATGCTTCCGGTCATCGTCAAGACCACCGAGGAGACGCTCAAGCTCATCCCCCACCACCTCAAGGAGGCGTCCCTGGCGCTGGGCGTTCCGTACTATAAGACCATTCTGAAGGTGATCGTGCCGGCCGGCCTCAGCGGCATCATCACCGGGATCCTGATCAGCGTGGCCCGCATCGCCGGCGAGACGGCTCCGCTGCTGTTCACCGCCTTCGGCAGCCCGTTCATGAACCTGAATGTCTTTAAGCCCATCAATTCCTTGCCGCTGCTGATCTTCAACTACGCGACCAGCCCCTATGCCGGGTGGCACTCTCTGGCCTGGGGGGCAAGTTTCGTGCTGGTCGTGTTCGTGCTGGCGCTCAATCTCTTTGCCCGAATGGTGGCCAGAAGATGGAAAGTCCAGTTCTAAGGATCGAACGTTTCAACGCCCACTTCGGGGACAATCAGATCCTCAAGGATGTCACCCTGTCCTTTCCCCGCAACAAGGTCATCGCCATCATGGGACCCTCCGGATGCGGAAAGACCACCCTGGTGCGCTGTATCAACCGGATGCATGAGCTGACCGCCGGCGCCCGGGCTTCCGGGAAGATCTATCTCGACGATGAAGATCTGTACAGCATGAATCCCATTGTGGTGCGCCGCAAGATCGGGATGGTTTTTCAAAAACCGAACCCTTTTCCCACGATGAGCATTTATAACAACACCGTTGCCGGGTACAAGCTCAACGGGATCAGGATGAGCCGAGGCGAGCTGGATCGGATCGTGGAGGAATCGCTGAGGAGATCGGCCCTCTGGGATGAAGTCAACGGAGCCCTGCACCGCAAGGGCACCTTTCTGTCCGGCGGCCAGCAGCAGCGCCTCTGTATCGCCAGAGCCCTGGCCATGAACCCGGAGATTCTCCTGCTGGATGAGCCCACCTCCGCCCTCGATCCCAAGGCCACCTCCCACATCGAGGAGCTGATCGGAGAGCTGAAGGATACGGTGACCATCATCCTGGTGACGCACAACATCGCCCAGGCAGCCCGGGTCTCGGATTATACCGCCTTCCTCTTTCTGGGTGAGCTGATCGAATACGGTCCCACCGACAGGCTCTTCACGGTGCCGGAGGACAAGCGGACGGAGGAGTATCTCACCGGGAAATTCGGTTAATGGGAGCTGGTTATGATTACAGAAAGCATGAGAGCGCTGAAGAAAGAGCTGATGGAATTTTCCAGCCTGGTCGAGAAGATGGTCGAGAAGACCACCCAGGGACTGCTGCGAAAAGAAAAGACGCTTCTGATGGAGGTCATCGAGGAGGACGAGCCCCGGGCCAACGAGGCCGAGATCTCCATGGATGAGATGTGCATCAACATCATCGCCCAGTTCCAGCCCCGGGCCAAAGATCTGCGGACCATCCTGATGATCATGAAGATGAGCAATGATCTGGAGCGAATGGGCGATCATGCCGTGAATCTCTCCCACGCCGCCCAGTTTCTTATCGACCGCCCTCCGGTGAAACCCTGGATCGATATCCCCAGGATGGCCGAGTTGACCATTCAGATGCTGCGCGACAGTGTCACGGCCTTTATCGAGGAGAACGCATCTCTGGCCAGCAGCGTCTGTGAACGGGACAGCACCGTCGATGCCATCCGGAATCAGCTCATGCGGGAGCTGATCACCTACATGGCCTCCAATCCGGGGACCATCGAGCGATCACTGGCCCTCATCCGGGTGGCCACCAACCTGGAGCGCATCGCCGATCTATCGACCAACATCTGCGAGGATGTCATCTTCATGGTGGAAGGGAAGGTCATCAAACATCATAAGGATGAAGAAAAAGCGGATCCGGAGGAGGACATCGGTTGAGAGACAGAGGACCATCGGATCCCGGGAGAAAGGACCCCCTCAGGGTCCTCTTTGTCTGCGTGGGCAATGCCGCCCGCAGCCAGATGGCCGAGGGTTTTCTGCGCACACTGGGCGGGGACCGTTTTGTTGTCTCCAGCGCCGGGTTGATGCCGCACTGGCGGGTGGATCCTCAGGCCATCGTGGCCATGCGGGCGGTGGGAGTGGATATCTCCGGCCAGGAGCCCAAAGGCCTGGAGGCGATCGATATCGCCGGCCAGGCTGTGGTCATCACTCTGTGCCAGGCTGATGACGATCTCTGCCCCTCCGGATTCAGCGGGCAGCTGCGGCACTGGGACATCGAGGATCCGCATAATCGGCCCATGGAGGTCTACCGGGCGGTCCGGGATGAGATCCGCCGGAAGGTAGAGGCGCTGGTCAAAGAGTTCGGCTGAGAGAGAAGAAGAGAGAATAGAAAAGGCCCCCTCGGGACATCCGAGAGGGCCTTTTTTCTTGCCGGCCGTTAAGGAGCTCATCCGTCGAGCCCCTTCCGTCCTGTGAGTGATCATTTGATTAAAGCCATCTTCCTGATCTCGGAGAACGATCCGGCCGTCATACGGCAGAAATAGATCCCGCTGGGCACCAGCTGACGGTCGTCGTTGCGGCCGTTCCAGACCACCTGGTAGCTGCCGGCCTGGCGGTCGGTTTCAACCAGCCGGCGAACCAGCTGTCCGGTGACATTGTAGACCTCGATCTTCACCGGTCCGTCCTGGGCCAGGTCGAAGCGAATAGTCGTCTGAGGATTGAACGGATTGGGGTAGTTCTGGTGTAGGGTATAGTCGCCGGGCACCGTGCCGTCCACCATGGTGGGTTCCTGAACTCCAGATCCGCTTCCAGGGACCACATGGAAATTGTAGTTGTTCACATGAGGCGGTCCCGGCGGCACCAGATCGGCGGGCACCTTGAGATACTTGACCGGGTTCTCGGTCCAGGTGCCCTCCTGCGGGGCGGTCATGACCACGCCGCCGGCGTCCTTGTCCTCGACATAGAAGACATGCAGGGTGTCGTTGATCGTCCGGGCCAGGGAAGGATAATCCTCATCCATGCAGCTGCCGGGGAAGGCGTTGACGCTGGGAGTGTTGGTCAGGTTGGTGCCCTCCGACCAGTTCAGCCCGCCGTCAGTGGATACCGCGCAGTAGACCTCGCCGTTGCCGAAGCCGTGGCTGGGAATGGGGCCGCCGGAGGTGTCGCCCTCCGGGTTTTTCAGATAGACGCAATAGAGGAAACCGGTCCCGGGGTCGATGCCCAGAGAGGGTCGGTCCACTGTGCTGCGCCAGGCCCCGGCGCCGCGGTATTCATTGGCTCCCACGTCGGGATCGCCGACATCGTACCAGCCCTCGGCGACCACGGTGAGGGTGTCGTGCTCCTCGCTCCAGTGCCAGATGATGGAGGCGTCCAGGGACATGCCGGCGATGGCGAAGCTGTCCGGATGGGCCGCCAGGCGGGCGTCGAAGCCCAGATAGCGGGTGGTGAAGGCGACGTGCGCGTAATCGTTATAGTCGTACAGCAGGCTGACATCGCAGTAAGCTCTAAGGGTGTCGCCGTTGGCATAGGCGGAGTCGGGATAATAGCTGGAATCCGGCTCGACATAGTTGGTGATGTCCTGCTCGTCGTTGAAATCCCAGGTGACGCCGTCATCGGATTCGATCAGGGCGATGCCGTTATTCAGCTGGGAAACCAGCAGACCGTCATAAGGTCCCAGGTTGACCGGATCGAACTGGCTCCGGGGATAGGCGATGCCCACCTTGTTGGAGACCGGCGAGGCGGACACGACCTGAGAGATGCTCATGACCGTGTCCACGTTGGCGAAATCCGTGTAGGTCATGCCGCCGTCCTCGGACCGGGCATAGGCGATCCGCTGCCAGCTGGTCTCGCGGTTCTCGCAGCTCATCACGTGGATGAAATCCTGACTGCAGACGGTCACGTGCGGCCAGATGGTCTCGTTCCACCCGGCCAGGTTGTCGACATCTGTGAGCTGAAAGGCGCCGAATCCGGGCAGGAAGTCATAGGCCATCTCGCTGTTGAAGTCTCCCGACGGAACGTCGGTGGCGTGATAGGCGACCACGGCCTCGCCGCTGCTGAATGCGGTCAGGGTGGTGTAGCCGGCCCGGTCGCCCTGATCGACCTGGTAGCCCACGTCCGGCCAACCCAGGGCGCCCGTGGTGGGATTGAAATAGTTATAATAAATGTGACGGTCAGTGGCCTGGGCCTGCAGTCCGTTCATCCAGCAGAAATGCACGCCGCCATCGGCATTGAGATGGATCATCTTGTCGATGGAGCCGTTGTGCTGGTAATCGTACCAGGTCGTGCCCAGGGTATAGGTCGGGCCTAAAGGAGCGTCCTTGTACTCGGCGGATTCTGTATAGGGAATTCCGCCGGGGATCGCGGGCAGTTCGCTGTTGGGCCCGAACAGCGGAGCCTCCAGCCACATCTCGGGATTCTCGACAATGGTCACCGTGGCCAGGGCGGAGCCGCAGAGGGTGAGGATCGATGCGATGGTGATGCACAGGATCGATAATTTGAACATCAGTATGCCTCCCTGTGAAAAAAACGACCTCGGGAATTCGCCCTGCGGGCGTCTCGGGGTCTGAGCCGACAGAACGAAGGATAGGTTGACAGCATCACCTCCTTGCATCATCCTGTAAAGGAGAGAAATTCTGAACTCTGAGGGCTGTACGTTCAGCGGGAAAGATCTCTTGGAACATGTAAAAGTTAGTCTGGAAAAGGTCCGGGGTCAAGGAAATTCTTCTTCAATTCCGTTAGAATTTGGTCTTGCTCAGAAGGAGCAGTGAAAAAAGGCTGATGAGAGCCGAAAAGGTCCGTCGGAGGAACTCCGGCAGATGGAGAGATGATAAGAAAAAAGTCCGCGGCGGAAAAAGCTTGACTTTAGTGCAGTATTCCCATATATTCTTAAAGCACATATAAAAAGGAGGCCACTATGTGCACTAAAGATTGCTGTTCTCCCGGGAAGGGGGAGGGTGTCGAGATCTTCTGCAAGTGCGAGACGCGCATTCAGCGTTTTCTCCAGCCCTGTCTGCTGCTGCTGCTCAAGATCAAGCCCTCCTACGGCTACGAACTGCTGGAGAATCTGCAGCAATTCGGTTTCGACGAGCTTCCGGACCCGGCCACGGCCTATAAGAATCTCCGCCTGATGGAGCAGGAGGGATGGGTTCGGTCCAAATGGGATACCGCCGGAGCGGGTCCGGCCCGGCGGATCTATCAGGTCACGCGGGAGGGTGAGGATCTTATCCACAGCTGGGTGGTGGCCATTCGCAGGACGCAGGAATCGCTGAACACCTTTCTTTCTCTCTATCGGAGAGAGTTCACCGGTGAATCCGAAAACAAAACCATGTAAGGTAAGGAGGTGAACACGATGTGCTGCCAGACAACTCAGCACCATGTCCCTCAGTTTCAACAGGCGTCTTCATGCTGCTGCGGCGGTTTTTCCCGGCAATTTGTCAGTCCGGAGGAACGCCGGGAGCGGCTGGAGAAATATCGGGAACAGCTGAAGAAGGAACTGGGCGGGGTCGAGAAGGAACTTGAGAAGATGAAATAGGAACGCAGAGGCCCCGGGCCGGTCGGCCCGGGGCTTTTTAATGGAGATCGATGTTTGCCGGGGCGACCGGTGTATCATTTCAATCGCGACTTCACCGCCTCGGCCAGGCGGCGTACCCCCTCGGTGATCTCGGCCTCGTCCGGATAGGAAAAGTTCAGCCGCATGGAATGCTCCCCGCCGGAATTGGCGCAGAAAGCCCTTCCCAGAACGTAGGCGACATCGTTTGCCACCGCCTCGGTGAACATCTCCTCGGTGTCGATCTCGTCGGGGAGCGTCACCCAGAGAAACAGCCCGCCCTGCGGTCGGGTCCAGGTGATGCCCTCCACCTTGGGCATGTGAGTGTCCAGCGCCGCCAGCATGATATCGCGTTTCCTGCGGTAGATCTCGATGATGCTCTGGATCTGGGGGTCGAGCAGCCCGCGTTCGATATACCGCAGCACGATCGACTGGGTGAAGGTCGGGGTACAGAGATCCATGGACTGTTTGGCCAGCTCCATCTTGTCGATGATATCCTTGCTGGCCAGGGCCCAGCCCAGGCGCATGCCGGGAAAGAGGATCTTGGAGAAGGTGTGCAGGGAAACGACATGCCCGCGGTCGTCCATCGACAGCAAATCCGGCGGAGCCTCTCCCTCGAAGCGTAGCTCGCGGTAGGGGGTATCTTCCACCAGAGGAAGATCGTACTGATAACAGATCTCCAGCAACTCTTTTCTCCGGCCGGCCGAGAGCGTCACGCCGGCCGGATTCTGGAAATCGGGAACGGTATAGATAAATTTGGGGAGCCGGTCGTTGTCACTGAGCTCTTTGAGCTTTTCACGCAGAATGTCGATCCGCATCCCATTCTCGTCCAGAGGAATGGTCACCAGGTCGGCCCGATAGGTGGTGAAGGCGTTCAATCCGCCCAGATAGCTGGGCATCTCGACGATGACGACATCGCCCGGGTCGATAAAAATTTTACTGATCAGCTCCAGTCCCTGCTGGGAGGCGGTGGTGATAAGGACGTTCTCCTCGGTCAGCGGCATGCCCTCGGCGGCCGCCCGCTGGGCCAGGATCTTGCGCAGCCGCGGATCCCCGGAGGTGAGCCCGTACTGCAGAGCGCGATGCGGTTCCTTGGTCAGGACCTCGTTGGTGATCTCACGGATCTCCTCCACAGGAAAGACGTGCGGATCCGGCAGACCGCCGGCGAAGGAAATGAGCCCTGGCTTATTGGTCAGTTTGAGCAACTCACGGATGGCGCTTCGCTTCATACTGTGAGCGTTCTGCGAGAAAAGCTTTTGTAGGTCCATGGTTTCCGACCTCCATCGAAGAGGTTGCTCTGTTTTCCTTTGATCTGGCGGGGTCATGTTCAACTCGAATGAGCCGGGTGCGGCCCGGCCATGTTCAACGCCGGGTGGAATCGGGGGGTTTCCGGGAATGCCGAGACCCGGTTGCCATGCACATAGTATCATATTTGGGCACTTTTGTCAACAGAAATCCGCCCCCAGAAGGGGATCCTGTAGCTGCCCAAATTCAGTCCGGATTCCCGGGCCGCCGGTAGAGACCATTTTCCCGGATATAGGCCTCGACGGCCGAGGGGACCAGATAACGGATCGATCGCCCGCTCCGCACCCGGCTGCGGATGTCCGAAGACGAGATCTCCACCAGGGGGGTCGGCACAATGGTGACCTTCTCTCTGACCCTCTCATCCAGCCCGCTGAGATCGAATCCGGGACGGGGAATGACCACCAGCATGCCGCTGTCCAGCAGACTCTCCGGCCGGCGCCAGGTGAAGATCTCCAGGATGCTGTCGGCCCCGACGATAAAATGGAGACGGTAACGCGATCCGTACTGCGAGCGCATGATCTCCATCGTCTCGAAGGTATAGGATGGACCGCTGCGTTCCCGCTCCACATCCGATACCTGGAAATGCTCATGATCCTGGATGGCCAGAGAAACCATCTGACGGCGGTCCGTCCAGGAGGATAATTCGCCGGAGTTCTTATGGGGTGGATGGGCGGAAACGAGAAAGAGTATCCGGGAGAGATGCAGTTTTTCCAGAAGAGACTGGGCGGCGATCAAATGACCGTTGTGGATGGGATCGAACGTGCCGCCCAGAATGCCAAGGCCGGGGAGGACAGGTTTTCTGTGACCTGAGGTCATGAGGGCATCAAGAGGTCTTGAGGACCAGGGCCCTTCAAGAAAAGGCCGGTCCCCGTTTCACTCCAACTTCTCTTCGATCTGGCGAATTCGGCTTTCAGCCTGCCGGCGGAGTTTCTTTGGGGGATCCATCTCCAGCGTGAGGCGATAGGCGTCGAGAGCCTGCTGCCATTTTTCCTGATGACGATAGCATTCGCCCAGCAGGTACCGGGTGTCATCGGCCCACTTGGTGTCGCCGTATTCCTCCAGGATTTCTTCAATATAGATAATGGCCGCCTCATAGCTTTTCATCTTGACATAGAGTCTAGCGTTGTCGTAGCCCTTCTTGGCCAGTTTGGTGCGGGCTTTGAGCATCAGCTCTCCGGCCTGAGGGACCAGCTCGCTCTGAGGGTATTCTTCCAGGAAGAACTCCAGTTCCTCGATGGCCTTCTGGGTGAAATTCTGGTCCAGATGCGACGGCAGAGACTGCTCGAAATAGCACAGCGCCAGGTGATACTGAGCTGCGGGAGCCAGAGGACTTTGAGAATAATTACGCAACAAACGGCTGTATTCGACGATGGCCGTGGGATAGTCCTCCAGGATCCGGTAGCAGTCGGCCAGATAGTACTGCGCATCGTCAACATAATCGCTGCCGGGGTAGTTCCAGATGAGCTTCTGGAACTCCTGCTGGGCTTCCTCGAAATCCCTGTCATCGTAGCGTTCCCGGGCCAGGAGAAACTGATCCTCGGCGTCCAGCTTGCCCATGGGCGGAGGCGAGGTGCACGAGAGGAGCACAAGAAGCGTGATCAGGGAGAGACCGATACTGTTTTTCATGTGTTTTTCACTCTTATTGGGTGGAATAGAACAGGTAGATGAGACCCCCGACGGCTGCGGTCAGCAGAGCCGGTTCGGCCAGGCGGCCCCAGCCGTCGGTCTCCAGGTACGGAGAGAGAAAAGGAGGAGAGGCTTTCTCCACCCGCGATAGATCCCGGGAAAAGATCCAATCTCCACCGATCCTTTTCACCTCGCCGGTCCAGACGACCTCTCCGGTGGCCCGGCTCAGCCTGAAGAGCAGCTCGAGCTGAGTCTCCCGCTGCACCAGACGGGGTCCGAACAGATGCTTCCGCCTGGAGGAGACGTAGTCCAGGTCCATACGGACGATACGGTAGCGCAGGAATCCGGCCCGGGAGCAAAGCTCAGCTGATCCGGTGGACAGACTGTCGGTCAAGATGACCCGATAGCCTCTGTCCAGCAGCCGCTCCGTGAGGACCTGATCGACCAGCCATCGGCCGTTGAGCTCTGACGGAGACTCCAGGCAGAACATGGAGAACTCATGTGAAGAGAGGCGATCGCACACCTCTTCGATCGCCTCCTCCAGGGTACTTTTCAGCAACCTCAAATTGGTGGGATGCTCTCCCCGATCGCTCTCGGATGATGATTCAGCTGCACAGGCGCCGGGTATCCGGGCGCCCCAGATGAACAAGCAGATCAGCAGGAGGACTGTGGTTGCCAGACGTGTTCGCCGTATGTCCTTTTCTCCCTTGAAAAACTGATGGCCCGAAGCGGTCATGGAGTTAATTCTTCGATTCTCCTTCTGGCCACATCCGCGAATTCGCTGTCCGGATAGAGATTGAGCAGTTTTCTGAACTCCGCCACCGCCTGCGTGGCGTCACCTATGTTGGTGTAGCAGAATCCTAATTTCAGCTGGGCATCGTCGTCCTTCTCGGTGTCAGCATAGGTGAAGACTTTGCGAAACTCCTCGATCGCCCGGGAATAATCCTCCAGCCCGTAATAGCATTCGGCCAGCCAGTACTGGCTGTTATCGGCCAGTGTGCTGCGCGGATGACCGGTGATAATCTGAGAGAACTTCCCGATGGCTTTCTCAAAATCTCTGTTGTAGTAATTGTCCAGGGCGGTGTTATAAGTGGTCTGAACGGTGCCCGTCATCGGTTCGGTCCGGGTGGTCGGCGGCGGCGTGTATTCTTCCCGGGTCTGCATCGGCTGGCTGAGCAGGGACACGCGGTTTTCCAGGTTGTTGGTCCGCTTGCTGAGGTCGGTCGTTTCCTCGCTCAGGTCCTCCACCATATCCTCCAGTCGGCTGATCTCTTCCTTCAGCTCCTGGGTCATCGGATACAGGGGCTCTTCCTCGAGAGCGACCTTTTTCTGGGTCGTCGCGCAGCCCGACAGCCCGGCCAAACAGAGAATAGTCAGCACGAGAACACAGACGCGCCACATAAGGATCCTCCTTCCAGAGAATGAGATCGGGGTCGAGGTCCGCTTGAAGGCCTCCAGAATATATACTACATCCCCTGAAGATGTCAAGGGTAAATTCCCCCCCGTTCAGATGGCCAACAGCAGCGACAGCAGGTGCCAGCGCATCCGAGCATCCGTTCCTTCTTCCATCAGAAGGGTGTAGCTGGCCGAGATGTTTTTCAGTCCCAGGGGAGAAAGGCCTGAATTTCCCGAATCCCGGCGCTGCAGAGCCAGTCCGAAGGAATAAACGTCATTCTGCCCCTGCCGGCTCTGAAAGTAGCCGAAGCGAAGTGCCACCAGGTCCCGGAAGGTCCGTTCAATACCGAATCGGAATTTGTCCCACCCGATTTTGTCTCCCTCGGCGGCGTCCCGCAGATCTACAGCCACGATGGTGGAAGCGTCGGGGTGCAGGGAGACGCTGCCGTTGATGCTTTCGTCCCGAAGGCCCTCCAGGTCGAGACGCAGATCTTCCAGGCCGGAAGGAAAATCAAAGTAGGCCAGCCCGACCTCCATTCGACTGACCGGCCGCAGCAGAACGCCATAGTTGGCGCCCCCGGCCAGGGTGGAATGTCCATCCCGGTCCTGGATCTTGTAGAGATTGCCGCTGCACCCCAGAGAGACCGTCGGCGCCAGACGGATCCGCAGCCCCAGGGTGTGCCAGTGATGCTCGAGGATGCGGTCTGATCGAAAGAAGCGGCCGTTGGGCGCGTTCAGCGGATCGAGGAGGGGCTCCTCCCACAGCAGCAGCCCTATTTCCGCCCAGCGGTGCGAGTAGGTGATGGCCCTGACCGCGGTCCCCAGAGCAGCGAGGATGTCGCCCACATCGCGATGTTCGTCATACAGCAGCGCCGAGGTGATGATCGGATTGAGATGGATCCTGATCCGGTGAGTCAGCTCTTTATCGGACAGAACGAAGGCCGCGGGATTCCAGCTGAGGGCGCCCAGGTGGCCTCTGACCGAGATAAAGGCCCCGCCCATGGCCAGAGGGCGAGGGCTGACGGTGTTGATGGTGCGATAGTGGTTCCGGGATGCCGCTGATGCAGAGACCGTCGTCAACAGGACGCTAAGAACGGTCAGGGCTGAGAGAAGGCATCTCATGGCGGGCATCCGGAGGGCGTCAGCGACCCGGGATGGGGATCTCGAATCCCGGGTGTCCCGGCGGGAATGGGCACGGGGCGTCCGGAAAGCGATCATTTCCTTCTCTGAAACCAGGGCTCAAATCCCCACAGGGAAATGAATCCTCTGACGATCGTTTCCTTCGCTCCGGCCCCTGACACGTCGCCGCGCCATCCCAGCTGCAGGGCCGCATCCAGAACCGCGCCTCCCCGGCTGAAGGGTAGCCCCAGACCCAGGGTCAGAAAATGGCCGGTGATGGAGGCGCTGTCGGGCGTTTTCTGGTACCAGGGCTCATACGCATAACCGAACCGCAGGGGAATTCGCCGCAGATACGATCCGGAGTTTTCTCTGCTGGCCAGATACTGGCCGCCGACGGCCAGGCGAATGACATCCTGGTAGCCTTCACCCGGCTGGTCGTCGATGGCGAAGTCCTTCCACCGGGTGGCCACCAGGTCGATCTGGCCCGAGAGATGGCTCCCGGAACGGTAGGCGATGCCGAAACCGTAGGCCAGGGGAAAGGACAGAATTTTCTCCTGGGTGGCCGTGGCGGCAAATGATGAGGAGCGGGTCTCATCTTGCTCCACATCATAGGCCGGGGTGACGAATCCGCCGGCGGAGAAGTGCGTGTTGACCTTCACGGCCAGACCGGCGGTCAGACAGGTCCCCGAATGCTGGCGATCATAGAAGATCCTGCTGTCCTGGAAATCTTCGTCCAGGAAATCGCCCTTCACGGTCTCGGTGGTTCGGCCGAAAACGTGTCCGCCCCGGACGCCCACAAAGACCCTGGAACCGAACGACTTGGCCATGCCCAGGGAGATCATGCTCAGTCCCCCGATCCGGGCGATGGACTTGGTGTATGTTTCATCGAACAGCGTGATCTCCTCATAGGCCTTGAACCGGGTATCGCTGAGCTGGCGAAGATCGAAGGACGCGTCCAGCCCTTTGCCCAGAGGAAGGCACAGGGCGAAATTGACGATGCGGGCCGTGGTCAGCACGTTGGTGTTGGCATCGTCCTTGACGTACAGGGCCTCGGGAAGAGAGGTCATTGTCACCCCGGTGTATTTGAGCCCTCCCAGCAGGGCCGGGTTGATCAGGCTGCCGCTGTAGCTTCCGGTCAGACCCAGACCGGCTCCGCCCATGGACTGCAGACGGGCATCGCCGGCAGTGATCATCTCGCCCTGTCCATGGACCGAGAAGATGGATCCGGCCTGCGCACCGCCGGCCCACAGCAGAGAGAGGAGTGCGAGCCACAGCAGCCGGGACAGGATCCCGTCGAGGCGCCGCGTCGTCAGGGGATTATTCGATATCGGCGTTATCATCGGGCGGATAAGCATCATTTGTCTCTCAGGTCCATTTTATGCGCCGCCTGGGCGTTCTCGGGCCGAGCCGTGTAGACGATCTTGAGCGAGGGCCGCTGGGCGCTGTCGGCCAGCGGAGAGTAAAAAAGCGCCTGGGAGAGACTGCTGTATTCCAGATACGGTTTCAGGATGACGCCCTCATTTTCCTTTCCGGTGACCCAGTCCTGGACCAGGGCGGTGAGGTTGAGCTCGGCCACATCTTTTCCGGGAAAGAGATTGACATTGGCGTACGGGGTGGTCTCATAGCTCAGCGTCTGTGGGTCGGAGACCGGATAGGCCCGGATGGACATGTTGTCCAGGGGATCCTTGAACTCGCTGACCGTGAGTGACAGCAGGGCCAGATTGATGAAGCTGCTCTCCGGGACGGCCGAAAGATCGAACCGCAGCCAGGTGCGGGTGATGTGGCCATCGCTGACCAGCAGCAGGTCATCTTCCGGAGAAGGCACCGGCTGGGCGATGAAGGTATCCTTCTTGCTGTCCACCGCGACGGTATCGGAGGTGTCCTGGGCGGTGAAAACCATCTTGAGATAGGGATAATAGGGAGTGTCCTCGGAGTAGAAGTACTTCATACGGTCATCCTCCAGCCCGTCGGCCTTGAGGATGATGCCCCGGTTGGGGCCCCCGTCCAGCCAGCTCTGGACCAGCGCCACGCCGGCCGCGTTGAATTCCATCTCGAACTCGACACCTCCCTCGGTGGCGAACAGGCCCTCGGCGATGGGCTCGGCGGCGTGATCTCCGCCGGCCGTCGTCCAGGGGTACTGCCAGGTGGCCGTGGAATCACTCCAGGGCGTCTCCAGAGGATAGGCGGAGATGAGGATGGAATCGTCGCTGACCTGGGAGTAGGCGATCAGGTTCAGGGAGGCTGCCGTGAGCGGCGTGCCCAGAGTGTCGGGCAGATTCTCCTCGAAGGCCAGCAGGCTTCTGGCCTCCTGTCCCTCCCAGGACCCCACCAGCAGGTAGGGACCGATGCCCGTTCCACTGATGACGTGAAAACTGCTGTCGGCGGTGACGTCCTGGCTGACCAGCTGATATACCTGCCAGTGACCTTCCTCGTCCCACAGCCCGAATCCGACCGGATTCTTGGCCTTCTCGGAGCATCCGACGGCCAGAAGTACCGTCAGCAGCAGGATCATCGCGGTGATATTCGTTCGCCTGACCATAAATATCTCATTTCGGTACGACATAACCCGTTATATGGCGACGCCATCGTCCTGCCGGTCCCGGGGAAATCCAGGACCGGGCGATGGCGGGATCAGTCCGAATATAAACCGCCCCCATACGGTTGTCAACAGAAATCCTGACGGTCTCCAGGGGCCTGCGGGCATTCGGATCAGCCGTTTTCGGGTATGAGACGCCGGGAGTTGAGATTTCGTTGCCCTGTTTTCTCTGCATCCACGCCGGGTGGTACGGGAGGAAAAGGAGCGAATAAAAAAAGCAGGATGATGCCAGCATCATCCTGCTCCTCTTTGGTCCGTGATGGACGGCCGTTTATCCGGCCTGCCGAACCCAGTTTTCCTGCTTGACCTGACATTGAATGCACAGCTTGGCCAGCGGCAGGGCCCGCAACCTGGCTTCCGAGATGCGCGCCCCGCAGACCGTGCAGACCCCGTAATTGCCCTCCATGATCATCCTCAGCGCATCGTTGGTCCGGCGCAGGTTCTCGCTTTCGCTGTTGATGTTCTGCATGATGGTCTCGCGCTCCAGGGTGTCGTTGTTCACTTCCGCCCAGTCCTTGGGCTGATTGTGCTGCAGTTGATCGAGGTCCTGCTCCAGCCCGGCGAGTTTTCTGAGGATCTCATCACGATTCTTGAGAACCTGTCTGCTGAAGTAGTTGACCTTCCTTTTCTCCATCGGAATTACTCCTCCCCGGCCTTCTTGCCACCCGACGTGTCCGATGTTGTCTCCTTATCGGCTTTGGCCGCCTTTTTATAGTTTTCACTGCGGTAATCTGTCGCGTAGAACCCCGATCCTTTGAAGATGATCCCGGCGCCGGTTCCCAGAAGACGCCGGACTTTTTTTCCGCATTCAGGGCAGCGCTTCACCGGCGGTGCGGTGATGGTCTGAAATTTTTCGAAACGATGTCCGCAGCTGGAGCATTCGTATTCATAGGTTGGCATCGTCTTCTCCGTAACGGCGTCACCGGCCCTCAGCCGCGAAAGAGGTCTCAGGAGGCGATCCGGTCGGCCGGGGCGGTCAGCCGTGGGGTACTAATATATGAATTATGACGAAAAAAGGTCAATAGCCTGAAATACGTAAATTGCAGGATAAAACTACGTATTTTTCTCACGACATCCATGCGGCAGGTCCCCCTCCCGGGCGAACTCCTGCATCAGTTTTCGCTGCCGTTCATTGAGATTCTGCGGTACTTTGACTGTCACCCTGATCAGCTGGTCTCCCCGTTTTCCATTGATCGACAGGCCTTTGCCCGGTATCCGAAACACTGTCCCGGACTGCGTTCCGGGCGGTATGGTCAACTCGATCCGGCCGTCGATGGTGCGCACGCGCACCCGGCTTCCCAGGGTGGCCTGGGCGATATTGATCGGCACCTCGCAGTGCAGGTGACATCCCTTGCGGCGGAAGAAGTGATGTTCACCGATCCGGACGGTGATGATCAGATCACCGGGAGGCGACCCTCCGGAACCCGGGCGTCCCTGTCCGCGCAGGCGAATGTGATCGCCTTTGTCGATGCCGGCGGGGATCTTCAGGGAGATTTTTCGCATCCTCTGGACCTGTCCCCGGCCGCCGCAGGTGTGGCATGGCTGGCTGATGATCTGGCCCCGACCGTAGCACCGGGGGCACGGCCGGTTGACGGAGAATCCGCCCTGGGCGAAGGAAAGATATCCCTGACCCTGACATTCCTGGCAGATCGAGGTCCGGGAGCCCGGCTCGGCTCCGGAACCCTGACAGATCGGACAGGTCTCCTCCAGAGGCACGCTGATCAGGGTCTTCCCGCCGGAGATGGCCGTCTCGAAGGGGATCTCGATCTCCGAATGAAGGTCCTCGCCCCGCCCGGGAGCCGGTCCCGGTGAGGGGCCTGAGCGGGACCGGGCCCCGCCGAGGTCGAACAGGTCCTTGAAGATGTCGCCCAGCCCGCCGAAACCGCCGAGGTCCTCGAACGAGAATCCCTGACCGGTCCCCCGTCTGAAATCCCATCCGCCGGCGGACGGTCCGGAGCGGAATCCCTGAAAACCTCCGGCCCCGTATTTGCGAAGCTGATCGTACTGCTGTCTTTTTTCCTCGTTGCCGAGCACCTCATATGCGGTGGAGATGTCCTTGAAGCGCTCCTCGGCGTGCTTGTCGCCCGGATTGGCGTCGGGATGGTATTTCTTGGCCAGCGTGCGGTAGGCTCTCTTGATCTCATCAGGGGTGGCCGTCTCGCTGACGCCCAGAATTTTATAGAGGTCTTTATCAGGCATAATAAAATGTGGTGCTATAGGTTGAAGCGTTAACTTCCCTTGGTCACCTTCACCTTGGCGGGTCGCAGCAGCCTGTCCTTGAAGAGATATCCTTTCTGCAGTTCCTCGGTGACGATCTCACCTTCCTGCCGGGGATCGACATCGACCATGACCGCGTCATGAATCTGAGGGTCGAAGGGCTGTCCTGCCGCCTTGATGGTCTCCAGGCCCATCCCGGTGAGAATGGAGATAAAATTGCCATAGACCATTTCCAGTCCCGATCGGATGGTCTGCTTTTCTTCTCCCCCATGCGCCAGGGCTCGCTCCATGTCGTCGACCACGGGAAGCAGCTGTTTGCAGACCTCTGAACGGATCTCATCGGTCAGCCCTTCCTCCCGGCGCTGGATCCGCTTGCGGTAGTTCTCGAATTCCGCCTGCAGCCGCTGCAGCTGATCGAGATATTGGTCGCTTTCGCAACGCGGGGCGGTTTCAACGTCCGGGGAGATGTCCTCGTCCCGGGATTCCGGTTCCACGATGATGTCTATTTCCTTCTCCAAATAGATCCTCCTGATCATTCCGTCGGGAGGGGCGTCTCATCGGCTGATCCGCCCCTCTCCGGGATGGTTATTGCACCCGTCGGACCGGTATGCGTCTCCTTCGGCTTTGGCCGGCAGATCGTTTGGGAATGGTCAGCGAAAGAACGCCGTTATCCAGGTGTGCCGACATGCCGCCGATGTCCATCCGGTCTTTCGATAATCTGACATGACCATGAAAGGGGGCATGCTCGAACTCGCGCCGGAGTATTTTTCTATCCTTGGCCTGCTCCTGCCGGGGAATACCGGTCACGGTGAGCATTCCATCCATCATCCGGACATGGACCTGCTCTTTGGGGACTCCCGGGAGATCTATGTAGAGCAGGAAATTCTCCGGGGTCTCCACCAGGTCGGTGCGCGGGGCAACAGCGTCTGTGGCCGGACGGTTCAATTCACTGATTGATTGCCTCATCATCGTCCACACCTCCTCCTCTTGATCCGGCGCGGTCATTCGACGACCTCGAAGTCGGCGTCGACGGTCTTTTCCCGGTCCTTCTTTTCCTCGGGGGGCTCTTCGGGCTGCGGGCCGGGCTGAGTGGGGCCGCCTTGCGGACCGCTTTGGGCCGAGGCCTGCTGGTACATGGCGGCAGCGGCCTGCTGCCAGACCTGTGTCAGCGCCTCGGTGGCCGATGTGATCTCACCGGCCTGGTCGGACTTCAGTGCCTCCTTGACCCGGCCGAGGGCCGCCTCGACCTTGGCCCGGGTATCGGGATCGATCTTATCACCGTACTCCTTGAGACTCTTCTCGACCTCATAGGCCAGCTGATCGGCCCGGTTCCTGGCGTCGATCTGCTCCCGCTTGCGTTTGTCCTCGCCGGCATGAGAATGGGCGTCCTTGACCATCTTCTGGATCTCCTGCTCGGTGAGGCCGCTGGAGGCTTCGATGCGGATACTCTGCTCCTTGCCGGTGGCCTTATCCTTGGCCGAGACGTTCATGATGCCGTTGGCGTCGATGTCGAAGGTGACCTCGATCTGGGGCACGCCTCGGGGCGCCGGCGGAATGCCGGTCAGCTGGAAACGTCCGATGGTCTTGTTGTCGATGGCCATCTCCCGCTCGCCCTGAAGCACGTGGATCTCCACCTGGGTTTGGCTGTCCTGAGCGGTGGAGAAGATCTCCGTCTTCTTGGTCGGAATGGTGGTGTTGCGCTCGATCAGCCGGGTCATCACTCCGCCCAGGGTCTCGATGCCCAGCGAGAGAGGCGTCACATCCAGTAGCAAGACATCCTTGACCTCGCCGGAGAGCACGCCGCCCTGAATGGCCGCGCCCACGGCCACCACCTCGTCGGGATTGACGCCCTTGTGGGGCTCCCGGCCGAAGATGGCCGTCACCAGCTCCTGGACCTTGGGCATCCGCGTCTGGCCGCCCACCAGAATCACTTCGTCGATGTCTTTCGCAGTCAAACCGGCATCCTTCAAGGCCTTCTCGCAGGGCGCTTTGGTCTTCTGCACCAGGTCGTCGACCAGCTGCTCCAGCTTGGACCGGCTGAGCGTGATGTTGAGGTGCTTGGGGCCGCTCTGGTCGGCGGTGATGAAGGGCAGGTTGATGTCGGTCTGCATCGAGCTGGACAGCTCGCACTTGGCCTTCTCGGCCGCCTCCTTGAGCCGCTGTAGGGCCATGGGATCCTTGCGCAGATCGATGCCTTCCTGCTTCTTGAACTCGTCGGCCAGCCAGTTCATGATCCGCTCGTCGAAGTCGTCGCCGCCCAGGTGGGTGTCGCCGTTGGTCGCCTTGACCTCGAAGACCCCGTCGCCCAGCTCCAGAATGGAGATATCGAAGGTGCCTCCACCCAGATCAAAGACCGCGATCTTCTCATCCTT
>Ga0180438_10000782_pt1 | contig 58032 bp, 39 predicted proteins | sample SS_ome_12_FD_132455 | JGI IMG/M metagenome (GOLD analysis project Ga0180438, IMG submission 132455) | Hypersaline lake sediment archaeal communities from the Salton Sea, California, USA - SS_3_D_2 metaG | ecosystem: Environmental > Aquatic > Non-marine Saline and Alkaline > Hypersaline >... | reverse complement strand
TGGCTGCCTACATCGACATGGAGCACGCGCTCGACCCGGCCTACTCCGCCAGGTGTGGCGTCGACGTCGACAACCTGCTCATCTCCCAGCCCGACACCGGCGAGCAGGCGCTGGAGATCGCCGAGACCCTGATCCGCTCCGGCGCGATCGACATCGTCGTCGTGGACTCGGTGGCGGCGCTGGTGCCCCGGGCGGAGATCGAGGGGGAGATGGGGGACTCGCACCCGGGCTTGCAGGCGCGGCTGATGAGCCAGGCCCTGCGCAAGCTGAGCGGGGCGGTGAAGCAGTCGAACACCGCGCTGGTCTTCACCAACCAGTTGCGGGAGAAGATCGGGGTGATGTTCGGCAACCCAGAGACCACCTCGGGCGGGCGGGCGCTGAAGTTCTACGCATCGGTGCGGCTGGACATCCGGCGGATCGCGTCCATCAAGGACAAGGGGGAGGTGATCGGGAACCGGACGCGGGTGCGGGTGAAGAAGAACAAGGTGGCGCCGCCGTTTCGGGTGGCCGAGTTCGACATCATGTACGACGAGGGGATCAGCAAGGCCGGGGACTTGCTGGACATGGCCGTGGACTTGGGAGTGATCGACAAGCGTGGCTCGTATTATTATTACGAGGAGGAGAACCTGGCGCAGGGGCGGGAGAACGCCAAGCAGTCCCTGCGCGAGAATCCCGAACTCGCTGCTGAAATCGAGGACATCGTCCGAGCGGCGATGGTACCAGAACCTTCTGCTGAGCCTGTTGCTGCGACCGACATCGAGGAGAAGGGCTCGGCTGACTGATCTTAAATTGCATATTTCATTTGGTCGGCTAGAGCTGGCCACGGTTGGGTCTCAAATACTGGCACTATGGACATGGAGTGCCGGATGGTGGAATGTACCCTTCTCTGATACACAAGATTGCTCTGCTAAGCACCCGTATGCCAGATGGTATACGTTTTTCACCTTGCAGTACTGCACCAGGGTGCGAGGTGGTAGCGCGGTTGCCCAGATGGGTTTCTAGATTCGATAGGTGTTGGAAGTGGAAATAAGAAAACATGCATCTACCCTGGCAGGGCTATTGCACTGGGCAGTTCGCTTGATATGTGATTGAGAAGGTTCCCCTCTATCCTTCGCCGGATGAGAGGGGGGTTGACCATAATCTGAGATCAACGCTGGCGGTTGAGCGTAAAGCAAGCCGTGGCTTCTTGAGCCACGGCTTGCTTTATGGACGTGGGTGCTTATGGCAGGAATAATCACAGCGCTGCGTTTTCAGAAGCGCAACAAAAATCGCGTCAATGTCTATCTTGACGGTACGTTTGCTTTTGGGTTGGCCGCCATAGAGGCGGCCCGTCTGCACGTGGGTCAAACGCTGGGCGATGATGACATCGCCCGGCTTCGTAGTCATGACGAAGTTGAGCAGGCGCACGAGCGTGCTCTTAACTTCCTTTCATATCGCCCTCGCAGCGAGGCCGAAGTGAGGCGCAATCTGCGCAAGAAAAACGTGATGGATGAGGCCATTGAGGCGGTGATCGAACGTCTGACGCGGGCTGGAATGTTGGACGACCGGGAGTTTGCCCGCTATTGGGTGGACAACCGGCTACAATTCAACCCTCGGGGGGCGCGTGCTCTGGTTCACGAACTGCGACAGAAAGGTGTCCCAGACTCGATCATCACGGATACGTTGGTTGGCTTCGACGAAGAATCGTCCGTTCGAAAGGCGGCGGAGAATGGTGCACGCCGGCTGGCGCATCTTGAGCCTGCCGATTTTCGCCGGAGGCTGAGTGCGTACCTGGCGCGGCGGGGCTTCTCATACGTGGTGATTGCGCCGGTGGTTGGGGAAATGCTGGAGATGGTGCGCTGCGAGGATGTCCGTGACATCGAAAGTGAGGAATGAAGACAATGAATGAGTGGATATATATGGCAATCACGGCAGTTCTGGCGTTGATTGTGGGATTTGGGCTGGGCTTCTTGGTGCGGCGATATGCTATTCAGGGTAAGATCAAGAAACAGCAGCAGCAGGCCGAGGAGCTGGTGGGACGAGCCGAGAAAGAAGCCAGGGAGATCGTGTTGAGTGCCAAGGACGAAGCGCTCAAGGCCCGGAACACGGCGGGGAAGGAGCTGGAGCGGGGACGCGCAGGCCTCCGGCGGGAGGAAGAGCGTATCCAGCGGCGGCGCGAGAAGTTGGATCATCGCCAGGAGCGGCTGGAGCAGCGGGAGGCTTCTCTGAACAAACGCCAGAGTGCGCTGGACAGACGGCGCAACGAGGTAGATCGGCTGCGGCAGGAGCAGGTAGATACACTGGAGCGGATCGCTGGCTTGACCCGTGACGAAGCCAAGCTGGAACTGCTAGAAAGCGTCGAACAGGAGACCCGGCAGGACATGGCGCGGGTGATTCGCGAGGTGGAGGCAGAAGCGAAAGAAGAGGCCGAAGATCGGGCACGGGAGATCATCACGTATGCCATACAGCGTATGTCGAGTGAACAGGTGGCTGAGTTGACGGTCTCTACAGTGCCACTGCCAGCCGATGACATGAAAGGACGCATCATTGGGCGCGGTGGACGTAACATCCGTGCCTTCGAAAAAGCGGCTGGTGTGGACGTGGTCGTGGATGACACCCCTGAGGCGGTGACCATTTCTTGCTTCGACTCGGTGCGCCGCGAGGTCGCCCGTCGTGCAATGGAGCGGCTGGTCGTGGATGGGCGCATCCATCCTTCGCGAATTGAGAAGGTGATCGAGGAGAGCAGGAAGGACATCGAGCGCGTCATCCGCGATGAGGGTGAGCGGGCGGTCTACGAGGCCGGCGTGCCTGGGTTGCACCCGGAGCTCCGCAAATTGCTGGGGCGGCTGACGTTCCGTACCAGTTATGGGCAGAACCAGCACGCTCACGCAATTGAGACGGCGAAGCTGGCAGGATTGATGGCGGAGGAACTGGGGGCCAACGCCGACGTGGCCCGTGCTGGTGGACTGCTCCACGATATCGGCAAGGCGGTGGATTTTGAGACACAGGGAACCCATGCGAGCATCGGAGCTGACATCTGCCGGCGCTATGGTGTCCCGGATGCCGTTGTGAACTGCGTGGAGGCTCACCATCACGAGGCGGAGCAATCCTCGTTAGAGGCGGTCGTCGTTGAGGCGGCCGATGCCATCTCTGGTGCCCGACCAGGGGCACGGCGCGAGAGCCTGGAACTTTACCTTAAGCGGATCCAGTCGCTGGAGGAGATTGCCAACTCATTCAGGGGAGTGGCGGAGTCCTATGCGATTCAGGCCGGCCGTGAGATTCGGATTATCGTCAGGCCGAATGACGTGGATGACCTGGCGACCGTTCGGCTTTCCCGAGACATTGCCAAGAAGCTTGAGGAGAGCATGGAGTATCCGGGCCAGATCAAGGTGACCGTGATTCGCGAAGTGCGTGCAGAGGAGTACGCCAAGTAGAACTGGGGAATCGGTAACCGGGGATTGGGAAACTGGTAAGCTGGTGGACGTTTGGATCTGTTCGCCAGCTTACCAGCAAACCGGTATGTAACCGCTACGGCAGATACGCCCGTGGGTTCTGCTGCACACCGTAATGGCGCACTTCGAAGTGTAGGTGCGGACCGGTGGACCATCCGGTGCTGCCGACTGCGCCGATGACCTGTCCACGGTCCACCGCTTGCCCCTCGAAGACGTAGATGTTGCTCATGTGGGCGTAGTACGTGGCGAAACCATTGGCGTGATCAATCACGACCAGGTAGCCGTAGCCGACGTCGGTCCATCCCGCGAAGCTGACAAAGCCACCATCGGCAGCCATTAACGCGCTGCCTGTGGGAGCTCCAATGTCGATCGCGCGGTGGCCGTACCAATACCCCTGTGTGATCCGGCCGAGCACGGGCCATTGGAACCGCCCTGTGCCTTGGGCCCCTTCGGGTACAGGCCCTGTGTACGTTGTGACGACCTTGGGTACGTACGGTTTCTCGCCCCCTGGAATGATGATCCACAACCCTTCTTTGATGGGGTAGTCTGGAGGTTCCAGAAGGTTGTATTCGCAAGCTGTGATAGCCTCGGGCGTTACCTCATACTCTTCGGCGATGGAAGTCAGTGTATCACCCTCGGCGACCTGGTGGTAGGCCCCATCAAGGGGCAGGATGGTGACCTCCTGGCCGATCCGCAGCAGATCGGGGGCGTCCTCTATGCTCGGGTTTGCCCAACTGATCGTGGTCGGCTGCAGGCCGAACAGGTCTGCAATGGCCTGGACGGTGTCACCTGCTTGAACGGTGTAGGTGACGACGCCAAGGCGAGGGCGCTCGGGGATAATCGTGTGTGGCTGCGCCAGCCGGGCGACGGCTCCGTGGTTCCCGTTTGCCGGTCCCCCGGCGTTTTGTGTGCTGATGCTGACCAGGATATCCTGGCTCGCTTCCTCATTGGTATCGCCATCGGCGCTATCCCCGGCAGAGGCGGGCAGGGCAAGCGTCGGGGAGGTGGGAGCAGCTTGCGCGGGCCAGTCGATACGGCTCAGCGCGATGGCCATAATAGCCACGGTAACGACTGCCAGGTGCGCGCTGGTGCGTGTGAACAACGGCAACCATGCGCGGCAATCCCCGGTAAGTAGATACAGCGTGGTTGCTACCCAGGCGAAGGCACGTGGGAGGCCCTCCTCAATACGGTGGCGGGCGGAATGCGCTTTGTCTGGACTGGACCGTGTACCCTCGCGCCGTGTTCGTCGCATTGCCTTTTTGCCCGGTATGTGTGCCGTGTCCCGCTAGGGCAGATAGCCCTGTGGGTCCTGCGGCACGCCGTTGTGTCGAATCTCGAAGTGGAGATGGGCGCCCGTGGAATAGCCCGTGGAGCCACAATAGCCAAGTAACTGTCCTTGATAGATCGCCTGGCCACATCCCACGGCCAGGCCGTTGAAGTGGCCGTACCGGGTGACGAAGCCATTGCCGTGGTTGAGTTCGACCATGATGCCGTAGCCGCCGTTCCATCCGGCGATGGTCACTACACCGTTGTCTGAGGCGTATATGGGGTCACCCAGCCGGCAGGCGTAGTCAAGACCAATGTGACCCGGGTTGCGTGGGTCGCGGAAGTACCATCCCGAGACACGGGGACTTCCTGTGGGAAGGACAAACCAACCGTTTGCGCCGGGGCCGGTGAACGACGCGCCACTGCAGATCCCGTAGCTATATCCGGATGGTCCGGGCGCGGGGTACTCGGGGGGTGGTTGCCAGGCCACTTCATCTCCCTGTCCGCCAGGTACGACGAGCTGTTGCCCCTCGCGCGGCTGTTCCCCCTCGTCGAGATCGTTCCACTCGTTGTACAAGTCCTTGGGCTCTACCCCGTATTCGGCTGCGATGCCTGCCACTGTCTCCCCGGAACGGACAGTATGATAAACGCCGTCGACTGGGAGGATGAAAAGCTCAAGCCCCTGCTGGATGAGCCAGGGGGCATCCATCAGCCCTTCCCGGTTGCTCCACACGACTGATTCTGGAAATAGGCCGAAACGGGCAGCGATGTCAAATACAGTATCACCTGGCTGAACGACATAAGTCTCGACTTGCGCGCGTACTCGGTCTGGGAAAGTCGTGTGGAGCAGAGGCAGCCGGGCGATGGTGTCGGAATCAGATGGCTGGGGTTCACCGTTGGACAGGGTAGGGGTGGGCGATGGCGCTGTCTTGGGGACTGTGGAAGAAGCCGCGTTAAGAGATGGCGCACCGTCGGCATCGACCGGGCTGCCCATGGCGTTCCGGGGTGTCGGGATCCCTGCGCCGCTGAGAACGATCGCGAACAGGGCGAGAGCAATAATGCTGACGTGGGCGGTAGCACGTGTCAGGAATGGGCGTTTCGCACGCCAATCGACGCAGACACGCCACACCGTAGTCACGCACCAAGTCACGAAGCGCAGGACAAAGGGGCGTGGGCGAGAGGTGGCGGCGTCCGCCGGGTGTTGCTCCCTTTCGGTTGAGATCGGGAGTAATGATTCATTCATTGGCTTTTGCCTGAGGTTGCGCAACAACCTTAGCGATCCTCATGAGTTATTATACCACTGAAGAGAAAGAATGACAAACTATACCTTTCGTGCTGGATGGCGATCAAGTATGGGCTTCACCAGCACATGACGAAGGATTGGCATGGCCGCCTCAATGGCCCGAGCGCGGTGGCTGATGCGGTTTTTCTGTGCCTGTGGCAGTTGAGCCATCGTGCAGTCGTGATCGGGCAAGTAGAAGACGGGGTCGTACCCAAAGCCTCCCTCTCCGGCAGGCTCAAAAGCGATCATTCCTTCGCACATTCCTTCTGCACTGTGGAGTTCTCCCGACGGCGTGGCGATGACGACCACGCACCGGAATCGGGCTGTACGCTGTTCCCATGCGACGTCGCGCAATTGCGCCAGCAGGGCAGTCACGCGATCAGCGTCTTGCCCTGGCGTGAAGCGGGCAGAGCGAATTCCCGGAGCTCCGTCCAAGGCGTCTACCTCGAGACCTGAATCGTCAGCCAGCGTGGGCAGGTTGGAAGCACAACCGTAGGCCAGCGCCTTTTGGTGGGCATTGTCGGCGTAAGTATCCCCATCCTCCGGAACTTCCAGTTGCAAGCCCAGTTCGGATGGGAAACACAGCCTTGCCTTCAAAGGCGCAAGCAAGAACTGGAACTCGCGTACTTTGCCCGGGTTATGGGTGGCGATCAGAAGCTTCATTGAGATGTGTTCCTCTGGAGATACCTTAACATGAATTGGCGAATTTGACAACTTTCGACGTGATCTGCGCGGCGCTGTTTTATGTATACAAAAAGCCAAAAATCTTGACTGCGGGCGATGATTGTGTTATAATACGCACAACTTGTGGGCCGTTGACAGTATCGCCAGGGCGGGTCCCAGGAAGTGGCCAAGGAGTGCTTCTCAAGCTTGCTATGATTCGGTTTGATGTTTCTACACTTACCAAGGCCCAACTTGGTGCGTCGCTCACACTGGATGTGGACACAGGGCCCCAGCACCTGACCGACCTGGAGTTAGATTTTCTCCACGGGACTATCCAGGTGGTCCGTGTACAAGGTGGGTTGCTCGTTCGGGGCACCTTGAAGTCTGAGTTGCACTTGGATTGTGTCCGCTGTCTGGAACCCTTCGTTCTCCCGATTACCCTTGAACTAGAGGAGATATTTCGGCTACCAGACGCAAGTCCGATGCCTGCTAGTCCTTATTCGGTGGGAGTTGACGGCTGGCTCGATCTAGCTCCTCTACTGCGCGAAGTCGCATGGGTAGCTATCCCGATGAAACCTCTCTGTGCCCCCGATTGCAAGGGGTTATGCCCGCAATGCGGCGTGAATCTGAACCACGAATCGTGTACGTGTAGGTATGACAAGGTTGATCCACGGCTGGAAATTCTGAAGAACCTGTTGTGATGGATGAGGGACCCATGGATGTGGTGATGGAGTTGCTTGACAAGGCAGAAATCCAGGGCTACCTGACCACGGACGACATTCTTGACCTGCTGCCGGAAGCAGAGGAGACCTTGGAGCAGCTTGAGGAAATTTTCATCTTGTTGAATGAGGCTGGGATCGAGGTATATGATAGTAAGGACGTCGAAGCTGGAGAAGACCAGGCACTGGATGGTGCAGCCAGTGGCAATAATGGAAGGGAAGACGGAACATACGACCTGAGCGGGATCTCCAGTGACGATACGGTTGGTCTCTACCTCAGAGAGATGGCTCGTGTACCGCTGTTGAAGATCGACGAAGAGGTTCATCTCGCCAAGGCTCTGGAGGCCGGGCGCAAGGCCCAGGATATTCTCAATCACGATGGGTCGGACCCCAAGGAGCGGGCGATCCTTGAGCGGCAGGTTGAGGAAGGACTGGCCGCGCGCGAGCATCTGATCAAGGCAAACACGCGTCTGGTGGTCAGCATCGCCAAGAAGTATATGGGGCGTGGTGTGCCGTTCCTGGACTTGATTCAGGAGGGCAACCTGGGCCTGATGAAGGCGGTGGAGAAGTTCGACTACAGTCGTGGGTACAGGTTCAGCACTTACGCCACCTGGTGGATCCGGCAGACGATCACGCGGGCAATCGCTGATCAAGGACGGACGATCCGTGTGCCTGTCCACATGTCGGACCGCATCCGGCGGCTCTACAACACGGCTCGATCCCTTGAACAGGAGCATGGCCGCCGGCCGACGCCAGAGGAGATAGCGACCGAGATGGACCTAGAGCCCCGCAAGGTGCAGTGGATGCTTCGGGTCTCCTGGCGGCCGATCAGTCTGGAGCGTCCGGTTGGCGAGGACGAGGACAACGAACTGGGCAGTTTCGTCGAGGACGACACGGAACCCACGCCGACACAGAGCGCCTACCGAAACCTGCTGGGGGAGAAGATCGAGGAGTTGCTAGCCACGCTGAGCCCGCGCGAGGCCCGCATCCTGCGGCTGCGTTTTGGGTTGCTCAACGGTCGCAGTTACACGCTGGAAGAAGTGGGTCAGAAGTTTGGGCTCACACGGGAGCGCATTCGGCAGATCGAGGGCAAGGCGTTGCGCCGCCTGCGTCACCCTCGCCGCAGCCGTCAACTGCGTGATTATCTGGGGTAGTGGTCATGGACGTGCCGTCTGGTACCTTCGCCATGATGATGTGCAGCCTGCCGTGGCGGGCAGGGAAGGAGGCTTCCCGTCCGCGATAGGCCGTTTGCACGTCGGCCTCACGGCAAAAAACCGCCAGCCTCTCGCTGGCGGTTTTCATTTGTCGCACCCTGTGCTACAATGAATCTGTTTACTTTGAGGAGGAATAGATGTCCGAACACATTCTCGTATCCATCGCCTGGCCGTACGCCAGCGCCAAGATTCACGCGGGTAACGTCACCGGTTCCCATCTTCCTGGAGATATCTGTGCTCGTTATCACCGTCTCGCCGGTGACCACGTGCTTATGGTCTCTGGCTCCGATTCGCACGGTACGCCGATTACGGTGGTTGCCGAAAGGGAGGGCAAGTCCCCGCGCGAGGTCTTCGAGCGTTTCCACCACGGTTTCCTGGAGCTGTTCCTGCGCCTGGGTATCAGCTACGATCTGTTTACTCACACGGATACTGAGAACCACCATCGCATCTCTCAGGATTTTTTCCTCGGGCTGCTGGAGCGGGAGTACCTCTACAGGCAGGTGCAGGAGCAGATGTATTCGGAGACACAGAAGCGCTTCTTGCCCGATCGCTACGTGGAGGGCACCTGCCCGGTGTGCGGGTACGAGGCCGCGCGGGGTGATCAGTGTGATCGATGCAACACGCTGCTCGATCCGAAGGACCTAGTCAATCCACGCAGCAAGATCGATGGCAGCACACCGGTGCTCCGGAAGACAGAGCACTTCTTTCTCGACCTGCCCAAACTGGCTCGGGTGGGGCTGACCGAGTGGTTGCAGCAGGGCAAGGAGCATTGGCGGCCCAACGTGATCAACTTCGCCCGCCACTACGTGGGCGAGGGGCTACAGGGGAGACCTATCACCCGGGATCTGGAATGGGGCATTCCGGTGCCTCTGGACAGTTGGCAGGGCAAGTGCCTCTATGTCTGGTTCGAGGCTGTGATTGGTTATTTCTCGGCCAGCGTCGAGTGGGCCCACGACCAGGGGAAGGCAGAGGCGTGGAAGGATTGGTGGTACAACGTCGATGCGAAGACGTTGTACTTCATTGGCAAGGACAATATTCCGTTCCACGCCGTTATCTGGCCGGCAGAGTTGATGGGAGTTGAGCGGTTATACGAGGATGACCCGGCCAAAAAGCTTAACTTGCCCTACGACGTGCCCGCCAACGAATTTATGAATCTGGAGGCGAAGAAGATCTCCGGCAGCCGCAACTGGGCGGTGTGGATGGACGATGCGCTGGAGCGATATGATCCTGATGCGCTGCGCTATTACCTGACGGTGGCAATGCCGGAGACGCGGGACACGGACTGGCGGTGGGATGATTTCCTGCATCGGAACAACGATGAGCTGGTGGCTACGTGGGGAAACCTGGTTCACCGGACGCTGACCTTTGCCTACCGGCATTTCGATGGCCAGGTGCCCACGCCGGGCCAGTTGGCGGACATAGATACCGGCCTCTTGGCTCAGATCGAGGCTGGATTTGAACCTATTGGCCAGTTGATCGCAGCGTGCAAGTTCCGGGCGGCGCTGGGTGAGGTTATGGCGCTGACCCGCGAGGCCAACCGCTATTTGGACGAGAAGGCGCCGTGGTTCCAGATCAAGGAGAGCCAAGAGGCCGCCGGCACGACGATCTACGTGGTGCTCAAGGCGATCGACTCGTTGAAGATCTTATTTGCGCCTTTCCTGCCTTTCTCGTCTGAACGGTTGCACCAGTACCTGGGCTACGAGGGGACATTGTTCGGCCGGTCCTACACGTCTACCTTCGAGGAAGAGGGAGGGCGTGTCCACGAAGCGCTGTGCTACGACGATAGCAGCGCGAGTGGCGAGTGGGTGCCCAGTGGGCTGCCGGCCGGGCAAGTACTGCGTCAACCTGAACCCCTGTTCAAGAAGTTGGACGACAGCCTGGTTGAGGAAGAACTTGCACGTATCGGCGGTAGCAGCCCATCCCAATAATCCTGGGTGGCACTAGGAGGCTCGCTCTCAGGGATAGAAATGCTTGTTTCCGCGGGATATGATTGTAGCCTGCGGTGGCTTGTGGTATTCCACCTGTGGTTGTTGGATGCCTGCCGTGTACGGACCGGCCGGTGTTCAGCAGCATGGGTCTAGCTTCCGACATCCTGCATCAAGAAAGGAGCATATGGCACGCTTGCACGAATATCAGGGTAAAGCGCTCCTGGCGCAGAAGGGCATTCCTGTTCCCCACGGCCAGGCGGCAGGTACGCCCGACGAAGCACGGGAGGTTGCGGCCGAGATCGGTAGGCCGGTTGTGGTGAAGATCCAGGCCTGGGTGACTGGCCGGGCCGGCCTGGGTGGTATCCGGTTTGCCGAGACGCCTGACGAAGCGGCCCAGGTCGCCGCCGACATGCTGGGCATGCGAGTAGGTGGCTTCACGGTCGAGAAGGTAATGGTGGAGGAGAAACTCCCCATCGAGCGGGAGTTCTACGCCGGTGTCATCGTCAGTGACCGGGAGCGGGCGCCAGTGATGATGTTCTCCAGTGTCGGTGGCACCGGCATTGAGGAGATTGCCCGCCAGCACCCGGACGCCGTTGCCAGCGTGGTGGTGGACGTCGAGCATGGCCTGCGAGGTTACCAGGCTCATAACCTGGTGCGGCGTACAGGCATACACGGCCGTCTCCAACGCGACCTGGCAGCGCTGTTGGTGAAGCTGTACGACGTCGCCCGCACGTGGGAGGCCCGCGCCGCAGAGATCAACCCGTTGGTGATGACGGCCGATGGCAAATTGGTGGCCGCCGACTGCCGTGTCACGGTGGACGATTATGCGGTCTTCCGGCACAAAGACTTGGGTATTGAGTTTGCCCGCGAGTTGGATCGCCCGCCGACAGAGTTGGAGCGCATCGCCTACGCGGTTGAGGAGGGAGATTATCGGGGTACCTTCTATTTCATCCAGATGGCGGATGATTTCGAGAAGGGGGAGGGGGTCGTTGGCTTCCACGGCGCAGGTGGCGGTGGCTCGATGATGAGTATGGATGCAGTCATCAACGAGGGATTCCGCATCGCCAACTTCGTGGACACTTCGGGCAACCCGCCGGCGAGCAAGGTATATCGGGCCGCCCGCATTATCCTGAGCCAGGGTCCAATCGACGGCTACTTTGGCTCTGGCTCAGGCGTGGCAAGCCAGGAGCAATTCCACTCTGCCCGAGGACTGGTCAAGGCGTTTCTGGAAGAGCCGCTGCTGGTGCCGGCAGTTATCCGCCTGGGCGGCAACGCGGAGGACAGGGCAGTGGACATCCTGGAGCAAGTCAACGGCCGCATCCCTGCACCGGTGGAGGGGTACAAGAAAGACGACTCCCCGCAGTTTTGTGCCCAGCGGCTGAGGGCGCTGGTGGAGGGCTATACGCCGCCGGCCGAGAAGCCCGAAGGTCGCCAGCGGCCAGTCGCGGAGCGCCCCTATTCGTTCGAGACGGTGACTGGTGGCACGGTGACTTACGATCACGCGATCTGCGCTACTTGCGAGAGCAAGGCGTGCGTGAAGGAGTGTGTGCCGCAGATCCTCACCCTCAACGAGGAGGGCTGCCCGGTGCTGAACATCACGCCAGATGAGGCAAAGGGAGGTCGTTGCATCGAGTGTCTGGCCTGTGACGTGGCGTGTTATTTCCACGGTGCGGGTGGGGGATATGTACATCTGCCTATCCCCGGTCTTGAAGAGTATCGTCATCGACGCCAGGACTAGGAAGCGAGGAAAGAAGCAATGGCGATTTTGATTGATGAAACAAAACGGGTTATCGTCCAGGGGATCACGGGCCGCGAGGGACGTGCCCGCACGAAACTGATGAAGGGATATGGCACCCACATCGTCGGCGGGGTGACCCCAGGCCGGGGCGGTCAGGAGGTTGAGGGCTTGCCGGTCTTCGACACCGTCGAGGAGGCGTGGGAGAGTTTGGGGCCGATCGACGTGAGCGTCCTGTTCATACCTGCGCCCCTGGTTCGCGGTGCGGCACTCGAAGCGATTGACGCCGGGGTCAAGTTGCTGGTTATTGTGCCTGACCGCGTTCCAATCTACGATGTGCTGGAGATCATCAAGGCGGCTGACAACGCAGGAGCAAACTTCGTCGGCCCTAACACGTTGGGTGTTCTCAGTCCTGGCAAAGGGGTGCTGGGGATGATCGGCGGGCGGGCAGCGTCGGCCCAAGCCTGGTTTTTCCCTGGGCCGGTGGGCATCTGCTCTCGCTCCGGCGGTATCACTTCTTCAATGACCTATTACCTGGCGCAGGCAGGCATCGGCGCGACGACACTGGTTGCTGTGGGTGGTGATGCCATCGTTGGGCTGCCACTGCCCAAGGTAGTGCGATTGTTTCAGGCCGATCCAGAGACCAAGGCCATCGTAATGTTCGGCGAGATTGGCACCAGCCAGGAGGAGCAGGTGGCCGACTTGATCGAGCAAGGACACGTGACCAAGCCATTGGTTGCTTACATCGGTGGGAAGGGAGCCAAGGGCGGCACCCGGTTCTCCCACGCCGGAGCGATCATCGAGGGCGGGCGTGGCACCCGTGAGGGGAAAGTGGCACGGTTGCTAGAGGTCGGCGCACACGTGGTGGAGAACTTCGGGGACATTCCACTGGTGACCAAACAGGTGCTCCAGGAGATTGGGGCGTCGTAATCGCTGCGCAGTCGCGTGGCGCGAAGTCTGCGTTTCAGGAGAGTTATCAATGAGCGATCTACACTGGACTACTGCAATCACTTCCGTCCAGCCGAATGAACTGCGGCTGCGGGGGTACCGGATCGATGAACTGATGGGTCGCGTGACTTTTGGTCAGGCGGTCTACCTGGCGCTGAAGGGGGAACTGCCCACGCCGGAGATTGGTCGGCTGATGGATGCTATGCTGGTGTCATCGATCGACCATGGTGCGACGCCCCCGTCGGCGTTGGCGGCCTGCACGGCCGCTTCTACTGGGGCGACGTTGAGCGCAAGTATCGCTTCTGGCGTGCTCGCCATCAACCGCTACCATGGTGGGGCCATCGAGGGCTGTATGGGACTTCTGCTGGAGGCAATCGGCCGCAGTGACGAGTCTCGTCCGCTGGCCGAGGTGGCCTCCGAGATTGTGGCCGAAATGAGGGCACAGAAGAAGCGTGCTCCCGGTTTTGGCCACCGTGTCCATACCGATGATCCGCGCACAAGGCGATTGTTGGCCGTGGCCGACGAACTGGGAGTAAGTGGCAAAGGCGTGGCGATGGCCCGGGCTTTCGAGCAGGCCCTTGCGGAAAGCCTGGGGCGCCGGTTGCCGCTCAACGTGGATGGCGCGCTGGCAGCGCTGCTGGTGGATCTGGGTTTTCCCCCTGAGTTGGGCAATGCCTTCTTCGTTATCGCCCGAGTCACTGGCTTGGCGGCGCACGCTCACGAGGAGATGAGTCGCCAGCGGCCGATGCGGCGTATTCATCCTACTGATCACGATTACGATGGCCCCGCGCCGCGGGAACTGGAGTGAGCGGTCGGGTCTGTACGTCAGCAATAGAAAGGAGGTCGGAATGAGCAGAGAATTGGTCGAAACGATTCTGGCCCGGCGCAGCATCCGCAAGTATACGGCCGAGCCGGTCCACGAGACAGACATCAGGACGTTGTTGGAAGCGGCGATGGCTGCGCCCTCGGCCTCGAATCGTAAGCCGTGGTACTTCGTTGTCGTGACCGATCGCCAGACGCTGGACCGGCTGGCCGAGGTCCATCCTCACGGCAAGATGCTGTTCGAGGCGACGCTGTGTGTCGCTGTGTGCGGGGGGCCGATCGATTCGGAGCGTTTCTGGGTGCAGGACTGCTCTGCCGCCACCGAAAACCTGCTCTTAGCGGCTACGGCGCTGGGGCTTGGTGCGGTGTGGCTGGGCGTCTATCCCCGGGAGGATCGAGTTGATGCTGTGCGCCAGGTGCTGGGCATTCCGGAGACTATTGCCCCGCTTAACCTGATCTCGATTGGACATCCAGCGGAGGAGAAGGTGCCGCGCACGCAGTATGACGAGGCTCGCGTGCATCGCGGTCGGTGGTAGAACCCACGGGCGTGGGCACACGGGGGTGAGGTCGCGTGGACGTGCGGAGTTTTGTCGCGTGGGCGAGAGAGACGGGGGAGCTGGTCGACGTTAAGCGTGCTGTTGGCCCGCACCTGGAGTTGGCACGCGTGATGGTTGCGTTCGATGGCCAGCCTGTGTTGTTCCGCAGGCTGGCCGGTTTCGCTGACTGGCGAGCCGTATCCGGGGTATGCGCGCGGCGTGAGTACTTTGCGGTGGCTCTGGACTGTCCAGTCCCCGATCTGGTCCATTGTATGGCTGAGGCGATAGCGAGTCCGGTGTTGCCGCCGGTTCTGGACGCCGGCCCCTGTCAGGAAGTCGTCGAATCAGAGGTGGACTTGACGCGCATTCCCATCCCGCGCTATCACCCGGACGATGGGGGACGCTACGTGACGTCGGGGGTGATGGTGGTCAAGGACCCGGACATGGGGCGCAATATCTCGTTTCATCGACTGATGATGCTGGACGAACGGCGCTTTGCCGCTCGCATCGTCGAGAGACGCGGGACGCACACTGCTATGGAGAAAGTCAGGGGAGACCTCCCGGTCGCCGTCGCAGTTGGCTGCCCCGTGAACGTGTTGCTGGCGGCGGCGATGAGTCCTCCCAAGGGGGTAGACGAGTTAGGGATTGCGCATGCGCTGAATCCGACGCCGTTGGTCAGATGCCAGACTGTGGATCTGGAGGTTCCCGCTGAGGCGGAGTTGATCCTGGAGGGCCGTATCACCCACGCTCTGGCCGAGGAAGGACCCTTTCCTGACCTGACGGGGACGATGGACGTCGTACGGCGCCAGCCCGTGATCGAGATTGATCATGTGACTCATCGGAGAGATCCCACGTTCCACGCACTGCTCCCGGGCGGCATGGAGCACAAGAACTTGATGGGTATGCCCCGCGAACCGACGATGTTCGACGCTGTCAACGAGGTCTGCCGTTGCACCGGGGTCTACATCACGCCAGGAGGTGCGTCCTGGTTGCACGCTGTGGTGCAGATCGAGAAGCAGAACGAAGAGGATGGACGCAGAGCAATTTGGGCTGCTTTCCAGGGCCACTCGTCGCTCAAGCACGTCGTCGTGGTGGATACCGACGTGAATATCTACGATAACGCTGAGGTAGAGTGGGCGATTGCCACTCGCTTCCAGGCAGACCAGGATATAGTTGTTCTGACCGATCAGCCGGGTAGCAGTCTTGACCCCTCGGCCAAGCAGATGGTGGGGCAGAAGGCACGGACGGCCAAGATGGGGCTGGATGCGACGGCTCCACTGGGCAAGGCGCGGCAGGGGTACGAGCGGATAGACTACGAGGCGATTGATCCGGCACAGTATGACCTGAAGGGCAAAACCTAGGTTGTAGAGACCGCTTGCAAAATATTCTATTTTGGTGTATTATAGTATTGAACCGCAACAATGAAACCAGCCGACGTACGGCGGGTCTTGATCGATTGGCCAAGAGCGCGCAAGGAGGGAGACAATGGACGTCATCAGGGTTGCGGCCGCCTCTCGCTCGACGGCGGTGGCTGGTGCTATCGCGGGAGTCATGCGGGAGCAAGGTCAAGTGAACGTGCAGGCCATCGGTGCCGGGGCGGTCAACCAGGCGATAAAGGCGGTGACGATCGCTCGTGGCTATCTGGAGCTGGATGGGATTGACATCATCTGTGTTCCCTCGTTTGTTGAGGTACTCATCGATGGCCAGGAGAGGACTGCGGTGCGGCTCAGCGTTGAGAAAAGGTGCGCCGACACCAAGAGTGAGTAGTTCTGCATGTTCACGGCACAACCTCCGATGGGGTGTTCACCGCGTCGGGGGTTGTGTATATGGCGCTCAGGTACGGGTGACTACGGGCGAGGGAGATCGAGCATCAGCACCTCAAGGGTGAGGCGCGTATTTGCGTTGCCTCTGAGCCGGTCGCTTACGTTGTGTAGGGCCTCTATCACGGCAGCGCTTCGCTCCACCCCGAACCGCCGCGCGTGGTCTTCCAGCTTGCTTCTACGATCGACGTTGGTCAGTGGGGCGCTTGTCCCGGCAGCCACGAGGAGCACATCCCGCCACCAACCCATCCACAGATCTAGCGTTTCCTGCGCGGCTGCGGCGGCGCGGGCCAGTCTCTCAGCATATTGGAAACGTTCGATTGTCGGGGCGGCCAGAAGGTGATCGAGGTCATCCAGGCGCTGTGCACGACGCTTGAGGGCAGCCGAATCGTTGAGGGTCCGCACTGCCCAGCCTAACCGCCCGCCCGAAAGGTGGGCGAGGAGTTCAGCTTGGTCCGGCTCTGCTCGCCAGCGCTCAATCAGGGCCTGTCGTACCAGTGCCACGGGCAAGGAACGCAGAGGAACTTGTTGGCAGCGGGACACGATGGTGGATAGGAGACGGTCAGCATCGGTCGCCAGAACGACTAGCACGGCGTAGGGTGGGGGCTCCTCCAGTGTTTTGAGCAAGGCATTGGCGGCAGGTGTGGTAGCTTCCTCGAAGCGGCGCAGAATAGCTACTCTCCAGCGTCCCTCGACCGGGGTAAGGGCAAGTTGGTGTTGAAGGTCGCGCACCTGGTCTATCTTGAGGCTAGCGCCAGTTCGTTCAGATTCAACTACGTGTAGATCGGGGTGATTCCCACTAGCGACCAGGCAACAGGCGCGACATACGCCACAGGGAGGCTCTTTCTCACGCTGGCATAACAGCGCAGTGGCCAATGCGCGTGCTAGCGAGGTCTTCCCCACGCTTGGTGGACCGGTGAATAGGTAGGCGTGAGAGACACTGTCCGCGGCCACGGCCCGTTGCAGGAGCCTCACGGCCCATTGGTGCCCGACGATATCCCAATTGGTGTCCCCTGTTTTGTCCGGTTTCATCGGCAGGCATTGTAACACAATGAGTCTTCCTTGCAAAATTGGGATAGCGGTGGTATAATCCAAATATCGTGGGCGGTTAGCTCAGATGGCTAGAGCGCCACGTTGACATCGTGGAGGTCACAAGTTCAAGTCTTGTACCGCCCACCTGCAGACCGGCCAGCAATAGTGCTGGCTGGTTTTTTGTTTGGCCGTGGATGTGGTTGTAAAATCTGAAAACTACTGTATAATGTATTTTAAGATTTGTACCAACACGGTGGGGACGGCCTGCATCCTCTTCTCCACCATTAAGTTCTGAGGGTAGTTCTCCACGGGCGGCGTGAGCAACTCAAATCCTTGATGCGTCTGGTGGGGGCGGGCCGTCCGGGTTGCTTTGACAAAGCTGAGAGGGAAGGGGTATGCGCCGACAATTTCGCGTTCTCGTCGTAGACGACCAACCGGATATACTGGCAGTGCTACGGGCCACGCTGTCCGCAGAGGGTTTTGACGTCGTGACGGCTCAGGACGCACTCTCCGGGTTACGTTCTGCCTATCAGACCCATCCTGACGCGATTCTGCTGGACGTGATGATGCCTGAGGTGGACGGTTTTGAGGCATGTCGCCGTCTGCGAGAGATGACCGATGTGCCCATCATCTTTGTCACGGCAAAGGGGAGCATTGAGGACATTGTACGTGGCCTTTCTCTTGGGGCGGATGATTATCTTGTCAAGCCCTTTGAACGCACAGAGTTGCTCAGTCGTCTGATGGCCTGCCTGCGCCGGTCTGGGGAGCGCGATGACGAGGGGGGAGACTACCTTTTCCCCGCAGCTTCGATTATGCTGGACTGTGATCGGCACGAGTTAGTGATCGGCAATCGTACTGTGTATCTGACCCCCAAGGAATTTGAGGTGCTCCGGCTGCTAGTGCGACACGCTGGTAAGGTGCTCAGCACGGATGCGATTCTCACCCGGGTCTGGGGCCCTGAATGGATCGGCGAGCCGGATCTGGTGAAGCAGTATATCTATCGACTGCGGCAGAAAATTGAGGATGACCCCCGCTCGCCTCGGCATCTCCACACGGTTCGTGGTGGAGGATATTACTTCGACGCTGAGGATCTGTTGTAGTGCACTGAGTCCCCGCTTTTGTCTCTCGGGCCTCCTTCCGAAAGGAAGGAGGCCTTTTGTTGTTTCTTGACTTTTCTTTTACCTATACCATACGACCGTCTGATACATTGACCTAGGGGCGGAGTTTCTCAAACGCCCATCACGCCCTGTGATGGAACTCGGGTAGGAGAAGGTAGGACTGGAGAAGGCGCCGGTAGCTGGTCTCACTGGCCTTGTTGGTCCCCATTTGTTGTGGGCAAGAAACATAAGTAGGTCGTCTCCGGCAGTATAGTCTGCCATAGATGACGGGGTCTTTTCTCTGCGGCGAAGCGTATTTGAGGGGTTCCATCTATTCCCCTTCCGGCATAGTGGGACAAATTGCCGCTCTTACCTTTCTGACGATGTGTGAGTACTGGTTGTTCATTGACGAGCAGCTTGGAGAATAGAGTACGGCATTGGGTAATCTGCTTGGCCAATGAGGGGAGGACGGAATGGATGGGGCTTCGGGGAATATTCAGGTTGGCCTGCCAACAGAGGTGAAAAGGAGATGAATGAGAAGATCCTGTTGATAGACGATGATTGTGGACTACTGACGCTGCTTCGGCTTGGGCTTGAGCGGGAAGGGTACATGGTCACAACGGCTGAGACGGGGAAGGAGGGGCTGCGTAGGGCGTATGAGGTGCGCCCCGACGTGATTATCCTGGACGTTTCGATGCCTGATATGGATGGCTGGGCCACCTGCCAGCGACTGCGCAGTATGTGTGACACACCGATCATTATGCTGAGCGCAATGCAGGAGCAGGCGGATGTGCTCAAGGGGCTTTCGTTGGGCGCAGATGATTATTTGACCAAGCCATGCAGTTTTGATGAGTTGAAAGCGCGTATCCGCACGGTGTTACGCCGTACGCGGGGCGATTCAGGCGATACCTGGCGGGCGACCTACGACGACGGTCACCTGTGCGTCGATCTGAAGGATGGCACGGTGACGCGAGCTGGAGAAGACGTGCACCTGACGCCGACGGAGTCTCGCCTGCTCATGTACCTGGTCAGTCAAAAAGGGCGGATCGTGTCTCATCGGGAGCTGCTGGTCAGCGTGTGGGGGCCGGAGTATGCGGAGGAAGTGGGCTACCTGAGTGTGTACATCCGCTATCTGCGGCAGAAGATCGAAGAGGACCCAGCCAACCCACGGTACATCTGCACCCGTTGGAGGATGGGCTACTATTTTGCGGGGAATGGGGTTTTGCAGCCGGAGTTGCGCGGGGTGTAGATTATGGAGTTAGATATCCGCAGGTATCTGCGGCTCGTCGCGCGATGGTGGTGGTTATTGGTGGTGAGCGCCGCTATCCCAATGGGGGTTGGCTACTATCTCGCGTCTCAGCAGCAAGACGTGTATCAGGCCAAGGCGACGATCATGGTGGGCTCCAGCCTGTTCCAAGATCCGAACCCAGATTTGCACGAGATCAGCTTGAGCAATACGCTGGCGGCGGCTTACGCTGAGTTGGTGAGACAAGGGCCAGTCACACAAGCAGTGATCGCCCGGTTGGGATTAGAGAGAAGCCCAGAAACGCTAGCCTCACAGATTGCAACTGGAATCCGCTCGGGGGCCCATCTGCTTGAGATATATGTGACAGATACGAATGCCGAGGCTGCGGCTGTGATCGCGAATGCACTGGCGGACGAGCTGATCCGGCGGAGTCCGGCGTCAGGGGGGAATGATCCGGAGCAGCAGGCGTTCATCCGTGGCCAATTGGAGGAATTGCAGGCAAAGATCGCGAACATCGGTCTGGAGATCGATGAAGCGACGGCTTCTCTGGTGGAATTGACGTCGGCGGCGGAGATCCAGGATGCGCAGGATCAGATCGCGGCGTTGGAGGAAGTGCGGGCGCTGTATCAGTCGACGTATGCTGGCCTGCTGGATGTGTATCGGACGGAGTCCCCGAACGTGCTTTCGCTGTTCGAACCGGCGGTGGTGCCTCAATGGCCGATGCCGAGCAAGACGAAGCTGATAGTTGCAGTGTCTGGGGTGGCCGGAATTGCGCTGGCGTTGATTGCCGTTTTCATTATGGAGTATCTGGATACTTCGTTGCGGTTGGACGCGGATGGGGTGGAATCGATTCTGGGTCTTCCTGTGTTGGGTGTGGTGCCCCATGCGTCGAGCAAGAGACCTCTTGTAGCTAGCGCCCCGTTGAGTTCGGATGCTGAGGGGGCTCTCCCGGATGGCCCAAATCTCTCAGAGGCCGAGGAGGCTCGCCCGGAGCGACCGAGTGTCCTGAATGCTGGAGAGGCTCGCCCGAAGCGGGCGAACGTCTTGATGCTGGAAGGGGCTCGCCCGAAGCGGGCGAACGTCCTGATGCTGGAAGGGGCTCGCCCGAAGCGGGCGAACGTCCTGATGCTGGAAGGGGTTCGTGCGATGCGGGCGAACGTTTTTCTGCTCCGCCCTGACGACCCTTTTAGAACCCTGCTTCTGACCAGCCCTGTGTCTTCAGAGGACAAGAGCATAGTTCTGGCTAATCTGGCTGTCGTGCTGGCCGCAGCCGGTAATCGTGTCGTCGTGGTTGACGCAGATATGCGCAGCCCGGCATTGCACGAACTGTTCGATCTGCCCAACGTGGTGGGCTTGGCAGATTTACTGAGCGATCAAGCGCCTGGGGATGGCACCCCGTCGCCGGTGATCCTGCAGGAAACCGCTTTTGATGACGTAGTTCTGCTTTCGGCTGGCCGGCCACCGGCAGATGCTTGTTCGCTGTTGACCTCGCCGCGTTTGCCGGTTGTGCTGGATTGGTTGAACGAGCATGGGGATGTGATCCTGATTGACAGCCCTCCTGTCCTGGGTCCTCCCGACGCGACCGTTCTGGCGACCAGGGTTGAGGGGACAATCCTGGTGGTAAGTGCTGGGCAGACGAAGCGCCAGAAAGTACAGCACGCCAAGGAACATCTGACGGCGCAACAAGGGGTGAATCTGCTTGGGTTGGCAGTCAATGGCATCAGCCCGCGTGGCAGCCATGCCCATAATGGTCGTGGTCTCTTGGGCAGAATGTTGAAGCCGACGAGGAAACGTGGCGACGGAGTCTGGCTGACGTTGGGTGAGGCTGCGGAACGGCTGGGAATCAGCAAGTCTCGAGCACGGCAGTGGGCCAAGAGCGGGCGGTTGCCGGCAACGAGGAAGGTGATTTGGTGGCAGGTGGATGGGGATGGACTGCAGGATATGATCGAGGGCATCGTGGAGGGGGAGTACACGGATCTGCGAGGTCGTACGTATAGGGCAGTTTCGTAGGATGTAGCATAACGCCTGCCTAGCACGTTGGCCAGGCATGTGGTTAGGGCGCGTTAGCCAGACATATTGGCCAAAGAGTGGGTAGCACGGATAAGATAGGGCGCCGCCGAAAGGCGGCGGCCAGTGTTTATGGTGTGTTGGTCGAAGCGTTCGCGGTATAAGAATTCTAATCATTGTCTCACCTTCCTTTGACGTACCGTGAACAGAAACATGGTAGGATTACCTTGTGACTCATTCAAGTGTGGTGCGAGAGGAATTGTCGGACTTGGCTGATCAAACGGCATCGGGAACACAGGCCTTGGAGGCGAGCGAATTGCCAATGGTGATTCCAGAGCGCCAGCCGGTGCGCTCTCAGATGGCGATCGTGGCGCGTAACTCGGCGTTCGTGCTTGGGATGCAGGTAGCGTTGAAGGTCTTGGCCTTTTTGTTCAACGTCTACGTGGTGCGCCGATTGGGAGACGTCCACTTCGGTCGCTATTCGGCGGTGATGGCCTACGTGGCTGTATTTGCCATTTTCACAGACTGGGGTATGTCGCCATACGCAGTACGTGAGATGGCGAAGGATCGTGCAAAGACTGCCTGGCTTCTGCCCAATATCGTGGGCATCCGCGTGGTGCTTTCTTTGCTGATCACACTGGTTGCGCCCCTGTCGGCTATCTGGCTGGGAAAAGAGGGGGACATGGTCCTGGGCATCTTCATCGCCAGCGCCGGATTGCTTGTGTATGCATTCCACGGACCCTTGGACACCGCATTGACTGCACGTGAGCGGTTGGACTATACGTCAATCTTTGGGCTGGTCACCAAGTTGGTGTTCTGGGGATTGGGTGTGGTTTTGTTGATCAACGGTATGGGATTCCTTGGTTTGATCATCGCCTCTTTGACCGGCGTAGCGGTGGCGGCGTTGTTGTCTGGATGGGCCTTGTTCAAGCTGGACGTAGGGCGGCTGACACTGTGTATACGCCGGTGGCCGCAGTTGTTCCTGGCTGCGTTGCCTTTTGGCGTCAGCAGTATTTCGTACGTGTTCATGGAGCGTTTCGACACAGTACTGATGTCTTTCGTGCTCACGGATGCGGCCGTTGGCTGGTACAACGTGCCGTGGACCTTGATCAACATGGTGTTGCTCATCGCGCAGAGCATCGCGATTGCTATGTATCCATCTATGGTGCGTGGTTACAGCGAAGATCCAGAGTCCCTGCCCCGAATTGTCCGTATGGCCGTCAAGTATTTGTTGATCGTGTGCCTGCCGATTGCGATGGGTGGCACAGTGCTGGCAGATCAAATCATAATTACGCTTTACGGGGAAACGTTTGTCCATTCCATCCCCGTATTGCAGGTGATGCTGTGGGCGATCCCTAGCCTCTTCCTGCTGGAGCTCTTAGGTCGAGTCGCCAGCACACTGCAACTGGAACGTCCGGCGGCCAGGATCAACGTGATCAATGCGATCGTCACAATCGTTTTGAATTTGGTTCTGGTACCGACTATGGGCATTTTGGGCGCTGCGCTGGCGCTAATTGGGGGACGGACGATCCGTCTGTTGCAGTACTGGAGACTGATTCGGTTTGGCCGTCTGATGGGCAGAAGGTGGCGGGCGTTGAATCGAGTGTTGCTGGCGACAGCATTGATGGGGGCAGGCGTCTTGCTCCTGCGCCGGACTTCCTTCGTCGCCACACCAGGTTCTGGACGGGAACTGGTGGTGCTGATCGGAGTTGGGGCCCTGATCTACGTGGGCGCTGTGGTTGTGTTCGGTGGGGTCGAGCGTCACGAAGTGTTATTCTTGCGCGCCCTCCTGCGCTCACCGTTGCGCGCGCTGTCTTCGGAACGACGCTCTGGAGGGGTGATGAAGTGAGAATCGTCATCGCCGTGCATCACTTCCCGCCGCGCTACAGGGGCGGCGCCGAGTGGCGCGCCTATCGGACGGCAGCTTGGTTGCGGGATCACGGTCACGACGTGCACGTCATCTGCGTGGAGAGCATTGGGGCGATCGACGCCGCCGAGGGAGAGGGCCTTGCTTTTGTCGATGACGCATACGACGGCCTGCCGATTCGCCGGCTGAGCTTCAACATGCTGGCGGCCCCTGATCCGTTCCGTTGGTCTTTCGATAATCCCTGGATCGGGGAACATGTGCGAGGGTACCTGACCGACCTGAAGCCTGACGTGTGCCATCTCATCAGCGGCTATCTGATGTCAGGGAGTGCATTGCAGGTGGCGATGGAGTTGCGGATCCCGACGGTAGTCACACTGACCGATTTCTGGTTTCTGTGTCCGCGCATCACGCTGCTCCGCAGCAATGGGCGACTTTGCAAGCCTCCATTCGACGCGTCGACGTGCGCCTGCTGCCTGGGCGAGGAGAGTCGCCGGTATCGCATCCCGGGCCGGATTGCGCCTAGACTGATGGCAGCATTTTGGCGAGCGCGGCAGGGACGGGTGGCTCAGGTGGAAGCACGTATGGCGTTTCTGCAGGAGGTGCTCGATCGGGTGGACGTGATCATCAGCCCTTCGCAGTTTTTGCGTGGGCTTTTTGTAGACGTAGGCATACGGCCAGAGCGGCTCGTCTTTTCGCGCCAAGGGCGAGACTTCCCCAATCTGACGCCGGATCTGCTGCGGAAGACATCGGCCGACCATCTGAGAGTCGGGTATATGGGGCAGATCGCGCCCCACAAAGGGGTGACCATACTTTTTGAGGCGGCCCAACAGTTGCCAGATGTGGCATTAGCGGTCAAGGTATACGGGGATGCCACGCGATTCCCGGCAACGACCCACCACTTGCGCCAGATGATGCGACAGGACTCCCGTCTGATACTGGAGGGTGTATATGAACCAGAGGAGGTGAGTCGAGTACTCCAGGATCTGGACGTGGTGGTGGTGCCGTCGGTGTGGTACGAGAACAGTCCGAACACCATCCTTGAGGCGTTTGCACATCGGACGCCCGTGATTGTGTCGGACCTGGGTGGGATGGCCGAGTTAGTTGAAGATGGGGTGAATGGTCTGCGGTTTGTGCCGGGCGACGCCTCGAGCCTGGCGGACAGGCTGCGACAGTTGATCGAAGATCCGGGACTGCTGGCTCGATTGCGGGAGGGTATCGGTTCTGTGCGGTCTGTGGTTGAAGAGATGGCCGAGTTGCAGGAAATATATCGTTCGTTGATGCCAGGGTGAGAGGAATGACACGAATTCGCAGAATGACACCCGTGATGTGGTTGGGGATCGTGGCTGTTGTGTTGCTGGTACTGTTGGGACTGCTGGTGTGGGACCTGCGAGGGGGTGGGGTGCGCTCGCAGGCGCGGGCGCTCGTGAGTGTGGGCCGGGCAGTGCTGGATGACAGGCCGGCCAGTACGGGCGGTGATTTCACCGACGTGATCTTCGTGCATCACTCGACCGGCAGGAATCTGATCCACCAGGGCAGGGTGCGGGAGCGGTTGACAAGCGCCGGCTTCCAATTCTGGGATCACGACTACAACGACGTGGGCCTGACGCGCCCGAGCGGAGAGCGGGCCGGCTACAGCTACAACGTCCCCGGTGACAACACCAACCCGGATGGCTTCGCGCGCGTTTTCTCTCAACGGGTGCATCAAGAACCACTGAATGCGTTCAGCGGGCTGATGCAGCACGATGTGATCATCTTCAAATCGTGTTTTCCGGTCAGCGATATCACAAGCGATGCTCACCTGGAGGAGTGGAAAGAATACTACATTGAGATGCGAGAGGTGATGGATCGACACCGTGATCACATCTTCATTGTGGTGACTCAGCCGCCGCTGAACCCGGCCGCGACGGACGCAGATACGGCTGCACGGGCGCGGGCGTTGGCTAGCTGGCTCGAATCGGATGAGTTCCTGGCCGGGCATCCGAATGTGTTCACGTTTGATTTCTTTGACCTGCTGGCTGAGGGAGACGCGTCAGCACCGGATTTCAACATGTTGCGGGCGGCTTACCGCGATGGAGAGGATTCGCATCCCAATAAGCTGGCGAACGAGAAGATCGGTCCTCTGTTTGTCGATTTCGTCATCGAGGCGGTAGAGATGTACCGGGCCGAGGGGTGGTGGTTCCCCCTCTTGCCCGGATAGGGCCGGGGTGAGGGCTAGAATGGCTGCGATGCCTGGGGTAACGATCGTCGTGCTCAACTGGAACGGCCTCACGGACACGTTGGCGTGCCTGGAGTCGCTCTCACATCTGGATTACCCATCCTACGAGGTGGTGGTGGTCGACAACGGCTCGAGCGATGGATCGGCGGCCCAAATCCGGTCGCGGTTTCTGCGGGAGGGGTCCCTGGTGACGTTAATCGAAAACGATGAGAACATGGGGTTCACCGGCGGGAACAACATAGGACTGCGGCGCGCGTTGGAGGGGGGCAGGGGGGCACTGTCGGATGAATCAACAGCGCGTAGGTTATTGGACGAGCCCGCAGCGTATGCGTTGCTGCTGAACAACGACACGGAGGTGGCTCCGGACTTCCTGCGGCTGCTGGTCGAAGCGGCGGAGGCTGATCCAAGCGTGGGCGTCGCCGGCCCAACGATTTATTACTACGATCGGCCCAGGGTGATCTGGTCGATAGGCGGTGAGATCGACCAGCGGCGGGGACGGACGAGGATGTCCGGGCTGGACATGCGTGACGACGGGCAGTTTGGCCAGGAAGTGCAGGATGTCGATTTTGTCACCGGTTGTGCAATGTTGGTGAGGCGTGAGGCGATGGAGAACGTGGGGTTGCTGGACGAGCGGTTTTTCGCCTACTATGAGGAAGCCGAGTGGTGTGTGCGGATGCGGCAGGCCGGATGGCGGGTCGTACACGTGCCTAGGGCTCACGTGTGGCACAAGATCAGCCCGTCGGCACGGGCGGACTCACCGTTGGTGCACTACTACATGACTCGAAACCGGCTGCTGTTTCTGAGGGTGACGGGTGCCGGCGGGCGAGCGTGGTTGCATACGCTGCTGGGGGAGTACCTGCGGACCCTGGTGAGCTGGTCGGTGCGCCCGAAATGGCGTGGCAAAAGGCTGCAACGCAAGATGATGGTTCGGGCGATCGGTGACGCGTTGCGAGGAGATTGGGGCAGGTTCCCCGCTCCCTAAGTGCGGTGGCAGATAGCAAACATGTGAGGGCTGAGTGATGCGTGTGCTCTTCATATCCAGTTGGTTCCCTTATCCTCCAGACAACGGGGCTCGAATCCGGACGTTCAACCTGATCAAGCGGCTTGCACGCGACCACGATATCACACTGCTGTCTTTTTATCGAGGGGAGATGTGTGAGGCGCGCCTGGCGGCGATGGCAGGCTACGCTCACGCGGTGCACGTGGTTCCTTACAGGGAGTTCCGTCCAAACCGGCTGCGGGCATTGGGGGGCTTCTTCGCGGCGCGCCCGCGCTCGCTTGTCGATACGTATAATTCGGAGATGCAGGCCCTGGTCGACCGCGTGGTGGCAGACGTGTCTGACGAACCATCCGCCGATGGGTCGGGCGACGTGTCTACCAACGTGGCTGGCGGCCAAGCTTTCGACGTGATTGTGGCGTGCGAAATGACGACGGCGCTGTATGTGGCCTCGTTGAGCCAGTTCCCGCGGGTGTTGGAGGACGTCGAGCTGGCGGTGATATACGAACAGGCGGCACGGGCACGCAGTCCCGTAGCCAGGGTGCGATATGGACTGACGTGGTGGAAGCTGTCACGGTACGTGGCACGCTTGTTGCGTGAGTTTGCGGGTTGCACAGTCGTTTCGGCGCGGGAGCAGGAGCTGATCGAACGGATCGTACCTAGCTACGAAGGATTGGCGATCGTGCCAAACGGAGTCGACCTGGAAGTGAACAGTGGTGATTTTGGCGCGCCTAAACCGGATACGTTGATCTATTCGGGCGCGCTGACGTACGATGCAAATTTCGATGCGATGGCGTTCTTTCTGCGCGACGTGCTCCCGCTGATCCGGGCGCGGCGTCCGAACGTCCACCTCAGGATCACCGGGGGGTACAAGGGTGTGCCGGTAGATAAGTTGCCGCTGGGCGCCGGCGTCGAGTTGACGGGGTATCTTGAGGACATTCGGCCTGCGGTAGCGCAGAGTTGGGTGTGTGTGGTGCCGCTGCGGGTGGGCGCCGGGACGCGCCTCAAGATCCTGGAGGCGATGGCTTTGGGCACACCGGTGGTTTCTACTTCCAAAGGCGCCGAGGGGTTGGAGGTGACTCCTGGGGAGGATATTCTGATCGCCGATGAACCGGAGGAGTTTGCAGATGGAGTGCTCCGCCTGTTGGGTGACCGGGACGTGCGGGCTAGGTTGTCCATCAACGGGCGCCGGTTAGTGGAAGAGAAGTACTCGTGGGAGAGGTGCGGTGGGCGTTTGGAACGATTGTTAGTTGAGGTTTCTTCCTCTTCCTCTGAGGAAAGTCTGGGGTGAGGGTTGTCCCCTACTTCCCCTGGCAGAGGACATTCCGGCGCAGCCGGGGATCGGTGAGGGTGTGTGAAACGTGACAAAGGGAGAGTTAGGGTCTAGATGGTCGGGGCATTGAGGGCGTTTGTCAAGCGGTTTGTCAGGCGTCGCCGGTCGGCGTTGATCCGGGTCGTTGTCATCGTGGGCTTGGTTTGTGCGTTGCCTGCGATTGGATACCTGGCGAGTTGGCCTGGGATCAGCCCGGTCTTGGTCTTGGTCGCGATCGTGGTGCCTGTAGGCGTTCTCGCAGTGGTGCGCAAAGTCGAACTGGGCTTGGTGGCGATGCTGCTGTCCGGGGTTTTCGTGCGCTTTCGCCTGCCGACAGGTACTGCAAGTGAGATCGTGTTAAGCTTGTTGATCTGTGTTGGGGTACTGGGCCTGTGGATCGTCCACATGTTGGTCGTAGACAAGCGACTGGTGTTGAAGCCTGCACCCACGAACGGACCTTTGTTGGCTTTCATAGTCACGGTGTTTGTATCGCTCGGCTGGAGTCGCGCGTATCGAGATGTGTTCGTGCACGACATCGGATCTCCATTTGTTGCGGTGGCGTCGGCTTTGGTGATGGCGCTTCTGCCTGCTATGGTTTTTCTGGTTGCCAATCTGGTGCAGGACGTTCGTTGGCTCCGGGCTATGGTGTGGGTCTACCTGGCCGAGGGACTGGTAAGCTTGATCCTGACGCTGGACATTGGTTTTGGCAATGCGATACGCCGTGCGGTGTTCTCGAACAAGTTTTTGTGGGTCAATACGCAGGGTTTGTTTGCTATGTGGTACGTCTGCTTTTCGCTGGCGCTCGCTCTCTTCAACCGCCGCTTGCATTGGGCATGGAGGGCGCTCCTGCTGGTTTTTGCTGCCGGATGGATATACTGGGGGTTCTTTCGCCGGATTACCTGGCTGTCGGGCTGGGTACCCACGCTGGTAGCTGCGGCGGTGGTTTCTTTTCTGCGCTCGAAGAAGTTGTTCGTCTTGGTGCTTGTCGTCATTATCGTGGGAGCGGGTGGGTACTATTTGCGAACGGCGCTGGAAGCGGAGACAGATGAAAGCGGGCACACCCGATTGGCTGCCTACGCAGTGAACTGGCGCATCACCGGCAAGCATCTGCTTTTCGGCACTGGCCCGGCCGGCTATGCTTCGTATTATATGAGCTATTTTCCCTCGGAGGCGATGGCCACCCACAGCAACTACATCGATCTGATTGCACAAACCGGCGTCGTGGGCTCGTTCTTCGTCCTGTGGTTCTTCGGCGCCCAGTTATGGGGGGGGTATAAGCTGCGGCTCAGACTGCGGGATCGTGGGGATTTCGCCGAGAGTCTGACGGCGGCGACGCTAGCAGGAACGGTCGGTTGCATGGTTGCTATGGCGCTGGGAGACTGGTTGTTTCCGTTCGCATATACGCAAGGTATCGTCGGGTTCGATGCAGCCATGTTTAATTGGTGTTTCATGGGATCGCTCTGGGCGTTGAGCAACAGCCTGGCCCCAGGATCGCCTGCGCGGGCGGCTCGGCGGATGGCGGGTGGCCTGCAAGCTATCGAGGGGGAAACTGCTTGAACGTGCAACCGGTAGACGTGTCGATCATCATCGTGAACTGGAACACGCGTGAGTTGTTGGCCCAATGCTTGCGGTCACTGGAGGACACGGTCGAATCCGCCATGGACGTGTGGGTGGTCGACAACGGTTCTTCGGACGGGAGTGTGGCGATGATCGAGGATCGTTTTCCCGGCGTCCACGTCATCGCGAATTCGGAGAACGTGGGTTTTGTACGCGCCAACAACCAGGCCATTGCGCGCTGCCGGGGGCGGATGGTTCTTTTGCTCAACAGCGACACGCAGGCTTTGCCGGGCTCGGTGGACAAGGTCGTCCAATTCATGGATGAACACCCCAATGCTGGGCTCGCCAGTGTGCAGATCCTCAACCCCGACGGGACCTTTCAAGCATCGTACACGCCTTTCCCGACCTTATGGCGAGAGTTTCTGATGCTCAGCGGCCTGGGGCGGGCGGTAGTACGGCCAACTTACCCCAGCCTGGGGCCACTGGCAAACAGAAGCACGTATATTATGGCTGAGGGTTATGTAGAGGGCGCGTATATGATGGCCCGCCGAGAAGCGGTGGAGCAGGTCGGTGGGCTGGACGAGCGGATTTTTATGTACGCCGAAGATGTGGATTGGTGCTACCGGTTTCACCAGGCTGGCTGGGAGGTGTGGTACCTGCCGCAGGTCTCGATCGTCCATTACGGTGGGCAGAGCAGCAAACAACGGCGGGGCCGGATGGAGGCTGAACTCTATCGCAGCCGCGTATACTTTCTTCATAAGCATCGTGGCAGGTTCCCGGCGTGGTGTTTGAAAGTGCTTGTTTACGCGATGACCTTGCCGAAGATCATCGTTTATGGACTGATGCGGTCCGTCACGCGGGGGCGCAGAGGAAGAACGGTTACCAGTTGGCGGGAGTTGCGGCGGGCGCTGGAGAGTGTGGATCTTGGATCCAGAAAGAGGGGTCTGCCTTGAATATTCTTATGCTTACCCAGGTCTTGCCCTACCCACCGGATAGTGGGCCCAAGATTAAAACCTATCACGTTATCAAGTACTTGGCCGAGAAGCATCGGGTGACGTTGGTGTCGTTTGCACGGGGGGACAAGACGGAAGAAGTCCGGCAATTGGAGCGATATTGCCGGGACGTGTACACCGTGCCTATGGAGCGAGGCGCTCTGCGGGACGGTGTGGCGATGATCTTCAGTCTGCTCACCGGGCAACCGTGGATGATGGTACGGGATGACCGCAAGCTGATGCGCGATCTTGTCGATCGCCTCAGCGCCGAGCAGTCGTTCGACGTCGTGCATGCCGATCAGCTCAATATGTGCCAATACGCCGAGCGCGTGCCTGGAGTGTTCAAGATCTTGGATGCGCACAATGCGTTGTGGCTGTTGTACAAACGCCTGTGGGAGACGAAGTCGCCAGGCCCCTGGAAGTGGCTACTGGGTCGAGACTGGCGGCTGTTCAAATCCTACGAAGGGCGACTGGTCCGCGAGTTTGAGGCTGTGCTGGCTGTCAGCAAAGAGGACAAGGAGGCTTTGGAAGAGGCGGCGGGGCAAAAGGTGGACATCGCTGTTATACCCATCGCCATCGACACCGATGAGGTGACCGTCGTTGAGCGGGAAGCCGAACCCACCCACATCCTGCACATTGGCACGATGTTTTGGGCGCCGAATATCGACGCGGTGAGATGGTTCGTGCGCGAGGTCTATCCCATCATTCACCGACAGCAGCCTGAGGTACAGTTTGACGTAGTGGGTTCCCGGCCTCCGGCCGAGCTATTGGCCCTCAACGATGCTGATCTGGGGATCAACGTCACTGGCTACAAGAGAGACCCAACGCCCTATCAGAAGCAGGCGGCCGTGATGGTGGTGCCCTTGTTGGCCGGGGGGGGCATGCGGGTGAAAATTCTGCACGCCTTCGCCGAGGGGATTCCCATCGTTTCCACGACGTTGGGCTGCGAGGGGATCAGAGTCACCGACGGTGAGGATATCTTGATCGCGGACGAGCCTGAAGATTTTGCCGCGGCAGTACTGCGTGTGCTCAACGAGCCCGATCTTGCACAACGTTTGGCGCGTAACGGACGTCGTCTGGCGGAAACCACGTATGACTATCGGCGTGCGTGTGTCCCACTCGACGGGGTGTATGGGCGGGCGGTGTCGAGAGAACATTCGGAGCCTTATGGGGCAAACGTGAGGCGTGATGCATGAGGTGATCCTATGAAGAAGCACTTGTTCAACGTGCTGAAGGTCGTTGTCAGCGCTGGGTTGATCACCTACTTGCTGGTTTTCCAGGTTGACCTGGGGGAGCTGTGGGACGTTGTGCGCCAGGCGCGATGGGGATACTTGGCAACGGCCATGATTCTGATGATCGTGGGCACTGCGCTGCGGGCGGTCCGTTGGCAGGTATTGCTGCAGGCGCTGGATATCTGTGTGCCGCTGGGCAGGTTGGTGCATCTGTATTTTGTTGGCGCTTTCTTCAACATATTCTTGCCCACCGGCCTGGGAGGCGATGCGGTCAAAATGGCCAAGCTTGCGCGCTCTACCGGGCGTACCCCCGAGGCGATTGGCACGACTTTGGTGGATCGCGCCACTGGGTTGTGGGTCCTTTTCCTCCTGGCGGCCTTGGCTTTGCCGTTCAGCTATGCGTTGCTGCCTCAAGGCTGGGCCCCCGCTATCGCGATCGGAACGTTGGTTGGGGTGATCGGAGGTTGGATTGTGATGGGAACACCGTTGGTTCCGTGGCTGGGTGGCAAGGTGCGCCTGCCGGGCCAGGACAACCTGGACCGATTTTACCGATCAGTATCCCGATTGGGATATCCAGCGTTGGGCAAGGCCTGCGCTGTGTCTCTGGTTTTCGACGTATTGTTGATCGGGTTCAACGCACTGATTGCGTACGGCCTCGGTGTGGATCAACCCTTGGGCATATTTCTGCTGTTCACGCCGATTATTTCTTTCTCGTTGGCTCTCCCTATTTCGATCGGCGGACTCGGCGTTCGCGAGCAGACCTACGTGCTGCTGTTCAGCTCGTTGGGCGTATCGGAATCGAGCGCGGTGGCGATGTCGCTCGCAAACTACGCGCTGACGAACCTGGTGGTGGGGCTGCTTGGAGGCGTGCTGTATGCCCTGGAGGGAACAAAGGATTTGGTGGCCAATGACTGAGATTGTTTCATCTCCCCTTCCCGCCCGGCAGAGGATGATCCGGCGCAGCCAGGAATGGGTGAGGGCTCCGGCTCTCTCTCCCCCAGAGAGTGATGCATCCCTCGAATTGTCCGTGGTCATACCTGTCTACAACGAAGATCAGAGCCTGAGACCGTTGTACGAGCAGTTGAAACCAGTCTTGCAGGATCTGGGGTTGCGCTACGAGATCATCTTCATCGACGATGGGAGCACTGACGGTAGCTACGGCTTGTTGCAAGAACTACACGCTGCGGATGACCGGGTGAAGGTGATTCAGTTTCGACGGAATTTTGGGCAGACCGTGGCTTTCAATGCCGGGTTCGATTACGCCCGGGGGCAACTGGTGGTGACGATGGACGCTGACGGCCAGAACGATCCGGCGGATATCCCGCGCCTGTTGGACGAGCTGTGGGCTGCAGACTACGACGTCGTGGTTGGCTGGCGCGTCAACCGGCAGGAGCCTTTTGTGCGGCGCTTGGTGTCTAAGGTGGCTAACGCGTTGATTAGCCGCACTACGCGGGTCGCGGTACACGACCGTGGGTGTTCTCTCAAGGTGTTCAAGCTAGAGGTCGTCAAGAACATGCGACTGTACGGGCAAATGCACCGCTTCCTACCGGAACTGGCCAGCGCAGTCGGTGTGCGGGTGGCCGAGGTGCCGGTTCACGACCGCGCTCGCCGATTCGGACACTCGAAGTATGGAGCGCTGTCACGGACGCCGCGTGTCATTCTGGATCTGGTCACGGTCTCGTTTCTGCTGGGCTTTTTCACCAGCCCTATGCGGTTCTTCGGTTCTGTGGCCTTGAGCAGCGGCTTGCTGGGTTTCTTGATCGGTGGAGGACTAGCCGTGGTGAAGATCTACAGCGGCATCGCCGGGGGTTGGACAGCCTTTCACGCATATGAGATCGGCAACCGGCCGCTGTTCCTCTTTTCTTTCCTGCTCATCATGCTGAGCGCGCAGTTCTTGATGTTGGGGCTGCTGGGGGAGATGATTATGCGTACCTACTATGAGGCGCAGGACAAGCCGACATACTTCGTCCGGAACGTGTTGGATTAGAGCGAGCGAAGTAGGATGAAGTGTGTTGATCGCAAGCCGACGCCCCCTAGAGCGGGGGCTGGGAGCCCCATTGAAGCCTCGGGACAGGGACTGGGGACGAAGCAGATGCCGCCGGGACGGGTTTGGGAGCAGGCATGGAGAGAGGGATGAAGCGTAGAAGAACAATTCTGGTTATCTTGCTGGCTAGTGTCCTTGGGACCGCGGTCTTGGGTGTGGCTGTCATGAAAGTGCCCGCATTGAAGCGCGCGGTGCGGGATGTGTTGCAGACGACGGGGCTGGAGTCTGTTGTGATGCCGGTCTTGCAGAAAATGGGATTGGCGGAGCCGCCCTGGTCTGAGCGCATGGTCGTCACGCCAATCGGCCCGGCCGATCGGGTCAGCGTTCGGAGTTTCGTGGTGGCGGATCTGCACAATGCACTCTCGCGCGGCGATTACGAGCAGGCGGCTCGGTTGAACGCCATACTTGCACAAGAGTCTTTTCAGCGTGCGTATCGGGCAATGAGTGCCTGGAAGACCATGCGCGATCCAGAGACGGGGCTCGTCCCCAAGTCCACGCATCCCCGGATGGCCTATTGGGACCCGGAGGATGTCGCTGCTGACCTGTTTCCGTTCTTGCTGCTCGCCAGCCAGTACCTCGATCAGGACAGCGAGGATCTGTGGTTGGAAACATTGGCAAGCGAGCGCGAGATCTGTGGCGCTATGCCCTGTTCAGTACAGCTCTATTCGGCCCAGGTGGTCCGCGAGGATGAACAGCGGGTGATATTCAGTGCGTCTGAGTATGCGAAAGATGGATTGTTGGCGATTTCGGAACGATTTGGTCAAGGCCCCTGGTTTGAGCGGATGGAGGAGGTGATGAACGCCCTCATCGATGCTGCAGCCGTGCAGACCGAGACCGGCGCGATATGTGACCAAGGCACGGAGGCCAATGGCGAGATGTTGCAAGTGCTTAGCCGTCTCTATTGGGCGACGGGGAATGAGCGGTACCTGGAAATGGCGGAGCGTATTGCAGAGGCCTACCTCTTCGACGTGTTTCCCAAAAACCGCTATCTCCCGGCTACCTACTGGGACTTTGACGCAGGGCAACCCGATAGCGATGACTTTCGCCTCCGCGATCACGGCTCTGAGATCATCCCGGGTCTGGCCGAGCTGTACTTACTGGAGAAATCGCAGGGGCGTCCTCAGGCCCAGCGCTACCGTGAGCCGCTGAAGCGGTTCCTAGATGCGGTGCTGGAATTGCCCCGGACTGAGGATGGGCTCTGGGCCAACTCTGTCGATGTCCAGACCAGCGAGGCACTGGATGACCGTCCGGTGGACACCTGGGGATATATTCTTCTGGGCTATCAGGCCTTCGACATGGCGGAGGGTAGCGACACATACCAGGCTGAGATCGAGCGGGTGATGAAAGCGGCTGCCTCGCGCCGGTCGTTTCGTTGGGAAGAGGATTATCTGGATGGATATGCCGACACCATTGAGTCGATGTTGTATTTCCTGCCGTGGTACGACATTTCTGCCTGTCATCGTTGGGTGGATGAGGAAATCGAAGTGATGTTTGGGAAACAATCGGACTCGGGTTTTGTTGAACATTGGTATCTCGACGGGAATTACATCCGCACTGCGCTCCTGTACGCCACGTACAAGACCCAGGGTGTCACGCTGAACCCGTGGCGAGAGTACGTGCGGATTGGCGCAGTCCAGGATTCCGATAGCGGAGAACTCTATATTCATCTCAGTGCAGACGCCAGTTGGGAGGGTTCGCTGCAGTTCGACGTGCCCCGACATCGGACGATCTGGAATCTACCCTTCGAGTATCCTCGTTTGAACGAGACGCCAGAGTGGTTCGTGGTGGAACCTCAGGACGAGTATGTGGTCATAAATCTGGATACCGGTGAGAGATCGGTCTATTCGGGTCAGCAGTTGGCCGAAGGCCTGGCTGTGAAGTTGGGGGGATCTGAGGATTCTGAGAATATTCTGCGCTTGAAGGTCGTAAAGGAGTAGTCCAATGTGGTGTGGGTGAAACCACAGGAGGAACGACATGCGTTGGTTGAAGCGGTACCGAAATGAACTATTTATCTTTCTCGTTTTGTTGGCCTGCTATAGCTACTTCCTGCCCCGTTGGGCGAATTGGAGCCAGAATTCACGGCTTGATCTGGTGTTGGCCATTGTCGACGAAAGGACGCTGAGCATCGAGAGCTATTACCAGAACACCGGGGATTACTTCTGCTTCGACCGGGATACGATGGAGGGGGGCTGTGACAGGGGCGGGCTTCATTACAGCGACAAGGCGCCGGGGGCCGCGTTTCTAGGTGTTCCGGTTTACACGGCTGCCCGGCCCATCTTGCGGTCTGGACCTGTACAGCGGTTGTTGGGCCGTTTGGCGCGTACGGATGCCCTGGGCGAAACGCTGGATGAAGAAGGGTCCGGTTTGACGACGGACAAGATTCACGCTGCGATTGTTCTGTATCTCGTTACTGTTGCCGTTGTTTCCATTCCAGCGTCTGTGCTGGGTGTGCTCGTCTATCGCTTCCTGGGCATCTTTACCCAACGGAGTGGCTGGAGGGTCGGGACAGCTCTGGCGTACGGTCTGGCTACGAATGCGTTTCCCTATTCGGGGGCGTTCTACGGGCATCAAATCGTGGCTTTCTTGCTTTTTGGGGCTTTCTACCTGGCCTTCTTGATCGGCCAGGGTCGAATCTCTGTGCGGTGGACTTCGTTGGTTGGATTGATGTTGGCTTATGCGCTGATCACGGAATATCCTACGGTGCTTATCGTGGGGGCTGTTTTTGTATATGCCATATGGGTCTTACCCAATCGCCGGTGGGTGGCCGGTCTCGTGCTATCTGGTTTAATCCCGGGTATGCTGTTGATGGCTTACGATTGGGCCATTATGCGGACGATTCTGCCGATGGGCTACAATTATTCAGAGCTATACAGAGATAACGTTCACGCGCAGGGCTTCCTCAGCCTGGTGGGGCCGAATCTGGAGGCTATGTGGGGTATCACATTTGGATCGTTTAGAGGCTTGTTCTTCGTCGCTCCAATTTTGGTGCTTGCTGTGCCTGGCTTCGTGAATTGGTGGCGGCAGAGACGGTATCGCCTGGAGTGGGGCGTCTGCCTCTGGGCGGTTGTCAGCTTCTTCTTGTTTAATGGCTCTTCCGTGATGTGGCACGGGGCTTTTTCGATCGGGCCGCGCTATCTGGTGCCTATGGTGCCCTTCATGGCGATCGGTCTGGGTGCCTTCGTCATCACCTGGGGAACGCATTGGTGGGCGAGATTGCTGGCGATTGTTCTAGGGGCCTGGTCTTTTGCCGTCATCTGGATCGAGACGTTGGGAGGGCAGAGATTCCCTGATTGGACTCCCAACCCGCTGTTCAACTATTCCCTGCCCAAGTTCGCCGCCGGAGACATCGCGCGGAATCTCGGGATGGGTGTAGGCTTGTCCGGGCACTGGAGCCTTCTGCCCTTGGTCGTCGCTGTGGCCGGTCTATGTTTACTTTACTTCTACACAAACCGTGAGTCTGCGAGGAGATGACACGATGGCTCATTCTTTCGAACACGGCGGTGTACCTGCACGCAAAGAGGGACACGTGCGCGAACACCTTGGTTCTGGGCTGGTGTGGGTCGCGATGCTGGTATGCGTTCTTGGGATCGTCACCCGTATACCGTTTCGTGCCCAGATATTGCATCACTGGGATTCGGTCAACTTTGCGCTGGCTATGGATCACTTCGACGTGCGTCTGCATCAGCCACATCCTCCCGGGACGTTCATCATTTACATCTTGTTGGGTCGCTTGCTCAATGTGTTTCTGCGTGATCCCAATGCCAGCCTGGTCTGGTTGAGTGTCATACTGAGTGGCCTGGGGATAGCGGCCCTTTTTCTGCTTGGGGAGGAGTGGTTTGGCCGTCGAACGGCTCTGACTACGGCGCTGTTGGCGATTGTCAGTCCGCTGATTTGGTTTCATGGGGAGGTTGCCCTTTCTTATACTTTGGAATTTCTGTGGGTTCCGCTCGTCGTCTATGCCTGCTACAAGATGCAGACCAGAGGTTGGGGGGCTTTGTTGACCTCGGCGTTGCTCATTGGTATGGCGGGAGGCGTACGCCCCAACACGCCGGTGTTTCTGTTCCCTCTGTGGGTGCTCGGGGTAGTTGTCCACAAATACTCGTTTAGGAAAGTCTTGGTGGCTCTGCTCGTGATGGGGCTGGGTGTACTCATTTGGGCTGTGCCCATGGTGGCGATGTCCGGTGGTTTGAGGGAATACATTGAGGTGATGCGTTGGTGGCAGGATCAGCACATGGAGGATTCTGCCAGCTTGGCCGGCGTGGCAGAGAACGTGATCCGGTTTGGCACGTACGTCTTCTATGCGCTGGGGTTGGGGTTGATTCCGCTGGTGGTGGCAACCGGCCGTGGCCTGTGGAAGATTGTCCGCGGCAACGCTGGCCGAAATCTGCGGGGGATTGCCCGCAGTCTGGGAAGAGATTGGCGGGCGCAGGTACTGGCCTTTTGGATTCTGCCGGGGACAGGGTATTTCACGCTGATCCACCTGCGACAGCCCGGACATACGTTCACCGTTCAGCCTGCATTTATCCTCCTGGCCGGATTGGCGATCGTTTCCCTCGCCCTCAGGAAAGGGGCCGTTCGCCAAACCGTCTGGGTGACCTTGACGGCGGCTGTAACGATTGTCAATGCGTTGTTTTTTCTGCTTGGCCCGACCTATCTGTTCGGCGACACGCGTATGCTCTTCACGACGCCTACGTGGAATGCCATTCGCGACTACGATACCTACGTCACTGTTCGATTGAAAGCTATCAGGGAGGCTTTTTCTCCCGAGGAGACGACGGTTCTCGCCAGTGGCCGAAACTTTCGTCTGCCCGATTTTTACCTGTCCGACTTTCAAGTGCCCTCTCTTTCATACCAGGTCAATACGTCGCCGGTGAAGCTGGAGGATCCAATTCGCACGCTCGTGCTCTTTGATGATTCCGTGCTCCCGGAACTGCCCCCAGACGTAGATGTGCAGTCCGTGTCCCTGCCAGGCGGTGAACTGTTGCGTGCGATCACCTGGGATGAGGGCCAGGTTGTCGAAATCGGGCAGAACTCGATAACGATCGGTGAAAGGTAGGCAGTCTGAGGAGAAGGCTGTGGAAACAAAGCTGCAATGGAGTGAATATCGTTTCGTTGGGTTGGTTGTGGTCGTTGTGCTGCTGGTGACCTCGGTACCCTACGCCTATGCTTCGATCAGTGCGCCACCCGATAAACAGTTCATGGGGGTTGTCTTCAACACATCTGACCACGCCCAGTATCTGGCGTGGTACAGGGAATTTCAGACGTCATTTTTGATACCCAATACCCTGACGCCGGAAGCCAACCCCGCGGTGTTCTTCAACCTGTTGTGGTTTGTATTGGGACGCCTGGGGCATACCACCGGGTGGAGTTTCCCTGTCACGTATCAAATCTTCCGTTGGGTGGCGGGCGCGTTCTTCTTGGGGATGGTGTACACCTTTGCGGCGTTGTTCTTCCCCGACGTGCGCTGGCGACGCACGGCTTTCTTGATCACCACACTGGGCTCCGGCCTGGGCTGGATCTGGGTGGTGGTTAAGTACACGCTGGCATCGGGCGAGTTGTTGTTCCCGATGGATGTGTACGTCGCCGAGGGGAACTCTTTCTTTTGCGTGATGGCCTACCCTCATTTCGCGGAGGCGGCTGGCCTGATCCTGGCAGTGCTAAGCGTGTTGCTGGTCGGCGAACGAAGAGGACAGTTGCGATATGCCATCCTGGCAGGCCTGATCGCCCACTTCCTGGGTTGGCAGCATGGATATGATCTTGTAATCGTGTGGGGAATTCCGTCTTTCTACGCAGGCGTGAAGTTCTTGGTCGATCGCCAATGGCCGCGTTACTGGATCAAGGCTATGCTGATCACAGGGTTGCTTTCCTGGCCACCGGCTGTATACTCGGTCTTGCTCACGAGACTGAATCCGATCTGGGAGGAAGTGCTGGCGCAGTTCTCCAACGCCGGGGTGTTCACACCTGACCCTTTACATATGGTCGTCTTGATGGGGTGCCCACTGATCTTGGCTGCGGTCACGCTTGTTCTGCTGATCCTCAGACCGATTACGGATGGCGCCCGTGAGCTGCCGACACCACAAGGGCGCCTGTTCATCGGGGTTTGGTTCGTGGCAGGCTGGGCGCTGACCTACATTCCCACGGATTTCCAGATCCACATGCTGAACAGTTGGCAGGTGCCCATTGGACTACTGGCAACGATCGGGCTCTATACAATTATCGCGCCGGCACTGACGCGCTGGATGAGCACTCGCCGGTCACGGGCGGTCATCGTCCTCGCGTTTCTGGGGCTGATCTCGATTACGAATGGCTATTTGTTGGCGTGGCGCCTTCTGGATCTAAGCCGGTTTGATTACCCCTACTTTCTTGACCGAAACGATGTGATCGCTCTGGAGTGGCTGGAGGAGCACGCGCCCGCGGATGCGATTGTGCTTAGCTCTTATGAAGTAGGGCGGTATGTGCCGGGTTTGACCGGACGCCGGCCGTTCTTGGCGCACTGGGCACAGACGGTCGGTTTCTACGACAAGCGGGACAGAGTGGCCCGGTTTTTCGATGGCCAGACAGACGAGACGGACCGCCTGGAAACTCTTCAAACCTTTGGAATAGACTACGTTTTTCATGGACCTGCCGAGCGGTTGTTGGGGCAATATGATCCATCGACATCTTCGCTGTTCGAGCCCGTCTTTCATAGTCCGCGAGTAGCAATCTATCGCTTTGCACAGGTCCACAGCCATAAGGCGTCTGACTAGCCCTTGGTTTCGGCAGAAGCGCAGCAGGCTTATGCGGGGATGGGTTGGACATTTTCTGACGTGAGATCTACTGGGTGTCTATGAGTACCGAAAGAGTTCAACAGAATCAAATCTGGAAGCGCGTGTTGTTCGGGATCGTGGTTGTGATAGCCGCCACACTGGTAGTGTGTAGCGGCGACCGATGGGTGCTGGCTCAGGAGGGGGAGTGGACTGAGCCGACAATCATATCTGCACCGGAGGGCTTTTCCTGGTTCCCTGACCTCGCTGTAGACCCGTTCGGGTCCGTGCACGTCATCTGGTGTTGGACCCTTCCGTTGGACAAGGGAGGACTCCAGGAACAGGTCAACTATGCCAGCTTGACGGGGGAGGGTTGGTCGGAACCTAACGACATTGTTCCCCCTTCGGCAGACATTGTGCGAAATGCAATTGCTGCGGATCTGATGGGGAACGTCCATTTGTTCTTTGGCGGTAGCGTGTACAATCGTAACTTCAGGCTGTATCATCAGAAAGCGTGGGCAGGCGAAGCGTGGTCGGCAGCGACGTGGTCCAGACCTCACCCTATCAATCAGGGCATAGGCTACATGGGGGACATCGCCGTTGACTCTGAGCAAGTGATCCACGTCATTTACGATGACACCATCCAGTATGGTGATGAAGACGAAATCGTGAGGGCAGACATCTTCTATCGTCGCTCGGCCGACGGCGGCAAGAAATGGTCTGTCCCGATCAATCTTCATCCGAGCCCAGAGACCGGCTCTGCCAGGCCCTATATGGAGCTCGATAGCAGCGACGTCATCCACGTGACCTGGGACGAGGGGTGGGATCGTCTTTCAGGAGAGACGATCGACGTCTTTCACAGTGTCTACGTCTCTTCTTCAGATGGTGGAAAGAGTTGGTCGTCCCCGACTGTGATCAATTCCCCGGATGAGACGGTGGTCCAACTGACCGTCGGAAGCGATGGACAGGGCGGTGTTATGCTGGTGTGGCGGACAACTTCCCAAGACGAAATCTTCTATCAGTGGTCTACAGACAGCGGGCAGTCTTGGGAGCCACCATCGGCCATCCCGCGGGTGTTCGCCCGTCCGTGGACGATCCCATTTGATATGTACGATATGGCAACGGACAGCGCTGGCCATATCCACTTGCTCGTCGTCGGTCGCCAGTATCTGGATGACAAAGCAGTGCTGGGTGTCTACCATTTGGTCTGGGACGGGACCGGCTGGTCGACCCCCACCAGAATATTCGCGTCCGTTGGATTGTTCCCAGAGTACCCTAAGATTGTCGTCCACGAGGGGAATCAGCTTCACACGGCATGGTTCGTGCGAGAGGAAAACGTTTGGGATCAGGATATGAATCGAGAGGTGTGGTACAGCAGCAGCCAGTCTACCGCGTCTCCTCAGATACTTGCGCCTCTACCCACGCCCACGCCTGTCCCCCCAACGGCTACTCCCAGCCCCGTCCCGACGGTCACGCCATATCCAACAGTGAGTTTCGAGAACACCGGTCTGCCTGATAACCTGCGCACAGATAGCGACGATGCGTTTCGTCTGGCCATAGCTCTCTCTCCTGTCGCGTTGGTGATATTGGTGGTCATTTTCGTCAGAAGGGTTTGGTCGCGTAGATAGGCCACCCACTCAGGATGCTGTGGGGATTTCAATGTGTGTACTGTGGGACGATGGTACTATTGACTGGGCCAGTTCGTTGCATTATCATATAGGCGGTGATTCACTGGTCTTGTGCAACACCTGAGTGTGTCGATTTGATGGCCATAGGATAGGGTAGAGATCTCTACAGTTCAGGCGGGTCCTGGTCGTGCCCCGAGCCACCGGTTTTCATCCGGTGGCAGTTGACTTGTGGTACCCTCGTAGTAAATGTCTATCTCTCCCTTGTCTTGTCTTGCCGAAAAGGTAGGTGAAGTGCGCTATAGATTGCTATGTCTTGTGGCATCGTTGAGGGCAACTGCAGTGCTGTCCTTACTTATACTCGCTGCCGTCGTCTGTACGTCCGGGATAAGCTGGGCTGCGCCTGATTCCCAGGTGTCATCACACGACTGGCCGATGTATCAGCACGACCCTGCTCACTCTGGGCGTACGCCGGCAACGGTCTCGAACGATGGGCCACTCTACTTGCAGTGGGCCTATTCGTTTGGTGAACGTGTTGAGGTAGAGGCGCAACCGGTCATCGCCGACGGTGTGATCTATCAGGGCGTCATGAATGGGGATATGTGCGCCATCGACGCCAGCACCGGAACAACACGCTGGGTCGTGAGACCCGGTGGGCCTGTCCCGCATACGGCTGCGGTCTATGGCGAGCACGTTTTCTGGGGTTCGCTGGATGGTTCTGTGTACGCGCTGGCGACGGCTGATGGGCACACGGTGTGGCAATTCCACACTGACGGGCCGGTGATGTCTGCGCCGGCTGTGGTGGCTGGGCAGTTGTATATCGGCTCCAACGATGGCAACCTGTACGCGCTCGACGCTGCTACGGGGGCTGAAATATGGCGTGTTGAGACCGGTGGCCCGGTCGTCTCGTCACCCGCCGTAGTGAACGGGCGGGTCTACTTCGGTAGTGAGGATATGGTGGCCCGGTGCGTGAATGCAGCGACGGGGCGACTGATCTGGGCTACGCCGCTCCGCGGTGCGGGGATGCACAACACCCATCCGGTCGTTGCTGACGATGGGGACGTCGTCATCTTCCTCACCGTCAAAGCGGGGGGCTCTGCGTATGTGCATCTGGAAGGATATCCCGACGCACCGATGAGTGCCGATCCGGTCGAGACTTGGAATTCATACTATCAGACGTACCCCACGCGCCGTTTTCTCTACTACCTGGATGCGACCACTGGCACTGACCTGTGGAACCCAGGCGCGACTCCCCCACGCTACGTCCCTATGCCCATACCTTACTGGGGGCTGCTGCATCCCATTCTGGCCTCCGATGGGAGCGCCTGGTTCCCGGCTCCTGCCGGCACGGATGGTAATGCGTACGAACTTGACCACGACAACCGTCTATTCCGCGTTGATCTGGAAACCGGCGTAACGACGCAGGTGGCCGGCCGGCCCTTGCCGGAGTTCCAGTTGATGATGTCAGAGACTGGCCGGCACGTTTTTTCGGGAGAGGACTATTTCTACACCATCAGTGAAGACCTGGGGGTTTACAAGCCGGCAGGTGGCACGATACGTACGTTGTTCAGCAATCCGCCGGGCTATAGCTTTGGCTCGCACATGAATCCCCATAGTCCGCTGCCCAGCCGTCACCTCTGGCGGTACGGCGGCGCGGTCGCGATGGGGGGCGTGCCTGGCGCCAGTCCGCCGATCGTTGCGAATGGTATGGTCTACTTCACTTCGTACGGCTGGCTTTACGCGGTGGGGCCAACCGATCACGGTTATGACCCTGCGACCAGCTTCCCCTCCCACGACAGGCGGCTGCACGAACTCACCTACCCGCGTAGTGACGCACCCACGTATACCGAGATCCGGGCTGAGGTCTCCCAGCGTGTCGCCGATATCGTTGCCCGAGGGCCGGATTCACCGCCGGTGGCTGCACGATGGGAGCAGTGCTGGGATCGTATGCAGTACAACGAGTTTACGTTTGAGTTATATGGCTTTGAGGCGGACCTGGTGCGGGTGCTTTCGGAAGCGTACCCATACCTTGGGGCGACGCAGCAGTCCCAGTTGCGGGACTATCTGTCCGCGTTTGTCGCTGGCACGCTGCTCGATGCAGATCAATATGCTTTCCAATGGCAATGCGTCCGTTACGGCCAGGAAGGCATAGCCGTCGGGGAAGAGAATTGCCTGGACAGTGACGATATCGTTTCGCGCTGGTTGGTCAATAACCCCAACCTGGTCGGCCGGCGCCTGTATGCCCTGTGGGCGTATGCCGACGCGACCGGTGATTGGAATAGTATCGAAGCGCATTGGTCGCTCATCACGCAGCAGTTTCGGCGGTTCACCGTAGCCTACGATCCGGCGCTGGGCTTTTGCGATTTCGATGAGTGGCGCACAGGACGGCTCGACATCGGTGCCCAGATTGGGGCGGCGCAGGCCGTGCGCGACATGGCTGCCCATCTGGGCCACTCCGATGTGGAGGCCCAGGCATCCACTTTGCTGTCCAATCTCTTGGATGGCCGTGTCGCCCTGGCGGATTTTGTCCCCCATCTCTACGACATTGGCGAACGGCAGCCGGCGGAAATCCGGCTTAATCCCGATGGGACGATCAACAACGACGACATTATGGCAGGCAGTCCCTACAACAACGAATTGATTCCCTATGACGCCGCACTCCGTAACAGGGAGACTGACCCCAGCCAGGTCAATTGGTGGGATGGCAACGCGTATCGTGTCGATGCCGGCACCGGGTTCATGCACTATCCTGCGCTCTCAGGCTATTTTCCGCTCTCCATGGAGATGGCCGAACGGTTGCGTGCCGATTTGCTCGACGAGACCCGCTACTACGTCAAGTCATACGAGGTCAACAACCCATGGTGGTGGATGTCTGACCTGGCGCATCACACGACCGGCAGCGGCGAGCACCTCTACCATAGCCCCACGCTGAGTTGGACAATGTTCCAGGTTAAGGCCCGGGTGTTGCAGGAAGACTGGGAGACCCTGGCGCGCCAGTTACCGGAGCCCGTCAGTTTCAACAGCCGCTACGATTTGTATCGTCTACAGAACCTGGTCACGCTGCTGGAGTTAGCCGGGCCAGGGCTGGATCTCAGCACCAAAACCGCTTCGTTTACTGCTCCTCAATTCGGCCAGACAGTCACCTACACTATCGTGATCCATCTCACCGGCGATGTGTTCACCGACACCTTGTGCTTGACTGACACACTCCCATCTGGCCTGGCTTACGTGCCCCAGACGCTTACCGCGAGTCAGGGTATCCCTGACGATAGTGCCGCGCCCACCCTACGTTGGTCGGGCGAGCTCATTGACGCGCCTATGGCTACGGTCTCATATGCTGCGGTTGTCACTGAGACTCGTGCCCGGCTCATCGTCAACACAGCTCGCGTCGAAGGGCGTTCGATGGGGAGCGTGGAGTGCACTGCATCCATTATCGCGAATGGAAAGACCGTATACTTGCCGCTGGTTCGGCGGGGTGTTGGATCCTAATGATGGAGAGGGCTATGCGTACACAGATTGCGTTCTGCATCGTGCTGAGTTGCTTGCTTTTCACGTCCTTGCTGGCTGGTCAAATCTCTACCACTTCGGCTGGGAGCGTCCCCCGACCGGCAGACGCGACTGCGGTTGCTGTCCGGCCTGCTTCAGAGTATTCGTATTCCTGGCTGTCTTACTTGCCTTTGGTGTTCAAGGCGTCGGGGCAGGGTTCTGCCCCGTACCGGGTGAATGTGCCGTACTTTGACGGTGATGTAGTCTTTTCCGAGACGGCGATCTTCTGGTTCGGGCAGGTGACACAGACGGACAACTATGCCGACGTGCGTGTGGGCTACAATAGCGATCACCTTTATGTGAGACTGGCTGCCTTCGACCGCCGGTTGTGGTACGATACGACGCCTTCGCCGGACGATCTGACCGCCTGGGATGCGGTTACGCTCTATCTGGATCCGGGTGGGGACGATCTCCGCACCCATTCCCAGTGCAGCGGGTGCGCGCTCTCTCCTGCCGAGCGAGCAGACTACGGGTACGGGTATCGCTTCGTTGGTCAGTTCAACTGGTGGGAAGCGCGGGACAGTTTTCAGGCCGCCTACCGGGGCGATGACTCCGGCTGGGTGTTGGCCGACGTTCCTTTCACCACCACGATTGGCTGGCGTGGAGATGCTCCCAACAACGACAGCGACGACCGGGGCTGGGCTATCATTTTCCGTATTCCGTTTACAAGTCTGGGCCTTTCCGGTGCCCCGGCGCAGGGGACTAGCTGGCGGATAGGGATGGCTATGCACGACCGAGACGATGTGGCCGGCCCACCTGCTGCCGATAAGACCTGGCCGGACGCCATGGCACCCGATAGCTCTGCTACCTGGGGGCAACTGGCCTTTGGCCTTCCCTCCTACACTGCCCCGCCGTCCGCTCCAGGCGGAACGGTGACCGTTCGTCACAAACTGGACGGCGAGACGGTGATGGACGGGGCCGTGGGCGGTGGGAGCATCTGCGGTGCAGGTCTGGATTTCTGGGCCGAGTGGGGGCAGACCAATTACGCCAGCGAGCGTAATTTCAACGTTCAAAATCAGTCTGACGTGGCCGACTGGCCCTGCTTTTCCAAGTACTACGTCACTTTTCCGCTCGAATCAGTCCCTCCCAACAAGGTTATTCTCTCGGCCACGCTGACGTTGCACCAGATCGGCAGTGCCGGTAGTTCTGGAGAGGCGAAATCTTCCTTGATTCAGGTGCTCACGGTGGCAGAGGACTGGGATGAGGCTACATTGACGTGGAACAATGCTCCCTTGGCTGCGGAGAATGTCAGCCAGGCCTGGGTGGATCCGATCACTTTCCCTGGGTGGCCGGGTGTGGTCCGGGAGTGGGACGTGAGCCGGGCGGTAGCTGAAGCGTATGCAGCAGGGGAGTCCGTGAAACTCGTTCTGTATGAGTCTGACAGCGCTTACCACAGCGGCAAGTATTTCGTCTCCTCCGACACCGGCGACTGGAATGCAGAGGGACGTCCAACGCTGACCGTGGTCTGGGGGCAGTGAGCCATATCCAAGGAGGGAGTACATGACCTGCATGAGGAGACCACGCAGCGGTATGAAACGCTGCTCCTGGCTGCTGCGCGCCCTTGTTCTCGGTGTCGTGTGTCTGATTGTAGGCGGGGTGGCTGTGATGGCGGTCCCAGCGTTGAGGAATCGGGCGCGCGGGCGATTACAGCAGGCCGGGGTGTTGCCTCCTTCACTGCCGCTATACCAGAAGCCCATCGCGCCCGCGGATCGTGTCACTGCCCGAAGGCTGGTGGTGGCTGATCTCCACGACGCACTGGCACACGGCGAATATGAGTATGCAGCTATGCTCAATGCCAGTCTCAGCCAGGAAGCATTTCGACGGGCATACCGTACGCTTCGAGCTTGGGAGACCGTGCGCGATCCCGAGACTGGCCTGGTTCCTCATGCGACGTCCTCTTTCTACAACTGGTGGGATGGTGAGGATGTTGCCGCCGATCTGTTCCCGCATCTACTGGTCGCCAGTGTATATCTCGACCCCGATAACAGCCAGTCGTGGGTGTGGGCGATGGCGAACGAGCGCCAACTGTGCGGAGCTATGTCCTGTCGCATAGAGCTCGCTTCGGATCAGGTGATGGAAGAAGATCTGGACACCAGGATCTTTGGTACGTCCGAGTATGCCAAAGACGGGCTTCTGGCCATCACTGAGCGATTGGGGCCGGGCTCCTGGTTCGACCGGACGCGCGAAGGGGTCGACGCGATCCTCAACGCGGCTACCATTGAAACGCAGGCAGGCGTAATTCCCTCGAACGGCACAGAAGCCAACGGAGAGCTGTTGCAGGTTCTCTCCAGGCTCTACTGGGCCACCGGGGACGAGCGGTATCTGGATATGGCTGAACGTATCGGTGAGGCCTATCTGTTCGAGATTCTTCCCAAGAATGGAGGGCTGCCAGCAGACTACTGGGACTTCCAGGCCGGTCTGCCTCTGGGCGAGGATGAGCGTTTCCGCCCAGGTGCAGAAAGTGCAGCAAGAGCCAGTCCTTTTCGGCTGGTGGATCACGGGGGTGAGATCATTCCCGGTTTGACGGAGCTCTACTTCTTGGAAAAGATGCAGAATCGGCCACAGGCCGATCGGTATCGTCAACCCTTGCAGCAGTTCCTGCAGAAGATTCTTGAGACAGGGCGCACGGACGAAGGGCTGTGGTATAATAGTGTGAATCTGGACACGTTGGAACCCTTCGATGACAGTCTGGCGGATACGTGGGGCTATATCCTCAACGGGTTCCAGACGTTCGACTTGGCCGAGGGTACCGATCAGTATGCGTCTGAGATCGAACGTGTGATGCGGGCGGCAGCCACCAAGCACTCGATCAACTGGGAGGGCAATTTACAGGACGGCTACGCCGATGCCATTGAATCGATGCTCTATCTTCTGCCTTGGTTCGATATCCCCGAGTGCCATTATTGGGTGGACGACGAGATCGAGGTTATGTTTCTCAAACAGCGGACCGACGGTTTTGTGGAGGGCTGGTATCTGGACGGCAATTTCGTGCGCACGGCTCTAATGTATGCCCAATACAAGACGCAGGGGCTTATGATTGACCCCTGGCGGGAGAACGTCCAGGTCGGCGCAGCGCTGGATCGCGACGAGAGTGCGTTGTACGTCTACCTTGCGGCTGAGGGGGAATGGAAGGGGAGATTGCGTTTTGATACGCCACGTCATCGGACCATCTGGAACTTGCCCTCGGAGTATCCGCGTGTAAACGGGTCGCCTGAGTGGTATGTGGTTGAGCCGGATGGTGCCTATCAGGTCACCAATCTCGAAACCAATGAGGTAAGCTTTCACTCAGGGCAGGAACTTGCCGAAGGTTTGCCCGTGACGCTCGGTGGTTCGGTTGGATACGTGGCTGCACGACTGCGCATAGCGGCAGTCCAGGAATCGACGATGGTTGGCTCCGATGTTTCTGGACTGCGCTCGAAATGACGATAAAATGGCTAGGGAAGGAGTAAATCTATGAAGGATAAAGGTCACTTAGGTCACAAGCATTGCATTGAAGATAACGGCGTCGCATCGCCAAAACATCAGTCACCAAAGCGATGGACACTTTCTTATTGGATAATGGGGATAGGGTCCTTGTTCTGGCTTCTGTGGCGTAGCGGTACCAAGCCCAGGCGGCTGACTTACCCCTGTCAGCGCGTTGCCGCGGCCAATAGTCTGGGCTTTCTGGCTTACCTGTCCACGTTGCTGGGCTCTGCCACGCTCCTGCGCCGTCTGAAAGCCGCGTTCTCGCCTGCCTTGCTGATCCTCTTCATCGGTGGTTTGGTGTTGACCGTGTTTTTGCAGGGCAGTGTTGCCTCGCCACCGATGCCTGTCCTGGCTGAGAGTCCAGACCTGCCGGACTGGACCTCGCCTGGGGCGATCTCGGACGTGTTTGCGGTCACCGATGTGCCTGAGCCTCAGTACAGCTTGAATGGCGGGGATATCCCGAGTGGTGTCTCCGTCACGGATGCCCTCCATGATACCGGCGTGGATGCGCTGATCAACTTGATGGAGGCTCACGGAGACTATTTCTACCAGACATCCTCTGAACCCGATGGACTCTTTGGCGCCAATGACGTGATTGTCATCAAGATCAACAACCAATGGGGAGATCGGAACAGTACCAACACGGATGTCGTCAAGGGTGTGATCTACCGGCTGGTCAGCCATCCCAGCGGATTTACGGGTGCAGTGATTATCGCTGAAAATGCCCAGGGTGCGAATCCAGGGTTGATGCAAGAAAGCAAGAACAACTCGCAGTTTCAAGACCAGTCGTACCAGGAAGTGGCCGACGTCTTTGCTGATCAAGGGTATCACGTTTGCACGTCGGTGTGGGATGACTTTCGCACGCATATCGTCGATGATTACGACGAGGGAGATACTGCAGATGGGTATGTGTTGCTCGATGCCGACAGTACGGTGGAAGAGGATGGGCATGGCCGATTGTCGTACCCCAAGTTTCAGGTGAATTGCAACGGGATGAATCTGTCCGTGAGCATGCGCCAGGGGATATGGAGCGGCGCGGCCTTCGATTCAGACCGGCTCAAGATGGTCAACCTGCCGGTGCTCAAGCGTCATCAAGGCGCTGGAGCCACTGCCGCGGTGAAGAACTATCTGGGGTTTATCACCATCTGCAGCGGCTCCGAGTGTAGCGTGAATACGCCGCGTTGGGTGGACCCCAGTTCGAAGCACTGCTGGATGGTGGGATTGGCCTTTGATTCCCAGTCCTGCTCGTCCTACACAGTTGAATATGGGTTGATTGCCCGGCAGATGGCGCAGATCCGTCGTGCCGATCTCAATATCGTGGATGCTATCTGGGTAAATCCCAAGAACAACGCCGGATGGACCGGATCTGCCATACGCCAAGACGTGCTACTGGCCAGCCGTGACCCTTTCGCAGTGGATTACTATGCCTCGGAGTATATCCTCGGTCCCCTGATTCAGCAGTACTACCCCTCCGATCCCTACACGGAAGCCATAGCCAGCGCGTCGGGGGGGAAGTTCCGCACGCAGCTTCTGTACAATGCTGCTCGCTTGCGCCACGAAGGTATCTCCGATGCGATCATGATGGACGACAGTATGAATCGCAATGAAGAGTTGGCTCAGTTCAACGTCTACGTTGCCGACGCCAACGAGCCACTTGAACGCACGTTGACCCTGGAAATGCCAAACGGTGGGGAGCGTTGGACGATTGGCGACCAGGAGCAGATTCGGTGGAGTTCAACCGGGGACGTGGGGGACGTGGACCTGGAGTATTCGATTGACGGTTTCAGCACCAGCCATCCAATCGTCGACTCCACACTGAACGACGGTGCATACACGTGGACGATTCCTAATGATCCGTCCGAGGATGTCCTGGTGCGTGTGAGCAGTGCGCTCGATCCGTCGATCAGTGATACCAGCGATGCACCGTTCGCCATCGCGGGACCCCATGACTTCGAGGACTCGTTCAAGCAGGTGAGTCGGGTCAGGGTAGAGGGGGGCGAGACGATCGGGTATACGATTGTTCTCTATGAGGGGATCGCTGCCGAGATGACGTTCAATGACGCCATTCCCTATCCCTATACGTACGTGCCAGATAGCGTCGCCATCGAACCTGCCTGGAAAGGCCCAGTGCAGGACGCCAATGGTATCCAGTGGTCAGGCGATGTAACCAGTACGGTGCCGGTGACGATCACGTTCCAGGTGCAAGTGCCGGTCACCTCAGCGACGTTAGCGGTCATTAATCGTGCCCAGGTGTCTCGCGACGGGGGAGCCCCGGTAGAGCTGACTGCTCTGTCGATTATCAATAGCTTTGACACGTATTTGCCAATTCTGTTGAAGCACTAGCATAGATCACGCTCCGATGGCCTCGGAACGAGGGCTGGGAGTAGGGCGACGGGTGCGGGTCAGCCTTGATGCCCTCGTTCCGGAGGCTGGGAGCAAACGCCGTGCTCTTGTGGAGGTTTCTTAGCCGGTTTCAGGGCGAAAGTGTCTCCGTTTGCCCAAGAAAGTTGCGTGAGCCCGGCGGTTCGCTACATTCGCACGGGTGATGGCACAATCGAGGGGAAGGTATGGAAGATGTGATTCACTGGGTGGGTGGGACCTTGATTCAATGGGCGTGCTCTGTGGCCGTCTGTCTGCCATTTGTCGTGGTGGCGATCAGGTCCACGCGCCTCCGCGGACAGGATGTGCGTCTGTGTGCGTTTATTCAACTGGCCATCTTCTTCTTGATCAGCCTGGCCCTGACTCGATTGGATCCGCTCCTGTCAATCATCAGGAGCCCCTGGCAGGCGATGATCCTGGAAGCTGTGTGGGCACTGGTGTTTATCTTCGGCACCCGATCGGTGTCCAGGGCAGGCTTGACGATGCGCATATCAAAGCCTGCTTGGCGAGACAGTATGGCTGTCACGGGGTTGATGCTTCTGTTTGTGGTGGGTCGGAGGCTGGCGGTCGAGTTCTTGGGGGTTGGGCAGGGGGGCACCACGTCGATAGGGCTGGAGTACGTGCTATACGAGTTGACGATGCCTGGAATTGCCGAGGAGCTTAGTTACCGAGGTGTGATTCAACCGGAACTGAACGCGGCCCTGAGTCTTCCCCCTCTCGCCCTGGGAGAGGGCCGACGCGAGGGTGTGGTGCAGTGGGGGTGGGTGATCGCATCGTTGCTCTTCTGGGCACCCCACGCTTTCCAGGTGGATCCGCAGATGCAGTTGTCCTTCTACTGGCCCACGTTGACGCAGCAGTTGATTTTGGGTTTTGTACTTGGCTGGATCCGCGAACGGACCAGCAGTGTGTTCCCATCGATGCTCACTCACAACCTGGTCAACGTGTGTAGGATTCTGATTTGAGCATTGTTCTCTGTCCTTGACTTGGGAACAGTGGAAAGTGGGGAAACATCTTGAGGAGAACGATTCCGACCCTCCGCGGCCTGGCTATTCTGGCGGTCATATTCAATCATGCCAACTGGCATGTGTTATCGCAGTTTTCGCCGGGAGAGGCACGGGGCTATCCGTTCCTTGTGCTCGATCAGATCGGCAAGTTTGCCATCCCGGCGTTTATGGTCATCTCTGGCTATTTCACCGCCTATGCCACCAGTGGTGGAAAACGCAATCTAAACTGGGAATTCATCCGTGCCCGGCTAGACAATCTGTTGTGGCCCTGGTTGATATGGTCGGTCATTCTGACCGTTGGACAGTCATTTCTGGGACGCTCGATATCGTTGGGCGAGTTATCGCGCAATTTGATCATCCAGTATTATTTCATTCCATTGCTGATCTTGTACTATTTGTTGGCTCCCATTGTGGTCATATGGGCAAGAAGCAACGCACGCGCGCTTCTTGCCGGTGCAGCGCTCGTCCAATCACTCGCTGTCGCCTTGTTTTATTGCCGGGTGTACTGCCCTGGCTTCCCAGGAGCGCTCAAGTCGTGGGTGGATCTGGGGCCATTGCAGTACCTGCGGTTCGCGTCCTATTTCCCCTTCGGCATCCTCTGCGGTATGCTCGCTCGTACGGTGAAGGACAGGCTGGTCCAGTTCAAGTCGATCTTGCCCTGGTTGACACTGTTTATGTTGGCTCTCACTGTCCTGGAAGCGGGCACTGCCTATCATCTGGGGGGGGATGCATGGCCCAAAGGTGGAGATCAAACAAAGATGTCCTCGGCCTTGTTTTCCATAGCCATTATCTTCTGCTTTGCAGCTTTTGACAAGATGTCGGTGCCGTTTGACCGCGCAATCAAGAAGCTGGGTACGCATTCGTACGGGCTTTATATGTCGCACTATCCGGTTTTGGGCATCCTGGCCAGGGTATTCAGTCGTATCGCGCCGTGGTTGACCTCTCAGGGATGGTTGTTTCTGCCTGTGTTGTTTGTCCTCACTGTTGCGCTCTCCACGCTCCTGATGGATCTCGTATCCAGGCTCCCCACCAAGCGATTCTATCGGTATTTGTTTGGTTAGCGGAAGCAAAGCTGTTCCTGAACAGTTTCTTAGGAATTTTCATCTTTTCTCTTTACTTCTAGCAGACTATTCGAGCCTATACTTATGGTGTGGCTGCCCACGGTGCAGGCATATCGGTGGGTCATGCCGAGTCAAGCCAGTCTTGATCCCGAGCGGAGCATATTCCCTGTTTCTGCTGGGCTCGGGTTGAACAAAGAATCTGGGGCGGGGGGTGGAGGAGTCTGTGATGGAAAGCAGTGCTAGGATGGTATGTTCGGAACACATAAGAGCCCTGCTGTTGGGGGCTTTGGTGGTCGGGACGATGGCCATAATTGGAGGGCTCGTTGAGTTGTGTGATGTTGCCCTGGCCGCCCCGCCGATTGATGGTGAGCCCATCTCGGTGCAGGGGCCGACGTCGATCTATGCTTCGTCTCAGGGCGTTGTGCGAGCCGTGGTCGCGGCTGATCTTGACGCTGATGGTCATCCTGACATTGCTCTTGGACAGGCTGACCAGTTGCGGATCGAAGCCAATGTTGGCCTCACAACGACCCAGTGGGCAACAGCCGTGACGATCGGGAGCACAACGCGTGACGTGCGCGACATGCAGGCCGTCGACCTAGACCGCGATGGGCTGATTGACCTGATCAGTGCCAGTGCCGACGATGATGGGGATAGCCGGCTCATCCTGTGGCAAAACCCCGAGTTGCCGTTCAACCGTTCGTGGGCTGTCAGGAGCACGTTGGCAACTTCGGCGATTTCGCTGACGTCGGTCGCTTCGGCGGACCTGGACGGTAACGGAACGCCGGATCTGGTCAGTGGGGGGTTGGATGGTGTGTTGCGGCTGTGGTCTAATCCACTTACTGGCACGCAGCCGTTTACCGCGGCCTGGCCTTCCGCGGCCACCATCTCGACGTCAGGTGATCAGATCAGGAAGGTCTTGGTTGCAGACGTGGATCGTGATGGCTGGCCCGATATCGTGGAAGCCGCTGGCAACGGTAGCTCCGGCGCTGTGCGCCTTTGGCGCAACCCTGGTGACCCTTTCAACACAAGTTGGACAACCAGCAATACACTCGGCACCCCATCTGCCACTGTCTCGACCATCGCTATGGGAGACCTGGACAACGATGGCGCGCTGGATGTCCTGGCCGGCCTGGAGACTGGTGAGGTCTTGGTCTGGCGAAACCCGCTGACCGGCACACAGCCGTTCGGGACCAGTTGGGGAGCTGCGGCCTCAGTGGGCGATTTGGACTTGCCCATCGCCGGCCTGAGCGTGACGGACACCGACCACGATGGACGGCGCGACATAGTCGCGACTGGTGCCGGTACACCCTCCCTGGTCGTCGTGTGGCGCAACCTGGGTCAACCGTTCTCCGGCGTTTGGTCGCAGGTTGCTGTCGGTAACACGACCGATGCGACATATGCGCTAGTTGCTGCCGATTTCAACCATGACGGAGACGACGACTTCGTCACTGCGAGCGGCAACACTGGGACGGGCGTTGGTGGCTTGCAGTTCTGGACAAATATGTTGATCCGATCGTCATCCCGTTTTCAGACCCCGGGTGTCTCTGGACATACTGCTGATGCATTGTTTGGATCTGACCTCCACGCTATGGAGGTCCACGACCTGGATCGTGATGGGCGCCCGGACGTCGTCTTGGCTGCTCTGGATGGCTCGTTGGTCGTCGCGCGGAACAACGGCTCGCCTTTCGTGAGCAATTGGCCAGTCACTAACACGGCCGGCATTACCTCCGGTCTCTTCTCCGTAGCTGTCGGCGATCTGGACGGTGATGGTTGGCCGGACATTGCCACCAGCACGACGCTCACTGACTCGGGTGGTCGGGTCCATATCTGGCACAACGATGGCTCGCCGTTCACCGGACCGTGGAGTTCCCACGTGGCCGGGGCATTCCCTCGCCAGGTGATGGATCTGGCGCTGGGTGACATCGGGCGAGAAGGGCATCTCCAGATTGTTGCCTCTACAGGTATTACGACCACGTTCATTGATCCCGGCGAGCGAGACGTCATCACCAGCACCAACAATCGCATCTGGTTGCTGCGTCCACCGGCTGGGGATATTTTTGCCTCTCCCTGGATTTCATCTACGATTTGCACCACGACCTACTCGGCGAACGCTGTCGCACTGGGCGATCTGGACAACAACGGTTGGACCGATGTCGTCTTTGGAACCGATCACGCGCCCTCAAGCACGAGCGACAATCCTGATGACTGGCCCGATGCCTACCAGGTTCGAGCGTGTCGCAATCTCGGGGATCCCTATTCACCTGCTGGTTGGGAAGCAGCCGACATCGGTCGCGACGATGCAACTATTTCGATCGTCATCGGTGGCCATAGGTTCTGGGGCGCGCACGTGTGGAGTGTTGCAGTCGGCGATTTGGACGGCGATGGCGATGTGGACGTGGCCTCGGGGGGCGGTGCTGAAGGTGATCACCAAATCTTGGTATATGAAAATGACGGCACTCCCTTCGATGGTGGTAGCTGGGACACTACTGCTGTTGGCTATGGCTCTCGTACTGATGGAGGGCCTCAAACCTGCCCAGGTACGTATCCTGAAGATTGCCCCTGGCTTGAGAACAGCATCGGCGCCGTGAACATCGGCGACTTGAACAGCGACGGTTGGCTCGATCTAGTGAGTGGTTTTGGGGATCACCTGACAATTCTGCCCATCTGGATCAACACCGGCGTTCCATTTGGGGAAACAGTGACAGATACGCATTGGATTCGCCGCAATCTAGGTATGAGTGCGCGCCCAGTGTACCATATAGAAACGGTGGATCTGGACACCGATGGCCGGACGGATATTGCTGCATCGAACTCTATCGAACCGCCGTTCGTGGGGCAGGTGCGCGTGTGGCGCAATCTGGGTGGCATCGCCCAGCATGACTTCGAGACGGATTATAGCGTCACGACGATCGAAAACGGGACTACTGAGTCTCTGTTGAGCTTCGGAATCACGCACAACGGTCGCCCCTATGACCACGAGCTCGAACTCAGTACCCTGAAAATGCGTCTATATGCATCGGGTTGGATGAACCAGGCGCGGGCTGAGGCGCTTTTCCAGCGGCTGGAGATCTATCGCGATGGAAACGGCGATGGAGTGTGGCAACTGTCGGACTCAACCGTAGTCAGTACGACGGATTTCTCGCTGATTGACAATGGGTACATGACGGTTACATTCCCATCCGGCAATTCGCTGGTTGCTATCTCGCCTGGCCAGACCGTGACGTACTTCGTGGTGGTGGAGATGCAGCCCGCAGCTAGTGAGGCCTCGGCCAATTCGTTTCGGCTGCAATACACCCCCCACGAAGCATTCTTGATCGTAGATAAGGATACGCAGGCGTCCGTGTCGATTGCGGAGGGGGCACAGGCGTTTACGACGTGGTCGGGGATCACGGCAGTGCCCGCGGCGCCGGCGACGGTGGCGATGGCCGCTGACCAGTCTGAGATCTGGGCCGATGGCACCAGCACCGCGAACGTCACGGCGACGGTGACGACGGAGCACGGCTACCCGGTGCTGGATGGCACGGTGGTCACGTTCACGACCAGCGCAGGCTCCCTGCCCGCCTCGCCACACACGGCGACGACAACCGACGGCATCGCCAACACCGTGTTGACCAGCGGCACCGATCTTGCTACGGCGATTGTCACCGGTACTGCTTCGCTCACGGCGACGGGCACTGTCGAGGTGGAGTTTGTGGTGGGGCCGAGGGGGAGCCTGCGAATCAACGATGCGCCTGGTGTTGGCGGCAGCGAGGTGACGACACACTCGATGAGCGCTGACGATACGTACACGGTGTACGTCGCCGCCTATGACACGCAGGGGCGGTATATGGACAACCCCACCGATGTGAACTGGGGGGGGACGGGTGTTGTCAACGGCAACCTGAGCCCCACGTCTGGTGCCAGTTCGACCACCTTCTCACCGGTCCTGGCCGGCACAGGCACGGTCACGGTTGCGGATGGTAGCGGTCACATCGATGCGACAGATACGATCACGGTCTCACCGGGCGTCCTGCACCACGTCGTGATCCGAGACGCCGCTGGCGGCGCTGGCGCCGAGGTGGACACGTACACGATGACGGCGGATGACGAGTACACCGTGTACGCGGCGGGGTATGACGCGGATAGCAACTACGTTGAGGACGTCTCGGTCACCTGGACGGGCACGGGCGTGGTGGCGGGGCGGCTGGCACCGACGAGCGGGATCAGCACGACGTTCACGGCCGGTCCGGCGGGCGAGGGCACCATCC